>WNGP01004932.1_pt1 | contig 11112 bp, 10 predicted proteins | sample 5407671 | NCBI WGS metagenome assembly WNGP01 (sample SAMN13153381, study PRJNA577476) | soil metagenome | isolation source: 40 cm soil or saprolite under Garry oak tree replicate 2 | place: USA:California | collected 2016-06-15
CGCCTCAAGCGACACGGTCGAGGGCACGCTGCCGCTGGTGCTGAGCGTGACGGATGCGGCGAACGAGCCCCGGTACCCGTCGTTCAAGGCGATCATGGCGGCGAAGAAGAAGCCGGTGCAGACCTGGGCACTGTCCGATCTCGGCGCGTCGGCCGATGAGGTCGGGGGTTGGGTGGCGTGGTCGCGGGTGACCGGGGTGACCGCGCGGCCGCCGCGGACCGTCGGCACGATCGTTACCGACTCCGACGGCACGGGTGCCGCGCAGCTCGTCGAGTTCCTGTCCACCAACAAGTTCCTCTGAGGAGCAGCCGAGTCATGTCGAACATACTGGTTCTCGCCGACCACGTCGGTGGCACGGTCCGCAAGACCACTGCGGAGCTGCTCACTATCGCCCGCCGCCTCGGCGAACCGGTAGCGGTCTACATCGGGGACGGTGTCGAGTCGGCCCTGCCGGCGCTCGGTCAGTACGGCGCGGCGAAGGTGATCGCGCTGACCAACCCGGAGCTGTCGCAGTACCTGGTCACGCCGAAGGCCGAGGCGCTGCAGCAGGTGGCGCAGAAGGTGGAGCCGACGGCGATCCTGATCTCTTCGAGCTCGGAGGGCAAGGAGGTCGCCGCCCGGCTCGCGGTGAAGCTGGAATCCGGGCTGATCACCGATGCCGTTAACGTGCAGTCCGGTGACGGTGGCCCGGTGACCACGCAGTCGGTGTTCGCCGGTAACTACACGGTCCAGGCCAAGGTGACCAAGGGCACGCCGATCATCACGGTTAAGCCGAACGCCGTCACCCCCGAGGCTGCGCAGACTGCCGGGACGCAGCCGGAGGTCGAGGAGCTCGACGTGTCGATCTCGGAGGTGGCGAAGACCGCGCGGATCACGGCGTCGAGGCCGCGGGAGGCGACGGGTCGTCCGGAGCTGACCGAGGCGGCGATCGTGGTGTCCGGCGGCCGCGGCACCGGCGGGGACTTCGGCCCGATCGAGGCGTTCGCCGACTCCCTCGGTGCGGCGGTGGGTGCGTCCCGGGCCGCGGTGGACTCCGGCTGGTACCCGCACGCCTACCAGGTCGGCCAGACCGGCAAGACGGTCGCGCCGCAACTGTACGTCGCTGCTGGCATCTCCGGCGCGATCCAGCACCGGGCCGGCATGCAGACCTCAAAGACGATCGTCGCGATCAACAAGGACGCCGAGGCCCCGATCTTCGAGCTCGCCGACTTCGGCGTGGTCGGCGACCTGCACAAGGTCCTCCCGGCCGCCACCGACGATGTCAAGAACCGCAAGGGCTGACCCCCGGTGGCCAGCTTCAACACGCTGATCGTCGAGCAGGCCGCACAGCGCGGCGAGCAGACGTTCGTCTTCGACACCACGACCTCACTGACTGTCGTAGAAGGCCTCGGCGGCTGCGTCGAGAATCCTGCCGTCCTGATCCACGCCCGGACGCTACCACGGTTGCTTCACTCGACTTACCTTTTGGTCTGACCTATAGTATAGTTTGAAAGTCGGATCGAGGAGGTGGGTGACGCATGGATCTCTCGGACTCTCCGGACGAGGCGCAGTTCCGGCACAACCTGCGCGCCTGGCTGGAAAAGAGCCTTCCCGAGCTGCCCTGGCCCGAGCCCGCGGACCTGGTTGAGAAGGCGCCGTTCTGGCGGCAGTGGCAGGCGATGCTCTTCGAGGCCGGGTACGCCGGGCTGACCTGGCCCCGCGAGTACGGCGGGCAGGGGCTGGACGAGCGGATGCGCGCGATCTTCGGCGAGGAGTGCGATCTGGCCGGGGCGCCGGAGCGGCTCAACACCATCGGGGAGGACTTCGCCGGGCCGACCATCGCCCACCTCGGGTCGCAGGCCCAGAAGCGGCGCTTTCTGCGGCCGATTCTCACCGGCGAGGAGATCTGGTGCCAGCTCTTCTCTGAGCCCGACTCGGGGTCCGACCTCGCCTCGCTGCGTACGAAGGCCACGAAGGTCGAGGGCGCCTGGCGCATCCAGGGGCAGAAGATCTGGACCAGCCGGGCCCAGCTCGCGGCGCATGCGATCCTGCTGGCGCGCACGGGCGGTGGGCCCCGCCACAAGGGCATCACCTACTTCCTGCTGCCGATGGACAGCGAGGGCGTCACAGTCCGGCCGCTCGCCCACTTGCTCGGCGAGGCGGAGTTCAACGAGGTCTTCCTCGACGATGTGTTCCTGCCCGACGACGCCGTCGTCGGGGAGGTCGACGGGGGCTGGGCCGTTGCCATGGGCACCCTCGCCTTCGAGCGGGTCGCCATCGCGACCGGCAGGGTGAACACCACCAAGGCCGTCGAGGACCTCGTCGCCGAGATCCGGCTCATGACCGACGACGCGGGCAAGCCGCTCGGCGCCGACCCGCACGTCCGGCAGCGGGTGGCCGACCTGTGGGCGCGGGCCCTGGTGCACCACACCATCAGCCAGCGGGTGATCTCCGGCGCGGTCGCCGACGGGCCGCCCGGCCCGGTCACCTCGATCGGCAAGCTGTACTTCTGCCCGCTCGTCGAGGACCTTGCCGACTTCCGCCTCTCGCTCGAACCGCTCGCGGGCCAGTTCGGGCTCGACGACACCTCGCCGGAGGCTGCCCGCGCCCGCCGGTGGCTCCGCCTCGCCAACCAGGCACGCGGCACGGCGATCGCCGGCGGCTCGACGTTCATCCAGCGCAACATCGTCGCCGAACGCGTTCTCGGCATGCCGAGGGGATGACATGACCTACACCTGGCGTCCGTCCCGGGACTACCTGGACCACTCCAACGTGGCCCGGCTGATGCGGACGCTCGGCGTCAGCACCGCTGACGAGCTGCGGGCCCGGTCGGTGGCGGACATCGGCGCGTTCTGGGACACCGTCGTGCATGATCTCGGCATCGAGTTCCGCACGCCGTACTCGCAGGTGGTGGACCTCACCCGCGGCATCGAGTACCCCGAGTGGTTCACCGGCGGCACGATCAACATCGTCGACGCCGCCCTGGGGCGCTGGAAGGACGCCACGCCCGGCGCGACCGCGGTCGTCCACGAGGCCGAGGACGGGACCGTGCGGCGGCTGACGTTCGCCGAGCTCGACGACCAGGTCACGCGGATCCGGGCGGCACTGCGCGCCCGGGGCATCGGCAAGGGCGACGCCGTGGCGATCTACCTGCCGATGACGCCGGAGGCAGTCGTCGCGACGTACGCCGTGGCGAGCATCGGGGCGATGGTGGTCCCGCTCTTCTCCGGCTTCGCCCCGGCCGCGATCGCCTCGCGGCTCCAGGGCGCGGACGCCAAGGCGGTCATCACCGCGAACGGTACCACGCGCCGGCGTCGTACCGTGCTGCTGAAGCCGCAGCTGGACGAGGCGCTGAAGGCATGCTCCGGCGTGAAGTTCGTGGCCGTGGTCGACAACGTCGGCGAGGCCGTCACGCTCGAGCCCGGCCGCGACGTCCTGTGGAGCGAGCTGCTGGCGGCGGACCCGGACCCGCAGGTCGAGCCGACCTCGGCGTCGGACGTGCTGCTGCTCGCCTACACGTCCGGGACGACCGGCCGGCCGAAGGGCGCGGTGCACACGCATGCCGGCTTCCTCGTCAAGGTGGCCAGCGAGGTAGCGTACGGCTTCGAGCTGGCGCCCGGCCGGACGTTCTGCTGGATCACCGACATGGGCTGGATCATGGGGCCGCTGTCGATCTTCGGCGCGCATGCCTGCGGCGGCACCCTGCTGCTCTACGAAGGCTCCCCGGACGTCCCGGACACCAGCCGGCTCTGGGACCTCGTCGAGCGGCACCGCGTGTCGATGCTCGGCGTCTCGCCGACGCTGGTCCGGACGTTGCGGGCCGCCGGCACCCGTCCGGCCGGCGACCTGTCGTCAGTCCGGGTCCTGGGATCGACCGGCGAGCCGTGGGACCCGGAGTCCTACGAGTGGCTGGCCCGGGACGTCTTCGGCGGCAAGGTCCCGGTGGTCAACTTCTCCGGCGGCACCGAGGTGGGCGGCTCGTTCCTGTGCCCCTACCCGGTGGAGGAGATCCGCAGCTGCTCCCTGGGCGGTCCGGCACTGGGCATGGACGTCGACGTGGTCGACGACGACGGCCGGCCGCTGCGCGGCAGCGTCGGTGAGCTCGTCTGCCGGCAGCCCTGGCCGTCGATGACGCGCGGGGTCTGGAAGGACGACGAGCGGTACCGTGAGGCCTACTGGTTGACGTACCCCGGCCTGTGGCGGCACGGGGACTACGCACTGGCGGACGACGCCGGCTGGTTCGTCCTCGGCCGCTCCGACGACGTGATGAACGTGGCCGGCAAACGCGTCGCCCCGGCGGAAATCGAGTCGGTGCTCGCGACCGACGCCGCCGTCGCCGAGTCCGCGGTCGTCGGGATCCCGGATGCGACCAAGGGCGAGGCGGTCTGGGCGTTCTGGGTCCGACGGCCCGGCGCGGCGGACGCCGACGGTGACGAGGACGAAGCGAACGACGGGGTGGTGTCGGCGCGGCTCACCGCGCTGGTTGCTGCCCAGGTGGGCAAGCCGTTCGCGCCTGCGCGCGTGATCCGCGTCGGGCAGCTGCCGAAGACCAGGTCGGCTAAGATCCTGCGCCGGGCGGTCCGCGCGGCCGTGCTCGACACCGATCCCGGCGATCTGTCCGGGGCCGAGAACCCCGAGGCCGTCGAGGACATCCGGTCCCGGGTCAAGGAGGTGCGCTGATGCGGTGGCAACTGTCCGAGGAGCAGGAGGCCTACCGGCAGTCGTTCGGTGCCTGGCTCGCCGACGTGGCCCCCCGCGAGGTGGTGCGCCGGTGGCTCGATGGCGGCGACGCGGCGGAGTTCGCGGAGCGGCTGGTCCGCGACGGGTGGGCCGGGGTCGGCGTGCCGGAGGCCCTCGGCGGTCAGGGCGGCGGGCTCGTCGAGCTGGCCCTCACGGCCGAGCTGCTCGCAGGCGCGAGTGCTCCGTCCGTGACCTGGCTGGCGACCGCGCTCGCCGTACCCGCGCTCAGCTCCGGGACGGACGTCGCCGCCTTCGAGGGTGAGCACGTGGCATTGCTCTCCCCGGCCGACGCGATCCCGGGTGAGGGACCCCGCCTCACGATCGACGGCAAGGGGCGTCTGCATGGGACGGTCCCGCGCGTGCTCGCCGGTGACATGGCGGCGCGGTTCGTGGCGGTGGTCGACGGCCCGGGCGGCTCGCCGTGCCTGCATCTGGCGTCGGCGAGTGCCGGAGTGCGGGCGGACACCCGCCGGCTGCTCGACCGGAGCCGGTCGGTAGCCGACGTCGTGATCGAGGGCGCGCCGTCCGAGCCACTCGATGTCGATGCCCGGGAGTTCCTGGCGGGCTGCGCCGCGCGCGCCGCCGTACTGGTGGCCGCGGACTCATTGGGAGCGATGGCGCGGATGCTCGACCTGGCCGTCGAGTACAGCAAGCAGCGCCACCAGTTCGGCGTACCGATCGGCTCGTTCCAGGCCGTCAAGCACGCCGCCGCGACGATCCTGGTCGAGGTGGAGGCCGCCCGGTCGGCGGTGTACTTCGCCGCGGCGTCGGTGGACGGCGGCGGCCCGCAGTCGGCGCTGCACGCGGCCGCCGTGAAGGCGCAGGTCACCGCGGCTGGCGCGCGGGTCGCCGACAGCGCGCTGACCTTGCATGGCGCGATCGGCTACACCTGGGAGCACGATCTGCAGCTGATCTACAAGCGGGCCAAGCTCGACGAGTACCTGTACGGCGCCCCGGCGACGTGGAACGAGCGCATCGCCGACGGACTCAAACTGGTGCCCGTTTAGATTTTTGGTCAGTCCATTTGATATGGTCATTCTATAGACCGAGGAAGGACTGCCATGGACTTCGAGCTCTCAGAGGACCAGGCGACGATCCGCCGTGCGGTCGCCGAGCTGGCCGCCAAGTTCGACGACCAGTACTGGATGGAGAAGGACGCCGCGCACGAGTTCCCGACCGAGTTCTACCAGGCGTTCGCCGACGGCGGCTGGCTCGGCATCACCACCCCGGAGGAGTACGGCGGGCACGGCTTCGGTATCACCGAGGCGGCGCTGCTGCTCGAGGAGGTGTCGGCCTCGGGCGCGGGGATGAACGGTGCGAGCTCGATGCACCTGTCGATCTTCGGCATGCACCCGGTGATCGTGCACGGTTCCGAGGAGCTGAAGCGGGAGAACCTGCCGCGCATAGTCAACGGCGACCTGCACGTGTGCTTCGGGGTCACCGAGCCCGGCGCGGGCCTGGACACCACCAGGATCACGACGTTCGCCAGGCGGGACGGATCGGACTACGTCGTCAACGGTCGCAAGGTCTGGATCTCCAAGGCGATGGAGTCGGAGAAGGTCCTGCTGCTCACCCGGACGACGAGGTTCGAGGACGTCGAGAAGAAGACGGACGGGCTGACGCTCTTCCTCACCGACCTCGACCGGGACCACGTCGACATCCGGCCGATCAGGAAGATGGGCCGCAACGCGATCAGCTCGAACGAGCTGTTCATCGACGACCTGCGCGTGCCCGAGGCGCACCGCGTCGGTGAGGAGGGACAGGGCTTCAGGTACATCCTCGACGGCCTCAACCCCGAGCGCATGCTGGTCGCGGCGGAAGCCCTGGGCCTGGGCCGGGTCGCGCTGCGACGCGCGGTGCGTTACGGCAACGAGCGGGTGGTCTTCGGCCGGCCGATCGGCATGAACCAGGGACTGCAGTTCCCGCTCGCCGACTCGCTGGCCCGGCTCGACGCCGCCGAGCTCGCGCTGCGCAAGGCCACCTGGCTCTACGACAAGGGCAAGCCGTGCGGAAGGGAGGCGAACACCGCGAAGTACCTGTGCGCCGACGCCGGTTTCGACGCGGCGGACCGGGCGCTGCAGACCTTCGGGGGGATGGGGTACTCCGAGGAGTACCACGTCGCGCGGTACTTCCGTGAGGCCCGGCTGCTGAAGATCGCCCCGCTCAGCCAGGAGATGGTCCTTAACTACCTCGGCTCGCACGTCCTCGGCCTTCCCAGGAGCTACTGATGTTCTCCCTCGCCGGGCGCTCCGCGCTCGTGACCGGCGCCGGCCACGGCATCGGCGCGGCGGTCGCCAAGGCGTTCGCCGCGGCCGGTGCGGCCGTGCTGGTGACCGACGTGGACAAGGACGCCGCGGCTGCGGCGGCCGACGAGATCGTCGCCGCGGGCGGCCGGGCCGAGTCCGCGGTGCTCGACGTCCGCGACGCCGCGCAGGCGACCCGGGCGGCCGAGCAGGCCGCCGGACTGACCGGGGGCACCCTGCACGTCGTCGTGAACAACGCCGGGGTGATCGCGCCGGCGATGTTCGCGAAGATGACGGCCGAGCAGTTCCAGCTGGTGCTCGATGTCCACGTGGCAGGCACCTTCACCGTCAGCCAGGCCGCACTGCCGTTCCTGGCCGTGGACGGCACTGGCCGGATCATCAACGTGACCTCAGCCGCTGGACTGGTGGGCACCATCGGCCAGGTCAACTACGGCGCCGCCAAGGCCGGCATCGTCGGCCTCACCAAGTCGCTGGCCAGGGAGCTAGCGAAGAAGCAGATCACCGTGAACGCGGTCGCTCCCCTGGCGACGACGGCGATGACCCAGAACATCCGCACCAACCAGCAGCTGGCCGAGAAGACGCTCGCCCGGATCCCGCTCGGCCGCTGGGCCCACCCCGACGAGATCGCCGCTACCTTCGTCTTCTTCGCGTCGGACGCGGCGTCGTACATCACCGGTCAGGTCCTGCCGGTCGACGGGGGGACGGTCATCTGATGGCGACTGAAAGCCCCATGACCCGGTCGGGTCGAGAGGCGCTGATCGTCGACGCGCTACGGACGCCGATGGGCAAGGCACACCCCCAGCGTGGCTGGTACCGGGACACGCACCCCAACGAGATGCTCGGTGCCGTCTACACCGCGCTCCTCGAGCACACCGGCCTCGCCGCCGGGGCGGTCGAGGACATCATCATCGGGTGCACCGCGCCGTTCGGCGAGCAGTCGCGCAACGTCGCCCGCAACGCCTGGCTGCAGGCCGGCTACCCGGCCGAGGTCCCGGCCACCGTGCTCGACCGCCGCTGCGGCTCGGCCCAGACCGCGGTGGAGATGGCGGCCGCGCTCGTCGCCTCGGGGACTCACGACGTCGTTATCGCCGGCGGCGTCGAGCACATGGGCCACGTGCCGATGAGCTCACCGGCGAAGATCTCGGAGCTATATGGCGACCCGTGGCCGCCCGCACTGCGCGAGCAGTACGACTTCGTGCCGCAAGGGGAGAGCGCAGAGCTGATCGCCGACCGGTGGGACATCGGCCGCGCCGAGCTGGACGCGTTCGCCGTCCGGTCGCACCGGCTGGCCGCGCAGGCGGTGGCCGCAGGGAGGTTCGAGCGGGAGCTGATCCCGCTCGAACTCGACGGGGAGCGGCGGACCAGCGACCAGCCAATCCGCCCGGACACGTCGATGGAGAGCCTGGCCGGGCTCAAGACCGTCTTCCGCGAAGGCAACGGGCGGATCACCGCGGGCACTTCGTCCCCGATCAGCGACGGCGCGGCCGGCCTCGTGCTGGCCTCGCGCGACGGCGCCGAGCGGTACGGCCTCCGCCCGCGGGCCCGCATCCTCGACCAGACCACGGTCGGAGTCGACCCGATCATCATGCTCACCGGCCCCATCCCCGCCACGCGCAAGCTGCTGGACCGCAACCGCATGACGATCGACGACATCGACCTGGTGGAGATCAACGAGGCGTTCAGCTCGGTGGTGCTGGCCTGGGAACGTGAGCTGAAGCCCGACATGGGCCGGGTCAACGTCAACGGCGGTGCCATCGCCCTCGGCCACCCGGTGGGTGCCACCGGATCTCGGCTCTTCGGGACCCTGCTGGCCGAGCTGGAGCGCCGCGACGCCGAGATCGGGCTGGTCACCATGTGCTGCGGCGGTGGGCTCGGCACGGCGACCCTGGTGCAGCGGATCGACGGATGATCGACCTCGGCAGGTACATCTCGGCCGGCGACGGCGTGTGGTGGGGACAGGGCGGCGCCGAGCCGGAGCCGCTGGTCAACGCGCTGCTGGAGCAGGCCGACCGCATCGGTCCCGTGCGCGCCTTCTGCGGCCTCACCTGGAACGAGCGGCTGTCCGGCGACCTGCCCGACTCGCTGCCGGACTCCCTCACCGTGCTCTCCTACGGCGGGCTGGGGGAGCTGCGCCGGCTGAGCCGGCACGGCCTGCTGGACGTCGTGCCCTGCCACTACTCCGCGATCCCCCGGATGTTCGAGCGAGGCCAGCTCCCGTCGGACGTCGGGCTGGTGCAGGTGTCCCCGCCCGACGCCGACGGGCTGGTTTCGCTCGGCATCGGCGTGGAGTACGCCGCGGACGCACTGAGACACACCCGCACCCTGATCGCCGAGGTCAACCACCGGATGCCGCGCACCAGGGGCAGTGCCGGGCTGCCGCTGTCGGCCTTCGCCGCCGTGGTCGAGACCGACCGTCCGCTGCGGGAGGCGCCCGCCCGCGCGCCCGACGCGGTGGACCGCGTGATAGCCGACCACGCGGCCAGCCTGATCGAGGACGGCGACACGCTGCAGCTGGGCGTCGGCTCGCTGCCCAGCGCGGTCCTCGAGTCCCTCGCCGGGCACACCGACCTCGGCTTCCACACCGGGATGATCACCGACGGCGTGACGGCCCTGGTGGAGAAGGGCGTCGTCACCGGTGCGCGCAAGGAGATCGACCAGGGGCTGGTGGTGACCGGAGCCGCGTTGGGCAGCGCGTCGCTGTACGACCGGCTGCGCGAGTTCCCGATCGAGTTCCGGCCCGCCAGCTACACCCACGCGCCGTCGGTGCTGTCGCAGCTCAGGTCGCTGGTGTCGATCAACTCGGCGATCGAGGTGGACCTGCTCGGCCAGGTCGGCGCCGAGCTGCGGCACGGCGTGCACATCGGCGCCGTCGGCGGCCAGGTGGACTTCAGCCGGGCGGCATCGCTGACCGGCGCCCGTTCGGTCATCGCGCTGCGCGCCGAGTCCGGCGGCGAGTCGACGATCAATCCCACCCTGCGTGGCGGGGTCGTCACGACCGCACGCGTCGATGTCGACGCGGTGGTCACCGAGTACGGCGTCGCGCTGCTGACCGGGTGCACCGTCGCGGAGCGGGCCCGCCGCCTCATCGCGGTGGCGGCGCCGCATCATCGAGAGGGGCTCGAGCGGAGCCTCGCGGACCGGGAGGTCGTGTGGTGACTGACGATAATCGCAGTGAGGGCGAGAGCCGACGGGTGCGCATCCGGGAGGTCGGGCCCCGCGACGGCTTCCAGAACGAACCGGAGACGATCGCGACCGCGGACAAGATCCGGCTAATCGACGCCCTGGGCCGCGTCGGCTTCAAACGGATCGAGGTCGCGAGCTTCGTCCGGCCCGACGTCATCCCGCAGCTGTCCGACGGCGTGGAGGTGCTCCGCGGCATCGACCTGCCGCACGACGTCGCCCGGATGGTGCTGGTGCCGAACAGCCGGGGTCTCGGCAACGCGCTCACGGTGCGCGACCTGTTCGAGGTGGTGGCGCTCTTCGTGAGCGCGTCCCAGACCCACAACCAGCGCAACATCAACCGGACGGTCGAGGAGACCATGGCCGACGTCAAGGTGATGGGCAAGCACATCGTCGACGAGGATCTCACCTTCTGCGCGGTGATCGCCACCTCGTTCGGCTGCCCATACGAGGGCAAGGTCCCGATGGGCCGGGTCCTCGGCCTCGCCGAGCAGTTCGCCGAGGCCGGCGCCACCGAGATCGGCTTCGGCGACACCACCGGCATGTGCAACCCGGCGTACGCGTCGCGGTTCTTCACCGCGGCCATCGAGCGTCTGCCCGGGGTCGAGGTCACCGCCCACTTCCACAACACGCGCGGGCAGGGTCTGGCCAACGCCTACGCCGCGCTCGAGGCCGGCTGCACCAGCTTCGAGTCCAGCTTCGGCGAGCTCGGCGGCTGCCCGGTGCCGGCTGGCTCGACCGGCAACATCGCCACCGAGGACCTGGTGAACATGTTCCATGAGATGGGCGTCGAGACCGGCCTGGACCTGGGGGCCGTCATCGAGGCGGCACGCGAGGCGCAGTCGGTCCTCGGCCGCAAGCTCACCAGCCACTCCCTCGTCGCCGGGCCGGTGCACTGGCACCCGGCCGCCGGCTGACCCGCACCACCACACCGGAGGACACCGCATGA
>WNGP01014729.1_pt1 | contig 11112 bp, 10 predicted proteins | sample 5407671 | NCBI WGS metagenome assembly WNGP01 (sample SAMN13153381, study PRJNA577476) | soil metagenome | isolation source: 40 cm soil or saprolite under Garry oak tree replicate 2 | place: USA:California | collected 2016-06-15
GGCGAGACCCGGCGCGGCTGGCTCGGCGTGCGCATCCAGCAGGTCACCGACGAGATCGCAGACAGCCTGAAGATCAATCCGCCGCGCGGCGCGCTGGTTGCCGGGGTCGACGAGCGAGGGCCGGCCAAGCCCGCCGGCATCGAACCGGGCGACGTGATCGTCAAGTTCGACGGCAAGGACATCAAGGAAATGCGTGATCTGCCGCGCGTCGTCGCCGATACGCCAGTCGGCAAGCAGACGCCGGTGGTGATCATCCGCAAGGGCAAGGAAGAGACCAAGACCGTCACGCTCGGCCGGCTCGAGGACGGCGAGAAGCTGGCGGCGGCGGACCCGAAAAGCGAGGGCACGCCCGACAAGTCCGTGGTGAAGAAGACGCTCGGCCTCGAGCTTGCCAACATGTCCGACGATCTGCGCAAGCGCTACAAGATCAAGGACACGATCAAGGGTGTCATCATCACCGGCGTCGATGCGAACTCGCCGGCGGCCGAGAAGCGCTTGGCGCCCGGGGACGTCATCGTGGAGATCGCGCAAGAAGCCGTCGCGAACGCCGACGAGCTGCAGGCCAAGATCGACAAGCTCAAGAAGGACGGCCGCAAGTCGGCGCTGCTGCTGGTGGCGGGCGCCGACGGCGAACTCCGCTTCGTGGCGCTGAGCCTGCAATAGCGACGACGAACGACGGATGACGAAAGACGGGCAAGGCCTCTTGTCCGTCCTCTGTCGTGCGTCAATCCAGCATGTGATTGACCATGCCGTCGGCGAGCTTCGGCTCGAACCAGGTGGATTTCGGCGGCATGATTCCGCCGGCGTCCGCCACCGCCATCAGGTCGGCCATTTGCGTCGGATAGAGCGCGAAGGCGACGGCCATCTCGCCGGACGAGACCCGGCGCTCGAGCTCGCCCAGGCCGCGCCCGCCGCCGACGAAGTCGATGCGCTTGTCGATGCGCGGATCGGTGATGCCGAACAGCGGCTCGATCACGTTGCGCGTCAACAGTGTGATCGGCAGGCGCCCGATCGGGTCGTTGCGGGGGATCAGATCCGGCCGGATCGTCAGCTTGTACCAGCGGCCGGCGAGGTACATGCCGAACTCGTCCGCCGCCGTCGGGCGGACCGCCCCCTCCGACGCCTCGACCGAAAAGCTCTTGCGCAGGTCGGCGATGAGCCCCTCGGGGCTGCGGTCGTTCAAATCCCGCAGCACGCGATTGTAGTCCAGGATGGTCATTTCGTGATGGGGGAACACCACCGCGAGGAAATCGCGGTGCGAAGCTTTGCCGTTGGCGCGCGCCTGCGCGACCCGTGCCGCGGCCGCCGTGCGGTGATGGCCGTCGCCGATATAGAGGGCCGGCAGGGCGTCGAAGGCGCGCGTGAGCGCTGCGATCGTCGCGTCGTCGTCGACCACCCAGAGCTGATGGCGCACGCCGTCGTCGGCCGTCACGTCGACGTCGGGGGCGCGCGCGGCGGCGCGGGCCAGCATCGCATCGATCTCCGGGGCGGCGGGATAGCCCATCATCACCGGGCCGGTCTGGGCGTTGACGGCCTCGATCTGGCGGACGCGGTCGTCTTCCTTGACCGGGGTCGTGTGCTCGTGCTTGCGAATGCGGTTGCTGGCGTAATCGGCGAGCGAGGCGACCGCCGCGAGCCCGGTCTGCTGGCAGTCGCGTCCGGTCAAGCGGTAGACGTAGTAACAGGGCTTGGCGTCGCGGATCAGCACGCCGGCCGCGACCATGCGGCTGAGATTCTCGGCGGCCTTGGCATAGACCGCACGATCGTAGGGTTCGATGCCGGCATCGAGGTCGATCTCGGGCTTGGAGATGTGGAGGAAGCTCCACGGCTTGCCTTTAGCGCGCTCGCGCGCCTCCGCGCTCGAGAGCACGTCATAGGGCGGCGCCAGGATCTCGGCGGCGCGTCCGGGTGCCGGGCGCAGGGCCCGGAAGGGTCGAATGAGCGTCAAGCGGCCTCCCGCAGCGTGAGCGAATCCTGATTTAGTCGGTGGCGAAAGCGGGTTCAATACAGGTGATGCGAGAGTCCCATGTAACGCAGTCGCAACTTGGGTGCGTGCAGGAATCCCGTGTTCGACCAGGGGGCCGGCAACTGCATTTGATGTGGATGTACGGATGAGGTAGGGGAGACACCACGTCACGATGCCGTAGCCGAACCGGCTGAAGGCCGGATGCGGCGGGGGCCCCCGCAGATATTCGATCGTCAGCGCAGACGGGTCATCATCGCCGTTCCAGGTTACTCGGACCTCACGATTGTTCAGCGCGAGCCAGCCCGCCTGATTGGCGATGAGTAACGGCAGGCATCGATAGGCATATCGATCCGCGGTCGCATCCATCCATTCGCGGCGGAGCGGCGCTGGACCGAGTGGCATGGGTTGTGGCAGGAGCAGGTGAGAGGGTGGTTCGAGTGGATAGGCGATCGGGTCATGTCGCCCGTGCCGGGAGTCTGCTGACCAGCCATGAGTCGTCCTTAACCAATTCCTGAATTTGACCTTGGAGCGGCGTGAACGATAGCACGCAACGCCGGTTACGTGGACTTATGTTCTTCCTCGATGCGACGGCAAAGGTTCCGATGAGCCGCGCGGACGCACGACACGCCATCCTTATCGCGGGACCGACCGCGAGCGGCAAGTCGGCGCTGGCCTTGGCGCTGGCGGAGGCGCTCGACGGCACGATCATCAATGCCGATTCCATGCAGGTCTATCGCGACCTGCGCATCGTCACCGCCCGCCCGACTGCGCAGGAGGAGGCGCGCGTCCCCCATCTCCTCTACGGCCATGTGGACGCGGCCGAGAACTATTCCGTCGGTCGCTGGTGCGTCGATGCGAGCGCCGCGCTGGCCACGGTCGAGCGGGCGGGGCGCTTGCCCGTCGTGGTCGGCGGCACTGGCCTCTATTTCAAGGCGCTGACGCGGGGGCTTGCCGCCGTCCCGCCGATCCCGGCGCAGATCCGCTCAGCGGTCAGGGAGCGACTCGAGCGCGAGGGCATCGCCGCGCTCTATGCCGAGCTCAGCGACCGCGACGGCGCGAGTGCGCGCCGTTTGATGCCGGGGGATCGCGCCCGCGTCACCCGCGCGCTCGAGGTCGTTTTGGCGACCGGCCGTTCGCTCACCGACTGGCACCGGGAGGGCATGAAGCCTGCGCTCGATCCGGATGCCGCGGTCAAAGTCTTCCTCGAGGTCGAGCGGGCGGAGCTCTACCGCCGCATCGATGCGCGGTTCGATGCCATGCTGGCCTCCGGCGCGCTTGATGAGGTGCGCGCGCTCGCCCGTCGCAATCTCGACGCTGCGCTCCCCGCCATGAAAGCGCACGGCGTGCCGTGGCTGATCCGGCATCTCAACGGCGAGTTCGATTTGGCCGCGGCGGTGGATGAAGCAAAGCGCGACACCCGGCGTTACAGCAAGCGGCAGGGTACTTGGTTTCGCCATCAGCTGCCGGATTGGACCCGGGCCACGCCCGACACGGCGCTGGGCGAAATTCGCCGCGCGCTCGCGCGCTGACGCGCGGGCTTTTGCCGCCAGAAACCGATTGCGGCGACCGCCAGGCCGGCGGCAAGAACCCACCACGCCGGTCGCACTTCCATATCGATGTCGAAATGAGCAAGCAGGATGCGCCGCGCGTCGACGCCGCTCGTGAAGAAATAGATCATCGCTTCGCCGATCGCGGTCACCGCGGCCGCGCCGCCGGCGAGAAGCACGAGGTGAAGCGGGGTGACCTCGCCGTTGCGTCGGTAAAGGGCGCGGTACGCCAGCAGCCACATCAGGAACCCCGCCATCAGCACCGGCTCGTAGATGTTGAGCTTGGATTGGATGAAGAAATGCACGGCGGCGAGCACCGCGATGCCGTAGACCAGGCGGTGGATGCGGTGCAAGCGCCCGGAACCGAGCCGGCTTACGGCGGCGTCCGTCGAGGTCGAGGCGAGCGCGATCAGGCCCGCCAATCCAAGCGCGCCGATCGTGAGATAGATGCGCAAGACGATTTCGCTCGCCACCTTGAACAGGTCGAAATGTTGGTCGAGGACGTAAAGCGAAAAATGCAGGACGGCATAACCTGCGCATGCAACGCCCAGCGTGCGCCGCGCCAGAGTAATGCGGGGGTAATTGAGGATGCGCTGCGCCGGCGTGATCGCCAGCGTGATCAGCAGAAACCGCAGCGCCCAGTCGCCGGCCTGGTGGATGGCCTCGGTGACCGGGCGCGCGCCGAGCTCATCGGCGGCAGCCTGATAGGCAATCCAGAGCGCCGGTAGCACCGCCGCCACGAAGGCGACGATCTTCACCGGCGACCAGCGCCCGGACCTCTCGCGAAAAAATGGCATGGGTCACGCCCGCTCCAGCGACGGCGAAAATACAGGCAAGCGAGATAACGCCCATCAAATGCGGCGCGCCCCGCCGTCACCGGCGATCACGATTTGACGAGGCAGATGGCATTTCAGCCGCCCACGCCCGCGTGCAAGCCGAAACCCGTGGTCGGATCCGCTGGCGAGGCAGTGATCAGGCCTTGTTAACTTTCGATTTCCAGCGCGGGCGCCGATGAGCCCGGTTTGCTTGACTGCCCTCGCCGCACCCCATATAAGTGTCGGGCAACGAAGTGACGAAAGGGCGCGCGGATGCGCAACTTTATTGCTCAAGTGCTCGTAATCGTGCGCAGGCGCACCGCCGCGGATGGCTAGGCCATCTGCGAACGTGGCGGTGCGCAAAGGGCCCTCGCGGCCCTTTTTGATTTTCTAGGTCGCAGACGGGTGGAGTTGACCATGAGCAAAGAAATGACCGGGGCGGAAATGGTGATCGAGGCGCTGGCCGATCAGGGGATCGAGCACCTCTTCGGCTATCCCGGTGGGGCCGTGCTGCCGATCTACGACGCCTTGTTCCAACAGCAGAAGGTCCAGCACATCCTGGTGCGGCACGAGCAGGGCGCCGTGCACGCGGCCGAAGGCTATGCCCGCTCGACCGGCAAGGTCGGCTGCGTGCTGGTGACCTCCGGTCCCGGCGCCACCAATGCCGTGGACTGACCGATGCGCTCATGGACTCAACCCCGCTCGTGTGCCTCACCGGGCAGGTGCCGACCCATCTCATCGGCAACGACGCATTCCAGGAATGCGACACGGTCGGCATCACGCGTCCCTGCACCAAGCACAATTATCTCGTGAAGAGCGTCGGCGAGCTGCCGCGCGTGCTGCACGAGGCGTTCCACATCGCCAAGAGCGGCAGGCCGGGCCCGGTCGTGGTCGACATCCCCAAGGACATCCAGTTCGCCAAGGGCGTCTACGCGCGGCCCAGGGACTTCCACCACAAGGGCTACCAGCCCAAGGTCAAGGGCGACCTCGACCGCATCAAGGCCGCGATCGAGCTGATGCGGCACGCCAAGCGTCCGCTGTTCTATACCGGCGGCGGCGTCGTCAATTCCGGTCCGGAGGCAAGCCATTTCCTGCGCGAACTGGTGAAGCTCACCGGCTTTCCCATCACCTCGACGCTGATGGGGCTCGGCGCCTACGCCGCGTCCGATCCGCAATGGCTGGGCATGCTCGGCATGCACGGCACCTACGAGGCGAACATGACGATGCACGACTGCGACGTGATGATCTGCATCGGCGCGCGTTTCGACGACCGCATCACCGGCCGCCTCGACGCCTTCTCGCCCGGATCGAAGAAGATCCACGTCGACATCGATCCGTCCTCGATCAACAAGAACGTCAAGGTCGACGTTCCGATCATCGGCGACTGCGCCCACGTGCTCGAGGACATGGTGCGGCTGTGGCGCTCCACCGCGATGCATGCCGACAAAGCGGCGCTCGCTGTCTGGTGGAAGCAGATCGACAAATGGCGGGCCCGCCAATCGCTCGCCTATAAAAACTCGAACGAGGTAATCAAGCCGCAATACGCCATTGGACGGCTCTACGAGCTGACCAAGGACCGCGACACCTACATCACCACGGAAGTGGGTCAGCACCAGATGTGGGCGGCGCAGTTCTACAAGTTCGAGCAACCGAACCGCTGGATGACCTCCGGCGGCCTCGGCACCATGGGCTACGGACTGCCGGCGGCGGTCGGCGTGCAGCTTGCCCATCCCAAATCGCTGGTCATCGATATCGCCGGCGAGGCTTCGGTGCTGATGACCATGCAGGAAATGTCGACGGCGGTGCAGTACGACCTGCCGATCAAGATTTTCATCATCAACAACCAGTACATGGGAATGGTGCGCCAGTGGCAGGAGCTGCTGCACGGCGGCCGCTACGCGCATTCCTATACCGAGGCCTTGCCCGACTTCGTCAAGCTCGCCGAGGCCTATCACGCCGTCGGCATCCGCTGCGAGCGCCCCGGTGACGTCGATGGCGCGATCCGCGAGATGATCAGCGTGAACAGGCCGGTGATCTTCGATTGCGTCGTCGATCCCAACGAGAACTGCTTCCCGATGATCCCCTCCGGCCGCGCCCACAACGAGATGCTGCTCGGCGACGCCACCGTGAGCGTCGAGGACGCCATCACCGAGGAAGGCAAGGTAATGGTGTGAGCAGCGCTCTCGCCGTCATGCGCGGGCAGAAGCGCGTCATTAAGGGCGTTCACGCCCGTCTTCGACGGGCTACGGACGCGCGTGAACGCGCTTATGACCCGCGCATCCATCTTCTTCGCGAAGAGGACGGATTGCACCGGAACTCGGGCTTGCCCGAGTTCCGCGATCTTAAGCGCCGCAAGTCGGGTAAAGCCCGGCAATGACGGCCTTCGCATAGGGAGTTCGCACGTGAACACCACCCATTACCCCGCCGCGACCGTCTCGGAGCAGGTCGAGACCCACACCTTGTCGGTGCTGGTCGACAACGAGCCCGGCGTGTTGGCGCGGGTGATCGGCCTGTTCTCCGGGCGCGGCTACAATATCGACTCGCTCACCGTCTCCGAAACCGAGCACGAGAAGCATCTTTCGCGCATCACCATCGTGACCCGCGGCACGCCCATGGTGATCGAGCAGATCAAGAGCCAGCTCGATCGGCTCGTGCCGGTGCACCGGGTGGTCGACATGACCGTCGCCGGGCCGCACATCGAGCGCGAGCTCGCCATGGTCAAGGTGCGCGGCAAGGGCGATCACCGCATGGAGGCGTTGCGGCTCGCGGATGCCTTCCGCGCCCGCGTGATCGATGCCTCGACCGAGAGCTTCGTGTTCGAGATCACCGGCGCGAGCGACAAGATCGAGAGCTTCGTCGCGCTGATGATTCCGCTCGGCCTGGTCGAGGTCTCGCGCACCGGCATCGTCGCGATCGGCCGCGGGCCGGAGGGCATGTGACGTCAATCCTTCTCGCCAGGCTTGTCCCGGCGGGCCATTGAACCTAGAAGCGGCACGGCATAGGCAGCGGCCAACTGGCCCGAGCAGGGGTGAGAACCATGCGCGTTTATTACGATCGCGACGCCGACATCAACCTGATCAAAGGCAAGAAGGTCGCCATCATCGGCTACGGCAGCCAGGGTCACGCCCATGCGCTCAATCTGCGCGACTCCGGCGTCAAGGACGTGGCGGTTGCGTTGCGCAAGGGCTCGCAAGGCGTGAAAAAGGCGGAGGCCGAAAAGCTCAAGGTCATGGACGTCGCCGCTGCCGCCAAATGGGCCGACGTGATGATGATGCTCACGCCCGACGAGTTGCAGGCCGACATCTATCGCGAGCACCTCGCCGACCAGATGAAGCAGGGCGCGGCGCTGATGTTCGCGCACGGCCTCAACATCCATTTCAACCTGATCGAGCCGCGCGCCGACCTCGACGTGATGATGATCGCGCCCAAGGGCCCCGGCCACACCGTGCGCGCGGAGTACCAGCGCGGCGCCGGCGTCCCGGTGCTGATGGCGGTGCACAAGGACGTCTCCGGCAATGCCCATGATCTCACGCTTTCGTATGGAGCGGCCATCGGCGGCGGGCGGGCCGGCATCATCGAGACCACGTTCCGCGAGGAATGCGAGACCGATCTGTTCGGCGAGCAATCGGTGCTCTGCGGCGGACTGGTGGAATTGATGAAGGCCGGCTACGAGACCCTGGTCGAGGCCGGCTACGCGCCCGAAATGGCCTATTTCGAGTGCGTGCACGAGGTGAAGCTGATCGTCGACCTCATCTACGAGGGCGGCATCGCCACCATGAATTACTCCGTCTCCAACACCGCCGAATATGGCGAATACGTCTCGGGCCCGCGCGTGGTCAACGACGCCACGCGCGCCGAGATGAAGAGGATCCTCGGCGACATCCAGTCCGGCAAGTTCGTCAAGGATTGGATGCTGGAGAACCGCGTCAACCAGACGTCGTTCAAGGCCATGCGCGCCAAGATGGCCACGCATCCGATCGAGGAGATCGGCGCCAAGCTGCGCGCGATGATGCCGTGGATCAAGCAGCGCGCGTTGGTGGATCGCAGCAGGAACTGATCACGGCGTCCATGCTGACGGGCTCGCCGCCATGCCGCCCGCCGTCGCGCTCTCGCAGGTGACCGTGACCTTCCGGCTCGCTGGCGGCGGCACCTACCCGGCGGTCGAGCGTGCCTCGCTTGCGGTTGCCGCCGGTGAATTCGTGGCCATCGTCGGCCCGACCGGCTGCGGCAAATCGACCTTGCTCAACATCGCCGCCGGGCTCATCGCGCCCTCGTCCGGCCGCATCGACGTCTTCGGGGCGCCGCTCGCCGGGCTCAACCGCCAGGCCGGTTATCTCTTCCAAGCTGAGGCGCTGTTCCCATGGAAGACGGCGCTGGAGAACGTCGCCATCGGGCTCGAGACCGCTGGCGTCGCTCGCGCGCTTGCGCGCGAGCGCGCGCGGGCCTGGCTTGCCCGCGTCGGCCTCGCCGAGTTCGACGCGCGCTATCCGCACATGCTCTCGGGCGGACAAAGGAAGCGCGTCGGCCTCGTGCAGGTGCTCATCCGCGATCCGAAAATCCTGCTGATGGACGAGCCGTTCGGCCCGCTCGACGCGCAGACGCGGCAGATCATGGGCAACCTGCTGCTCGATCTGTGGAACGCCGACCGCAAGGCCGTGCTGTTCGTCACCCACGATCTCGAGGAGGCGATCGCGCTGTCCGATCGCGTGGTGATCATGTCGGCGGGGCCCGCCGCCCGCATCATCGGCGACTGGAAGGTCGCGCTGCCGCGCCCGCGCGACATCGCCGAGGTCAAGATCGAACCCGCGTTCCATGACCTCCACCGCGAGATCTGGGCAACGCTGAAGGCCGAGGTGCTCAGGGGCTACGCCCAGACCGGCGGCGGCTGACGGCGCGCGACGTCATTGCCTTGCGCTTGCGGACGGCTACACTCGGTGCGATGGGCGAGATGGCCCACACGGAGGAAACTCATGTTGGTAAAGCGAATGCTTTTGATTGCCGGGGGCGTCGCCCTGGCGTTTGCATGGAGCGGCGAGAGCGCGAATGCGCAGGGCGTCTTCACGATCACGTCGCCGTCGTTCAAGGACGGCGAGCGTCTTGCGACCAAGATGGCCGGCAACAACAAGCAGAATCCGAATTGCGTCGGCGAGAACGTTTCGCCGGCACTGTCCTGGGCGAATCCGCCCGCCGGCACCAAGAGCTATGCGCTGCTGATGTTCGATCCGGAAGGCAGGCCGCCAGGCGGCGTGAGCCATTGGGTCGCCTATGGCATTCCAGTGTCCGTGACCGGCTTTGCGGAGGGAGAAGTCTCCCAGCAGACCGAGAAATATGTCGGCGGCAAGAGCCTGATGGGTCTGCCGCATTATTTCGGCCCCTGCACGCCCCCGGGCGCGCCGCACCACTACACCTTCACGTTGATTGCCACCGACCTTGAGCCGAATGCGCTCCAGCCCGGCCTGACGCGAGACGAGCTCATCAAGGCGCTGGAAGGGCATGCCAAGGGCGCGACCGGCATCATCGGAACGTTCTCGAAGCCGTAAGTTAGGAGCAGTTCGCCAATTTGCTCGTCACCCCCGGGCTTGACCCGGGGGTCCATCTTTTTCGCAAGAAGATGGATGGCCGGGTCAAGCCCGGCCATGACGCGGAGAGGCCGACTGTCGGAGGTCGACCCAACCGTGTCGCGCCCCAAACTCCTCGCGCTCCAGCTTCTCGTGGCGCTCGCGGTGGTGCTGCTCTGGCAGCTCTTCACCACCGTGCCGATCGGCGGCGTGAAGCTTCTCCCGCCGTTTTTCTTCTCGACTCCAGCGGACGTCGCGGCGCGCATCGTCAAATGGTTCGTCGAGGGCACGATCTGGAAGCACCTGTGGATCACGCTCGTCGAATCCGTGCTCGCCTTCGTCATCGGCTCGGTTGCCGGCGTTTTGATCGGGTTTTGGTTCGCGCAGCAGCCGCGGGTGGCGGCGGTCTTCGATCCCTACGTGAAGATGATCAACGCGCTGCCGCGGGTCGTGCTGGCGCCGATCTTCGCGCTCTGGCTCGGCCTCGGCATCTGGTCGAAGGTCGCGCTCGGCGTCACGCTCGTGTTCTTCATCGTTTTCTTCAACGTCTATCAGGGAGTGAAGGAGGTGAGCCCGACCGTGCTCGCCAATGCCCGCATGTTGGGCATGAGCGAGCGGGCGCTCATGCGCCACGTGTATTGGCCCTCGGCGTTGTCCTGGATGTTCTCCTCGCTCCATACCGCGGTCGGCTTTGCGGTGGTGGGCGCCGTGGTCGGCGAGTATCTCGGCTCGGCCGCCGGGCTCGGCTACATCATCCAGCAGGCGGAAGGCGTGTTCGATGTGGCGGGCGTGTTCGCGGGCATGCTCGTGCTCGCCGCCTTCGTGATCGGCATCGACTTTTTGGTCACGCTGGTCGAACGGCGGCTTCTGGTCTGGCGGCCGGTCGCGGCCGAAACGCGCACGTAGGCCGCGCGCGTGCTTGGGCGGCTTCCCGCCGCCATGTCGCCGCCTTATAAGACGCCGACCAAGTCAGACGCCGACCAAGACGGCTCACACCTCCGGGAGGACGAGATGAAAACAACGAAGATTGCGCTCGCCATGCTCGCGCTCGCGCTCAGCGCGCCCGCGCATGGCCAGGCGCTCGAGAAGAAGCAGCTCACTCTCGCCGTCGGCGGCAAGACCGCGCTCTACTATCTGCCGCTCACGATCTGCGAGCGGCTCGGCTACTTCAAAGAGCAGGGCCTCGACGTCACCGTCAACGACTTCCGCGGCGGCGCGCAGTCGCT
>WNGP01016518.1_pt1 | contig 11111 bp, 13 predicted proteins | sample 5407671 | NCBI WGS metagenome assembly WNGP01 (sample SAMN13153381, study PRJNA577476) | soil metagenome | isolation source: 40 cm soil or saprolite under Garry oak tree replicate 2 | place: USA:California | collected 2016-06-15
CGTAGCCCCGAAGCCCTGGGGCTGCAAGAACCCCTGTCCCAACTGCGGGTTCCTCTATCCGCTGGGCGATTGCTCTGACTGAGATCGCGGCAGCGGCGTGAGCCACGCCCTCGCGCTCGCGCTCCTCGCGTTCGATTGCGTGGTGCGCGCCTGGCGGATCCAGCTCGCCGTCTGGACCTCCGGCGGCCGCCTCGGCTTCCAGGATGCGCTGCGCCTCAACCTGTACGGCGAAGCCGCCTCGACCTTGACCCCCAACCGCCTCGGCGGCGAGCCGGCGCGGTTCCTCGGCCTCAACGAGGCGCGCGTGCGGCCGGTGACGAGTCTCGTGGCGATCGGCGTCGAAGTGGCCGCGGAATGGCCGGTGTTCATGCTGGTCGGCGTGGCCCTGATCGCCTACTACGTACCCGACTGGCGCACCGAGGCGCTCCACTGGCTGCGGCGCCACCGTGCCGGCGAGCTCGTCACCGTCGAGCTCATCGCCCTGCTCGTGCTGGGCGGCATCTACCTGCTGCAGCGCCTGGTGCGCTCGGGGGCGATTCCCCACCGCGTCCGACGCCAGTGGCGGGTCGCTCTGGTCCACGTGCGCCGCGCGCCCTGGTGGATGCTGGGCGCCGGCGCGCTGCTCACGCTGCTCAGCATCGTCGCTCGCGCCCTCATCCTTCCCGCGCTGGTGTGGGGAGCGCCGCAGCGGCCGCCCTTCGGGCAGATGTTCTTCGGGGCGCTCACCCTGATTCACGCCCCCCTGTTCCTGCCGCTGCCTTCGGGGGGCGGGGGAGTCGAGGTGGCCTTTCTCTCGGGATTCGCCGGCGATTTCGGCGCACGCCAGGTCACTCTGCTCCTGCTGTGGCGGTTCTATACCGCCGTGCTGCTCACCATCCTCGGCGGCTACCTGCTGATCCGCAGCGTCGGCTATCGGGCGGCGACCGAGCTCTTGAAAATTGGATGGGTCAAGCGATCCAGGAGGAAGACACCATGACGGGACCGCGGCTGCCGCCCCTCACCCCGGAGGAGGCTGCCCCCGAGGTGCGGCCCATCTTCGAGACCTACCGGCAGGAGCGCGGCAACATCCCCAACATGTTCCGCACCGTCGCGGTGCGCCCCAAGCATCTCCAGACGATGATCGCGCACTTCCGCACGGTGATGAACGAAGGGACGGTCCCGCCGCTCCTGAAGGAGCTCCTGTGGGTGCGGATCTCGCATCTCAATCGCTGCCGCTATTGACTCAGCTCCCACACCGTCTTGGCAAGACGGCAGGGAGCGAGCGAGGCGCTGCTCGACGCCCTGCAGGACCGCGGAGGCCGGGTGCCGCTCGAGGCGTTGGAGCCGGGCTGGCGCGTCGCGCTCGAGTACGCGGACGTCGTCCACCGCTCTGGGCACGAGGTCACCGATGCACTGTACCGGCGGGTGGCGGACGCGTGGGATCAGGGGCAGATCGTCGAGATCACGCTGGTGATTGGCATGACGGAGTACTTCAACCGATTCAACAACAGCTTGAGGGTGGAGCCGACGAGGTAAGTGCTAGACGCACAGACGCACAGACGCACAGACGCACAGCGGTGAACAGGAGTCGGTTCCGAAGGACCAATCGCTACGGGGCGCTGTGCGTCTGTGCGTCTGTGCGTCTAGTATTTGCTTGTCCGCGCGGTCATAGTATTTGACGCGTATGGAAGATTCCTGGCTTGAGACCGACGGCATTCGCGCCGAACGGACGGGAGCGATGAGCGCCACGCGGATCGAGCGCGATCCCCTGGGAGAGCTGGCGGTGCCGGCGGATGCCCTCTACGGCATCCAGACGGAGCGGGCCCGGCGCAACTTCCCGATTTCCCACCTCGCGCCGCTCGCCCCGTTGGTCGATGCCGTCGTGTGGATCAAGAAAGCGGCGGCGCTCACCCACAAGCAGACCAAGCGCCTCGAGGCCAAGCTCGCCGACGCCATCGTGCAGGCCGCCGACGAAGTGCTCGCCGGTGCACACCGCGAGCAGTTCGTGGTGGACCCGTACCAGGCCGGCGCGGGCACGTCGCACAACATGAACTGTAACGAGGTGCTCGCCAACCGCGCCAACGAGCTGCTGGGCGGCCGGCGCGGAGAGTACCAGCCTGTACATCCCAACGATCACGTCAACATGGCCCAGTCGACGAACGACGTGATCCCCACGGCGATCCGTCTCGCGGCGCTGGCCCGGCTCCCCGCGCTGCTCGAGGCGGCGGGCCGGCTGGCGCAGGCGTTGCTCGCCAAGGGCGACGCGTTCGACGCCGTCGTGAAGTCCGGCCGGACGCACCTGGGGGACGCCACAGCGTTCTCGGGAGCGCTGCGCACCTACGCCGTGGACTTGGGGAAGATCGCGAGCGACGTTCGCCTGCTGGCGTCGGGGCCCCGCACCGGCCTCGCGGAGATCATCCTGCCCGCCGTGCAACCGGGCTCGAGCATTATGCCGGGCAAGGTAAACCCCTCCATCGCGGAAATGGTGAACATGGTGTGCTACCAGGCCATCGGGAACGACGTGACCGTGGCCACCGCCGCCGAGGCGGGCCAGCTCGAGCTGAACGTGATGATGCCGGTCATCGCCCACAACCTGTTGTTCACGATGCAGATTCTCACCAACGCGAGCCGCATCTTCGCGGACGCGTGCGTCGCGGGTGTAGCGGCGGACGCCGCGCAGTGCGCGCACTGGCTGGAGCGGAGCCCGGCGATCGTGACGGCGCTCGCGCCCCGAATCGGGTACGCGCGGGCCGCCGAGCTCGCCAAGGAGGCGGTGGCGAAGCAGGTCACCGTGCGCCAGCTGGTGCGGGAGAAGGGACTGCTCACGGACGAGGAGATGGACGCGGTGCTCGACCTGCGAGCCATGACGGAGCCGGGGGTTCCGGGCGAGCGGCGGCGGTAGGGGTGGTCGTCGTGCACACTCTCTTGGGAGGAGCACTCATGAACTGGATCGTGGCGGGACTCATCGCGGGCGTCGGGGCGTTTCTCGCCGACTGGGTCATGTGGGGCAAGGTGGTCAACAAAGGCCTGGAGCAGTACGGCACCATGCCGCCTTCGCCGGAAGAAGGGAAGAAGATGATGGCGGCGAACCTGCCCAAGGCCGCGGTGGTGACGCTGGCGTTCGGCGTGTTGATGGCTTGGTTTTACGCCCGCCTGAAGGGCGGGCTGTGGGTGGCGGGCGGTCCTCTGGGCGGGATGGAGTTCGCCACGATTCTGTGGCTGCCGACGACCGGTATCGGCCTGATCAACGGCGGCATCTGGTTTGACAAAGTGCGGCGCTTGTACAAGGCCACGTTCTGGGCCTCGCTCGTCCAGATCAACGTGGCGGGTCTGCTCGTGGGGGCGCTGATCAAGTAGTCCGAGCGCAGGCCATTGAATCCCGACACGAGCCGTCGCATATTGCGAGCATGCGGATCACGACGTGGGGTGAGTACGGGCTGATCGTGTCCTTGGGGCTGGCGCGGCGCGCCGCCCATGGACCGGTCGCCGCCCGCGAGCTCGCCCTGCAGGAGAAGCTGCCGCACGATTACGTCGAACAGATTCTCCTCCGTCTGCGGCGCGCCGGGCTGGTCGAGTCGGTGCGCGGCGCCAAGGGCGGCTATCACCTGGCGCGCGCTCCCCACGCCATCACCGTGAAGGACGTGGTGGCCGCCTCCGAGCACGTCACCTTCGAAGTGAACTGCGATCTCCACCCCGTGGACGCCCAGCGATGTAGCCCGGACGCGTCGTGTAGCATCCGGCCGGTGTGGCGGATGCTGGAGCAGCGCATCAACGAGCTGCTGTCCGGCATCTCGCTCGCCGACCTGCTGCACGACGAGCCGGTGGTCTACCAGATCGCCGGGGTCACGGCCGGGAACTAGCCCCGCCGCATCGCCGTTTGTGTACCCGAACCCCGGCGGCCACGTCGGGGTCAACGCGCTTGGAGGGTGACTGTGGATTACGCGCATCCGGATGTGCTCGTCTCGACCGAGTGGGTGGCCGGCCACCTCGCGGAGCCCGGCGTCCGCCTGATCGAGGTCGACGTGGACACGACGGCGTACGACTCCGGGCACTTGAGCGGGGCCGTCGGGTGGAACTGGCAGTCGCAGTTGAACGACCGCGTCCGCCGCGACATTCCCGACGGCAAGGCGTTCGCCCAGCTCATGAGCGAGGCCGGCGTGACGCCCAAGACGACGGTCGTGCTCTACGGCGACAACAACAACTGGTTCGCGGCGTTCGCCTTCTGGCTGCTGCAGGTGTACGGCCACAAGAGCGCGAAGCTGATGAACGGTGGACGCGCCAAGTGGGCGGCCGAGGGGCGGGCCCTCGTCACCGCGCGCCCCGACGTACGCTCGACGAAGTACCCGGTGCCGAAGCGTCCCAACCTGAGTTTGCGCGCGCGTCGGGCCGAAGTGGAGCGCGCGCTGCGCGGCAAGCAGGTGGCGCTGGTGGACGTGCGCTCCCCGGCGGAGTACGTCGGCGACATTATCGCGCCCCCGGGGATGACGGAGACGGCGCAGCGGCCGGGGCACATCCCCGGGGCGCGCAACGTGCCGTGGGCGCAGGCCGTGGCTCCCGACGGCACGTTCAAGTCGCGGGAGCAGCTGGAGCAGCTCTACAAGCAGGCCGGCGTCCTCACCAAGCGCGAAGTGATCGCCTACTGCCGCATCGGCGAGCGGTCGAGTCACACGTGGTTCGCCCTCAAGTATCTGCTCGGCCACAACAAGGTGCGCAACTACGACGGCTCGTGGACGGAGTGGGGCAACCTCGTCGGCGCGCCGATCGCCAAGGGAGCGGAGCCGTGAGTACGGCGGCGGTCAGGCGGTCGGGCGGTCGGGCGGTCGCAAACGCGTTCATCGAGCCGGCGCTCTGGGGGCTGGTCGGGAACACGCCACTGATACCCTGTCCGCCTGACCGCCCGACCGCCCGACCGCCCTTCTTTCTCAAGGCCGAGTGGCTCAACCCCGGCGGCAGCGTCAAGGACCGGCCGGCGCTGTTTCTGCTGCGCGACGGGGTGGCGCGGGGCGAGCTCCCCGGCAAGCGGCTGCTCGATGCGACGAGCGGCAACACAGGCGTCGCCTACGCGATGCTGGGCGCGGCCGCGGGGATCGGCGTCACGGTCTGCGTGCCTCGGAACGCGAGTCCCGAGCGCAAGGCCCTGCTCGACGTGTACGGCGCGGAGGTCGTGTTCACCGATCCGCTCGAGAGCACCGACGGCGCGATCCGCCGCGCGCGCGAGCTCGCGGCGGCGCACCCCGAGCGCTACTGGTACGCCGACCAGTACAACAATGCGGCCAACCCCAGGGCGCACGTCCTCACGACGGCGGAGGAGGTCTGGCGACAGACCGGCGGACGCGTGACACACCTCGTCGCCGGGTTGGGCACGACCGGTACGCTCATGGGCACGGGCAGGCGGCTGCGGGAGCTGAACCCCGAGATCGAGCTGGTGGCGGTGCAGCCGGACGGCCCGTTTCACGGACTCGAAGGCTTGAAGCATCTCGAGACGGCGATCGTCCCTGGCATCTACGACCCTGCCATCGCCACGCGCACGGAATTCGTGGCGACCGAGGACGCGGAGCAGGTCGTGCGCCGTCTGGCGCGCGACGCCGGCTTGTTCGTGGGGTGGTCGACCGGAGCCGCCGTCGTCGCCGCGGAGCGGGTGCTGACCGCCCTCGACCGCCCGACCGCCCTCGTCGTCGTCATCGCCCCCGATTCGGGGATGCGCTACCTGAGCGAGCAGCAACGGCTGGCAGGGGGGGGGGGCGCCCCATGACGCCCGTGCCCGGGCCCCGTCACCTCGCGGCGATTCGTCAGCATGGCGAAGCCGACTACCCGCACGAGGCCTGCGGCCTGATCGGCGGCATGGTGGACGGCGAGCGCCCCGTCGCGGTGCAGCTGGTGCCGCTCGCCAACCAGCGCACCGACTCGGCGCGGAATCGGTATCTGATCGATCCCGACGCGTTCCGGCGCGCGCAGGCGAAGCTGGACCGGGACGGGCTCGAGATCTTGGGCGTGTACCACTCGCATCCCGACCATCCGCCCGAGCCGTCGGCGTTCGACCGCGAGCACGCCTGGCCGCGGCTCAGCTACGTCATCGTTGCAGTGGTCGGCGGACGCGCCCGCGAGGTGAAGTCGTGGCGCCTGTCCGATGACCGTGCGGGCTTCGCCGAGGAAGCCATATGGCAATCACCGTCTTGATCCCCACGCCCCTCCGTCCGTTCGTCGGAGGGAAGGACGCGCTCGAGCTCGAGGGGGAGAACGTCGGGGAAGTGCTCGACCAGCTCACGAGCGACCACGCCGAGCTCCGCAAGCACCTGTTCGCGGACGACGGCCGGCTGCGGAGCTTCGTGAACGTGTACGTGAACGACCGGGACATCCGCCACCTCGAGCGGGAGGGCACGCGCGTGGGGGCCGGGGACACCGTGTCGATCATTCCGAGCATCGCCGGAGGCACCGCCGTCGCGGAATCGTTGCCCAAGCTGTCGCACGAGGAGATCCTGCGCTATTCGCGGCATCTCATCCTCCCCGACGTGGGGGTCGAGGGGCAGCGCAAGCTGAAGGCGGCGCGGGTGCTCCTGATCGGCGCGGGCGGCCTCGGCTCGCCGGCCGCCCTGTACCTCGCGGCGGCGGGTGTGGGAACGCTCGGGATCGTCGATTTCGATGTGGTCGACAAGACCAACCTGCAGCGTCAGATCCTGCACGGGACCGACACGGTGGGCATCCCGAAGCTCGAGTCGGCGCGGCGCCGGGTCCAGGATCTCAACCCGAACGTGCAAGTGGAGTTGTTCGAGACCCGACTCACGTCCGCGAACGCCCTCGACATCATCCGCGAGTTCGACGTCGTGGCGGACGGGACCGACAACTTCCCCACGCGCTATCTCGTCAACGACGCCTGCGTCCTGCTGGGCAAGCCAAACGTGTACGGGTCGATCTTCCGGTTCGAGGGACAGGCGTCGGTGTTCTACGCCAAGGAAGGTCCCTGCTACCGTTGCCTGTACGCCGAGCCGCCGCCGGCGGGACTCGTCCCATCCTGCGCCGAGGGTGGCGTGCTGGGCGTGCTGCCGGGGATCATCGGGTCGATCCAGGCGATGGAGACGATCAAGTTCATCCTCGGTCGGGGCGAGCTCCTGATCGGGCGGCTGCTGCTGTTCGACGCCCTCAGGCTCAAGTTCCGCGAGCTGAAGCTCGAGCGGGACCCCGACTGCCCAGTGTGCGGGCGCAACCCGACGGTCACTTCACTGATCGACTACGAGGCGTTCTGCGGGGTCGGCGCCGAGCCCGTCTACGACGGCGCCGAGGTGACCGCGCTCGACTTGAAGCAGGAGCTCGAGGCGGGCAAGCCGATCCTGCTGCTGGACGTGCGCGAGCCGCACGAGTACGAGATTGCGAGCATCGAGGGCGCGCGGCTGATCCCGCTGGGAGAGCTGCCGGAGCGGCTACGCGAGCTCGACGACCACGCCGAGATCGTCACCCACTGTCACCACGGTGCGCGCTCGCTCAAGGCGCTCGAGATCCTGCGCGCCGCGGGCTTCTCGAAGGTGCGGAGTCTGAAGGGCGGGATCGATGCGTGGGCGGTGAACGTAGATCCGGAGCTGCCGAGATACTGATGCCGAAGGGGGGACTCGAACCCCCACGGGCTTGCGCCCACTGGCTCCTGAAGCCAGCGCGTCTACCAGTTCCACCACTTCGGCGAGGGTTGGAACGGCGAATATAGGCCGCGGTATAACCTCAAGTCAACTCTTGGCTTGACCGCTCTCGACCCGGTTTCTATCTTGGCCTGCCAGCAGTGGACAGACTCTCCATCGCCCGGAATCCGCGGGCGCGCCATGACTACCATCTCCTGGAAACGTGGGAGGCCGGACTCGTACTCACGGGAACGGAAGTCAAGTCGCTGCGGGCGGGGAAAGCGAGCCTCGGGGAGGCGTACGCGCACCTGCGTCGCGGAGAGCTGTGGCTCGAAGGGATGACCATCGCGCCGTACGCATCACAAGCGCGAGATCCGCAAGCTGATCGGCGGCACGACTCAGAAGGGCCTGACGCTCGTGCCGCTCGAGCTCTACTTCAAAGATGGCATCGCCAAGGTGGCGATCGCCCTCGCCCGTGCTAAGCGCGCGTACGACAAGCGTGAAGAGTTGAAGCGGCGGGCCGTAGAGCGCGAGACGGCGCGGGCGTTCCGGGGAAAACGCACGTGATCGTTCTCGTCGCTCTGCTGCTCGCGCCGCCGCAGATCGTGATCGTCACCCCTCGGGGAGAGACGACGGTGCGGGTGACGACGGAGCGCGGGGCCGCGGCGGTGGCCGCCCCGCTGCTGGTGGGTCCCCTGGACCTGACGACCACACTGGACGGCTCGCAGGCCACAGTGGGGCTCGGCGGGACCGTGTTCGTCTTTCAGATCGGGGCGCCGTTCGTGCGCGCGCGGGGGGTTGTGTATGCGCTCAGCAGCGCGCCCTATGTCGCCCGGGACACGCTGTTCCTGCCCCTCGATTGGCTCGTCGTATCGCTGCCGCGCGTGCTGGCAGCGCGCTACCGCTGGGATGCAGCGGCGGCGCGGCTCGAAGACATGGGCGTGGCGCCGCTGGCGGGGCTCCTGGGAGGCGCCAATCCGCTCACGGGACTCAGGCTACGGCACGCCATCGTGATCGATCCCGGGCACGGTGGCGCGGACCCGGGGAATCCGGGCCTGTACTTTCCCGGCGGGCTGGTCGAGAAAGACATCACGCTGCGGGTCGGGAAACTGTTGTGGGCCGAGCTCACCCGTCGCGGCCTCGCGGCGCGGCTCACGCGCAGCGCCGACACGCTCGTCGCTCTCGTCGACCGCGGGGCATCGTGCAGCGCGGAATGCGACCTGTTCGTCAGCATCCACGTCAACGCCATGCCGCCGGGGCGCCGCCGCGACCAGACGCGCGGCGTCGAGACCTACTTTCTATCGGACGCGAAGACCGAAGACCAGGCGCGGGTCGCGAAGATGGAAAACGACGCCATCCGCTTCGAGACGGGCGCCGCGACCGTCGGCGCCGCTGGCCCCCTGGGCTTCATCCTGCGCGACCTCCAGCTGAACGAGTACCTGGCTCGCCGAGCTGGTGCAAGAGCGCGTGAGCGTGGTCCATCCGGGTGGCGACCGGGGCGTCCAGCAGGCCGGGTTCATGGTGCTCAACACCGCGCGCCGTCCGGCGATCCTGGTAGAGACCGGGTTCGCGACGAACCCCGCGGATGCCGTGTTCCTGGCCTCGAGCCTCGGTGAGCACAAGCTCGCGAGCGCGATCGCCGACGGCATCGTCGCTTTCCTGGTCGAGTTCGAGCGCAAGCTGACCGTCGCGGCCCCGGCGGCCGGTCGGGGAGGGGGGAGCCGGTGACGCGGCGGTGGCGTGGGCTGGCGCTGGTGCTCGCCGGCGCCGCGGCATGCGGCTACTACAACGGCATGTGGAGCGCGGACCACTTTGCGGGCGAGGCGCGCCGGCAGGAGCGTGAAGGACGAACGGAGGAGGCGCGCACGACGTGGGCCATGGCCGCGACGCGCGCCGAGTCGGTGGTGGCGCGCCACCCGCAGGGTCGCTGGTCGGACCGAGCCCTCGTGCTCGAGGGCGAGGCCCTGGCGAAGAGCGCCGCCTGCGATCGCGCGGCGGCGCCGCTCGCGCGGGCGCTGCAGTCGGTGCAGGACGTCGCGCTGCGGGATCGGGCCGGCCTCGCGGCCGCGGAGTGCGCCCTCGCGGCCTCGGACCCGGCGAGCGCCGAGCGGCTGCTGGACCCCCTGACCGGGTCCGCTGATCGTGAGCGGGCCGCCCACGCCCGCTTGCTGGCGGGTCGCGCGGCGGAACTGCGCGGCGATCTCGATGCCGCCGCCCGCTGGTACGGCGGCTCCTCCCAGCGGGGAGCGCGCGGCGCGCGCGCTCACGTGTTGCTCGTGGCGGGACGTACGGATGCAGGGCTGGCGCTGCTCGACAGCCTCGTCCACGCCCGCTTCGAGGAGGCGGACTGGACCGCGCTGCTCGGGGACGCGGGCCGGGCGGCCGGGCCTGGCGCTGCGAGCGCTGCGCTCGACCGCCTGCTGGCGCAGGGCCACGCGCCCGTCGGGGCGCGGGCGCGCTTGCTCGTCGCCGACGGCGACCGGCTGTTCGCTGCGGGTGCGCTCGCTGCCGCCGGCGCCCGCTACACCCAGGCGGCCGCCGCCGTCCCCGACTCGATGGCGGGTCAGGAGGGGCGCGTCGCAGAGCTGCGGGTGCTCGCCGCCCTGGCGGAGAGCCTGCCGCAGTTGCGGAGCGTCGCGGGGCGGCTCGGCACCCTGCTCGAGTCGGGGGCTGGTGGGGGGGGGGGAGGCGCGGCGGTCTCGGAGGGCCGCGAGCTGCAGCGGCGGATCCGCCTGGTGCTCGCCGCCGATGAGGAGGGCGACGTCGCGCTGTTGCACGCAGCGGAGGTGGTGCGGGACTCGCTCGCGGCCCCGCACCTCGCTGCACGGCTGTTCGTGGCGTTCGCACGCCGGCATCCGGCATCCCTGTTCGCTCCCAAGGCGCTCATCGCCGCGATCGGACTCGCCCCAGAGCGCGCCGATTCGGTAGTCGGAGTCTTGCAGTCGGCATATGCCACGTCACCGTACACGCTCGCCCTCGGTGGCGAGACGAGTCCGGCGTACGCGGCGGCGGAGGATTCCCTGGCCCAGGCGGAGGGCGTCGCTCTCGAGCGTGCGGGTCCCCCCCCAACCGGCGTGTCGCTCGTCGCGCCGCCGGTGACCGGCCCGCGCGGCCCGCCGCTCGATGGGCCTGAGCCGCGCCGTGTGGAGCAGTCGCGCACGCCAGGCCGCAAGGAGCCCGAGGGGCATCGCCCGCCGCGGCCCGTGGAACGGCCGTGAGCGCCGTCAGCGTGCTCGGCACCACCTTCCAGAATCCCGTCCTCCTCGCCGCCGGCACGGCTGGCTTCGGCCGTGAGGTCCAGGACGTCATCGATCTGGATGCGCTGGGCGGGGTGATCACCAAGGCGGTGACGCCGGAGCGCCGGCAGGGGCACCCGCCGCCGCGCGTCGCGGAGTTTCCGGGCGGCATGCTCAACGCGGTGGGTCTCGCGAACCCCGGCCTCGCCACCGTGGCCCGCGACCACCTGCCCTGGGCCGCAAGCCGTTTGACCCGTACGCGCCTCATCGTCAACGTCGCGGGCACCCGGGT
>WNGP01007525.1_pt1 | contig 11110 bp, 8 predicted proteins | sample 5407671 | NCBI WGS metagenome assembly WNGP01 (sample SAMN13153381, study PRJNA577476) | soil metagenome | isolation source: 40 cm soil or saprolite under Garry oak tree replicate 2 | place: USA:California | collected 2016-06-15
TACCCGTCGGATCCATATTCGTAAGGCGAACGGTCGGCTTTGTCAGGCCGGGTCGACACAAACTGCGGCGCGATCCGGGTCTCGGCTGGTCTGCAAGTCCTCCATCGCCTCTCGGACCGCTACTCCACGGCTGCTGTGGCGGCGGTCGCAACATGTCCGCAATGAGTCCGCTTATCCACCGATAGCGGCTCGAGAGCAGACATCGCGCCTAGTCGGTTCCGTGCCATAAGCCGACTAACGCACCGCACCAAATAATCCACACGTCGAACCCAATCACCTCTTCGTCCGATGAAGATCGGCGGCTTGCGTCCATTCGGGTCGCCGATTTCACGAAGCGGCCCGATGCCAGACGGCGGCAGAGGAGGTATGCTTATTACCTCCTGGGCGGTCAAGCTCGCGCTGGCGGGGAATTGGCCTGCTGCCGCGCGAACATGGGAATGCTCCCTAAAGGGTTGAGGCTCCAAGTGGCTTTGCTTCTCATTTCTATGAGCGGACGGAACCCAGTTCGGCGAAGCGCGGGGGAGAAAAGGACGCTACCCTCGCGCCATCGCCTCCGCAAGCCCGGCAATCGACCTCCTAACTAAGTGCTCAGCCGCGACCACGTCGCGAGCAACGGCCGCGTGATCGCTGAGTGGTCGGGTCCGCCCTCTCCGCGCCATGCCATACAGCGGCGCTCCCCCTTGCCCCCCTCGGCCCGACCGGATGCCCCGCATGGATATTTTTCTTGTGAGCTGGACCTCGCGCTGACCAAAACAGGCTCTTGGTCCTCCTCGACGCGAGGGTGATTCCGCCGCTTCGATCCGGAAACTCCACAGGTATTCCCACCTGTTGCCTCGGAAATAATTTAATCTGCAAAAACTTTATCTTTCCAGTGTCTGCTGCTCTTGTGAGGTCAAAGAACCGCTTACCAAATAGCCAAAATAGTAGATGCCGATGACATTGTTGAGCGCGTCGTGCATCGGCTCATAACCCGTGAGATAGGGCTTGCCGAGGATCGTTGCCTCACCATAGAACGCTTCATTCATGTTGACGAACTCGATTACTTTGCCCTTCGGATCGAGAATTGTGCCTATGGCGCGCGAGCCATCATCCCTCATTACGTTGGTCGCGACGCGGACATAGTCTGCCCCCCTCTTGACAAAGATCGTGGCGGTGCCGCCGGCTTCCTTTACGACTTCGTCAACCAAGGTGAAATTGTTATTCATCTTCGTGGCGCCAAAAAATACAGCCGGCACAGCATTACCGTCCATCGTATCAGTGCCCTCAATTTTCGCGGGTCCCAGTTTTTCAGATTCCGATTTCAACAGCGCCATGGCCGCCTTCACCTTCTGCATATCTTGCGCACCGACGGTGCCCTCAGGTTGAATTCCAGATACTGATTTTGCCGGTGTTGTTGGGTCAGCTAATTTTTTCACCTCATTGAAAACAAAATTGTGCACCTCCGGATCGTTATCTGCATAGAAATGGGAATCACTATTTGCGATATAGCTAAAATGTATGCCCACTAACCGTTTAGCACCTAAGCCGGCCGTACGCCAGAACTTTGGATTGTAGATTTCAATAGCTTTATCTACATTTTCTCCAACTGCAGTAGCTCGTCCCCATACAGATGCTTGAATAGCAATCAGTTCATCCACGTGTTTTACATTTTTGGCTGCGTAAGTTGAATTATTTGCTCCTAAGCTATAGCCAATCACAACAATTTTGGTTTCTGGTTTTTGTTGTCGAATGAGTTTAACAGCCTCTCGCCAATTGTGTTGCGCGAGTGGCAAGGCTACTCTTGTATTTGGAATAACACTCAATTCTTTTTGAAGAGAAACGATGCCAGGAGACGAAATTCGACCGCCTAATCCTTCCAGTAAAACTACCAAACTTTCAGCATAAGCAAAGGTTGCAAGAACTAAGCATACGCATAAAGTATAAATAAACGAAACAAGTTTTTGCATTTTAAAACGAGATATCCGGGCAGCGTCGGGCGACGCAATGATGTTGATAAAGGCAGATGCGATTGCGAACGCGAAGTGACGCCCGATCAACATAGCAGCCTCCGATGCGGGATATCGCATAAAAGCTCCTCCGGCGTCCAGAGAAATATTCCAACGGCCATCCAGATCGTCCTAGTCATAGCCATGCAGCCCTCCCTATTTTCCAATGTGCAATGTTGATACGCGCCCTAGTTTTGGATTGCCATGTGTTTTACTTTGGTGATCGAAGGATTCCGCCTGTTTCAACAAACTTTCCATCGTCCCACGGGCCTTGAAAGCTTACTCGTTTTAGCGGTTGTTCCATGAGGGAATGAACTTCGTCGGCTTCGTGATCCACTGCCTGCGTGGTCTGTTCAGCCAAATCGAGCCAAGCCCGTTTCTTTGAGGAGTTTGTCATTCTCCCGGCGGCGCCCGCTCCGAAAAAATAACCGCCATCGTCATGCTGGCCAGAAGGCGTCTTTTCGCACGACTTGTCCGGTTCATCGGCTCAATCCAATCGGCGGCGGCAATGTCAATGCTGCTGGCAAACCTATAGTTTTTCGCTGCGTCGGAGCGGGGGCATTCCAGGGAGAGGGCTAGACATTTCAGCCAATCCACCTTCGCATACGGATCGGTCGGATACCCGGCATAGACGAGACTGGCGCCCATCTTCTCGACCGTTTTGCCGATCACGCTTAGCGGCTGACCGGCCTGAAGCTGGCTCTTGAGTTCAATGAGGGCCCGATTGGCGCCATCAAGACGCCGTGCCAGGACCGCCGCAATGTAGAGGAGCGCGGTAGGGTCTTGCACTAGCATGGCGGCCGCATCAGCGACGTAGAAATTGCGAGGTTTCCAAGGCACGCACGTTTGCTGTGTGCGGCTGATCTAGCAACGCGGAGAGTTCGCCGAACACAGCGCCAGGCTCCGCCACCTTGGCGATTTCGGTCATACCCTTGACAATCGCCACCGCGCCGTTTCTGAGGATCAGCAGTTGGCCGGTCTTCGAGCGGGTTGCGAGCACGACCTCGCCAGCCTGGTAGGTTCGCAGCGGAAGGCCGCCGAGCCTCTTCTGGAATGCGATGGTGTCGGGAATTAGGGGCAGGACCATTTCCGTTCCCGGCAGATTGAGCACGGTCCATTCCTTCCAGGTTCTCGGTTATTGATGAAAAATCCAGCCTGAGCCTTTCATTTCTCTGCGTGCGTCTGTATAAAATTGCTCACTCAGGACAGAAGGCGGTCTTGCCGGAAATTTTCCGCTGTCGGGGGCCAGGGGGCCTGTGGATGCCGCCCCCGGTCCGAACCACCACCGGGGCGTCAAGGAGGGTGAGCGGGGAAGCTGTTGGATCGACTGTGCCGGCTCCTACCGACGTTTCCAGGGCCGCTTCTTGGGGGTTGGGGCATTCCAGGGCCGGGGGTGATCCGTTTGTCCCGACCGCTCCAGCATCTCCTCGGTTCGTCGCCGGCGGATTTATTTGGGGCAGGACCAGGCTCGATGTCGGTGGGCAGGGATATGTTCAAAACGAGACAGACTCGTTCTTACGGGAGGGGCAATGGTAGCGCCTCGCAAGAGGGTCCATCAACTCAGGGGAGCGTATCATGTCTCATTTCGTCACAGCTTTATCTGCCGGCATTATCGCCACGGTACTTGTTAGCGGGACGGCATTCATGCCCGCCCCCGCCGAGGCTGCGAAGATGTCCAAGGCTGACAGGGTTGCCCTAAAAGAGGCGACCGTTGCATGCAAGGCGGAGGCGAGGGGTAAGAAGGTCAAGTGGCTCGCGAGGCACAAATTCGTCAACACTTGCGTCGCAAGTGCTCTCAAAAGTCATGGTCTTCGGATCGAAGTTATTCAAGCCACAGTCAACACAAAGAAGCTTCCGACACAGCACTATGACGATTATTCCTTGGTGTTCACGAAAGGTCGATGACACTTGCTTACGAGAGGTCGGAAAAAGCTTGACAATGACCGGCGTTTCCAGACACCCCAATTGTCTGCCACAGGGCACGGGTGACAGTTTGACAGGGATGTCCCGTGGCGCAAATTGTTCAATTTTGAGAGATCGCCATCGCGGGCGGCTTTATAATATGCCGGGTGGCAGAACAGTGGGAGCGCCGCTTTGCATGGGCTCGCGATGCCTTCCGCCTCGGCCAAGTTGGGTGGTTTCGCGGCCTTGTCTTGATATCGGAAACGGGGGCGGTAGAGGACCATTTTCATCTGCTCGAGCGCGAGGCGATGCGCGTTTACGTCTCGAGCTGGTGAATCGTCCGGTTCGCGCGGCGCAAGCGGCCGCTCAGCTCCCGGCCCAGCCCCGCCAGGATCTTGATCGCGACGGCCGGCTCGCTTTCGCGCAAGGCAGCGAAATCCGTCTCGCTCAGGGAATAGGCCACAAGGTCTTCGTCGGCGATGATCGAGGCCGAGCGCGGGCCCTTGTCAAGAATGGCAAGCTCGCCGAACACCGTGCCGGGCGCGAATGTCACCAGGCGGATGTTGCGGCTTTCCGATTTGAGCACAACGCTCGCCTGCCCCTTGGTGACGATGAAAAGATGCGATCCAGGATCGCCTTCGTTGAAAATCATGCTGTCTTTCGGCCACGCGACGCGCCGCAGGTGGCGGACAAGCGTCTCGATCTCGTGCGGCGCAAAATCCTGCAAGAGCGAGATGCACTCAAGCGCGATCTCCCCGGCCGCCTGCGGGGCGGTCTCGCGCAGAAGATCGTCCTCCGTCCATTCGATCGCGCGGTCGACGTCCGGGAAAACGCGTCCTTCGCTGTTCGGGCCGCCGAAATCCGCCAGCCGCTCGGCGGTTTCGCTCTGCTCCGATAAGGCGAGCGCGAGGGTGACGCCCCGGCGCGCAAGGTCGGCCTCGATGTCGGCGAGAATGCGCGCGCCGGTCGAGTCGACATAGTTGACGCGCCGCAAATCGAGAATCAGGTATCGGGTCTCGCCCGCCGTTGCCTTATCGATCTCCTGCGCCAGTCGCTCGGCGCTTCCAAAAAAAAGCGCGCCCTGCAGCTCCGCCACCAGGATGGACGAACCTTTTGCTTCCAGCAGCTCCATTTCGCCCGCGCCGCGCGATTTGCGCGAACGCACGGCGTCACACCGGTAGAGCCGGCGGATATTGGACCGGCTCATGCGCACCACAAACAGAAAGACCGCGAGCGCGATGCCGAGAAACACGGCGAGCACGATATTGACCGCGATCGACAGAAACGACACGAGCAAAGCCACGAAAAGATCGAGCGCCACGACACCGCGCTGCGCCGCGCCGCGCTGGAAAAGTCGCGTGGCGAGGCGCGTCGTCCAGGGATCGATATGCTGCACCGCGACCACCATGATTACGGCCGACAAGACGGCGCGCGGCAGATAGGCCAGATAGGGAAACAGCACCGCAACGATGGCGAGGATCACGGCTGCATTGACCAGGACCGAGACTGGCGTGCGCGCGCCAAAGGCGCGGTTGGTCAGGCTCGCGCCGATATTGATTCCGCCCGTGATGCCGCCGAAACAGGCGGCAATCGCGTTGCCGAGGCCGAGACGGACGAGGAGTCGGTCGCCGTCAATCGGCTTGTCGCCGGGCTGGCTCACGAGTCGCGCGCACAGAAGCGCGTCGAACGCGGCGATGACAGCGAGCGCGAGCGCGCCGGAGAGGATCGTCGGCGCGATCTCGGCGAGGTGGCCGTGATAGGCTAGATCCGTGAAATTCGAGAGCGGGCGGGGCACCACCGGGCCTTGCGGCAGCGCGCCGATCACCGGGCCGAGCGCCTGCCCATAGCCTGCGAGCTCCAAGGCGTAATAGACGGCTGTCCCGCATCCGAGGCCGACCAGTAAGGGCGGAATCCTCGTAGCGATTTTCCGCGCGTTCCACATCGCCGCGAACGTAATGGCGGCGATAAGCACGCTCAACGGCTTTGCGGAATCCATGTGCGCGAGGGCGTGCGTGAACGGTATGTTCCGGTCGTAGCCGAGCACGTTGGAGAGCTGAACGAGGAACAGGAGCAATGCCGCCATGTTCTGGAAGCCCGCCGTGACCGGATGCGGCGCGAATTTGATCAATGCGCCGAGCTTCATCAGGCCGAACAGCGCCTGGAAAATGCCACCGAGCAGAATGATGGCGAAGAAAATCAGCAGCGTGAGCGGCAGGCTCGCCGATTGCATGATCGCCGTGTCGGAATGTAGGAGCGAGTACAGCAACAACCCGATGAAGAAGGTGGTCGTGACGCGCGGGGCGTAGACCGTCGGCGTCTTGTCGCCGAGCAGCACGCAGGTCACGCCGACGACGAAGGCCGACGTCAGGCCCGCGAGCGCGCCATAGGCGAAATACTCGTCGCCGAGCGTGACGAAGGCGAACATGCCGAAGCCGACGGCGAGCGGGATCGCAATAGCGGACGAGACGAGGCCGCCGACGGCGTCGTGACGCAGGTTCGAGGCCCAGGATCGGGTCATGGCATGGGCAGAAGGCTGAGGAAAGCCTGCAAAGAAAGGCCGGTTCATCAATATGCCATGGTGCGTGCGTCTTTACGAGGTGCGCGGCTGAGGCAGCGGTGCAGCGGGTGTTGGTGGTTGGGGATGAAATGTCCGAAATGGGTCGTTCGCGTCGATTCCGCGATGTTTGCGATATGTCCGGTTAGGGGGTAATTCCGGGAATGCCAGTTTCCTGTTGATGGGCATCGCATCTGGCCTTCATCAAACTCGCATCAATTCGAATCTGGCTGCGCACTTACGGGTCCACAGCCTAGCTAGCTCGATCCGGAAGTTCGAATGGACGCGTTGCCGTGGGAAGAATCGCAATTGCGCAAATGGTTACGGGCTTTCCGGCGGGAGGGGCTGCAGATTTGCAGCGATGGCCGCCATGATCGACAGCAAAAATGAGCGCGGAAGCAAGCGCGGAGCGGCGGCGAGGATCTTGTCGACCACGCCGGGCACGATCAGAGGTTGCCCTCTCATGAAGCCGTCATAGGCCGTTCGGACCGCGCGCTCGGCTGAGCCCGTGAACATGGGCGGCAACCTGTTGGCTATTCCGGCGCGGGCGAAAAATTCGGTCCGCAGCGGCCCCGGACAAAACGCGGTGACCTTGACGCCCCTGGGGGCGAGTTCCCGATGCAGCGCTTCGGTGAACGACAGCACGTAGGCTTTGCACGCGAAGTAGACCGCCATCCTCGGCCCGGGAAAGAAGCTCGCCAGCGATGCGACGTTGAGCACGCCGCCGCGGTGCCGCGCCATGGTCTCGACGAAACGCAATGACAGATCGGTGAGCAGGCGGACGTTGAGGTCGATCATGGCGAGTTGCCGCTGCAAATCGAGCTCCGCTGCAAGACCGAACAGGCCGAAGCCGGCATTGTTCACGACAATCGCCGGTTCCAGCCCCCGTTTTGCCAATTCATAAGCGATCACGGCCGCGGCATCGCTGCGGCCGAGGTCCAGAGACAGCACGTGAGGCCGCTGACGGTCGCCTGCGGCGATCGCATCGGCCACGGCATCCAGCCGTGCTTGCCGCCGAGCAAGCAGCACGAGCTCGTGGCCGTGCTCGGCAAAGACGCGGGCAAATGCCGCGCCGACGCCGGAGGATGCGCCGGTGATCAACGTCACAGGTTTCAGGATCGGGTCACCCCAGACGATCGAGACGCTCCGAAGTTCCGGTCCAAACAAGGCGTCGGAGCTCCACGCCTCCTGTCCGGCCGCAGTAGCGATTCACCGAAGCTCGCCTGCCACGACGCCGTTCAACAATTGCTCGAGCCGCGTCAGCGCTCGCGCCATCGTGGCTCCGTCCAAGGCACGGTGATCGTAGGCCGCACGAAAGACCACGGCCCCATCTTCCGATATCGTTCCGTAATACAGGGTGACCGTCGCCGGAAACAGCGGCCGAAGCGATTCGGTGCCGAGCGGGGACAGATCCGTGAAGCAGAACGTTCCGAAGTACTTCGGTCGTTGCCGCGGCACATTCAGTCCGAGCCACATCAGCATTCGTCTCAACATCTGGGGCAGGCGCGCCACCGCCAAGGCGCGCCGAAAGTCCTTGACGTCGGCGATCGGCGCGGTGCGGGCGTGTCGGATCGCTTCGTCGATCTGCAAGAGCGACAGCCGTGCCGGACCGTCGATGCGCTTCACCAGCACGGCCGGCTCGGCGCCGATCGAGCGCTCCACCGTGAGCGCCGCAACGCTGTCCCGGTATTCATAAAGATGCGGCCAGGGAAACTTGAGATACACGCGCCGGAGTTCCGGAAATTCCTGGGCAGTCAGCGCAAACCCCTTGAGGAACAACGCCACCCAGGACGGCCGAACGGGACAGGCGGCGCGTGCGGCTTGCAGCGGACCGAGATGCATCTGCCGCTGGACCGGCAAAATCGGCATCTTCGAGGCAAATGACAGCAGATCCGAGACCAGCCGCCTGGACAGCGAAAGCGGAATCGATCGTCCGCGCATGCAAAGCTCCCGCTGGGTCGATGGCGAGGCCATGACCATAACCGCCTTCCGAAGCAGGCTTGGCTTCTACGGTCAATCGCCGACCGCCGGCCGGCCGGTGGGCCGAACCCGCCGGCTACGCAAAGCCGGTACCCCCGGAACGCGCGATCCGACACGGCGTTGGCGATCCAGCGCCGCAACTGCAACCGGGCAAGCATCATGAAAATCGATTTGCATGGCCATCGGGCGGTGATCAGCGGCTCGACCGCGGGAATCGGGTTCGCGATCGCCAAAGGCCTCGCCGAGGCCGGTGCCGCGGTGGTGATCAACGGCCGGGGCGAGGGCGCCGTCAAGGAAGCCGTCCGGCAGCTCGTCGAAACGCTGGCAGGGGCATCGGTCGAGGGCATTGCGGCGGATCTCGCAACGAGCGACGGCGTGACGCAGTTTCTGCGCCGCGCCGGCAATGGCGATATCCTCGTCAACAATCTCGGCATCTTCGAGCCCAGACCGTTCGAGCAGATCACCGACGCGGATTGGCATCGCTTCTTCGAAACCAACGTGATGAGCGGCATCCGCCTGTCGCGTCATTTCCTCCCCGCGATGCGGGAGAAGAACTGGGGCCGCGTCGTGTTCATTTCGAGCGAATCGGCCCTGAACATCCCGACAGACGATGGCCGGCACCGGCGTCACGGTGAATGCGGTCCTCCCCGGCCCGACGCGATCGAAGGGAGTTGCCGACTTTTTTCGCGACATGGCCAAGGACGCCGGCCAGCCGGCGGATACGATCGAGAATGAGTTCATCGCGCAGCATCGTCCGAGCTCGATTCTTCGCCGGCTCGCGACCCCGGAAGAAGTCGCCAACATGGTGGTCTACGTCTGCTCCGAGCAGGCATCCGCCACCACCGGCGCCGCGCTGCGCGTCGACGGCGGCGTGATCCAATACATCGTGTGAGACCAGCCGCGGTCTTTGACCCGTCATTGCCTGCCGGTTCGCGGCGGGCGACGATCCGGTTTCGACTCGCCGGAAGAAGCGCATGCGCCCGAGCGTTCTCAATCCATTGTTCGCATCCGTGGCCGCCCTCGCCGGCGTCGGGGTGCGGCAGGAGAAGCTTTACGCCAAGCTGCTCGGCCGCGACGGCCCCCGGCTCATCGATTTGCTGTTCCACCTGCCGACCGGGGCGATCGATCGGCGCGCCAGCCCCAGGCTCGCCGACGTGGTTCCCGGTTCGCTGGTCACGGTCGCGGTGCGGATCGAGCGGCACCGGCCGCCGCCGCCGCATCGCTCGCGCTCGCCGTATCTGATCTACGCCAGCGACGACACCGGCGATCTCGTCATCACCTATTTCAACATGCAGAGGTCGTATCTGCAGCGCCTGTTGCCGGTCGGCGAGCTGCGCTACGTCTCGGGCACCACCGGCCTCTACGACGGCATGCTGCAGATGGTGCATCCCGACCGCGTGGTCGATGAGAAAGGCCTTGCCGACTTGCCGCGCATCGAGCCGGTCTATCCGCTCACCGAAGGTCTTGCCCACGGCCAGGTCTACCGGGCGGTCGAAGCGGCGCTGGCGAAGCTGCCGCCTCTGCCGGAATGGCAGGACGAGGCATGGCTCGCCCGACAGCGATGGCCGTCGTTCGCGGATGCCTTGCGAAAACTGCATCGGCCGGCCGAGCCGACGGACGTGGTTCCCGAAACCCCGCATTGGTCGCGGCTCGCGTTCGACGAGCTTCTCGCCGGCCAGCTTGCGCTCGCGCTCACGCGCGCGCACATGCGCCGGCAGCCCGGACGCGCGCGCGCGAGTCCCGGCCGGCTGCGGCAAAAGATCGTCCGGGCGCTGCCCTATGCGCTGACCCCGTCGCAGCGGCGCGCCATCGAGGAAATCGCCGCGGATCTCGAAAAACCGCAACGCATGCTCCGCCTGCTGCAGGGCGACGTGGGATCCGGCAAGACCGTGGTCGCGTTGCTGGCGGCCGCGCACGTGATCGAAGCCGGCGGCCAGGCGGCGCTGATGGCGCCGACCGAGATCTTGGCCCGGCAGCATCTCCACACCATCGCGCCGCTCGCGGAAGCCGCGGGCATCCGCGTCGCGATCCTGACCGGCCGCGAGCGCGGGCGCGAGCGGGCGCAGGTGCTCGACGGCCTCGCTGCGGGAGACCTCGATCTGCTGGTCGGCACCCACGCCTTGTTCCAGGAGGAGGTCGCGTTCCGGGACCTTGCGCTCGCGGTCGTCGACGAGCAGCAACGGTTCGGCGTGCACCAGCGCCTGGCGCTGACAAAAAAGGGCGAGGCGGTCGACGTGCTGGTGCTCACCGCGACGCCGATCCCGCGCACTTTGGTGCTGACCTATTTCGGCGACATGGACGTGTCGCAACTGCGCGAGAAGCCGGCCGGGCGCCAGCCCATCGACACCCGCACCATCCCGCTCGGCCGGCTCAACGACGTGATCGCGGCGGTCGGCCGCGCGCTCGAGCGCGGCGAGCGCGTCTACTGGGTCTGTCCCCTGGTCGAGCAATCGGAGGCGGTCGACCTCGCCGCCGCCGAGCAGCGGTTCCGCGAGTTGAAGCAACGCTTCGGCGACGTCGCCGACCTGGTGCACGGGCGCCTCAAGGGGGCCGAGAAGGACGCCGCCATGGCGCGGTTCGCGGCCGGCCAAGCGCGGCTTCTGGTGGCGACCACCGTGATCGAAGTCGGCGTCGACGTCCCGGAGGCGACCGTGATGGTGATCGAGCACGCCGAGCGGTTCGGGCTCGC
>WNGP01017125.1_pt1 | contig 11110 bp, 12 predicted proteins | sample 5407671 | NCBI WGS metagenome assembly WNGP01 (sample SAMN13153381, study PRJNA577476) | soil metagenome | isolation source: 40 cm soil or saprolite under Garry oak tree replicate 2 | place: USA:California | collected 2016-06-15
GCACGGCGGAACCGGGCACGGCGGAACCGGGCACGGCCGAGCCGGGCACGGCCGAACCGGGCACGGCAGAACCGGGCAAGGCGCGGCCGAGCACGGCCAGCCCGGGGCACCGCGGCTCCGGCTATCAGGGGCCCGGCCTGGGCAGCGCGACCCGGGCAGCCGCCGCAAACATGCCAGGGCTGATCGGTCCGGGCGCCTCCCGGCGGACGGCGTGGCGCAGGGACCGCCGGGCCATGCTGGTCGCCGGGTTCCTGGCCTCCGACGAGGCCGAGGACCTGTCCGACCGCAGGGCGGCGAGCCGGTGCGCCGACCACATCGTCGACTACGGCTGCGAGCAGGACTTCGGCCGGCCGCTGCGGGTCAGCCCCGCCAAGGCGGAGACGTTCCTGCTGGACTGGCTGCCGCGCAAGGTCATGCTGAGCCCGGCCGAGCAGCACGCGATGCCGCACGTCCTGATCGCGTGGGCGCGCTGGGCCGGCGCCAAGTCGGGGCTGGACATCGCGGCGATCAGCAAGACCCTCGACGCGGTGTTCGACGCGATATCCACGTTCACCAGCGTCTATCGCGACCCGGCGTCGTTCGGTATCGAGCCCGGCCTGGTCGGGCGCCTGCTGCCGGACCGTGATCTGGAGGCGCTGCCGCGCCGCGCGTTTGCCTTCGGGGTACTCGAAGGCACCTTCCGCGGCACCGACCTGAGCACGCTCGATCCGGCCAGCCCGCCCGACCGGCGGCTGCTGCTCGCGGCCGACCACGATGATCCGCTCAACGGCCAGGCCAGCCCCGAGCACCTCGACCAGCATGCCGCGCTGGCCGAGCGGCTCTGGCACGGCGACCCGCCCGAGCTGTGGGACGCCGCGCAGCGGCTGCTCGACCTCGGCATGCGCAGGCACGAGGTGGTGCACGCGCTGATCCAGGCCATCGCGTCGGCCGGCCAAGACGACCGTGCGATCAGGCTGGCGCTGGCCAGCCTGCCGCGTGACCCGCCCGGCTGACCGGCGCGCTGACCGTGCCCGCCGCGACGGCGAGTGCCGGTCCCGGCGTGATCGCGGGCTCAGCCGCCGATGCCACGGTAGGCGGCCTCGACATCGTCGGCCGCGATAGTCGTCAGCTCGGCCGCGCTCGCGCTCTCGCCAAGCTGGGCGACCCGCAAGTCCCGTGACGCGCAGGCCCGCTCGTACAGGGACCGGGCGTACCGGCCGTTGCCGAGTTCGTCGATCCGCCCGTGCTCGCAGGCCTCGGTGAGGAGCTGCGTGAGGACGGGCATCGCCTCCGGGGCGAAGCTGTCCCCGGCCTGGCCCGCGAAGATCGTCGAGATCCTGACCAGCTCGTCGGGACCGTAGCTCGGGAACGCGATCCTGACGCTGAACCGCGACGCCAGGCCGGGATTGGTCCGCAGGAACCTGCTCATGTCGTCCGTGTAGCCGGCCAGCACCATGACCAGCCGGTCCCGGTCGTCCTCGGCTCGCTTCAGCAGCGTCGCGACGGCCTCGGCCCCGAACGCGTCACCACCGGAGTAGCCGTCGTTGTACAACGAGTAGGCCTCGTCGATGAACAGGACACCGCCCAGGGCCGAGTCCACGAGCTTGTTGGTCTTGATCGCCGTCGACCCTAGGTGGTCGCCGACCAGGTCCGCCCGGTGCGCCTCGACCACGCCGGGCCGTACCAGCAGGCCGAGGGCGGCGAAGATCCTGGCCAGGATTCTGGCCACCGTCGTCTTGCCGGTGCCTGGCGGTCCGGTGAAAACGAAGTGCCTGACCGGCGGCTGGCTGGTCAGCCCCTGCGCGTCGCGCAGTCTGGCCACCCGCAGTTGCGCGGCAATCTCGTGCACCTGCCGCTTGACCGGCTCGAGCCCGACCAGCGCATCCAGCTCGGCGAGCGCGCTCTCCAGCGTCGGGGTCTCGTCGTAGCCCCGGTATCTCGAGGTCAGCTCGCTGTAGGCCCGCTCGAGGTCGCTGCCGCGCAGCGTGATCAGGTCGGCGGGGGCCGGGTCGGAGCCGGCGCCCATCACCCGGACGTCCCTGGCCTGGCCGGCCCGCTCAAGCAGGGTGCGCACGAAGCGGCCGTTCCCCAGCTCGTCGCCGAGCCTGCGTCGCCCGACCTCCTCGAACATCCGCCACAGCACCGAGCGAGCCTGCGGGTCGACGATCTCCCCGCGCCTGGCCACCGTCAGGTCGGCGAGCTGGAGCAGCTCGGTCGGCGAGTACCCGCTGAACTTCACCCGGATCGCGAACCGCGAGGTCAGGCCGGGATTGGAGGCTAGGAAGCCCTCCATCTGCCGCTCGTACCCGGCCAGGATGATCACTAGCCGGTCGCGGTCATCCTCCGCCCGCTTGAGCAGCGCCTGGACCGCCTCGTTGCCGAACCGGTCGTTCTGCCCGTCGCCCTCGTTCACCAGGCTGTAGGCCTCGTCGATGAACAGCACGCCGCCGATGGCCGAGTCGATTAGCTCGTTGGTCTTGATGGCCGTGGCGCCGAGATACTCGCCGACCAGGTCGGAACGCTGCGCCTCGACCACCGTCGGCGCGTCGAGCAGGCCGAACGCGTAGAAGATCTTGGCCACGATCCGCGCGACCGCGGTCTTGCCGGTCCCTGGCGGGCCGAGAAAGACGAAGTGCTGCATCGGCTTATCCGCGCCGATGCCGACCATGGCCCGCCGCCGAGCCGCCTCGATCGACGCCGCGAACGACCTGACCTGGTCCTTCACCGCTGTCAGGCCGATCATCTCGTCCAGCTCGGCCATCGCCTCGTCGACGGTGATCACCGGCCGCTCGGCCGCCTGGTAGTCCCCGTCTGTGGCCACGGGTCCGGTGCCCTGGCCCGCCGGCCCGGCCCGGCCGGTGCGTCCGGCGGCCAGTACCCGCGCGCCGTCCGCGGTCACCGGAGGCGGGCCGGGCCTGGCCGCCGGGCGCTGCTGGCCGGGCGGTCCGGGCGGAACCTGACCGGCCTGCCCGCCGGTCGTTCCCGGCCGCATCGGCCGTGTCCGGCCCGGCGACCAGGCCAGGGGCACGGCGGGCCCGCCGCCGCGGACTTTCTGGAACTGGCCGCCCTGGCGGCTGTCCTGCCAGGCCTTGGCCAGCCGCCAGCCGAGCACGACCGCGGCGAGCAGCCACGCCAGTGCCGGGCCGGCGAGGGAGTGGCCCTTGCCGACGATGCGGAACGCGGCGATCCCTGGCAGCAGCGCGAGCAGCAGCACCCAGGTGACGGTGCGGCATGGCGTGAACCACCGGCCGAGCGCGCCCGCATGGGCCACCAGGGCGGTGACCACGGGGAGCAGCAGGAGCGCGTAGTGCGGCAGGGAGTGGCCGCCGGCCTGCGTCGCCACCAGCGCGACGCCCCACATGGTCGCCGCGGCGGTCGCCCACCCATCGCGCCGGCCGGCATAGACCGCGTAGGGGGCGAAAGCCAGCAGCGCGAGCACGACGATCGCGGAGACCGGCAGGAAGAGCGCGGCGCACGCGATCAGGATGAGGGCCTTGACCGGCCAGGGCGCCGCGTCATAGGCGCCGCGGAGACGACTGAGCGCGCTGCGCACCGGCCCCTGGCCAGGCGCTGACAACGACCCGTCCGCAGGCGGCATCTCGCTCCCTCGCACCGCTACCTGTATAGCGCATGAGCGCGCGCATCCGGCGATACACATTCAGATGAGATGGCAAAATCCGTCATCCGCGGCTCCATTCTCTCCGATAGGCGGCCCGCGGCGCGTCGTTGCCATGGGCGGGCAAAGCCGCCATGATGTCCTGGCCGGCCCGCCGGTCACCGCAGCGGGCGACGGGCGCACCGCGAGGGAGGACGACATGGAGCGAATCGAGGCTGAGCTGCTGGTGCCCGGCAGCGGTGAGCCGGTCACCGATGGCGTGGTCATTATCGACGGGCCGGTGATCGGCTATGCCGGGCCCGCTCACGGCGCGCCGCAGACTCCCGGCGCGGCCGTGCACAGGACCGCGGCCGTGATGCCGGGCATGTGGGACTGCCACGGTCATTTCCTCGGCATGCGCTCCCTGGACCTCGGCCGGCTTCCGCTCGAGCCGGTACCGCTGCGGGCCGTGCGCTGCGCTCGTGACCTGCGCAGCGCGCTCGACGCCGGCATCACCTCCGTCCGCGAGGTCGGCGGGCTCGGCGTCTACTTGGCCAGGGCCGTCGCCGAGGGCGTGCTCGACGGTCCGGCGATCTACCCGGCCGGGTCGATACTCAGCACCACCGGCGGCCACGCGGACCTGCATTCTTACCCCCTCTCCTGGGTGACCGACTTCGGTCATCACTACGGGGAGCTCCGGCTGGCGGACGGGCCGGCCGAGTGCATGAGGGCGGTCAGGGAGCAGTTGCGGCGCAACGCCCGGCTGATCAAGGTGTGCGCGTCGGGCGGCGTGCTGTCCGAGATCGACGATCCCATTCACCAGCAGTTCACCAACGCCGAGCTCCGCGTCATCGTCGAGGTGGCCGGCCTGGCCGACCGCGCGGTCGCCGCGCATTGCCACGGCAAGCCGGGGATCATGGCGGCGATCGAGGCGGGCGTCCGCACCATCGAGCACGGCAGCTACCTCGACGACGAGGCGTGCGACGCGATGCGAGAGACCGGCGCCATCCTGGTGCCGACGAGGACCATCGTCGAGGACATCCTCGCCAACCTCGACGCGGTCCCCGACTACGCGGCGGCCAAGCTCACCGCGCTCGCGGCCACGCACGCGGACGCGATCTCACTCGCCATCGAGCGGGGAGTCACGATCGCGATGGGCACCGACATCGCCGTCACCGGACCCGACCGGCCCAACGTCTGGGGCAGCAACGGCGCCGAGGTCGTGCACCTGGTCAAGCTCGGAATGACGCCGCTGCAGGCGATCGAGGCCGCCACCGCCACCGCTCCCCTGACGCTCGGGCCCCAGGCGCCGAAGAGCGGGCGGCTCGAAGCGGGCTACGACGCCGATGTGATCACCGTCGGAGCCGACCCGCTCGGTGACATCGCGGTGCTCGCCAGGCCCGAGCACATCACGGCCGTGTGGGCCGGCGGGCGCCGGGTAAAGGGTTAGGACGCCTAAAGGTCGTTCCCGCAACACGCCAAGTGCGCCCGCGCTAACTGGCGTCCGCCCGTGCCCCGGCCCAGACTTGCCGCGTAATGCGCCGTCCGCGGACCCGCGGCTCCCTCGCCGCGGCGGGCGGAACGGCGCTACCGCGTTGACGTTCGTGACGTCAGGTTGAGGGGGCAACGGACATGATGGGGGCGTTCAGCGCTTGGCGGCGGATCGCCAGGCCGGTACTCGTCGGGATCGGGGCGTGCGCGACCGCGGTCGTCCTCGCCAGCTCGGCTGCCGCCGCCGCGCCGGCCGCGCGCCGGCACGAGCCAAGCGGCCGCAGCCTGCAGACGCTCTTCGCTTCGGTCCGGGTCTTCACGGCCGCCAGCGACCACGCGGCCGTCAAGGGGAAGCTCAAGGGGAACGGCACCGCCGTCAGCGTGCTGTGCTGGACCACCGGCATGTACTACAAGGACACGACGGTCTGGTACGAGGTCTCGGCGCCGTACTCCGGGTACGTCTCGGCGTTCAGCCTGCTCGCGCATTTCGCTCCGGCTGTCGGCGTGCCGCACTGCCTCTCGCCGGCGTTCCGGCAGCAGTTCAACACGCTGGAGGCGAAACTGCGCATACGCACGGCGCCAACCACCACGGCCGCCGTCGCCGGATACCTGCGCGGCATCGGCAGCAAGGTCAAGATCGAGTGCTACGTCAAGGGGACGCGGGTGTTCGGTGACCCGATCTGGTATCACGCGGTTTCCCCAGCGGCGGCGACCCGATGCCGGGCGTGCCGCACTGCTGACCCGCACTGCTGACCCGATGCTGACCCGCAGGCCGGTCGGTCGGGGCGCTCGGCGCGGGCATCGGGCCAACTGCGGCGTGCCCGGCAACTCGGCTTCGCCGTCCACGACACGTGGATCCTGCATACCAAGCCTGATGCTGCCAAAGCGACACCAAGGGTACACCGGGTCAGTTTCTGGCTCGCCGGTCCGTCTGCCCGCCCGCTGGTCCGCCGTGCCCCGCACCCGCGCTCCCGCGGCGAACAGCGCTGCCACAACGATGTCCGCCGGCGGGCGCCGCCCAGAACATCGCTGCCACAACGATGTTCGCCGGCGAACAGCGCTGCCACAACGACGTTCGCCCGACCGCGCCGCGCCGAACACCGCTGCCACATCGATGTTCCAGGGCCGGCCGGCCGGGGGCCGCCGGTTTCCCGCGCGGCCCATCGGCCTGCCGGCCGCGCGGCCCTGCCGGGGCCGCCAGGCCGGCGCGGCGTCCGTCCCGGCGGGCCGCCTGGATGGCCCGCGAGGGAACGGGCTGGGGCAGGGCGGCGGCGGGCACGCCGCGAGGCGTGCCGCCCGGTTTCGCCGAGAACTCGAGCACGGCGCGCGCAACGCCGCGGTGCCCGCGCACCCGGTGCATCTGCTCGTCTATGTCCTGGTCAACGGATTCATTGTGATTATTTGGGCGATGACGAGCTCGCACGGATTCTTCTGGCCCATTTCCCGATCCTCGGCTGGGGAATCGGCCTCGTGCTCAATGCGTGGGATGTCTTCCGGCGGGGAGGTTTCACCGAGGAGCAGATCAGCAAGGAAGTCAGGCACCTTCAGGGCGTGCGGTAGTCCCTGAGCCGGGTCCGCTTCGCCGGAACTCGTCCCTGACCCTGGCGGCCACCCCGGACAGGTTCAGCTCGAAGGTGTAGCCCTGCTCGTACCGGTAGCTGCGCTTCACGTCGACCTGGTCGATGCCGTTCAGCGACTGTTTCGCGGCGCGGATCACGGCCGGATCCTTCGCCGCGATCCGGCGGGCGACGGCCAGGGCGGCGTCACGCAGCTGCGCTCGCGGCACCACCTCCAGCACGGAGCCGTAACGGTGCAGTTCGGCGGCCGTCGCGGTGTCCGAGGTGTACATCATCGCGCGCATTCGGTGCTGCGGCACCAGCCTGGCCAGGTGCGTCGCGGCGCCGAGCGCGCCGCGGTCCACCTCGGCCAGGCCGAACGTCGCATCGTCGCTCGCCACGACGACGTCGGCATTTGCCGACCAGGCCGACGCGGCCGCCCAGGCAGAAGCCGTGCACAGCGGCGATGACCGGCACCTGGCAATCGTAGACCGCGGCGGCCCCACTAGAGCATCCCCTCGTCGTACTCGGCCACCTCGATCGCGCCGGCCTGCCTGGCCGCCCGGAAGTGCGGCTCCAATGCGATCGTGTCGAGCGAGACGAACCCGTACACCAGCTTGGCGACCTTGCCGACCGCGAGCAGCAGGCCCACGTCCGGCCCGCCGTAGCTGACGACGGTCAGGCGGGCCAGACCGGACCTGCAGGTAGCGCGGACCAGGGACATCGGCTTGGCGAGGCCCAGCCGCCGATGCCGATCGTCATGCCCGAGCGCAGTTCCGCCACGACCGCCGCGGCCGTCATCAGCTTGAGCCGCATGGCCGCCCTCCCGCCCGTTCGGCCCCGGCCCCGGCGGACCGCAAGGCCAGGCATCAGATTCGTAGCAAGCGCTTGTTTGATATCTTGGCCTCACTATACTCAGCCGCGCCGCCACCACCACCACCGAACTCGCGGCGGCGCCAGGCGAGCCAACCAAGACGACGGACACCGACATGAGCCGAGAGCCCGCGGACAGGCGCGCGCAGATCCTGGCCGTTGCCGCCGCCCTGTTCGCGCGCAAGGGGGTCGCCGCCGCCACGGTGCGCGAGATCGCCGACGACGTCGGCATCTTGTCGGGCAGCCTGTATCACCATTTCGACTCCAAGGAAGCGATGGTCGATGAGATCCTCGTTCCTTACCTCAAGGAGCTGGGCCAGGCCTGCGAGTCCGCGCTGAGCAGCGCGGCCGACCCGCCGACGAGGCTGCGCGATCTGGTGGTCGCCTCGCTGCAGGTCGCGGAGGCCCATCCGCACGCCACCGAGATCTACCAGTCCGATGCCAACTACCTCACCCAGTTCGCCCGCTTCGGCTACCTGACCAGCGCCGCCAGCGATGTCAGGAACGCCTGGCTCGTGGTCATCAGCGACGGTGTCCACCAGGGCGCGTTCCGCGCCGACGTGGATCCTGGCATTGTGTACCGGCTGATGCGCGACGCGATCTGGCTGTCGGTGCGGTGGTTCCGGCCGACGCCCGATTACCCGCTGACCCGGTTCGCGCAGGAGTGCACCTCGCTGTTCCTAGACGGCGTCGCCGTGCGGCGCGACGAGGCCGCGCTCACCGGCCGGTGACCCCGGGCGGCCGCGACTGGAGCAGCAATAGTGATGCCCATCCAAGTGCGGGCCGGGCGGAAGCTGAGAATTGTCAGGGCAGCGCCGAGCAGCACGTCGATCCGCACCGATCCGCGTGGCGATTACCTCGGGGAGTGCTTGCTGGCGCAGGGCACTTAATCTGAGGGTGCGGTATTCGGGGTCCGTGTCCAGGTCGCGGAGCGGCCGGTCCCGTCGGCCCGGACCTTGCCTTCGTTCCTTAGCTGCTCCAGGACGAGCCGGATGGTCTGGTCGCTGACACCGGGCACTGCTGCCCTGATGTCGGCAAGGCGGAACGTGGCTGGTGCGTGGCGCAGGATGTGCTCGCGGACGCGCTGCTGCTTGGTCCCGGGAGTCTGGGCCGCGGCCGCGCGGTCGGCGAAGAGGGCGTAGGCACCGGCGATCACTCTGGTGAAGTAGCCGAGCCAGGGCCATGGGTCGGCGGTGCCCTCGTGCCAGCCGTGGGTGGAGTCCAAGAGCGCCTGGTAGTAAGCGTCAGCCGACTCGGCGATCGCCTGCTCAAGGCTCACGTAGCGGCCGACCGTGTAGCCCTGCTCGCGGAGCATTTCGTTGGTGAGCAGGCGGGCCACTCGTCCGTTGCCGTCCTCGAAGGGGTGGATGACGAGAAGGTCGAGGATGAGCAGCCCGGACAGGAGCACAGGATGGTGCTCGCCAGCCGCAATCGTGTGCTCGTAGCGCTCGATGAGGTCGTCGATGGCGAACGGGGTGTTCGCGGCGGACACTGGCTTGAAGCGCACGGTCGTGGAGCCGTCTGGCGATCGGTCCACGACCAGGTTGTCCTCTGTCTTGAACGCCCCGCCGGGCATCGCCGTGTGAGCGAACAGGAGCCGGTGCAGGTGCAGGACCAGGCCGGCGTTCAGCGGCCGCCAGTCCTGCTGGAACAGGTAGTCCTGGGCGTCGCGGTAGCCTGCCAGTTCCTGTTCGCTGCGGTTGCGCAGCGTCGTCGCCTGCCGGTTGATGATCCGCTGGGCGCGGTCGGCGTCCGCGACGATTACACCCTCGATCGCGGACGAGGCGGTGATGCTCTGGACGCGGGCCCGGTCGGCGAGCTCGGTGAGTAGCCCGGGCATCTGATCCCGGTAGAGCGCCTCCGAGCCCCAGCCGAAGTCGATCGCGCTGAGCCGGGTGACGACCTGGGCGGGCACCAGCCCGATGAGCGCGTCAAGATCAGCGAAGCTGCGCAAGGGACCTCCCAGGCAACCTAATAAACGACCTAATTCTAGCGCTGACTAGCATGTTTAGCTGGTTTACTTAGTAGGTTTCGGCTGTCGATGCCTTCGCAGTTGTCGGCCGCGCGCTAGCCGACGTCGGCGGCCAGTCTCGTTTGGCCCACTGGGGCCAGCGTTCGGCGGTGCTGATGCTGATGCCGGTCAGGTCGGCCAGTACCGAGGCGGGCAGTTCTGTGGCCAGGGCGAGGCCGGCGGTGTTGCAGCCAGCGTGGGCATCGATGCCGTAGCGGTGGAGACGGATGCCGAACAGGATGTCCACGGCCGGGTGGGCCGGGCTCTGGCCAGGGACGAGCCACGGCACGGGATTCCCAGGCGGCCGATAGTCCATCGCGGCTCGTCCTGGTCACGTAGCTGGCAGACGAGGTGTGCTAGCCGCGGCGGCAGCATGAGGCGGTGCCCGTCGATGGCAAGGTACGTGGCCTGGCCGTCCTCGATCACGTCGTTCTTGGTCAGCTGCGTGATCCGGCTGACCACGCCGAGATCGCTCTCAAGGCGCGCAAGGACGTGCGCCGTGTAGATCGCCTTCACCCCGCCGCCGTCCAAGGCGAGGATCTGAAAGGATTCCGGCACCGGATTGCGATGTTGCATCTGACGCAATACCGCTCGGTTTACTGGGGCAGAGTACTTATTCGAAGGTGCAGTATTCGCCAGCGCCCGGCCCCTCGGCGGCGCGCCGATCAGGTCGCGCCGGGCAAGTGCCTTGGTTCGCCGTGTCCGGGCCTCGGCGGTTAGGAGACGTTGCCGAGCTTGCTGACATGCGCAACGGCGACGCCTGTCCGGCCTGCTACGAGCTTCGTAAGGTGCGGCAGGTCGGAGGTGATGATCAGTACGGATGCCGCCCGGTCAGCCTCTTCTGCCTGCTCCGCTTCCACTATCGCGGTCGCGGCGACCATCGCATCCACCGCCTGCGCCGCCGACATTCCCGCAGCGCCGATCAAGTAGCCCGCCCGCTGGCCGATTGCCTCGTTGACCGGCTCCACGGCCACGCGGGCAAGCACGCGGTGCAGCCCTGCATCACGGCTGCTTCCGCGAAGGATCTCGGCGAGAATAGCGGCAGAGGTCAGCACGCGGTGCCCGTCGTCGTAGGCCACCTTTAGCCGTACATACATGGCCCGGTCGGTCGCGGCCTTCGATACTCCCTCGTTGTCCAGCACCATGACTCCGGCAGCGCCGGCACGGGCGCGCGGCCGGCGGCTCATCCTTGGGGCCACTCAGACCGCGCCGCCGCCGCTTCATCGTCGGTGACCGCGCCATGCACCTGCTCCAACTCGGCAACCAAGTCCCCGAGACGATCATGCTCAAGCTGGCGTAGCAGCGCATGCGTAACATAGGCCGATACGTTGCCGTGGCCGGCGCGCTCGCGGATCTGGGCGGCGAGTCCCTTGGGAACGGTGGCGGACAGCTTCTCGGTGCCGGGAGATTCACTCACGCGGTAATCATACCAATGGTGGGATTATCGGGCTGCGGCTTGCTGGAACAGCTTCCCTGGTACCGCTCCTACCGGACACACCGCGTTGTATCCGATGCATCAGCAAGCGCCGAGGGAGCGCATCAGGTGAGGCGCAAGCATCTGCTGCACCCCACCTGACCACGCATTTTATAGTGAAGCAAGATCCA
>WNGP01004936.1_pt1 | contig 11109 bp, 9 predicted proteins | sample 5407671 | NCBI WGS metagenome assembly WNGP01 (sample SAMN13153381, study PRJNA577476) | soil metagenome | isolation source: 40 cm soil or saprolite under Garry oak tree replicate 2 | place: USA:California | collected 2016-06-15
CCCCTTCGAAACCCCCAGCACCCGCCGTGGCGCGATCAATTCCCATGCTGCCATCAGCCCGAACATGCCAAGGAAAAACCCCAGGCGAATCGCCGGATCGTTACTGAGCAGAAACGCATCGAAATCCATGGCACCCCCGCGCTCGGGTGGACTGGCCCCGGGCAGCCAAAGCGGTTACAATCCTCTTTAATTCAAGTATACAAGTGAACGATTGAATACTTGCACATTGTGAGTCACCTGTCAAACCGGGAATTCAAGACCGAGCTGTTCGAGCAGTTCGCGCGCGTCAGCCAGGCGCTGTCGAGCGGCAAGCGGCTGGAAATACTGGAGCTTCTGGCGCAAGGAGAGCGCAGCGTGGACGCGCTGGCGCAGCTCACGGGCATGACCGCGGCCAATACCTCGCAGCACTTGCAGCAACTCCGCAAAGCGGGACTGGTGGCTTCCCGAAAGGACGGCCTCTTTGTGATCTACAGGATCGCCGGAGGCGGAGTGGTCAGATTGCTCATGGCGCTTCGCGAAGTCGCGGAAAACAATCTTGCCGAGGTCGAGCGGCTCATCAAGAGCTTTCTCAACAAGAAGGACAACCTCGAACCGGTATCCGCTAACGAGCTGCGAAAGCTCACCCGCAGGGGTGCCGTTACCGTCGTGGATGTCCGCCCACCCGAGGAGTACGCCGCCGGGCATCTGCCCGGCGCGCTCAACCTGCCGCTACCCCAGTTGGCCAGGCAGCTGCACAAGCTCCCTGCGAATCGCGAGATCGTGGCCTATTGCCGCGGCCCGTATTGCCTGCTTTCGTTCGACGCGGTCGAAATGCTTCGCGCCAAAGGACGCAAGGCGCGGCGCCTCGCGGAAGGGTACCCCGAGTGGCAGAGCGCGGGATTGCCGGTCGATCGCAGTGCTCCCGGGTCCGATCGCTGAATCTCTATTGGCAGGTCTGTTTGATGAACGAGCCGATCTCGGCGGGCGAAGCAAATACCACCGAAGCGCGATCTCCCTGCATTCCGGCGCCGACGATCACGGGCTTGCCCGGGAGCGGCCCGTCCTTGCTCGAGTCGGTCTTGAAGCGCAGGTTGAACTCCCAGACCTTGCTCGTCCTGCCGTCCGCCGTTTTTACCGTGTAAGTGTCGCCGCAGTGGCCGATGGACACGACCTGACCGGCGGGCGGCGCTTTTTTCAGGTCGACCTTCCCCGACTGCATCATCATGCCGCCGCGGCGCGGCGCGGCGCTCGGAGCTTTCCCTTCGGAGACCGCCCGCAGATAAGCGATGACGTCCTGGCGGTCCCTGCTTTCGCGCACGCCCGGGAACGTCATGTTGTTGCCGGCGACGAATTGCTCGGGATTGGCGAGCCATTTATCGAGAGTTGCTTCGTTCCACACGACGTCGGCGCGTTTCAGAGCATCCGAGTACCGCAAGAACTTCTCCACGGTTCCGCCCTTGCGGTTCCAGATATGCGCGAGGCTCGGGCCGGTCATGTGCTCGCCGCTTTGCACCGAGTGGCAGGCCATGCACGCCTGGAATACCTGCGCGCCGCGTTTCGGATCGCCGGCCGCGGTGGCGACGTTTCCAACCGCGAAGGACAGGCACCCGATCAAGGCGGCGAAGGCCCGGCCGTAACGTATTTTGTGAACCATAAAGCCTCCACAGGACCGGATCGCTACTTCACCGACGTGATCAAGTAATCCGACCCCCGCTCCACGAACTCGAACTCGACTTTTTTATCCTGCGAAAACTTGCCGAGCATTGCCTTGTTCTTGACGGTGAAAGTCATGTTCATCGCCGGCCACTTCATCGTCGGGATCGGACCGTGGGCGATCGTCACTTTGCCGCCCGCACGATCGACTTTCTTCACGGTGCCGGCGCCTTTGTGCACCGTGCCCTCCGATTTGTTGTCCTTGCCCATTTCCATCCCCTTCACGTCCATACCTCCCATGCCTTGGGCACGGCCCGGGGGAATCATTGCGACGGACAGAGCGAGAACGGCCGATAAGGCAATAAAGCGTTTCATTGCATTTCTCCTTTCAGGGTTGATGAGGAACTGCGTTGCGCAGAGCCGCCCGCACCGGGACGGCGCCGCGCGGCCGGCGCAGCAACAGGTACGCGACGGGTACGACGAACATTGACAACAGCGGCGCGGTGATCATCCCGCCCACCATCGGCGAAGCGATGCGCCGCATCACTTCCGACCCGGTGCCGGAGCCGAACATGATGGGCAGGAGCCCTGCGATGATAACGGCGACCGTCATCGCGACCGGCCGGACGCGGAGCGCCGCACCTTCCACGATCGCTTGCGCAAAATCGCCTTCGCCGCGAAGCCCGCCTGCCGCCTCGCGTGCGGCGACGGCCTGGTTGACGTAGACGAGCATCACCACGCCGATCTCGGCCGCGACGCCCGCGAGCGCGATGAAACCCACCGCCGAGGCGATCGACATGTTGTAGCCGAGCACGTACATGAGCCAGAACCCGCCGACGAGCGCGAACGGCAGCGTGGCCATGATGAGGAGTGCCTCGGCGGCGCGCCGGAAGGCAAAATACAGCAGCACGAAAATGATGGCGAGCGTCGCCGGCACCACGATCTTGAGTCTCGCCGTCGCGCGCTCCAGGAACTCGAACTGCCCGGACCAGGAGATCGAAGCGCCGGCCGGAAGCTTCACCTTTTCCGCAACGGCGTGCTGCATGTCGCGCACTGCGGAACTCAAGTCGCGCCCGCGGATGTCGACGTACACCCAGCCCGAGAGCCGCGCGTTCTCGCTTTTCAGCATCGGCGGGCCGTCGCTCACCTTCACCTCCGCCACGTCGCCGAGGCGGATCTGCGCGCCGCGTTCGGTGAGGAGCGGCAGAGTGCGGATCTTCTCGACGGAGTCGCGCATCTCGCGCGGGTAGCGCACGTTGATGGGGAAGCGCTGCAAGCCCTCCACCGTCTCGCCGATGTTGTCGCCGCCGATAGCGGCGGTCACGACGCCGTGTACGTCGGCGACGTTCAGGCCGTAGCGCGCGGCGGCGTCGCGGTCGATGTTCACGTCGACGTAGCGCCCACCCGTGAGACGCTCGGCGAGCGCGGAGCTCACGCCCGGTACGTCTTTCACCGTCCGCTCGACCTCCGCCGCAATGCGGTCGATTTCCTTGAGATGGGTGCCCGCAACCTTCACGCCGACCGGGCTCTTGATGCCGGTCGCGAGCATGTCGATGCGGTTGCGAATCGGGGGCACCCAGATGTTCGAGAGCCCCGGCACCTTGACGACGCGGTCGAGCTCCTCGACGAGCTTGTCCGGGGTCATTCCCGGCCGCCATTGCTCGCGCGGCTTCAACTGGATCGTGGTCTCGAACATCTCGAGCGGCGCGGGATCGGTTGCCGTCTCCGCGCGCCCGGCCTTGCCGAACACGCTCGCCACTTCCGGCACCGTCTTGATGAGCCGGTCGGTCTGCTGCAGGAGCTCGGCCGCCTTGCCCGCCGAAAGCCCGGGCAGCGCCGAAGGCATGTAGAGCAGGTCGCCCTCGTCGAGCGGCGGCATGAACTCGCCCCCGAGGCGGTTCATGGGCCAGAGCGTCGCGGCGAAGATCGCGACCGCCGCAACCAAGGCCGTCTTCGGGCGGCGCAGCGCGCCTTCGAGCAGCGGCCGATAGAACGCGATCAAAAGACGGTTGAGCGGATTCCTTTCCTCGGCCGGGATGCGCCCGCGGATGAGATAACCCATCAGCACCGGAATGAGCGTGACCGCGAGTCCCGCTGCCGCAGCCATCGCATAGGTCTTGGTGAAGGCGAGCGGCGAGAAGAGCCGCCCCTCCTGCGCTTCCAGCGTGAACACCGGAACGAAGGAGAAGGTGATGATCAGGAGCGAAATGAAAAGCGCCGGGCCGACCTGCGCCGCGGCCTCTCCGATCACGCCCCAGCGTTCCTCGCCCGCGAGCGCCGCGCCGGGGTGCGCGTGGTGCCAGGCTTCGAGGCGCTTGTGCGCGTTCTCGATCATCACCACCGCCGCATCCACCATCGCGCCGATGGCGATGGCGATGCCGCCGAGCGACATGATGTTGGCGTTTACCCCCTGGTAGACCATGACGATGAAAGCCGCCAGGATTCCGAGCGGCAGCGAAACGATGGCGACGAACGCCGAGCGCAGATGGAAAAGGAAGAGCACGCACACCAGCGCCACGACGACGAATTCCTCGACGAGCTTCTGCCCCAGGTTCGCCACGGCGCGCTTGATGAGCGCCGAGCGGTCATAGGTCGGCACGATCTCGACGCCCGGCGGCAGACTCGACTTGAGCGATGCGATCTTGGCCTTGACCGCGTCGATGGTTTCGAGAGCGTTCTTCCCGAAGCGCATGACGATGACGCCGCCCGCGACCTCGCCCTCGCCGTCCAGCTCGGCGATGCCGCGGCGCATCTCGGGTCCGACCTGTACGCGCGCGACGTCGGCCAGGCGAACCGGGACTCCAGAATCGCTGACCGAAAGCGGAATCTTGCGGAAGTCATCCAGCGATTGCAGGTAGCCGCTCGCGCGCACCATGTACTCGGCTTCGCCCAGTTCGAGCACCGAGCCGCCCGTTTCCTGGTTCGCGCGCTGCACCGCCTCGATCACCTTCGCGTGGGGAATATTGAAGGCGCGCAGACGCACCGGATCGATGACGATCTGGTATTGCTTGACCATCCCGCCGATGCTCGCCACTTCGGAGACGTTCGTCACCGCCTTCAGCTCGTACTTGAGGAACCAGTCCTGCAGCGCACGCAGCTGCGACAAGTCCATGCGGCCGGAGCGGTCGACGAGCGCGTACTCGTACACCCAGCCGACGCCGGTAGCGTCCGGGCCGAGCGAGGTCTTCGCCTGCGGCGGCAGCCGCGACTGCACCTGGTTCAGATATTCGAGCACCCGCGAGCGCGCCCAGTAGGGATCGGTGCCGTCCTCGAACAGGATGTACACGAACGAGTCGCCGAAGAACGAATAGCCGCGCACGGTCTTCGCGCCGGGCACCGAGAGCATCGTCGTGGTAAGGGGATAGGTAACCTGGTTCTCGACGATCTGCGGCGCCTGTCCCGGGTAGGTGGTGCGGATGATCACCTGCACGTCGGAGAGGTCGGGAATCGCGTCGAGCGGCGTCCGCAACACGGCCCATGTTCCCCACGCCGCGAACGCGACCGTGGCGAGCAGCACGAGGAACCGGTTTGCGATCGACCAGCGGATGAGGGCCGCGATCATTTTTTCGACGTCTCCGTGCCTTCCATGCGCGTACCGCTTGCCCTCAGGCTCGCCTCGGAGTCGATGAGGAACTGGCCGGAGACGACGACCTTGTCGCCTTCGGAGAGTCCCTTGCGGATTTCGCTCCTGCCGCCCGACTCGAAGCCGAGCTCGACCTCTTGCGGCCGGAATTTGCCTTCGCCCTCGGCCACGATGACGACGCTGCGCTCGCCGGTGCGGATCACCGCCTCCGACGGAACGAGCAGCGCCTTCGCTCCCGTCCGTCGTGCGAAGACCAGCGTCGCGAACATGCCGGGCTTCAAGCTTCCACCCGGATTGGCGACCTCGACCCGCGCGCGCAGCGTGCGTGTCGCCGCATTCACCTCGGGCAGGATCGCGCTCACCCGCCCGCGGAAGACCTGGCCGGGGAAGCTCGGCACGCGCGCCTCGACCGCCGTTCCCGGACGCAGCCACGCGCCCTGTGCCTCGGGCACTTCGGCGTTCACCCACACGGTTGACAGATCGACGAGGCGGAACAGCATCGCGCCCGCCATCACCGTCATGCCCTCACGCACGCCGAGCTCCGCGATGACGCCGTTGATGGGCGCGTAGAGCGTGATGCGCGTCTGCGGCTGGCCGGTTTTTTCCAGCAGACCGATCTGCTCCTCGCTCATGCCGAGCAGCTGCAGCCGGTTGCGCGCAGCCTCGGCGAGGCCGGCGTCTTTTCCGGCACGCCGCAACAGGAGATATTCCGCCTGGGCCGCCGCCCAGTCGGGCACGAGAAGCTCAACCAGCGGCTGGCCTTTGGCGACGGCGTCGAGCGGCGCGCGCGCGTGGAGCTTCTCGACAAAGCCCCCGGAGCGCGCCTGCACGACAAACACCGCGCGCTCGTTCCACGCAACGCTGCCCACAGCCTCGATGCGGTGCTCGATCGATCCCGCAGTCGCTGCCGCCGTGCGCACGCCGAGGTTCTGCGCGACGCGCGGATCGATGAGCACGGTGCCTTCGCCGCCCGCCTCGTCCGCGTACTTCGGCACGAGCTGCATATCCATGAAAGGCGATTTGCCCGGCTTGTCGAAATGTTGCTGCGGGACCATCGGGTCGAACCAGTAGAGGATTTTTTTCCCGGAGGCATCCTCTCCGGATGCCGCAGGCGGGTCCGCTTGCGCCATGCGCGACATCGCGAACCAGTAGCCGACTCCGCCCGCAGCGGCGGCGACCAGGACGAACCCCAAAATGATGAGAGGCGCACCCTTCATGGCTGCACCTCGTGCGGCAACAGGAAATTCAGCTTCGCCCAGGCGCGCGCCCGCTCGAGTTGCGTCTGAACGAACCCCAGCCGCGTCTCGGTCTCCGCGCGGCGCGCTTCGAGCACCACACCCAGCTCGCCGCGCCCTCCGCGATAGGCGGCGAGCGCCGCGGCGACCCGCTCGCGCGCGAGCGGCAGCAGCAGCTTTTCGAAACGCTCGGTGCGCACGCCCGCGGTCTGCCAGTCGGCGTAGAACCCGCGCAGCTCGGCCTCGTGCATTCGCCGCGCTTCCTCCGTTTGCGCCTGCGCCTGCTCGGCAAGCAGTCGCTTGGCGGCGAGATCACGGTCCTGGCGCTTCTCCGCCTCCCAGGGAAGATCGATGCTCACCATCACGGAAATCATGTTGGAGAACGCCGGCCCGCGTTGCCCGTACGCCAGCTCCAGGCTCCAGTCGGACTTTTTCGAGTTCGCCGCGAGCGCGGCATCCGTCCTGGCGAGCGCCTCGCGCTCTGCGTAGATCCTTTGCTCCGGATGCTCGTGCAGGTTGGCGAGGAGCGCCGTGGGCGGATGATCGAAAACTCTCGTATCCGGCGGATCGGCGAGCGGGCGCGAGGCCTCATCCCGAAGCCACGCGGCGAGCGCGTAGCGCGCGCGCTCGATCGTGCGGTCCTGCTCGATGACGCGGTCCTGCGCGGCCACGCCGGCGCCGCGCAGCGCGAGCGCGTCGGCCGTGTTCTGCCGGCCCGCGGCGATTGCGGCCGACACCGTGTCGAGTTGCAGCTGCAGCTCTCCCACCAGCTCGACGAGCGGCGCGCGCGCCTGCTGCGCGAAATACAGCTCGAGCCACGCGAGCGCGATCTCGCGCCGCAGCCCGGCACGCTGCGCCGCCAGGTTCGCGGCTTCCACGTCGCGCTCCAGCGCGGCGCGCTCCCCGCGCAGCCTCCTCTTCTCCCCGTTGGGAAAGTCCTGCATGAGGCCGATCTTGCGCATTGTCATGAAGTCGGCGTCGTAGCGGAGCCGGTCCGCGCCGTTGACGGGCAGGTTGTCCACGCCGATGCGAAGCTTGGGGTCGGGCAGCTCGCGCGCGCGCGGGACGAGCTCGGTCGCGGCGGCCAGCGCCGCACCCTGCGCGGCAAGACGCGGAGAAACCCTTTCGCCGATCTTCAGCGCTTCGGCGAGTGGGAGCGGCTCCGTGCCCTCCGCGCGCGCCAACGGCGCCGCGACAGCGAGACCAAGAATGCAGAAACAAGCGAGCGGGCGCGCGAAACGCCCGGGAAAAGCGAAAAACATAATGCCTCCGATGAGCAGGGACACCGGCGCCGCCAAGGGCGGCGCCGCGGCTCAGCGGCGGCTAAATGAGAAAGCGGGAATAAAGGACGTTGAGAGGGGGAGGCGGCGCGCCCGCGACTGCGATTCGCGCCGGTAGCGACACGCCCATCGCCGCAGGCAGCGCTTTACGCGCGACTACGAGCACCAGCACGGGCAAGTCGAGGGCGGAGAGCTGCGGCAGCTTGGCGAGATCGAGTGTTTGCGTCTCCGCCTGGAAATGCACGCGGCACAGGAGTTCCGCCGGCGCCGGATTCCGATGTTCTTCGCACGCCGTCTGAGGTTCGGGCATCTTGCCCTGCAGGCAGCCATACCCTGCAATCGCCACGTGCGCGAACGCCAACGTCGCCAGGGCGAAGCCGGCGATCCAGCGCCGACGATATCGGGTCAGGAAAGGCATCACGAATGTTCCCCGCGACTAGGATAGCTCACGGCGAGGAAAGTTCAAAATCTGCGGAGACCTGACCGCCGGTTTCAGGCAGCCGGCATGTCGGGCCAGCCGGACTTCCAGCCCTCCGGCCCGCCGATGAGCGTCCAGAAGGGCTTGCCCTGTCCGCGCCAGTGCTCGGCCGCCGCGTCCATGGTGTCGAGTGCTTGCGTCGCCTCGTGCCCGTGCCCGCCGCAGAAGTGCTTGCTCTTCTCGAGAATCACCACCCAGCCTTTCGCGGACAGCCACGACAGGTCTTTCAGGCCGCCGGCAAAGGCGCTCCAGTCGGCGCTGAGCTTGTCGGGAAAGCGAAGCGCCAGCGACACCTCGGCTAGGAAATCCTCCTTGTCGTGCGCGCGGTGGATGTCCACGTAGACCACCATCAGCCCCGCGGCGGCCGCGGCGCGGGCGAGCTCGCGCGCGTCGGCGGAGAGGTGAAACACGCCCGCTTTCGCCGCATCCTTGATCCATTCGGCGTTCATGCGCTCAGCTCTCCGCCTTGCGCAGCCGAATGTGCAGCTCGCGCAATTGCTTCTCGTCCACCGGCGACGGAGCATGCGTGAGCAGATCCTGCGCGCGCTGGGTCTTGGGAAAGGCGATGACGTCGCGGATCGACTCGCTGCCGGCCATCATCGCGACGATGCGGTCCAGGCCGAAGGCGATGCCGCCGTGCGGCGGTGCGCCGTATTGCAGCGCTTCGAGCAGGAACCCGAACTTGTGCTTCGCCTCGTCGGGTCCGATCGACAGCGCGCGGAACACCTTCGACTGCACCTCCTCGCGGTGGATACGCACCGAGCCCCCGCCGATCTCCGAGCCGTTCAGCACCATGTCGTAGGCCCTGGCGAGCGCCGCTCCCGGATCGCGCGCAAGAAGATCCTCGTGGCCGTCCTGGGGCGCGGTGAACGGGTGGTGCATCGCGTTCCAGCGCTTCGCCTCCTCGTCGTACTCGAACATCGGGAAGTCCACGACCCAGAGCGGCTTCCAGCCGCTTCCCGCGTGGCCCTTCTCGTGGCCGATCTTCACGCGCAGCGCGCCGAGCGCGTCGTTGACGACCTTGTTCTTGCCCGCGCCGAAGAACATCAGGTCGCCGTCCTTCGCGCCGGAGCGATCGACGATCGCGCGCAACGCGGCATCCGACAGGTTCTTCACGATCGGCGACTGCAGGCCGTCGCGGCCCTTGGCGACGTCGTTGAACTTGATCCAGGCGAGGCCTTTTGCGCCGTAGATGGCGACGAAGTCGGTGTAAGCGTCGATCTCGCCGCGCGTGAGCTCCCCGCCCCTCGGAACGAGGAGCCCGGCGACGCGGTGCGCCGGGGTGTTAGCAGGTCCCGAGAACACCTTGAACTCCACCGATTTCATCGCCTCGGTCAGCTCGGTGAGCTTCAGGGCCACTCGCAGGTCCGGCTTGTCCGAGCCGTACTCGCGCGTAGCGTCCCCATAGCTCATCACCGGGAACGGATCGGGCAGAGCGACCTCCAGAACTTCCTTGAACACGCTTCGGATCATGCTCTCGAAAATCGCGCGGATCTCCTTCTCGTCGAGGAACGAAGTCTCGCAGTCGATCTGGGTGAACTCGGGCTGGCGGTCGGCGCGCAGGTCCTCGTCGCGGAAGCACCGGGTGATCTGGTAGTAACGGTCGAATCCCGCGATCATGAGAAGCTGCTTGAAGAGCTGCGGCGACTGCGGCAGCGCGAAGAACTCGCCCGCGTGCACGCGCGAAGGCACGAGGTAGTCGCGCGCGCCCTCGGGCGTGGAGCGCGTGAGCATCGGCGTCTCGATGTCGATGAATCCGTGCGCGTCGAGATATTTCCTCACCGCCATCGCCACTCGATAACGCAGCATCATGTTCTTCTGCATGGTCTCGCGGCGCAGGTCGATCACGCGGTGCGTGAGGCGCACGGTCTCGGAGAGATTGTCGTCGTCGAGCTGGAAAGGCGGCGCGAGCGAGGCGTTGAGGATCTCGATGCTGTGCGCGAGCACTTCGACCTCGCCCGAGGCGATGTTCGGATTGACGGTGCCTTCGGGGCGCCGGCGCACGAGGCCGGTGACCTTCAGCACGAATTCGTTGCGTATCCTTTCCGCAGTCGCGAAAGTCGCCTTGCGGTCGGGATCCGACACCACCTGCGCGAGCCCCTCGCGGTCGCGCAGGTCGATGAAGATGACCCCGCCGTGGTCGCGGCGGCGGTGCGCCCACCCGGCGAGCGTCACGGTCTGCCCTAGGAGAGCCGCGCTCAGCTTGCCGCAATAGTGGGTGCGCATGGGGGGCGGAGTATAGCAAACCGATACTGGCGGGAATTGCGCCCCCGCTCTAGCGCGCTTCGCGTTTCCGCGCTGCGGTGCCGCCGAGCATCATCGAATTGAGAAGCGACAGGGCGCAGCCCAGGGTCACGGTGAGCCCGATCGCCGACAGAACGGGGATGCGCGATGTCGCAAGGCACCCGAACGCGGCGAATGTGGTGAGAAAACACACCGACAAGGCGAGCGAGGTGCCCTGCTCGCTGTCGGTCCCGGGTTCCGCCCGACTGAAAAACAGCGAGTAGTTGAGACCGATGCCGAGCACGAGCAAGAGCGAAACCAGGTGGAACAGCGACAAAGCGATCCCGAACAGCATGAGGCAGGCGACCGTCATCGCAATCGCCGCGTAGACCGGCAGCATGACCTGCAGCGCCTTGCGCAGACCGCGCAGCCCGAAGTAGAGCAGGACGGCGATCGCGAGCGCACCCAAGCCCGCGAGCATGAGGGTCTGAGAGCGGTAGCCGCCGATCAGCCGGTCCGATTCGGCCTTGAGGTCGAGGAAGTTCGCGCGCGTTTCGGCAGGCAGCCGTTCGGCGAGCGAGCGCACTCGCGCCGCGTCGCGCACGCCGCGCAGCGGAACGAGCGCATGCCATTCGCCGCCGCCCGTGGCGAGCAGCGACTGCACCTTCAAGTCGAGCC
>WNGP01008199.1_pt1 | contig 11106 bp, 11 predicted proteins | sample 5407671 | NCBI WGS metagenome assembly WNGP01 (sample SAMN13153381, study PRJNA577476) | soil metagenome | isolation source: 40 cm soil or saprolite under Garry oak tree replicate 2 | place: USA:California | collected 2016-06-15
GCACCTTCGGCGCGCAATTGATCCAGCACTTCCGCTGACCTTCCCAAACGGATATCGATCTCGGGCCGTCCAGCGAACCGGTTCCTCGCATTGCGATAGAAAGTCGGTTCGATTTCTATGGAGTAGACCCTGGAAAATCTATCCGCAACCGCCGCCACAGAATCGCCATGAAACGTTCCTGTTTCTACGAAAACTTCCAGGCGTAACGAATCTACTAGAACCGCGACAGCATCAGGATCTATTGAGAAAGAAACAGCGCCCATCATTTCACCCGCGGCAGTTGATCATCGGACGTGAGCGCCTTCGCTGCTTCTCGTTGCCGCCGGCACTCCGCATCCAACTCCTCAATGATCGCCTGCCGTTCGCGACAAATGCCGTCGAGCCGGTCGATGAGTTCCTGCCGTTCCCGGCAAGTGTCAGCCAGCCTCTCAATCTCCGCCTGACGATTTAGCGCTATGGCACGACAGTGAGCAGCGTCCTTTCTCGCAACGGCTACAAGGGATTCCAAGACTTGCTTATCTTCCTCACCGGCGTAGCTGAAAGGATACCCAAGTTGATTCATTTCTCGCCAACATACCGATTCCAAAACGCGTCGGACGGCTGGAGGCATTTCCGCCTGATTGGCATCATTCGATCCGGAGCGAAAGAACACCGGGCTAACGGCCGCCCTCAGACGAGTGATATCTCCCTGCCACGTGCCAATTGGCCGTCGCTCCAGAAAGTCAGCTAGCCTTGCGATGATTTCGGCAGAATCCTTGAGCAAATCCTCGAATCGCACTAGAAGAGTACGCGGGCGATGCAGGGGATTCCAGGAACGGAAATGATCGGACCAGGAACCGTAGGGCATCGAGATTCCGCTGGCAACCGCAATCAGCGAGACGTCCAAGCATTGAATATCACGCAGGAAATGCCAGTAGGAAACCGCCGTAGCACAGGGTTCCCTTACTATGTAAATACACTTGTCATTGGTTTCGGGACCGTCATGGGTTTTAACAAAGTGCTCCTCGACACTTTCGCGCAATTGGGGCAGTACATCCGGCCATGCAGCCTCGAGGGGTTCCTGACCAAGGAGTTCCACCATCTTGTCGTACCAAGGCACGGACTTGTCATCATCGTATTTGGATTTCGTGCGCAATCCGAATACTTCTTTCAGCATCAGGCGGATGAGTGTATTCCCCGAACGAGGATAGCATTAGTCTGTCACAAAGGATATGCCGAAAGAGATAGGGCGCAGCGGCATTCATAGCCTCAACATGGCTGACGGCCCTGCCGTGGCACCGGCGTCTTAGACGGTCCACTTCACGAAGTCCAATATCTTCCATTTGCGCTGATGTCTTCTGCTGAGAATGTACGCGAAATGCCGCCAAAAACCGGGGCAGCCGGACAAACTTAGCGCCTGCATCGCGAAAACGGAGGATGAGATCCCAATCTATAGCGAACTGAAAACTCTCGTCCATTCGACCGCCGGCCCGTTCCCAGATGGACCGCCTCCAGAAAAAGCTTTCCTGTGGGAGGTAATCTACCCACGACAGGACCTTGTCGTCGTGCGGGGGCAATACCCATCGTCCAACTTCCCGGTCGTTTTCATCGACCACAATTCGGTGGCCATAAACGGCATCAACATCCGGATAGCGGCTGAAATATTCCGCGACATAGGCAAGAGTGCCCGGCAAGAAAAAATCATCGGAATTGAGATACGCCATAACTTCACCACTTGTGCGCTGTAAACCACGATTGATGGCCTGCGCTTGCCCGCTATCTTTTGCAGATTCCCAACGTGTCAGCGAGGGCGCATACTTGCGGATGATTTCGGCCGAGCCGTCCCTTGATCCGCCATCCTGGACAATGTATTCGAGATTCGAATAGTTCTGCTCGATGACCGAACGCATCGTTCGTTCGAGGTAAGCTGCCTGATTCAATGAAGGCGTGACGACAGATATTTTCAGAGATGCTTGTGGAGGCCCGGTAACCAGATGTTTTCGCGGAAGACGTATGGGACGAGGTGCGTATTGCCGCAGCACCCCTAATTTCGGCCGCAGCAGTAATAAGGCATGCACCCGGAGCGAAGCGAGCGTCACTTTCGCCGCCAATTGAACCGCTTTTTGGGCCGACTGCAGTTCCGCCGAGGCGCGTTCCAGTTCCGCAATCCGAGCGTCGCGCTCGGCCAGCGCGGATAGAAGTTCGTCCACGACGGCGTTCTGCTCTTCTACGGATGTATACCGATCTTTCATACCTCGCCGGTTCAAATCGAAATGGACAGAAACTTGTAAGCCAGACGTCTCCCATCGCCGAGAGATCGAATCCAGCGTGCAGCTATCAGTTCCAGAGCCAGCAGCGTGTTCTTGCAGGTTGCCGGCAATTCAACCGCCAGCTGAAAGACTCCGCTCGGCACTTGAACCTCACCGACTAATTGTCCATTCGCACGGATCCGAAGTCTTTGGCCGCGCAGGGGCTCCCAATCGGGCAACTCCCCTCGTAAAACCAATGGCCCGTTACCCGGAGGAAGCATATATCGAAGCCGGCGGCCAGCCCAGCCATCTGAATATAAGCCCTGTGATTCTCGAATGGTACGGCCGATGAGAGACAAGGACGCGGAGCGAATCCCCGCCTGCAACAAAGTTGAAAGAGGCTTAAACGTGGGCAGTTGACGATTGATAGAATCACACCAGAGACGATGATGCGTGTCCAGTCCGTAAACGAGATAACCCGGCGGGAAAGACATCCAGCGGATATCTCATTCCGATCCGAATCAAGATATCCCAATCCATCGTATAGTGCAGCGTCTCGTCAAACTCCCCAACCTCGTCGAGCGCCTCTCTTCGGAAGGCAACCGTCTGCTGGAGGATGTAATCGGAAAGGTAAACAAGTTTCCAGAGATTGAACGACTCCGTGTACGGAAATCGTGAGGAGACTCTGCCTTCACCGTCGATCAGATAACCTTCTCCATACACAGCACCGGCGCCAGGATTCTTCTGAAATCCCCGAATTGCCATGCGGATCATGCCGGGCAGGTAGACGTCGTCGGAATTGAGGTAAGCCAGAAGCTGGCCGCGCGCCAGCTTGAAACCTTTGTTAATGGCGTGTGTTTGGCCACGATCCTTTTCCGAAATGAATGTCAGCCGGCTGGCGTAGTCCTTGACCACGGATGCAGTCTCGTCCGTTGACCCACCGTCCATAATGATGTACTCCACGTTTGGGTAGTCCTGGCTGAGCACACTTTCGATTGTGGCGCGTATAAACCGGCCCTGGTTATAGGACGGGGTCACTACACTGAATAAGGGTGTCGCTGTCATGCTTCCTTGGGCGTGACAGAATTTTATGAGTAGTGCGGCAGAGGTTGTCAAACACTAATTAAAACGTCATTATCCATATTCTAAGGGAGCCGGCCATTACATGAAATTGTGGTGGCGTTGTATTCTTCCGGTACTGCCGTGGTAGGTTCGCTTCCATATCTTTCTTTCGTGGTCACTTCCCGTAATGACAATCATGGCGGCCGTTTGCTCTTTCGGATGCAGACTTTTGTCGATTGTCTGGCGGACCAGTGCAATCGGTATCAATTGCCCTCGGAACTTGTCCTCGTCGAATGGAATCCGCCTCCGAATCAACCCCAGCTTGCGGAGGCATTAAGATGGCCGAAGCCCGGGAGCTGCTCGGTGCGGATTATTCAGGTGTCTGCTGAAATCCATCAAAGATTTGAACATTCGGACAAGTTGGGACTCTATCAGATGAGGGCAAAGAATGCGGGTATCCGCCGCGCAGAAGCGCCCTTCGTTTTGGCGACGAATGTGGACATTCTGTTTTCGGACGAGCTCATGGGCTTCCTTGCATCCAAATGCCTGAGAGAAGACCGTATGTATCGCATCGACCGTTGTGATGTCCCGGCTGACGTGCCAGAGGGGGTTCCCGTCACACAGTTGCTCGAATTTTGCCGCCGGAATGTGACGCGTATCCATACGCGATGGGGTTCCATCGATGCCAAAACGGGACGATACGCCGACGGAGCTCCGCCTTGGAAAGCCGTCATAGGCGATTTTTGTGGAGCACTTGCCGGGAGGCCGCGTGAGAAAAGGTTGCACACGAATGCCAGTGGGGATTTCACGCTGTTATCGAAAGAAACCTGGTTCAAAATTCGAGGGTATCCGGAGCTTGCAGCGCTGTCCGTGCATATCGACGGTTTAGGATGCCAGACCGCCTATTACTCCGGAGTGCGTGAGCAAATTCTCGCGCCGCCCATGCAAATTTATCACATCGAACATTCGGCCGATTGCAGCTCGAAACCCGAAGGAGATGGCGCATTGATGGCGAGGGCCGATTCCGAAATCCCTCAACTTCCTTATTCGGAATACCGGGAGATTGCAATCCGAATGCGGAGAGAATGCCGGCCGATTGTTTTAAACCAGGACAACTGGGGTCTTCAAGATCATGGATTGCGTGAGCAGAGGGTTTGCTGATAATTTGTGCACGCCATGAAAACCTGGCACGGAGATTATCTGTTCGTTCTGCAGAATCTCATCGCGAAAGATTTCCGGGTGCGGTATCGCAACATGTCGTTGGGAATTTTTTGGTCGTTGTTAAACCCTTTGATCATGATGACGGTATTGACTTTCATTTTTACGAAAATAGTTCCGAATCCGCAGGCGCCTCAATACCCTGTGTTCGTTCTCTGCGGGTTGATTCCATTCAATTTTCTGGCGTTGTCCTGGAGCATTGGAACGGGATCGATCGTCGACAATACAGGACTGATCAAACGGGCAACTTTCCCGAAAGAATTGATTCCCATCGCCAGTGTCCTCTCCAACTGTCTGCACCTGCTGATTCAAATCGGGTTGCTGCTCACTTTGGTTCTCGCGTTCGGCAATGGAGTGAACCGGCACTGGGTATGGTTACCTTTCATCTGGGGATTTGAGATTGTCCTCACCTGTGGATTGGTTTTCATGTGCAGCGCATTGAGTGTCTATATACGGGACATGCGCTATATTGTCGACGCCACATGCACGGTCTTATTCTGGCTGGTGCCTATCTTTTATCCGTTTAGCGTCATCCCCGATCGATATCAAAATGTCTATCAATTCAATCCGGTCGCCGCGATTGTGTTGGCTCTGCGATACACGTTGCTGGAGAACACTCCGCTTGCGTCATCGCTGCTGACCAAACTGGCGTTGGGTTCAACCTTCATCTTCATCGCGGGCTGGCTGGTGTTCCAGCGCGCGAAGCAGCGTTTCTACGATTACCTGTAAACCGGACATGGCAGTGATTCGCGTCAGCGGGGTTTCAAAGAGTTTCCGCCATGGGGGCGCCGGCCTGTTGCGACAACAAGTTGCAGCATGGATTTCCAGCTCCCGAAACCGGAATCCATTCTACGCTCTCAAAAACATTTCGTTTGAAGTCAATAAGGGGGAATCGGTCGCAGTCGTCGGTGCGAACGGTTCCGGCAAGAGCACACTTCTCAGCTTAATCTGTGGCTTAACGACGCCCGATACAGGTTCTATTGACGTTAGTGGCCGGGTTGCGGCGCTTCTGGATTTGGGATCGGGACTCCACTTTGACCTCACCGGGGCTGAAAACCTTCGCTTAAACGCGTCATTGCTCGGACTGAGCAGACTGCGAACAGAGATGTTGTTCGACCAGATCGTCGAATTTGCCGAACTCGGCGATTTCATTCACGAACCGCTGCGCACCTACTCAACCGGGATGGTGATGCGGCTCACGTTTGCGGTCGCGATGCACCTCGATCCGGAATTGCTGGTCGTGGATGAAGTACTCGCGGTCGGTGATCGAGCCTTCCAAGAAAAGTGCTTCGAAAGGATGATGAGATTCCGTGAAGCCGGTCACACCTTGCTGGTCGTATCGCATTCCGGTCCAATGCTCAGGGAAATCTGCTCCCGCGCGATCTGGCTCGACCACGGCAACTTGATCCAGGACGGCGGAACCAACTCTGTCCTCGATATGTACGAACAGCGGCGTATCACCGTTCTGTAACCTACGTGTTAACGGGTTTCGTTGCCTTGACGATCAGATTCCAACCGAGCAGTTGTGCGGCGAAATTCAGAGGAATCCATCGTAAAAATAGTGGAATCTCGGCAGCTGTCATTTGCCTTTTCACGATCTGAACATTGTCGAATCGTGCGAACATCTGGCGTAATCTCGTTCGACTATAAACTTTCACCAGTGGACGCGAGCCCGTTTCCGTGAATTCCACATGACGCGACATAATTTCGCCGACCGAATGATGCTGCAGCAATCCACCTATCACACCGCGCCGGAGAATGATTTGCACCCAGTAATGCCATGAATTCTCAGCGTAGACCATGACTAAAACTCGTCCTGCGGGTTTGAGAACCCGCCGGATCTCATTTATCAACTTCGTGGTATTTGGCGTATGGTGCAGAACCCCGTGGCTATACACAAGATCGAACGAATTACTTTCGAAAGGTAAGTCTTCCGCATCGCCGTGGATAAATGTCCCTGGCAAACCTCGCAATGCAAAGTTTTTCTTTGCAAGTTCGAGGTGTCTCTTAGATAGATCAACATCGGTGACCTGACTCCCATTTTTTGAAAACTGGACAAGATCGGTACCAAGCCCGCCGCCGACTTCTAAGACCCTCTCCCCGGCGTGTTGCGAAAATTCCATGACCTCAGGCATCCAAGGCGCGTATTCCTCATAGCGATGCGTCTCGATCTCACGAAACCACGATAAAGTTTCGGCTTCGCTATTTTGCGCATATTGTGCCCCACAAGGATTGCCGTTCCACTGGTCCTGGATTTGATTCTTGTATACGTCCGCCGTTTCGACTTTGCAGGAGACAGCAGATGCTGATTCGCCAGGATCCGTTCCCCTACTTTGCAATGCCTGCCACACTCTGAATGTTTCCAACACAGGCGTTGATAAGTAATGAAGAGGAGTGATAAAGGTCCACAACAACCAATAGCTGCGGAGCCGTTCCCGATCGATACATTCGACGACCTCTTCACCCGGCCAATCGAACCAAACCCTTAAGTTTTCGTTGAGAACGCGATGGGCCAGACGTAGATTCGGCAGACCGGGCCAACCCCGGCACATTCCAACGACGATTCCCCCGACACCTGCGTCGAGAACAACACGGAAAGGATCATTCACGCCTTTTAATACCGGCCGAAGAAGATCGATCTTATGTCGCTCGGTGGTCGCGGCAAGCTTGGGCTCGACGAAATACCCTACGCCAGTTTGAGACGCATCGAGATAGGCATAAGTAAACTGTGTGCTGCGTGTAGATCCCAGGACAGTCGGGGCAGCTGCCGATCGATGCATTCGAATACTACCTTCTCTTCGATAGATAAGTATGTTTATCGAGATCATGCAAATCAACACAGGTAATTTCTTGTTGTCTCCTTGAAGGCGGCTGACCGGACCCGATCCCCTCACCCGCCGCGGCAGCGATGCTGCCGCGGCGGCCTCTCAGAGGGAGAGGCGGGCGGCTACCAGCAGATGCAGCTTGCGGCGTTGCTCCACTCGCTCAGGCCGGATGCACCGATGGCCCGCACTTGAACCGTATACGTCGTGCCGGGCACAAGACCGTTAAGGGCCATGGAACGCGAGTTGGTGAACCCCTGGATGACCACCCAGTCACCGGCCGGCGCGCCGACCGTTCCGACGGGGGCAAAGCGCACGTCATGGGTACGGGCATTCGGGATCTTTTTCACGCCTGCGACAAGTTGCCCCCTGTTGCCCTGTCCGAGAGAAGTAATGACAGGGGTGGACAGAGGTGAGCTTGTCCGGTTGGTGCTGGCGGGCAGGAATCCGCTCGACATAAGCTTCTCGAGGTCGTCGTGGCAGGCGCCTTGAACATACAGGGCATCTTGCCGCAGCAGCATCACCAGCTCGTCACGTTTTTTCTGTTTGAAGAGCCTGTCGTGCGGACCACCTTGATTCGCGGCCGTAATCGCCTCAATGAATTCCCCAAGCTTGGCTTGCAGCGTCGCCGGATCGGCTGGCGGGTGGGGAAAGTAGTTGTTGTCCTTCAAGCCCGCGATGGCATCACGTGTGGTTTGGACGACGCTTTCGTCGGGCTCGCGAGTGAAACTCAGCAGAACGCGCAGTCGTTTTGGGGGCATACTATCTCCTTTACGTTGGGGTTTAGGGTTATTCGATCGGCGGCCGGCCAAGAAGGATGGCCGGCCGGGAAAATCTGCTCGGTCCTCGACAAAACTTTCTCAACCGCCAAGCAAATTTTGTAAGCGGCCAACAAAGCTTGTTCGCGCGTCGATAAAACTTGGCCGGCCGCAGACGACATTTTGTTGGCCGTTGAGCAAGTTTGTTTGTCCGTGAACAAAACTCGCTTAACGGCTGAGCAAATTTTGTGAGCCGCTGACAAAGTCCGTTCGCCTGTCGATGAAACTTGTTCGACTGCTGGACGAAGTTTGCCGTTCGTCGAGCGAATCTGTTCGTCCGTGAACAAAACCTGTTCGGCGGTTGAGCGATGTTTATGGGCGGCCGGCAAAATTTGTTCGCCGCGTGATAAAACCTGCTCGAGAACCGACAACATTTGTCCCTGGCTGAAAGAATTTTTGCCGGCGTTCGAGCAAGTTTTGTGGAAAGGGCAGAGAGTGAGCGTGGAGGTCGACAAAGGAAGCGTGTCGAGTGAGGAGCAGTGAAGGTCCGTGGTTTGAAGTTTCGTCTTCCCTTTCATGACCTCCTATCTCGCACTGCAGATTCCATTCTAACGGGATAGGATGTTGCGTTTTTTCAAGGAGTTAAAAAGGGAGTGTGTGCTGAGAAGTGTCCCATTTCTGGGAAACGTCCCATTTTTGAGACAAATTTATAAAACATCTTGTCTTAACCGCGTCTTTATCGATAACCACGATTTCCATTGGCCGCAGGCGGGATGCTACCATCATCGGCCGTGGACATTCTGGAAGAGATCCGGCGCGTGCTCGACATCGAGATCGAGGGGCTTCAGTCGGTTCGGTCCAATCTCAGCAACCATTTTGCGCGGGCTGTGGAGATGATCGCGTCGGCAAAGGGACACGTCTACGTAACCGGGGCCGGTAAATCCGGAATCATTGCTACGAAAATCGGAGCGACCCTGCGGAGTACAGGGACGCCGGCAACATTTTTGCATCCGAGCGAAGCGCTGCATGGGGACGTGGGAATGGTCGGCAAGGATGACGTTGTCCTGTCGATCGGGAAAAGCGGCGAAACAACCGAGTTGAATTCGCTCTTGAGGATACTTAGAAAGAGCGGCGCCACGATTATTGCCATCACTTCCAGCCCGGAATCCTCCATGGCGGCTCTATCCGATCTTGTGCTGGACTTGAAAATTGTTCGAGAAGCCTGCCACTTGAATCTTGCGCCCACGACGAGCACCACCGCCGCACTTGCTGTGGGGGACGCCATTGCGATCACGCTCATGAAGATGAAGGGCCTGTCGGAACAGGATTACGCGCGGCTCCATCCCGGCGGGCAGCTCGGTAAGCGGTTGCTGCTCACCGTCGAGGATGTTATGCGGAAGGGTGCCGACAATCCCGTGATCCCTGTTCAGCAAAGCATCAAAGAGATGCTGGCCAGGATCACCAGCTTTCGGGTAGGAGCGATCAGCGTGGTTAATGAGCGGGATGAGTTGGTCGGGCTCGTCACGGATTACGATATCCGTCGAGTGTTGGAATCCGAACAGAACATTTTTTCGCTAAACATCGCGGATATCATGAATGCCAAACCGGCGGTCGTTCTTGCCGGCGAGAAGGCCGTCCGGGCGCTGGAAATCATGCGGGATCGAAAGAAGCCGACTGCAGTTTTGCCTGTGGTCGACGATAGCCGGAAAGCTGTCGGCATGATTCATCTGCACGATCTGATTTCGGCGGGCCTGTGACGGACGGTGGTGCGTTTGAAAAGGAAGCCGAGAAAACCTGAGTCAAATAAATCCGTTCTCGCCTCCACGGTCCCGGCCAGCCGGAGATCCTTCGCACCGCTACTCCTGGTCGTGCTGATTTCCTTCTTTGCTTTTTTTCCGGTGTTACGGAACGGTTTCGTCAATTGGGATGACGATCGATACGTGACGGGCAACGCGTCGATACGTTCGCTAAATATTTCAGAGGTTTTTTCGCGCTATTTTGAAGGGAATTACCATCCGATCACACTGATTGTCTACAGTATCGAGTATCAGTTATTTGGATTCAGGCCCGCTGGATACCATGCCGTTAATCTGTTGCTCCATCTGGTCAATGTCGTCCTTGTTTTCCGCGCCATTCTTCTCTTGACCAAGAAACGAGAAGTAGCGCTCGTTGCTGCGCTCTTGTTTGGTATTCATCCTCTACACGTCGAGTCCGTGGCATGGGTTTCGGAACTCAAGGATCTGCTCTATAGTGCCTTTTTCCTCGGCGCGTTGATTTGCTACTTGCGCTTCCATGATGAGAAAAAGAAGAAGTTGTATTTCTTCAGCCTGGGATTATTTCTGCTGTCGCTTCTCTCCAAGGCTTTGGCCGTTTCTCTCCCCGGAGTATTACTGCTTACCGATCATTTTCGAGGAAGAAAACCGTCCCTATCTGTTTGGCTTGAAAAGGTCCCTTTTCTCGCCCTATCGGTAGTCTTTGGAGTTGTGGCGATCTTCGCACAGCGATCCACGCCGGCCATGCAGTTTTTGGACGTTTATCCTCTTCACCAGCGATTGGTTTTTGCCTCTTATGGCTTTGTGATGTATCTGGTCAAGCTGGCCGTCCCGTTCTCCCTCAGCGCCGTCTACCCGTATCCCGTGCAAAGCGGGGCGGTACTCCCAGGGTGGTTGTACGCCTATCCCCTCGCATTGCTTGCTGTCGCGGCTCTTGTTTTGTATTCACTTCGGTTCTCGAAGGAAATATTTTTCGGGTTCGCGTTTTTCTTGACGACGGTGTTCTTCGTTCTGCAATTGCTGCCTGTCGGCAAAGCGATTATGGCCGACCGCTACGTGTACATCCCTTCGATCGGAATCATTTATCTCGCGGGCGAAGCGGCGTGGCGCTGGTATCGAAGCGGCAACATTGCTATTACCAATCATAAAGTCGCCGGCGTGGTGTTGGCGGGTGCTTTGATTGTATTCTTCTCCGCCACGACGTATGCACGGTGCGAGGTGTGGAGGGACAGTTTGACCCTTTGGA
>WNGP01007761.1_pt1 | contig 11100 bp, 13 predicted proteins | sample 5407671 | NCBI WGS metagenome assembly WNGP01 (sample SAMN13153381, study PRJNA577476) | soil metagenome | isolation source: 40 cm soil or saprolite under Garry oak tree replicate 2 | place: USA:California | collected 2016-06-15
TCGGTCAGGCGCAGAATCTCGTAGTCATCGTAAACCGGCTCGGTCGAGAAAACCTCCAGCTCAAGAGATTCCTTTGCACTATCACGAAACGCTGCAATGCGTTCGCCGTTTGGTTTGGCGCGTTCGTCGATCGCGCGGGTCAACAACCGGGCGTATTTGAACAGATTTCCGTAGAACGCTCGCGGCCCACGATAACGACGGTGATCGGCCGTTCCTGTTCGAGGTAATCATAACGCGGCGCGATTTTCACTAATTCCGCTTGCGCGTTTTTGATTCGATCGTACGCCGCGCTTGTCGATCTTAGCTTTGGATCGTGCGCGATTGCATCGCGTAACTTTTGTTCGCGTGCCTGTAGTAACGACCAAACCTCCGGATCGAGCAACGCGGCGAGGTAACCGTCGTAGCGCTTCCGATTATTTTGATCACCGAAGAAATCGTCACGGGCCCTTCTAGCATTCTCAAATGAACGCTCGCTGTAAGCCATTCCCAGCACTTCACGCCGATTAAACATGCGTAACAAATAAGGCAGAAAGCGATCGCGCGTATCCGCCAGTTCATCGAGCGTTAGTTGTCGATCCGTTTTGCCCGGACTTCCGCTTACGAACGTCAGCTCGCCATCGTTCGGTCCACGCGCATTCCACTTCAAGTAATTGTCGATCTTTGCCGGCTGTCCATTCTCGTAGGCGCGGAAGATGCAGATATCGAGGTCGAAGCGCGGGTATTCGAAATTGTCCGGGTCGCCGCCGTAAAAGGCCATCTGCTGTTCCGGCGCGAAAACGATCCGGACATCATCATAGCGTTTGTAACGATAAAGATGATACGCGCCGCCTTGATAAAGCGTGATCACATCGGAACGCAGCCCAGTCTTCTCTTTGCTTTCTCTTTCGATCTCCGCAATCGCGTTGCCGCGTGCGGCCGATGCCTGATCGGCATTCATACCAGGTTTGACTGCGCCGTTTACTCGCGCCGTAACATCTTCGGTTGAGATGAGGACGTTGAGCTCGAGATCGGCACACTTCATTTCCTCCGCGTTAGTTTTCGCGTAAAAGCCATCTTTGGGATAGTTGTGCTGCTCGCTCGAAGCCTTTTGCAGCGCATCGGCGCCGACGTGATGGTTGGTGATGACAAGTCCGTTTGCGGAAACGAAGGAGCCGCTACCGCCGGAGTTAAATCGGACGCTCGCTTTTTGCAGATGCTCGAGCCACTGCGGCGTCGGCTCGAAATTATACTTTTCCTTTAGTTGTTTGAGCGGCGGGACGTTGAAGAGCCACATCCCTTCATCAGCGATTGCAGCCGCGGCGAAGCCAATCAGGCAGGTGATAATGATTGCGCTCAGTTTTCGCGAATTCGTAAAAGCGATAAGCATCGACCAGCATAGAACGCCCACAAGAACGCGACAACTGCTGTGCGATTGGTTATAGAGTGTGGCAATGTTTCGGACCGGACGGCGAAAAATCGAGCGACTCGATTTCATTGTGCCAGGCGCGCAGAAATCGGGAACAACCGCATTGCATTATTTCCTGGCAAAACATCCAAACATCACGATGGGCGACCAGCAGGAAATCCATTTCTTCGATGACGACGCGACCTTCGCCGCCACAGTCGATTATGAACAGTTACACAAACATTATCCGCTGCTTGCCCCGTCAACCATCGCTGGTGATTGCACACCAAGTTACATTTATTTCAAGCCAGCGGCGGAACGAATTTGGAACTACAACCCGAAAATCAAATTGCTCGTTCTTTTGCGCAATCCCGTCGAACGCGCCTTTGCCCATTGGAACATGCAAAGATTTAAAGGCCGCGAGCCGTTGGATTTCTTCGATGCCGTGAGAGAAGAGAAAACGCGCATCGCGGGGGCGCCTCCAACGGAAGCGCGCCGTTTTGCTTACATCGATCGGGGATTCTATGCCCAGCAAGTCGAGCGTCTCCTCAAATTCTTCCCGCGAGAGCAAGTAAAAGTCGTGAAGTTTGAAGAGTTCAAGGACAAACAGCGCGAAACACTCGTTTCCATCTTTTCTTTTCTCGGTCTCGAGCCGCTGCGTTCAGTGCGAAGCAAAGATAGAAATGTTGTGCCATATGAGCGGGTGATGAATTGGGAGGAGAGAATTTTCCTCTACAACCTTTTCGCGGATGACATCGCCAAGCTTGAACAAATGCTCGGCTGGGATTGTTCGGATTGGAAACTGTAGGGGACGCTGTCGGCGTCCAACGGGAAGCCAACGGCTTCCCCTACAGAATGTCGATCTTGTCCGCCGACCGTGCTACTTCTTGACCTCTTTGAATCGTGGACGTCGAGTTGGATCCGCTGAAAGCAGCGCTTTTGAACGAAAGATGCGCGCACCTTGCGCGAGAAAACAGGCGCGCAGTTCGCTTGTAAAAAATGAGGAGCTGTCGGGACGCGGATTAAAATCCAGCAACAAACGACCGCCCGGTTTCAGAAAACGCGCTCGAACATCCTCGATGAAAAATCTCCAATCCGCCGGCGCCCATTCGATCCACTCTTCATTTGCCGCGCGCGCTACTCGGTGAAAACAAACCCGGTGGGCCGTGACCAGGTCGAATTTTTCTTCGAGTTCGGCCAGGGGAACTTGCGGATGAATCCGTGAGACCACGCGGCGCACATTGAGTAATTCGGTGATGCCGCGGAAGATTGGCTCCTCGTCGGTATCGAGGCCGAGCCCCTCGTGACCGAAGAACCGGCAGACGTAAAGGAAATATCCGGCGCCGCATCCAAGATCGAGGATGCGCAGCGGCGGGCTACGATCGAGCCAGAGATCTTGGGCGCGCTCCACGTTGATATCGATCCAGTAGGCGGCGTCCTCGTACGCGTTGATCCTTCGGGCGTTGGGCCGATAAGGATAATGCTCGCGCAGTCTGGCTAATTGTGAGCGGTCAAGCGTTGCCAGGATCCGGCGCGAGCTAACCGGATGAGTCCACCTGCAGACGTGTTCCCAAAGGCTTTCGATCGCGTCAACGGAAAACAGCTTTTGGAACTTGCGCGAAACTCGCATCCGAAAACGATGCAGCTAAGTGCCGGACAAACAAGCGGGCTTCCACTTACAGGCGGATATCGACGCGGATTAAACCGGTTGAACGTTCATGAGTCATGAAACTGCTTCCCCAGCCGTTGCCGGGATAAAAATATTGTTCGTAGCGCCAGAGCATTTCTAAGTTTGCGCCGGAAGGCTTCGTCCAGATGACTTGGTAATAGATATGCCGTTTCCATGACGGCGAATGGCCGGTCATGAAATTGAGATCGAATGGCGTCGGCCAACTGAGAGCACTTCGGCGGATTCGGATGAAAGCATCGTCGCCCGCTGGCGGGACAGCAGCAAGATTCTCTGCTTCTGATCGCGGTGGACCGAAAGGGAAAACTTTTCCGCCCGCTGCCAGACCAAGCTGACCATCTTTTGTTGAGCCGATGTTGGGAATCGGACCATTCTTATCGTTTAAGCCTAGCGCGAGGTCATTAATGTGAAGGATGCCACCAGTCCCGCTGCCTTCATATGCGATTGAATGAATCCGTGCTGAATTTGTTTCGATAGTCCCGAATCGATCGATGAACAATGAAATCTGACGTCCGCGAAAGATCCATGTCGCTGAGACTGCGGCGACGCATGCAATAAGTATGGCAAGGGTGATTAGGATTCTTCGCATAACGGGAAATATTTATTTGGAACGAACACGATGCATTTACGGGCTTGTTGTATCCGCGGTTTTGCGCGCGGTCGAGCACACTCGCAATCCGACGTTCTCTCCCAGCTGTTTGTTGCTCGCGCCGCGTTAAATCCTGGCTATAGCCCAAGGTAATGGGTGACCGGGCCGAGCATGTCGACAAACCAGAACCGCGTTGGCAAGCACTGGTCGCATTGGTGGCGGTCGGGGGGATTTATCTGGCCTTGCCCCGACATTTAGTTGTCGGACCAACCTGGCTCTTACCCGTGATCATTGTCGTCTTAATCGTGCCGACAGTGGTGACGCACCGAATGGGACGCCATTCCTTGAACCACACCCTCGGCATTGTGATCAGCGCAATCATGACATTGGCGTTAATCGGATCGGTCACTTTGCTTGTTACGACATTGCCATCGCACAACGAAGCGCCGTTGCGATTGTTAGGCTCGGGCGCGGCGCTTTGGTTGACCAATGTCCTCGTTTTCGCCCTTTGGTATTGGCGGCTCGACGGCGGCGGGCCCAACAAACGCGACCTGCGTCGCGAGTTTGGCAGCCGCAGTTTCGTTTTCCCTCAAATGCAGATCGAAAAAATCGAGCGCGGGCGATTTGGGTGCGAACGCTGGCATCCCGGTTTCGTCGATTATCTGTTTATTGCATTTACCCAGAGTTCAACCTTTGGTCCAACCGATGCGCCGGTGCTCGCTCGCTGGGCGAAAGTTCTCATCATCTGCCAGATTTTTATTTCACTGAGCATTGTCGTTTTGCTTATTTCGCGCGCTGTGGGCATCCTCTAATTCTGCGCCGCCAGCGCCTTGCAGGAAAAAGATGGCGTGAGTGGCGCCATGGAGAATCAAATTCTGACGCGCTACCTGCCTATGAGAATCAGAATGCCGGCGACAATCGCGAGGATCGCTGGGATGATACCGAGACTGAGCCCCGCGAGGCCAACCAGGCCGACGCAGATGAGATAAATTGCGAGGACGAGCATCCCAAGATTTTTGGTGATATTCATGTTTCTTTCCTGAGGCAAACCCGTTGTCTTTGCACGCTTAAAAAAACGTGTCTTGCAATACATTGCTGGCAGTCATCCCATTAATTAAAATTGCTAGCGTCATGATCCCCGTTAAAGGCTATGCGGCGCAGAATTCCGCTTCGCTCCTTGCGCCATTCAATTTCCAACGCCGCGAGCCCGGTCCGAACGATGTTTTGATCGATATTCTTTATTGCGGAATTTGCCACTCCGATCTCCACTTCGTTCGCAATGATTTTGGCAAGTCGATTTACCCGATGGTGCCGGGCCACGAGATCGCCGGCAAAGTTGTTAAGGTTGGCAACAAGGTAAAAAGATTCAAAGCAAGTGACATCGTGGGCGTCGGCTGTTTCGTCGATTCGTGCCGGAAGTGTTCGAACTGTAAGGAGGGGTTACAACAGTATTGCCAGGGCGGACTTGTAATGACTTACAGCAGTTACGAAAAGGATGGGAAAACCGTTACCCAAGGTGGTTATTCCACCAAGATCGTTTTGGATGAAAATTATGTATTGAAAGTATCGCCGAAACTTCCGCTGGAAAAGGTGGGACCGCTGCTATGTGCCGGAATCACCACCTATTCTCCCCTCCGTCACTGGAAAATCGGTAAAGGACACAAAGTAGGTGTCCTGGGTCTTGGAGGGCTTGGCCACATGGCAGTGAAATTTGCCTCTGTTTTTGGAGCAAGAGTAACCGTGTTTAGCACTTCACCTTCAAAGGAAGGAGACACCAAACGATTGGGAGCAGACGATTTTGCTCTGAGTAGCGACCTGGAGAAAATGAAAAAGCTCGGCAATTATTTTGATTTTATTATCGATACCGTGTCGGCCGCGCATGACTACAATGCGTATCTTGGCTTGCTTCGTACCAATGGAGTAATGATCTGCGTGGGTATCCCGCCTGACCTGGCACACATCTTGCCACAGAATATCATTCTTGCTCGAAGGAGCATCAGTGGCTCGCTGATCGGTGGATTGCCGGAAACTCAGGAGATGCTGGATTATTGTGCCGAACACAAAATAATGCCAGATGTGGAGGTCATTCCCATCCAGCAAATAAACCATGCATATGATCGGATGGTAAAGGGCGATGTCCGATACCGGTTTGTTATTGATCTGGCTTCTTTGAAATAACTAATAGCTGTAAGAAAGTAGCGATATGGAATACGAAAAAATCATCTTCTTCCGGAATTTTTTCCTGCGCGCATTTATCATCAGCGTCCTATTCGCGCTCTTTTATTTTGTTATTACATATGCCTTCTGGGATACCTGGGCACCTTGGGCGACGCATTTCTTTAAAACGGACGAGAAGGAGCTTGGGAGATTGGTTTTAATGTTTTTCGTGGAGCTGCGGATAGTGCTGGTATTTCTGTTTCTTGTGCCAGCGCTTGCCTTGCATTGGATGGCCAGAAAGAAGCGATGACCGAACTGGACGCGGTTTCCCTCGCAGGCATTATTCTAGTTTTCGGGACGATTGCCTTTTAAGGAGCGACTCTCTTCGATTCGGGATGGCGTGAGGATGGCATCGCGCATTCCGTGCAAAAACTTCTTGTCGGCCGGAACAATTGTCGTAAGCGCTCCCCGCAACTTCACGCGATCCTGTTCGATAAAATAGTACGGACACAGGCGAATACGTCCTTTCATCGTTTTTAACTCGCCCGAATCCGTATCCCAGTATCGATGCTCGAAGAGGCGGCCCTTGTGAAAGCGCTGTAAAATCGTTGGCGACGATTCGAAGGTTGCGAGTGCATTATCGATTCTGCGTTCCCATTCTGAATGCGGCAGATCGGCGCCGAGCGCGATGCCATGGCTGCCCCAACCGAGCGGCGAAAATCCGCTTACTTTCAAAAGGAGATCTCGATCTTTCTGGCTAAATCTGGCCGCCTCGCGCCAATCGTGAATTTCCAGCCGTGGGATAACGGCGTGCTGCGGGAGTGGCGTTGGATCGAGCAGCCAGGAGTACGGAATCACCTCTTGTAATTTGATGAAATATTTATCGCCCAACTCGCGTCGCCAAAATTCCCAAAGTGGTTGCATCCAAAAAAGCGCAAACCACATCTTTTCTTCGAGATATGGTTTGATCGGGGGCGTGATGGTGATGCGGCCCTCAGCGTTCGCATGCAACGTGTTTTCGATTGTCGGAATGTTCGGCAGATCAAACAGTTCGAAAAACCGATAGACAGCACGTCCATTTTGAGGCTCGTAATTCTCGGCAGGGACCACACGCCAATCGAATTCACGATCTCGATCTTTCAAGCGCGCCGCGATCCACTCCATCTCCGGGCGATAGGTTGCCGCTTCCTCCGAAATGACGATGTCGCCGCCCCTGGGCAGCACGCTCCGAAATCCATCGAGCATTCCTTCTGGGCCACCGATGATTTCGTTGTCGAACGCCGAATACGTTTGATTCAGCCACGCTGTTAAGCCGATCCCGCCGGGAACCGAATCGATTTCTGCGATGATGTAGCCATCCTCCGTGAGAATGAGATCCGGCCGAATGACCCGCGGCAGGTCGTCCCGAATTTCCTTGCGACGGGAAAATTCAATCAGCTCTTTTGGTTTACCCGCATCGAGGTAGCGCGCGACCCATTCTGGTTGTTTTCCCTTAATACTGAGTTGATAGAGCTGATTGCAGGCGCGCTGAAAAACAAAGAGCCGATGCCCAAGCTGTTCGAGCTCTGCAACAAATTTCTTCTCGATCGGAAACGCATCGGGCGAAAGCAACCAATCTTTTTCCGCAAAGAGGCCTTCCTTTGGAAAAGCATTGCGAATTGCTTCCAGCTGATTTTCTGCGACGGCAACCATTTCGATCTCGCTAAGGTTCAACGCTCAACCCGCCTTCGCAAGACTACGGCGGGGCAGGCATCCAACGTCCAATTGGAAGATAGGCTTCCTAGCCTGGTCCTGGCAGACAGCCATCCCGGCTGTCGAGTCCCCCGGCGACGACAGGCTGGAAGCCCGTCAGCCGAGACAGCGGAGACGGCTATCTTCCTGCGGCCATTCGTTTGAGCGCAAGTTTCACCAACTCTTCCGCCGCCTTCCCTTCGCCTTTTTCCTGCAATTCTCGCACCGTTTTGTGTGCGTCGATTTGTTTGTAACCGAGCGCAATCAACGCGAGCACGGCTTCATTCGCCTGTTCTTGCTCGGGTGTCGGTGCGTGCATCGCACTCGCCGCTTCCCAGGCCGCGGCCACGCCCAGCTTATCTTTTAATTCCAAAACAATTCGCTCAGCCGTCTTTTTCCCGAGGCCGCTGATTTTCGAAAGCAACGCGACATCAGAGTTCACCACTGCGGCTTTGAAATTGTTCACGCTCATTCCACTCAACACTGCCAGCGCGAGCTTCGGGCCAATCCCGCTCACATTATTGACAAGCAATCGAAAAAGATCGCGCTCAGGCGCGGTCATGAATCCGTAAAGAATGTGTGCATCTTCTCGTACGTGAAGGTGGGTGAGGACGCGCACCATCTGGCCAGGCGTGGGAAGTTTGTCGTAGCTCGAAAGCGGAATAAAAACTTCGTAGCCGACGCCGCCAACATCGACAATTGCCTGCGTCGGTAAGGCGCTGACAAGTTTGCCGTCGAGAAACGTAATCATGTGGTTTGTTGAAGCGTTAAACCGCTAAATCAGTGAATCGTCAAATTTGGTCGTTCCAACTTTAACACGAGCGTCAGTTCAACGCGTTTGCCTTTGGCGATGTTGAAGCCGCGCGTCGAAAACATTTTCCAGTTTTCAGGATGGTCCGCGAAGAGCGTGGTAGTTAGTGACGTTGGCACAATTACAAGGCGCGGTCCCGCTTTCGCCATAAAATCGGCCATCCGACTGCTGTTTAGCGGCGTGAGATACCCGCTTACCCGGCTGCGAAAATACCAGATCAGACTCGGCTCGCTGAAGTCGACTGCGCCAAATTCCATATCTGGCCGCAAGTCATCCCTGGATTTCTGGAAAAGCTCATACGCGGGAAAGAAGCGTGCTACAAATGGGGGAACGACAAGAGCGATGGCGAGATAGACTGAGACCGACGCGAACGCGCAGTTCCTTACGAAATGCATCGACCCTTCCGTGGTCACCCTGCGCGCGAGCAAGAGCGCAATCAGGGGAAAGGCTGGCAACGTGTAATGCGGCAATTTTGTTTTGATCAAACTGAAAATGATGAAAATGATCGCCACCCCCGCGCATCCCGAACGAATTCGCGCCATGACCTTCCATCGAGGCAAACGAACGGCCAACGACGTGTCGACCGATTCCCACGACGAAGAATTGTCCGTGCGTTCGAACTACTGCTGGAATTCCCCAGAGCGCGAGGATCGCGAGCATAAAAAGCGATCCAAATGGAAACTGGAATCGGTAGCTCAGTTTTGGTTCGGCCAGGAAAAACTTGGTCGAGAGAATTGTGAGCAGAGGCACCCAGCCGATGGGTCCCTTGGCCAGAAAGCCGAACGCCAGCGATAAATAGAAAACCCACCACCAAAGTGTTCGATATTGATAGGGCGCGACTGCCGGGCGCACCAACGAAACATGTGATTGCGCGCCTAACGAGTCACGCAACAATTCATAGCCAGCCCAATGCGCTAACGTGACGAACAAAACAAGCCACATGTCCGCGACTGCGGCTTTCGCGTGGAGGAACGTTTGCAGCGAAAGTGTAAAGATGATGGCCGCCCACCAGCCCACGTTATTCCCGCCAAGGCGCGTCCCCCAGGCCAGGATTGACAAGGCGACTAGCGCAGCCGCGATGGCAGATGGAAAACGCGCCGCAAAATCATTTTCGCCGAACAGGCGATAACTGGCGGCCTGCGCCCAATAGGTGAGGGGAGGCTTGTCCAAGCGCAAGTGATCGTTGAAGTACGGAACAATGTAGTCGCCGCGTTGAATCATTTCGCGCGAGGCTTCGGCAAAGCGCGGCTCGTCGCGGTCGACTAGAGGCAAACTCAACGTGCCGACTGCGTGAAACAGAACACAGCCGGCAAATAGGAACGCATAATTGCGGATTGCGGATTTCAAGTGCGCGCTCAAAATAGCGCCCGGCAAATGTGACGGGAACTCATTTGTGAAGGGCAAAATCGTCTTTTATTGGCTGATTGGGATTGTGATCGCTGCGATCGTTATGATCGCGGCGTTTTATTTCGACGAGCCGGTGCGAAATTTCATGGCGCAGCATCAGAACCACGCGACGCACAATTTCATGCGCAAAGTCAGTCGCTTGGGTGATTGGCCGGAGCATTTCGCGCTCGGGCTCGCGCTTGCAGGCTTCGCGTGGTGGCGGGGGAATAGAAAATGGACGCGCATTTTTTTGTCGATGTTGGTTGCTCTTGCGATTGCGGGCCTGGTCGGACGCGGCATTAAAATCGGAACAGGTCGCGCTCGTCCGTCTGTAAGAGCGGAAGAAGTCTGGAACCGCTTTAGCACGAAATACCACGCATTCCCGTCCGGGCACGTTGCTGCGTCGACAGCATTTTTTGGCGTTCTATTTTTCGCGAAACGTCGAGCTGGCCTCGCTTGTCTGCCCATCCCGATCTTGATCGGTTTCTCGCGCATGTACGTCAACGCGCATTATCTTTCGGACGTTGTGTTCGCAGCAATTCTCGGGATTCTTTGCGCCATTCTGGTCGGGCGCCTGTTTCTGCCGCAAACCGCAAAGCAAAAATCGGAAATCGCAAATTAGTTTAGCGGTGTCTGCTTGAAAACACCCGAACCGAAATTGTGTCTGGGCTCGGCAGGCGGAATTCGCGCCCCACTCGCCTTGCCTGTCCGACCGAAATGAAGTGTAGGCGAGAACCGGTGCGGAAGGGACGATTTCAAGTTTTGCTTTGGCGGCAGATTCTATTTTTCCTTGCTGCTTCGTTCCTTTTAATCCGTGCTTTGACCAGTTTTTTTATGAGCGCGCCGGGGAGCGGCTTGCCGATCGGAAAGCGAACGGTTGCCTTAGCGGTTTCGTAACCCTTAAGCTCGAGTTTATGCTCCTCTATGATGGGCGGTGGGACAAAAAGCCCAATATGGTTTTTGAACGCAGCGAAGTAGACGAGTACTCCGTGGTATTTATAATACGGAACTTTGTAGCTGGTGCCCTCGTCAGCCTTCGGTGCCGCGGCCTTAATAATCTTGCGAAGCTGTACAAGTTTGCCCCGTGCCTCGGTTGGGGCTGCTGCAATGTATGCGTCTACATCTTTTGGTATTTTTTTCATAATTCTTCTTTGACGGGAGAATTAGCTGGCGAGCTCACGTAACGGCCGAGCCAATGCTGTTCATTTTCTAACTGGCGGAGGGGGTGAGATTCGAACTCACGAGGCCTTTCGGCCTGCCGGTTTTCAAGACCGGTGCAATCAACCGCTCTGCCACCCCTCCAGTTATTGGCGCGCTTTTATTCTGACATCAGCGCTTCGATGAGCAAGATTGAT
>WNGP01008622.1_pt1 | contig 11099 bp, 6 predicted proteins | sample 5407671 | NCBI WGS metagenome assembly WNGP01 (sample SAMN13153381, study PRJNA577476) | soil metagenome | isolation source: 40 cm soil or saprolite under Garry oak tree replicate 2 | place: USA:California | collected 2016-06-15
GACTCGGGAGAAGGCGTCGACACCGCGTTGTTGGCGCCCGGCGGCCGCCACCCGTCTTCTGGCGGCGCGGCGCGCCTGGGGCGCTGGCGCGGCGAGGTGCTCTTGGTTGATTGCCGCCGTGATTACATCGATTGCCGCCTGAACATTCACTATCCGCTCGATGCGATCTTCCGTCCGTCCTTAATCTTGCCAAAGACCGACGCTGGGCGAGCAATTGGTCTCGCGCTTTCTCAAAGGTCTTCAGATTGGGTTATGACGTTGGCATTAAGGCCGGGGGTTGGCGCGCGCTCAATCCGTTTCGATAAAGTCCGCTGAAGAAGCTCGACGATGGCAATCCGGATACGCTTCCCCTGCTCGTCGACAAGCCGACGACGACGCGTTGGCCGAAATTGAGTTCTTGGCACACATAGGGTCAGATCGTTTAGTTTGCTCGTCAGGATCCGATTACAGCTGAACTCTTGCTTCTAAATTGGCGATCACCGCGGAAGCATCTCGGCGACTCATCGGAGGCAAGGATGCGAAACATTCGAGGGACACGTCATAGTCTCGCCAATTCGCGCACTCTTACCGTCATCGCACAGGACCCATCCGTCAAATTCCGAGGGCAGGTGCTAACTACGGAGTTGACGGTGCCCGCTGAAGAACTTCTGGCCGGCCCTTGCGGGTACCGTGTCAACGTCATCGACTACGACGCATCGACGGACACGCTTTACAAACCAATGATCTATGGGCGCTCGTTGGACGGGAAGTATGAAGATCCGTTCGCGTTCAAACAAAGCGGACGCAGCTCCGTGAAGGCGAGACGGCTTCACCACCAAAGACGTCTGGAGGATCCTCGGTTTCACGCCCAGAATGTGTATGCGATTGTCATGCGCACGCTGGCGCAATTCGAATTTGCACTTGGGCGCCGGTGCGCCTGGGGCTTCGATGGGCATCAGATTCACATCGTCCCGCACGCATTTGCCGATGCGAATGCGTTTTATTCGCGGGATGATCGAGCCATTTTTTTTGGATATTTCATGGGAAGTAATGGGAAGCTTGTCTTCACCTGCCTCTCGCATGACGTCGTGGCACACGAAACGACCCACGCCCTGCTTGATGGCTTGCGTAAACGATACATGGAGCGCTCTACGCCTGACCAGGCTGCTTTCCACGAAGGCTTCGCAGATGTCGTGGCAGTACTCTCGATGTTCTCGCTGCCTGACGTGGTAGACGCCGGCTTGGATCTAGCCTCGGGCGGGCGAAGCAACCTGATCTCATCCAAATTGCTGGAGCGAGATGTCCTAAAGAGGTCGGTTCTCTTCGGATTGGCCGAGCAGATGGGCAGGGAACTCGCCGTAGTTCGCGGCGATGCGCTCCGCCGCTCCGTGTCTTTGCTGCCCGGTAAACCATACATGTCCACTCTGTTATATCCGGAGTTCGGCGAGCCGCACCGAAGAGGCGAACTGCTGGTGGCCGCGGTCTTGAATGCGGCTCTCGATATCTGGCTGGCACGGCTTGCAAAAATTGGTCCCGTTACAGCTGGAAAAAAGGATCGAAGCATCGTGAGGGATGAGGGCGCTCGGGTCGCCGGTCACCTCCTGACGATGGCAATTCGCGCCCTCGATTATTGTCCACCGACTGACTTGACCTTCTCCGATTACCTGTCTGCGCTTCTAACCATCGACCGCGAAGTCGTTCCGGACGATTATCAGTACGGCTATCGCAAGTGGCTGCTCAAAAATTTCAATGATTACGGCATTCGGCAGGCCGGCGAGACCGACGTCGACGGCACATGGAAGCGGTGCGACCAGGAGCTGATCTACAGCCGAAGCCACTACGATTCGATGCTGCACGAGCCGCAAGAGGTGTTTCGCTTCATATGGGAAAACCGCAATGCGCTTAAAATCGATACGGATAGCTATATCGAAGTCGACTCGGTTCGTCCCTCAGTCCGCGTTGGTCCCGACGGTTTTGTGCTGCATGAAACCGTGGCTGAATACATTCAAATTCTGACGCTGCAGGCCAACGAATTGAAGAAGAGGCTTGGCATTATTCCGCCGAAGGGGATCGATCCGACGCGTCGCATCAGGATCTTTGGTGGAGGAGCTCTCATTTTTGATGAGTACGGGCAGCTGAAATATCAGATCGCGAACCGAATTGAGAATACCAAACATCAGCAGGCGCGACTCGATTATTTGGGCGAATCCGGTTTCTTCGATGAACCACCTCCGCCAACATCACCGCCAGGCCCCCAGTCACAACTCGCCCAACTGCATCGTATGCGTCTGATGGGATAGGAGGTTGCGATGGCGAAGGAACCCACAAGCGCGACGATTCGAACCTATCACGTCGGATTCGGCGATTGCTTTCTGATCAGTTTTGAGTACAGCCGAAAATCTGAACGGCACGTGTTAGTCGATTTTGGATCGACTGGCTTTCCCAAAGGGGTGCCAAAGTCGCGCATGATGGACATCGCCAAAAACATCAAGCAAAGGACCGGGGGCAAGCTTCATGCCGTCGTCGCCACCCACAGGCACCGTGACCACATTTCTGGATTTGCTACGGAGAAAGCTGGCAAAGGAACAGGCGATGTCATCAAATCGCTCAAGCCGGACCTCATAGTACAACCTTGGACCGAAGATCCGAAGCTTGGACCAGAGGCGACGGGGCCGAGCGGCAGCAATGCAAAGATTAAGAAGTTCGGCGCTGGCACGAGCCAGCAGATTGCGGCGCTATCGCTCATGCATGAGGTCGCCGACCAGTCGCTGGCAGCCCGTAACCTGCCGAAAGATTTGAAGCACGAAGTCGGATTTCTCGGCGAGAGCAACATCGCTAATCCGAGTGCCGTCAAGAACCTCATGAAGATGGCGAAGAATTCTTACGTCTATTGCGGGAGCAAATCAGGGCTGGAGAAGGTACTGCCGGGAGTAAAGGTCGAGGTCCTCGGGCCACCAACACTCAAGCAGACCGACACGATCAAGAAGCAGCGCTCGCGCGATCCCGACGAGTTCTGGCATTTTCAGGTGGGCGCCACGGCATTGGCCGCAGGCGGCGATAAAAAGCGGACTATCTTGTTCCCACGTTACGTGGAAAGCCGCAGTTACTCACATCGCATCAACGCGCGCTGGCTGGTCCATCATGCACGCACGGTACGTGGCGAGCAGCTGCTCCAAATCGTGCGCACGCTTGATCAAGAAATGAACAACACCAGCGTAATTTTGCTTTTCCAGGTTGGCAAGAAGAAGCTTCTCTTCCCAGGCGATGCGCAAAACGAGAACTGGCAATACGCACTCGGCCAGAAGAGGTATCAATCGGTTCTGACGGGCGTAAATCTGTATAAGGTTGGCCATCACGGCAGTCTCAACGCGACCCCTAAATCCTTGTGGAAGCTGTTCAAGAATAAATCCGAGAGGAAGACGGCAAAGCGCCTGCTGTCCCTGATGTCGACCATGGAAGGCAAGCACGGCAGTGTGTACAGCCACACCGAGGTGCCTCGCGCCAAGCTTGTGCGCGAACTTCATCGCAAATCGGACCTGTTCACGACGCAACAGCTTAAGGGCAAGGACTTCTTTCACGATACTGTCGTGAAGTTTTAGGTCAGACGATAGGCCTGACGCCATGGTCACCTCGTAGCGGCATTGGCGAACCATGTCGTTTTCGGAGGACGGAAGAACATTAGCCGTCGGTTAGCCTTCACGGTATTGGGCTTGAAATAGCTGTCAGTCCATCCGTCAGTCTCATCAAGGAAGATCGCTGCCGCCCCGTCGCCTTTGGCGGCCAACTCATTGGCGATGTCACGGAAATAGAAATGACGGAAGACGCGATCGAACTCAGTCATATAGATGTCGGCCACGCGGGTGTCGCCGCGAATGAGCAGCATGTTCTCGTCATTCTGCAACAGAGAGTCGGGTGAGAAGTTCGCTGAGCCGCTGCACACCAACGGGTCGTCGGATAACGGATCGATCAGCAGGAACTTGGTATGGACGAAGAATACGAAGCCGTCATTCTTCGGACGGTAGAGTTCCTCCTTGAAGAACCACTTGTCGAGCGCGAACTCCTGAATTGGTTTGCGCGCGGTCGGCTTGCCGTTCTTCATCGCGTAGAGCTCGCCGAGGGGGATGCCGTAGGAAAGGATGACGTGGGTGAGTTCCTCGGTGAGCTTGGTCTTCACCGCAGCCGTCGCCGGCTTCTCCATCAACACGAAGCGCATCTGGTCGCGCCGCTCGGCAATCGGGTCAACCAATTCTGCCGTCACTCCGAAGGCCGCGGTGAACCACACCGAATTCGCGCTGTCGAGCATCCGTCGGCCATACCAACCGAGCAATTCCGCCGTCTTGCGCGGCGAGAACAGCCGAACAATCGATTTCTCTGAAATGACTTCGGCGGGATTGGGCGTGAGCGCCATGGCTCCATCCCTCGCAACAGCGCGCTCTGGGTCGGTCGTCACCAGCTTCCAATATTCGAAATACTGCTTTGCCGTTGCCGAGTCGGCGACCCGATGACCAACATTGGTCTGGCCGAGAAAGCCGGAGGCGGTGAAATTGGTCGAGCCTGTCCACACCTCGACCGGATCGGTGCCGCCCCCGAGGCGGACGATGAACTTGTTGTGCGGGATCTTGGTTCGGGAGCGGCGAAAGGTGGTCTTCTGGTCATTGATCGGAAGACCGGCCGCCTGCATGGCGGTTTCGTTGGGCTGTCCGGGTGCGTCGCTCGTGTCGTGATAGACGATCTGCACGTCGACGCCACGGTCGATGGCTCGCTTGAGCTCGTTGAGGATCGGCGCGTATGTGAACTCGTAGGCCGCAACACGGAGACCGTCGCCGGCAGGCGTTCCCTTGATGTAGTTCAAGCAGGCTTCGAGCAGGCCGCGCGAGAGCCAAACGACCTCCGGGTCCGTCGGATCGTCGAGGTTCTTCGGTGCGGCGTTTCCGAACTCCTCGGCGAACTTTTGGCTCGCGATGGCGCCGCGATTGAACCATACGCCATGGCCTGCGCCTTCCTCCCATTCCTTCTCGGTCTCAATCTCGAGCTTGAGCTCGTCCTCCGGCTCGCTGGTAAGTGCGCCGGGCTTGCCATACATCGGCACGATTCGAAATCGATAGGCTGTGCCGGGTGCCGCGGTGTAGTCGCCCCACAGGAAGCTTTGGATCGGAAAGTCCTTGGTATCGAAGCGCCGTGACTTGCCCGGATCGTGCGGATCGAGCGCGCTCTTCGGATCGGGAACGATTGATTTGAAAACCTTTTGTGAGCGCAGCCATTTCGGGCCGGTGCCGCCCGGGCCAATCATCTCGCGCTCGAACGCGAATCCCATAAGGCCCTTGCGGCGCTCTTCGGTGCAGTTCAGCGCGACCAGTATGGTGTGAGTGCCACTGTAGGATTTTGCCTCAAAGCCTCGTGCCGGGATCGCCGTCACGCGCATTTCTGGGCCTCCGATGGAGCGGACAACACATAGGAATTTTGTCAGAGTCTGTGGAGACCTTGCCCCGCGAGCCACCTTGAAGAAAACCGTTTGGCTTAGCTCAATACCAACTCAAGGTCCTGCAGTCCAGGTTTCACGTCAACCATGCGGGCGATCTCTAAATCCTTCCCGCCCTTTTTCGCATGCGCAGAAATTTTTCTCAGTCCGGGCACCACGCGGTCAACTGCGATCGTCTTCCCGCTACTCCGAGCCACTTCAACGCCGTCTACCGAGATGAGCACTTGGTCGTCGAAGTCACCCGACAACGCGAGATTGAGAGCGCCTGGCTTGCCGGCCTCCTCTGCGGTCTTGGCGGCCGCCCTCGCATCGGCTGCAGCCTTCTCAGCGCTGGCCTTTGCATCAGTCGCAGCCTTCTCAGCCGTTTTGAGCACCTCCTGAATTTGTGTCGTGACGTCTTCGCTCCCTTTCTTTGCCGCCGCCTCGAGCTCAGATAGGGAGGCGAGAAACTCCGTCCGCCAGTCAGTGAGTTCGCCGGTTGCGACTTTGTCCAGATCGTTGCAGAACGCCTCCGCAAGCGCACGGATGCGCTCGCGCGCAACAGCCTCTCCAGCCTTCGGGTCGGCAGCGCTTTTGAGCACCATCAATTCTTTGAGGAACTCGAATTGAACTTTGGTCCAAAGATCTCGAATGGCAAGGATGATCCCGAGCTGACGGAAATAGGCCGTCGTTTTGTCAGTCCCCTTCTCATAGAAACTTATTGCTCCCATGACGGCATAGATCGCCAGAACGGTGAGCAGTACGCCTTTGTCAAATCCGTCCAAATCCCATTTCTGCAGGAATGCCTCCGGCGCGAAGCGCAACGCCGCTGCCAGGCCGGTCAATAGGAACGCGATTGATCCAAGCAAGGCCAGGACCCATCGAGAGCCGTTTGCCCATTTCGTATTTTCCTTGCGCAGATTCTCATAATAGAGAAACCGTTCTTCTTTCAGCAGTCCGAGTTTTTGGAGGAGCGCCTCGACGAATTTGGAGAATTCCAGCTCGGCGGTGGCTTGAGGCTCAAGCTCGATCGCGCGGAATGTATTTCCGACCGCATTGGCGGGCATGGCAGTCGAGGCTCCTGTTAAGGATAGTCCTCTCCATTTCGCCTGTCTTACTTTCGCACAGCGCCTGGCAAATACAATGCCGGTTTGAGCGCAGCCGGACTTGCCGCCGCCGGCCGCGACGGCTGCCTCAGGGCGACTCTCGGCAGCCGGTCACAAACGATATAGAAAGCCCTAATCCCTTCCGCTCCCCGGAGCGACGGAAGAACGGCGCCGGCCGGGTTTTTAGGTCAATCCGCCGAGCCACGACTTTTCGAGCGGTCGCAGCGAGTTGAAAAGCGATGAGGGGATGCTACGGTCCCTAAGCGCACCAATCAGGCCATATCCCCGCCCGCGCCGAATATGCGCAAGCACATCTTCTCGCATGCCACGGCGAAGCGACGCCTCGGTGTCCCTGCGGTGCTATGGTCGTCGTGTCTGGCGATGCTGGCGGTCGGCGCCAACAGCACGGCCATCATGGCGGCCCTGCCGACCATGCGGAGCGAGCTTTCGCTGAGCCCGGCCGGCTTGCAATAGGCGGTCAATGCTTATCTGGTCGCCTCCGCGGCCTGCATCGTGCTCGGCGGCCAGGCGGCGGACCGGTTTGGCGGACGGCTGGCATCGCTGGCTGGATTGGCGCTGTTCGCGCTGGCGTCCTGCATCATTGCCACAGCGGCCACGGAGACCGCACTGCTTGCTGGACGCAGCCTCCAGGGCCTCGCGGCAGCTTTCGCGGTGCCCAGCACGCTGGCTGCCGTCGATACCAGCGCGGCGCCAGAACGCAGGGGAGCAGCGATCGGCGCCTGGACCGGGTTCCTGATGCTAGGCTTCAGCATCGGGCCGCTGCTCGGCGGCGCGCTCACCCACGTCACAAGCTGGCGCGTCATCTTCTGGCTCAACGTCCTGCTTATGTTGGCCGCCTTTGCCGGTCTGGCGTCTGCTCGCTCGGTGACCGCGCGTGCTGAGGGCGCGCAGGGCAGGCGCGCGGACTGGATCGGGTTCGTCTTGCTTGCCACGTTCATGGTGTCGCTGGTCTACGGGCTCCAGGCGGTGCCGGAGGCGAGGGCGGCACCGCTCGCCGTCATCGGTCCGCTTGTACTGGCCGCGGCCGCGTTCGTCCTGCTGCTCACCGTGGAGTCGCGTGCCGAGGCGCCGCTGCTCGACCTGAGCTTCTTCCGGCGTCGCGGATTCGTGCTGGGCGTGGCCATCGGCTCGCTCTCGATGTTCAGCATTATGAGCTTGCTGCTCTACTTCAACCTCGATGCGCAGAGCCGGGACGGACTCGGTCTCACCGCGCTGGAGGCGGGCGCCTTGCTTCTGCCGCTCAGCGTCGCGCTGCTCGCGCTCGCACTGTCAGCGTCCGCCGCGGCGGCCCGAGTCGGGCTGCGCAATGCCATAACGGCTGGCATGGCGCTGCTCGTGATCGCCAGCGCCGTCATCGCGGCGGCCGTCGCGATGGGCGATATTGTCCTGCTGGTGGTCGGGCTTTTGGCGATGGGCGCCGGTCTGGCTCTGCCCTACGCCTCGGCACCGCGGCTCGCGCTTTCGGTTCTGGCACCCGCGCAAGCGGGGCAGGGTTCAGGCATCGTCAACGCCTGCACCTTTCTTGGCGGCAGCGGTGGCGTTGCCATCGGCGCGATCGCTTTCGCGTCGGGCGGTTTCATCGCCGTGCTAACGATGATTGCGCTCGCCGGTGTTGTCGGCGCCGTTCTCGCTCGCGAGATCGCGGAGCCGCAATAACGGCCAAGTGGCCATGTCTGCTGGAAGCCACCTGCGCCCGCTCCAGGGCGTTAGTCGTCGCCGTTGCCCTCGGGCGGATTGACATGGGCCGGGGTGGTGCCCGAGGCGGTGCGGATCACCGCGCCTGGATCGCGCTGCGACCTCACGGCCGCCAGGAACGTCGGATTCATCGCGGGCGGTCGCAACCGGCACGGTCGGGATGCCGCGGTTGATCAGCTCCACGCTCTCAATCTCGTCACGGCGCTGCTTCTCGCGCACTGCGACCGCGATGTCCTCCGGTACCTTGTAGGCAGGGCAACGCTCGGCGGGGCTGAAGCGGTCCGGGGATTCTGCATCGAAAATGTAGCGCTTCTCGCACACGTCGACTTTGGGCTCGAGACGCGTGACCTCGAAATGGTCATAACCCTCTTTGATCATTTTCCAGAACGCCATGTGCGGCGAGTCGCGGTGGCGCGCCATGTTGGCGGGGGTCATGCGGAACGGATAGGCCTGCAGCTGGAACGACGCCTGGCCGCCGGAGAATGATTCGCGGGCGAGCGCGTAGATTTCCGCGATCTGCTCGTCGGTCATGGCGTAGCAGCCGGACGACGAGCAGCCGCCGTGGATCATCAGGAACGCGCCGGTGCGGCCGTTCGCCCGATCGTATGCATTCGGGAACCCCGTGTTGATAGCGAGGTACTGAGTTGAATTCGGATTCATCAAGCCAGGGGTGATCGTGTAAAAGCCCTCAGGCGCCTGGCGGTCGCCGGTCTTGATCTTGGGGCCCAACTCGCCCGACCAGCGGCAGATCGGATAAGTGCGCAGCAGAGCAAAGCGACCGCTGTCGTCCTGCTTCCAGACCTCAAGCTCAGCCTCCTCCTTGAAGATGCGCAGCAGGATTGGAGATTCTTTCTCCATATTTTTGGATTTGAGCCTGGCCAGCATACGTTCCGACAATGGTTGCATGTGACGGCCGCTGGTCACCGGTGTGCCACTGCCGCACCCAGCAAGCGTCATCCCTGCAGCGATCGCGGCCGACGCCAGAAGCGCACGCAGTAGAGGTCGTGAAAGAGTAAATTGGTAGCGCACGCCAGCCCTAATCCCGAAGATGGCGGACGCTAAGTCGCGACTTGGGTGAGATCAGGGCAAAGGCCGACCGACTTCCTATTCCGCTTCAGTTGGAAAACAAAAGCTTACCGACAGATCATGGTGCGATCGCCTGCATATTGGGCTTCAATGCCTTTCTTCCTGCGACACTATAAGCACGTGGGGTTCTACAGTTTAGCTGCGCTGAAGCGGCTTCATCGGCAAAAAGACCCGTCTCCAGAGACTCATCAACTATTTCCGAATTACAAGGCAATCGAAGACCCTCCTAAGCATTGGGGGTGACTTCAATTTCACAGGGCCGACCTGTCGAACTCTCCGCCGCCGTACTGACGGTTGTGGCGGGCGTCGGCACCGTGGTGAAGGCGGAAGATGGCAATGGCGGGCAGAGCCGGTGAAGCGGATCATTATTCGTGGTTCGCGGCCGGCCTGAGGCGCAAAACTCGGCATCATTCCCAGCTCAGCTTGGTTGTGCGGTCGATCAGTCGACCGTCGCCAGGTACAGGTATCTGAAGCACGCTTGTTAACGTGGTCTTCACTTAGCCCGGCAATCGTTTCGGCCCCTTAGCTGAAAAGCCATAACCGGTTTTTAAGAAGCAACAACTGGACGCGAACGAGTCGAAGAGCAGAGGAACATACGGGTTGACGAAACAGATCAAGCGCCCAGAGCAGTCTCATTTGCTACGGCGATTTTATGAAAACGCGACCGGATTTTGGGGCAAACGCGGGACGCGGTCGTCGTGGGTTCTGTCTGGAATTCTTTTGCTCACTATCCTTCTCAACCTTGCCACTTCCTACGGCATGAACGTTTGGACACGCGGGACCTTCGACGCGCTCCAGGAGAGGGATTCGCACACGATTCTCTTCCTGTCGATGGTTTACTTGCCGCTGCTGGCATCAAGCGTCGCTTTTAGCGTCCTGCAGGTCTATGCGCGCATGACGACCCAGCGACGATGGCGAGAATGGCTCACCAATCAACTAGTCAATCGCTGGTTTAAGAACGGCCGCTATTATCATCTCAATCTAGTGAGCGGTGCCCCTGGGAATCCCGAATATCGCGTAGCCGACGACGTTCGGATTGCGACCGAATCACCAGTCGATTTTGTCACCGGAATGATAACGGCTGTTCTCTCGGCGGCGACATTCATTGTAATTTTGTGGACGGTCGGCGGTGCGCTCACAGTCCACTTCGGTGGCATGTCAATAACCATTCCCGGCTTTCTGGTGGTCGCCGCATTGATCTACGCAGTGGCGGCGAGCGGATTTATGGTTTTGATCGGACGCCGCTTCATCGCAGCATCAGAGAACAAGAATCAAGCTGAGGCAGAGTACCGTTATGTGCTCACGCGCGTCCGCGAAAATGCGGAAAGCATTGCTCTTCTCCGAGGGGAAGACGAAGAGCGCAAAGGCGTCGACAAATCCCTCAAGATGGTGCTGCGCGGGTGGCGAGATATTTGCATTCAAACCATGCGAACCACGATTGTCTCCCAAACCAGCAGCTACATAGCGCCCGTGTTACCGATCATCCTATGCGCGCCCAAATTCCTGGACGGCACGATGACGCTCGGCGAAGGCATGCAGGCGGCATCGGCATTCACAATTGTCCAGGCGGCATTCAACTGGCTGGTCGACAACTATCCGCAGATTGCCGAGTGGACTGCTTCCGCACGCCGGGTCGCTTCGCTGCAGATGTCGCTGGATGAGCTAGAGCGTGCGGAAATCGGCCGCGTCGGCCGAATCAATCGTTGCGAGGGGAAGGACGCGGCGCTGCGGTTGCACAACCTCTCGGTTACGCT
>WNGP01009156.1_pt1 | contig 11099 bp, 11 predicted proteins | sample 5407671 | NCBI WGS metagenome assembly WNGP01 (sample SAMN13153381, study PRJNA577476) | soil metagenome | isolation source: 40 cm soil or saprolite under Garry oak tree replicate 2 | place: USA:California | collected 2016-06-15
GCACCGAACTCTACGCGGACCTCGTGCGGCTCGGCTTTCGCCGCAGCGGCATCTTCACCTACCGGCCCTACTGCGATCACTGCCGCGCCTGCGTTCCGGTGCGCGTCCCCGTCGAGGAGTTTCGCGCCTCGCGCAGCCAGCGGCGGGCGCTCGCAAAGCACGCGGAGCTGCAGCACGCGGTGACGGGACTGCGCTTTCGCGTCGAGCACTACTCGCTCTATCTTCGTTATCAGGCGAGCCGGCATTCCGGCGGCGGCATGGACCAGGACAGCCGCGACCAGTACTCGCATTTCCTGCTGCAGAGCCGGGTGAGCACGCGGCTGGTGGAATTCCGCGACAAGGGCAAGCTCATGATGGTATCGATCGTCGACCAGCTGGGCGATGGCCTTTCCTCGGTCTACACCTTTTACGATCCCGACGCCGCCGGCGCGAGCCTCGGCACCTACAACATCCTGTGGCAGATCGAGCAGTGCCGCCGCGCCCGCCTGCCCTATCTGTATCTCGGTTACTGGATCAAGGACAGCCGCAAGATGTCCTACAAGGCGCATTTTCAGCCGATCGAAGGCTTCGTCGACGGAACCTGGCGGCAACTCGCGCCCGAAGAGATCACTTCCTGATCCAGGCGCCCAGTCGCGTCGCGGTAAAATGGCGCATGTTTTACCGCGCCCTCCGGCCGCTGCTCTTCGCGCTCGACCCGGAGAGAGCGCACGGCCTCAGCTTGAACTCCCTCGATGTCCTCGCGCGGCTCGGCGTCGCTTCGCTCGCCGCCACTCGTGCGCCGCGCGTGCCGGTGCGGGTCATGGGCCTGGATTTCCCGAATCCCGTCGGGCTTGCTGCGGGGCTGGACAAGGACGGCAAACACATCGACGGGCTCGGCGCCCTCGGATTCGGGTTCCTCGAGATCGGAGCGGTGACCCCGCGTGCCCAGCCGGGCAACCCGAGACCGCGCCTGTTCCGCCTGCCCGAAGCCGAAGCGCTGATCAACCGCCTGGGCTTCAACAACGACGGCGTGGACGCCTTGACGGAAAACGTCCGTCGCTCGCGCTACCGCGGCATTCTCGGCATCAACGTCGGCAAGAATTTCGACACGCCGAACGAGCGCGCGGCCGACGATTACGTCGCCTGCCTGCGCAAGGTCTACCCCCTTGCGAGTTTCGTCACCGCAAACGTCTCCTCGCCCAACACGAAGGATCTGCGGGCGCTGCAGCACGCGGGCAGGCTCGATGCGCTTCTCGCCGCCCTCGCCGCGGAGCGCGACCGATTGGCAAGGCAGCACGGAAAACGCCTTCCCCTGGCTGTAAAGGTTGCGCCGGACTTGGACGAGTCCGGGATCGAGACGATCGCGGACCGCGTCGCCGCTCGCGGCATCGACGCCGTCATCGCGACCAACACGACCGTGTCGCGCGAAGGGGTCGGGCACCTTCCCGCGAGCCGCGAGCCGGGCGGCCTTTCCGGTGCACCGCTCAAGGTGCTCGCCACCGCCGTCGTGGCGAAGCTGCGGCGCGCGCTGCCCGCGAGCGTGGCGGTCATCGGGGTAGGCGGAATCGCGAGCGCGGCCGACGCACGCGAAAAGCTGGATGCCGGCGCGAACCTCGTCCAGCTCTACACCGCTCTCGTCTACCGCGGGCCCGGACTCGTCGGCGAAATCGTGCGCGGCCTCGCGTCCCCGGGTCGGGCTCGATGAGCGGCCTCGCCGAACGGATCGACGCGCTGCTGCCGCAGACGCAGTGCACTAAGTGCGGCTACCCCGCGTGCAGGCCGTACGCCGAGGCGATCGCGAGAGGCGAGGCCGAAATCAATCAGTGCCCGCCCGGAGGCGACGCCGCCATCCGCGAGCTGGCGGCGCTGCTCGGCCGCGCAGTCCGGCCCCTCAATCCCCGGAACGGCGTCGAGCAGCCGCGCCGCGTCGCGCTGATCGACGAAGCGCGCTGCATAGGATGCACTCTGTGCATCCAGGCCTGCCCGGTCGATGCGATCATCGGAGCGTCGAAGATGATGCACACGGTCGTGACCGAGCTCTGCTCCGGATGCGACCTGTGCCTTCCGCCTTGCCCCGTGGACTGCATAGCGATGGTGCCCGCAGTCGGTGCCGACGCGATCTGGGGGCAGTCCCGAGTGGATGCCGCGCGCGAGCGCTTCGAGGGGCGCCGGTCGAGGCACGAGCGTGAGCGCAGGGAGCGCGCCGAGCGCCTGGCGGCGCGGGCACCCAAGGCGAAGGGTTGCGCTCGGCCAATCCCCATCCGACGACCGAGCTCGCGCACCGGACGCCCTTCGAGCTGCTGGTGTCGGTGGTGCTGTCGGCGCAGGCCACCGACAAGAGCGTGAATCTCGCGACCGAAAGGCTCTATCGCGTGGCCGACACTCCGCAGGCCCTGCTCGCCTTGGGCATGGAGGGATTGATCGGATACATCCGCACCATCGGACTGTACCGTTCCAAGGCGAAGCACATCCTCGAGACCTGCCGGCTGCTCGTCGAGCGCCATGGCGGCAAGGTACCCGAATCGCGCGAGGCGCTCGAAGCGCTCCCCGGAGTCGGCAGGAAAACCGCCAACGTGATCCTCAACACCGCTTTCGGGCATCCGACCATTGCGGTGGACACGCACATCTTTCGCGTCGCCAACCGCACCGGACTCGCGCCGGGCAGGGACGTGCGCGAGGTCGAGGAGAGGCTCCTGAAATTCGTCCCCGAGGAATTCCGCAAGGACGCGCATCACTGGCTGATCCTGCACGGACGCTATGTGTGCAAGGCGCGAAAACCCGAGTGCCCGGCCTGCATCATCCGGGACCTGTGTGAGTTCAGGCAAAAGACAAAGGCATGACGCTCGATCCGGGCCGGCACACGGCCCGATCATCGTTGCCGTTCGCACCACGACTTCCACATGGATCGGAATGCCCGTTCCAAGCCTCGAGTGAACTCCGGGACATCCATGAGCGGCGATGCGAGCATCCTTCCCCGCAGGCCGGCGCGCAGCTCCCTCAGCCTCGCCAGATCGTTCGCGAGGTTTTCCGCGATCCCGAGATAGCGCTCCGGGGTGTCCGCCACCAGATCCTGCAGGCCGATGGTGTTGAGCAAGCTCGCCCCTCCGCGGGAAGTGGATGTCTTGCCCGTCAGGGTGACGAGCGGCACGCCCATCCACAGCGCGTGACAGCTCGTCGTTCCGCCCGTGTACGGGAACGTGTCGAGCATGATGTCGACCTCGCCGTGCAGGGCCAGATATTCCGGAAAGGACCTGGAGCCCTTCAACGCAATCCGCTCGGCCGCGATGCCGTGGCGCGCAAAACGCGCCCGATATTCCCCTGCGATCGAATCTGCGCCCTGTCCCAGAACGAGAAGGCTGGCGCCGGGCACGCGAGCGAGAAGCTTGCTCCACGATTCGATCAGCGCCCGCGTGATTTTCGAAGGATTGGTGAACGCAGCGAAAACGACGCGGCCGGGAGCGGTCGGGGATCTTTCGGTGACGCCGGGAGCTCCCTGCGGTTCACGGTAGCACCACTGGCAATGCGGCAGGCGCATGAGCCGCTCGCTGTGATAGGCCTCCAGCAAACCCGGCGGCGCCGAGTGCGGGTCGGTGATACGCCAATCCATGGCCGGCAGGCCGGTGGTGTTGAGATAGCCGAGCCAGCTCGCCTGAACCGGAGCGGGTTTGCGCGCGAACGCGAGCAGGCGGTTGCTGCCCGTGTGCCCCGACAAGTCGACCAGTACGTCGATGCCGTCGGCGCGAATCCTGTCCGCCAGAGCGTCGTCCGAAAGCGTATGAACCTCGCGCCCGCAGTCCGCGTGCCGCCTAAACCGGTCGGTCACCGCGTCGGCACGATCGAGCGTGTAGTAGCAAAAGACCTCAACCGATTTGCGGTCGTGGTGCTCGAGGACCGGCTCGACGAACTGCGCCACCGGGTGCGTGCGAAAATCTCCCGAGACGTATCCCACCCGCAGGCGGCGCAGGGGGTCGAGCACATTGGCGTGATCGCCTTGGACAACCGTCGGCGTGAAACGCCGTCCGAATCCGAGGTGTGCGGCATAGATCTCCGACGGAGCGATGCCGTCCGCGTAGTTCAGCGTGAGCAGGAGGGCGGTCCAGTTTTTCACGGAGTCCGGCGCCAGGTCCACCGCGCGGTGCAGGCTCGCGATGGCCTCGTCGTGATCGCCGGTAAAACGTTGCAAGCCTCCCAGCCGCATGTAGGCCTCGGCCAGACCTGGCGCCATTTCGAGGGCCCTGAGGCAGCACTCCTTCGCGTCGAGGAAACGGCCCAGCAGCTCGAGCGCGTGCGCCCGCTCAAGAAGCGCATTCGCGTCCTTGGGCGGACCGAGGAGATATCGGTCCATCTCGACCGATCCTTCCTCGAAGCGGCTGAGCTCGATCAGTGCATAGACGAGACCGAGCCGCGCCTGCGCGAAATCCGGCTGCAACGCGAGCGCCCGGGAAATGCTTTCGACCGCCTCTTCAGCGCGCCCTCGCCGGCGCAGCAGAGAGCCCAGATTGTAGTGGGCGAGCACAAGGTCCGGCGCGAGTTCCAGGGCGTCGCGATAAGCGGCTTCGGCCTCTTCGACGCGCCCGAGGGTCTCGAGCGCCCCCGCGCGGTTGAAGTGGAGCCCGGGGTGGGCGGGAGCAAGAACAAGCGCCGTTGCGTAATGCCCGATCGCGTCTTCCGCACGACCTAGAATCTGGAGAGCGACCGCGGCATTGTTATGGGCGTCGACAAAACCCGGATTGAGCGACAACGCTCTTTCGTGAGCGGCGAGCGATTCCTCGTCTCGCTTCAGTCGATGCAGCACCACGCCGAGGCCGTTGTGCGCTTCGGCGTGCGAAGGAAGCGCTGCAATCGCCTCGCGATAGGCCGCCTCCGCCTGGTCGAGCCGGTCCTGCATTTGCAGCAGGATTCCCAGCTGGAAATGCACCTCGGCCCGCGGCGATTCGACGAGCGCGGTCCGCAGCTCCGACTCCGCCTCGCGCAACCGCCCGGAGTCCCGAAGCGCCTGAGCGCGCCGCAGCCTTTCGTCCGTGGAAACCGCGCCCGATCGTCCCGGCGGCGTGCCGGCGATCGGCGGAGGCTTCCTGCGAAACCACCCGGGCATCGGGTTCAGATCTGGGTGAGCTGCTGGGCGAGACTCATGGTGACTTCTTTGACGAAGTCGTCCGGATAGCCCAGCGATTTGATCTCGTCCTGGAAAGTCTTGGAGAACCGCGCCCGCTTGAGAAGGCCGACTTTGTGCTCGCGGCAGTAGTTCTGCGCGGCGAGAAACACGTGGTGAAGCGCGCTGGCAAGCGTGGCCTTGAACTTGGGATCGGACGCCCGCTCGGGACTGAGCGCCGAGGAAGGCATGCGGGCGTTCAGTTGCCTCGCCAGATCGGCCGCGAAATCCTCCAATTCCTTGTCGCGGAGCAGTCCGAACACGGAGAATTACCGGATGACGCCGAGCGAGCCCTTCCGGCTCGAGTAGTACGCCGCGAAGTCCGCCATGTCCTGCGGGTTGAGGCCGCCGACCTGCCCGCCCATGATCGGGTTCTTGCGCGCGCCCGACTTGTAGTCGCGCAGCGCCTTCAGCAGGTAGTCGTAGTGCTGCCCGGCGAGCCGCGGAAAATCCGGGCCCGTGGGGCTGTTTCCGTCGGGTCCGTGGCAGGCGGCGCAGGCCTGGGACTTCAGCTTTCCGGAGTCCGCATCGCCCGCCGCGAAGGCTTGCGCACCGAAACACGCGAGCGCGAGGATCAGGAACCTGTTCATTTGACCGTCTTGCCCGCGCCGCCGTAGTAGGCGGCGAGGTCGGCCATGTCCTGGTCGGAGAGGCTTTTCGCGACGCCTTGCATGCTCGGATGGCCGCGGTCGCCCGCCCGGTAGGCTTGCAGCGCTTTGACGATGTATTCGGGCGTCTGTCCCGCGATCATGGGTACCGAGTAGACCTCGGGGAACGCGGTCTTGTACATCGGGATGCCGTGGCAGCCGATGCACATCGAGTTCTTTCCCTTCGCCGCCTCGGCGTTTCCCTGCGCGTGAGCGGGCAGGCCTGCGAGGAAAGCGAGGAGCGCGACCGCCAGCGATATTCTCATCACTTGTTCTCGGCGAAAAGGCCGGCCCATTCTATACGGTGCGCTCCGCCACGGTCAAAAAACGCTATCGCGCCGCGCCGGCATTCGACCTTTTTCCGGAGAGACACCGGTGCAGTCCATCGGCCACCGCGGCCGCGATGCGCTTGCGTACTTCCTCCGACTGCAGCTTCAGCTCCTCGTCGCGGTTGACGACCACGCCCGCTTCCAGGAGCACGGCGGGAGTTCTCGCGGTCTTGAGGACGATGAGGTTATCGTAGTAGTGCACGCCGTTCCTCTTGTCGGCAAACGGCTTGTTCTCCCCCGGGATCGGATCGGCGTGATAGAGCGATGGCGAGAAACCGGCGCGGCGCAGCGCCTCCCCGATCGCGGAGGCGCAGGCGAGACTGCGCGCGAGCGAGCGGTTCTTGCGCGAAACGAACAGGGAAAAACCCGAATACCGGTCGCTGAACGCCCGCTCCACGCGGTCGAATTCCCAAGTTTCGAGGAAGTGCGGCTGCACCGAGTCGTGGTGCACGGAAAGAAAAAAATCCGCCGGGGCCGAGGCGGCGGCGCGGCGCGTGAGCTGCGACATGAAGCCGTCGTAGCCGATGAGCATCGTCTTCAATCCGTCTCGTCGCGCGGCGGATTCGATCTCCACGGCGAGATCGCGGTTGAAATCGAGCTCGGGGCGCCCGCGCGCGCTGGTCGCGCCGGGCTCCTCGATGAAATGGCCTACGTCGATGGCGATGGTGGCCGCGTGGGCGGAAGCGGCAGCACACAGCAGCAGCGGAAACAATGCACGCACCGCGCGATTGTATACAATGAGGCGCAACCCGATCCGAGGATGGACCGATGCGATTCAAAGGCTCCGAAGCTTACGTCTCCACCGACGACCTCACGCTCGCGGTCAACGCGGCGATCACGCTGCAGCGCCCGCTGCTGGTAAAAGGCGAGCCGGGCACCGGCAAGACCATGCTCGCCGTGGAAGTGGCCAAGGCGCTCGGGCTGCCGCTCCTCGAATGGCACATCAAGTCCACGACCAAGGCCCAGCAGGGCCTGTACGAGTACGACGCGGTGAGCCGCCTGCGCGATTCGCAGCTCGGCGACTCCCGCGTGCACGAGATCCGCAACTACATAATGCGCGGAATGCTGTGGCAGGCGTTCACTTCCGAGACGCCGGTCGTGCTCCTCATCGACGAGATCGACAAGGCCGACATCGAATTTCCCAACGACCTATTGCGCGAGCTCGACCGCATGGAGTTCTTCGTGTACGAAACGCGGGAGCTCGTGAAGGCGACGCAGCGTCCGGTCGTCTTCATCACGTCGAACAACGAAAAGGAGCTGCCCGACGCTTTTCTGCGGCGCTGTTTTTTCCACTACATCCGCTTCCCCGACAAGGAAACGATGGAGAAGATCGTGGAAGTGCACTTTCCGGGGCTCAAGAAATCGCTGCTTCGCGAAGCGCTCGAGGTGTTCTTCGAGGTGCGCGAAGTGCCCGGCCTCAAGAAGAAGCCCTCGACCTCCGAGCTGCTCGACTGGCTGAAGCTCCTGCTCGCGGAGGACATCCCGCCCGACGCCCTGAGGGCCAGGGACCGCAAGACCATCATCCCGCCGCTGCACGGCGCGCTGCTCAAGAACGAGCAGGACGTGCATCTGTTCGAGCGGCTCATCTTCATGTCGCGCCAGCGCTCCTAGCCCCGCCGCCTTCGCGCCATGCTCTCCGGATTCTTCGTCAAGCTCAAGGACCACAGGATCCCGGCTTCGATCAAGGAGTGGCTGACACTCCTGGAGGCGATGCAGAAGGGCGTCATCTCGCCCTCGATCGACGAGTTCTACTATCTGTCGCGCACGACACTGGTGAAGGACGAGCAGAATTTCGACAAGTTCGACCGCGCCTTCGGCGAATACTTCAAGGGAATCGAGTCGGTCGCCGGAGTCGAGTTCGACGTGCCGCTCGAATGGCTGCTCAAGCAGGCCGAGCTGAACCTTTCGCCCGAAGAGAAGGCGATGATCGAAGCGATGGGCGGCTGGGAAAAGCTCATGGAGGCGCTGAAACAACGGCTGGAAGAGCAAAAAGGCCGGCACCAGGGCGGCAACAAGTGGATCGGCACCGCGGGCACCTCCCCTTTCGGCGCCTACGGCTACAACCCCGAGGGCGTGCGCATCGGCCAGGACAAGTCGCGCAGCAGGAGCGCGGTCAAGGTGTGGGATGCGCGCGAGTACCGCAACCTGGACGACTCGGTCGAGCTCGGCACGCGCAACATCAAGGTGGCGCTCCGACGCTTGCGCAAGTTCGCGCGCGAAGGGGCGCCGGAGGAGCTCGACCTCGACACCACCATCGACAAGACCGCGCGCAACGCCGGGGTTCTCGACCTCAGCATGCGCCCGGAGCGCCACAACGCCGTCAAGGTGCTGATGTTCCTCGACATCGGCGGCTCGATGGACGACCACGTGAAGCTGTGCGAAGAGCTCTTCTCGGCGGCGAAGACCGAGTTCAAGCATCTGGATTATTTCTATTTCCACAATTGTCTCTACGACTACGTGTGGAAGGACAACCGCCGCAGGCACTCCGAGCGCACCCGGACTTTCGACATCATGCACAAGTACGGGCACGACTATAAGCTCGTCTTCGTCGGCGACGCGACCATGAGCCCGTACGAGATCCTGCAGCCGGGCGGTTCGATCGAGTACTCGAACGACGAAGCGGGCGCGGTGTGGCTGAAGCGCATGCTGGAGCTCTACCCGAGGGCGGTCTGGCTCAATCCCGAACCGGAAGAGATCTGGCCCTACCGCCAGTCGATCGGCATACTCAGGGAAATCATGGGAGGGCGCATGTATGCCACCACCATCCAGGGACTGGAGCGCGCGATGCGCGCTCTCGTCAAATAGGTCCAGCCATGCAAAGGATCACCGTCGTCGGACTGCTCGTCGCCTTCGCCTCTTTCTCGATCGACGCCGCCGCCGCGCGCCAGGGCAAGCGGCAGCTTTGGGGCGCTATCGCTTACAGCTCCAAGTCGGGTTCCTACGGATACGCCGTCGACCGGAAGACCAAGCGCGAAGCCGAGTCGGATGCCTTCCGTCAGTGCGGATCGAACTGCGAACTGATCCGGACCTTTCGGGACGCATGCGCGGCGGTCGCGGCCAAGCCGACCCGCACGTCTTCAGACACCGGCGCGTCCCGCCAGATCGCCGAGATGAAGGCGCTCAAGAAGTGCGGCGGCGATTGCGCGGTCAAGGTGTGGGCGTGCACCAGCGAGAAGTGACCGTTTCAGCGCGTAGCGCCCTGTGCGCGGATCAGCGCGAGCTCTTCCTTGGTCGCCAGGTTCTCGTCCCAGTCACGGAGTGCCCGCGCCATTACTCGCGTCCACAGGGGCGGCACCATCGCGACCAGGATGGCCGCCATGTAGCCGGACTTGAGGGCAAGGGCGCCGGGATCGGGCTTGAGCTCCCAGAACGGATCGCCCGCGCGCAGATGATGATGGGCGTGCCTCGGCAAATTGAAGAGGAAGCGGCTGCTGAACAGGTTGACGCAATCCCAGGAGTGCCGGGACTCGATCGGCGCACCCTCGGAGCGCACCAGACCATAGTGTTGAATGTAATTGACCGCTTCGAAGAGAAATTTCGAATACGCGGCGCACGCGAGAAAAAGGGCGACGCCACTCCAGCCCGCCGCCAGAAAAAACAGCACAACGACCGCCAGGGTCATCGCCAGGCCGGTGAGAAACCGGTTATCGGTCGACCAGAACGCCCGCCGCGACTTTCTCAATCGGTTCTCCTCGATCTCGACAGAGCTGCGCAACTGCCCGAGCAGCGAGCGAATGACGAAGGAGTACAGGGCTTCGCCGCGGCGCGCAGTCGCCGAATCCCGCCGCGTGCCGACCCACCGATGGTGGACATAGACATGGGAAATCGAGAACTGGCTGTCACCCACCATCGCAAGCAGCCAGCGTCCGGCGATCATCGACGGAAGGCTGCTCGTGCGGTGAACGAACTCATGCGCCACCACCGTATTGGTGCTCAACAAAAATCCCGTGGACCACGCCGCGCCCAGCTTGTTCAATGGCGAAAGCTCGGAATGCCGTTGGAGCAGCGGCCAATCCGTCCATCTCTGCAGGAACGCGCCCAAGCCGCCCAGATCGCCGGGCGCGGCGCACCAGGCGAGCAGGAGGAGCGCTGGCCATCGTGTGCAGCGTGCTCGGCTTCAGGCCTTTCCGGGCGGAGGAGCGACCTTGAGAACCTCCTCAAGCGTCGTCAGTCCCATCGCGACTTTCATCGCGCCGCTGATGCGCAGCGGCTTCATGCCTTCCTTGTAGGCCTGGTCCCTGATCTTGGCGGCGTCCGTCTCGGCGTTGACCAGCCGCCTCACCTCGGGGGAGAGCAGCAGGATCTCGTAGAGGCCGACGCGGCCCGTGTAGCCGGTGTTGCGGCATTCGAGGCAACCCACCGGCCGGTAGACGTGCGCCGGACGCTTCGCCTTCCAGGGCGCGACGAACTCCTCCCAGCTCAAGTCGCCCTCGCGCCCCGGTTCGTAGGCGATTTTTTCCTTGCAGTGCTTGCACAAGGTGCGCACCAGGCGCTGCGCCATGACCCCGAGTATGGTCGAGTTGAGCAGGTAGGCGGGCACCCCGAGCTCGAGCAGCCGCGTGATCGCGCTCGCGGAATCGTTGGTGTGCAGCGTGGAGAGAACGAGGTGCCCGGTGAGCGCGGCCTGCACCGCCATCTCCGCGGTCTGGACGTCGCGGATCTCGCCCACCATGATGATGTCGGGATCCTGGCGCATCAGCGCGCGCACGCCTTCGGCGAAACCGAGCTCGATCGACTGCTGCACCTGCATCTGGTTGAAGGCGGGCTCGATCATCTCGATCGGGTCCTCGATCGTGCACACGTTCACCTCGGGCGTGGCGAGCGTCTTCAGGGTCGAATAGAGCGTGGTGGTCTTGCCCGAGCCGGTCGGCCCCGTCACCAGGATGATTCCGTTCGGCTGGCCGGTCATCTGCTTCCAGCGGGTCTTGTCGTCTTCGGAGAAGCCGAGCTCGGCGAAATCCTTGACGATCACCTCCGGGTCGAAGATGCGCA
>WNGP01006307.1_pt1 | contig 11098 bp, 11 predicted proteins | sample 5407671 | NCBI WGS metagenome assembly WNGP01 (sample SAMN13153381, study PRJNA577476) | soil metagenome | isolation source: 40 cm soil or saprolite under Garry oak tree replicate 2 | place: USA:California | collected 2016-06-15
ATGCCTGTGAGGGGACCCTTGAGAAACTTGATCGAGGCTAAACTTTGGGGTTTATTTACTGCGTTCACCTGCTAGCTCCTGTCTCGATGAGAAAGTGGTTGCAATACCGATTATTCTGCATGTAGTAGTTTCCCCGGCAAGCAAATTATATTGCATAGGTTAGCAGTTGGCAATACAGTATCAGAAAATGAGGACAAATGCGACAAGCACATCAGCTCTCATCTTCGTTTAGACAGCAAGCCGTCCAGGGGCAACTGCTGACCCCCCTATCTCCTGTCCGAAGGAATCGGAGAATGCTTTGCGCAGTATGTTGTAACTGCCGTTAATATCCGCATTGATGCGCCTCCCATCTGATGCGCGATATAAGCCACGTTTTTCACGTTTCCCGCTGAAGCGTGGTTTTTCTATCCGCTTGGGGTCATAGGTCGGGATGTGATCTCGATCCAGGAACGAAGCTTTGCTCGTATAGCTCTCTTCGACGATCACCACGTCGATGCCCACGAGCTTCGCCTTGTACGTCAGAAGATCGATAAAGCGGGCATGCGGAATTTGGACAAACGCCTGGTTATTTTTGCGCCCCATGTTCGCTTCCTGTTTCCAGAGCGGATTTTTGCCGATACAGAGTGTCCCGATCCCCCCTTTGACCAGATAATCGATGATGCGACGGCTTGCCGTGTGCAGATAGGCAGTAATCCGGCGATTGCGCTTCGTCGTAATGCGATCAAGCTGGCGGGAAGTGAACCGCTTCGTTTTTGCGAGGTGCCTCTGATGGCGGGCACATTGCTTGTTGTAGTGTTGATTCAGGCTCTTAAGGGGACGGCCATTGATCAGAAGCGGTTGGAATCCCTGCTTCGTACTCGTCACGGCTGCCAGGGTATTGACCCCCTAGAGCATCGGTCAAGTAATCAAGCAGCAGCGGGAAGTTCAGTCTGAAGCTGCTGGGAACGAGCCAGGACATGCAGATTGTGGACGACGGCGCACCGGCGCAGATCGAACAGATTCTTGCGTAGGCCACGATAGCGTGCACGCCGTCCTTGCCAGTAGCCAACGTGGGCGAGGGTGTGCTCAACTGCGACCCGCTCGCGGAGTTTGCTGCGCCCTTCTGGGGTTTGCTGGTCCTGGCGTAATTCGACGAGCAAGGCTTCATCAGGATGGATGCTCACACTCCGTCCTTTAGGACTGCTGGTGCATTGCGCTTTCAAGGGACACACCGCACAGATCTCTTTGGGGAAATGGACCACCGCACCGGGAACAAAGGGCATCTCTTGCTCAGCCGGGCAGCGAATGAGCTGCCGTTCCCAGTCCAGGACAAAGCTCTGCTTGTGAAACTGTTGGCCTTCGCGCACTGGCCAGGTTTTGCAGTAGATCGCAAGCTCGTCGCTGCGTTCGCGCACCAGATGGCTGCTCAAATAGGCCCGATCGATGTGCAGTTCCTGTAAAGAGACCTCTTGCCGCTCCAGGTCTTGGCTGATCGCTTGAGTGACACTGGCTTCAGGGGCGTTGGCTGGAGTGAGGCCCACCGCACGGATGAGACCGCTATCCAGGTCGTGCAGCACATGGCGTTTGTAGCCATCCACCCGCACACTGCGACTTTTGCGCCCATGACGCATCTGCCCATCTTCGACGCTGATGCGTCGGTCTTTGGCCACCCCTTTGATCAGGCTCACTTTGCCCTCTTCGCTGCTCTCGACATCTTGCTTCTCGACCTGTTTGGCGATGGCCAGGACCGGCTGGGCCACGGCTTGGTCCTCTGGATCGCTCAACTGCTGGACCCAGGTATCGACCGTCTGTAACACGTGCAAGACCAGGGCTAGCGCCTCGTCTTTCTGCAGTTGTTGATCCCAGTCGCGGTCCAGTGCTGCCTTCAGGCTCGTGCTACAAACCAGTTCCGCTCCCGCTTCCTGAGCGACTTCGGCCAGCTCCCGCCGAGGCACGGTCTGCCACCACGCGCATGACCTTTTTGAGCGCATGGCCCACCAAATTATACGTATCTTCCACTCGTCCTGCTCCCCACAACGGGCTACTATCCAGGGCGGCGCGTAAGGCCCGTGCTCCAAAGGCTTGACTCTGGTGGGCCATCTCGATAGTGCGTTCGATGAGGCGCCGATCCATCTGCGCCTCAATGAGGCGCTTTCGAAAGGCCACCAGCGTGCCTTTGACTTCTCGGCGCTTGCTCGGTGTCCAGACAATCCAGCACCAACTGCCAGCGCCGATCCATCACGGTCGCCTCAATCACTTCGTCATCGGAGACGCCACTGTACGCCTCCAGGATAAGCGCTAGCGCCAGCATCGCCGGGGCGACTGGTGGTTGCCCGCGCTCCGCTTTGCGATACAGACTCGCCAGCTCTTGCTGAAACGCTTCATCCAGCAATTCATGGCGGTGCTGGCGCAAAAACACAAACAATTTCGCTTTCCGAATCTTCTTCACTATCTGCTCTTCTTGCTCTGAAAGTTCTACCGGGGGCTGCCAAAGGATGGGTTGCATCTTTTTCCTCCTGACTCGTGTGGTTTTCTTGAGCTAACCATCCCCAGCTTTTTTTGTCAATCTCTTCCTTTCTATTTCTTGACCGACGCTCTAGAGTCTCAAAAGTCACTTTCAGTTGTGAGCATGGTCGCCTACGGCGACCGGAAAGATTTTTTACAGTTTCAGCGCCTTGTGCCCTCCCGAAGGGAAGGCACAAGGCGCTGAAACTGTAAAAAGAATAAAAATTCGAATGTCTTATGCTAGACATATGCTGTACAGCCACTGATGCTGCTGACGCCTCCACAGGCGCGCGCCGCTACGGTCGGGGCATAGACCATCGCGACGAATGCGAAGGTGAAGTTGCCTCCTGAAAAGGTGTAGGTGAGGTTATCAATGCGCTGTATTCTAATGATAAGAAAGGTTGCGCCGGCCGTGCTCGTCACCCGTCCCCAGTTGGTTCCACAGGTTGGAGAATAGCGCAGTTCGACACGAGAATTGCTGAAGACTGCTGTTTGCACGGTAAAGGCATCGGCCGAACAGCCTGTCGTAGCAGGATTGAGACCGTTACATCCACTGCCTGAGCAGCCGACTAGAGGGTGGTGAGGCAAGGTCACATGCGCATGGCTCGCCTGTGCATGCGTATGAGCAGACGCTGTACTTACTGATGTGAAGGCTGTCATTCCGAACAGGGATATGAGAAGGGCGGCTGAGAAGAGCAACAATCTGATGCGTTGCATGGGTTTTTCCTCCTTAGGAAAAGTTGTACAGGCAATACAGGAAAAGTTGTACGGGTAATACAACCACTGATTAACGGTTGGTCTGCCAGGGGCTCTCCCTTTGCCCTTGCTGAAAGCTTCTTGTTCGTTTGCCCAGGTGATGGGCAGCGAGGGTCTGGCAGTACCGTTTCGTCAGGAAAACGCTGGCTCTTATTGTTTTTAGGGCACGCGTTTTTTTCCTTTGGGAGGAGATATCATACGGGGTAGGTAAGCTACAGCGTTAGCTTTGCAGGTTTTCTTTCTCCTGGAAGGGTGGAGGGCTCTCTTGACAAATAAATGCCTCGGTCATCTCACGGGCAATGTCATCGTGATACTGAACAGGTGGCGACTTCATCAGGTAAGCGCTTGGCCCTTCCAGCGTGCCACTCACTCCACGATCCAGTGCGAGCTTGATCATACGTAGAGCATCGATAACGACACCGGCTGAATTTGGCGAGTCCCATACTTCCAGCTTCAACTCTACATTCAAGGGTACGTCGCCAAAGGTGCGCCCTTCCAGTCGAATGTAGGCCCACTTGCGGTCGGAGAGCCAGGCTACATAGTCGGAGGGACCGATATGCACGTTATCTTCACCCAGATCATAATCGAGCTGGCTTGTTACTGCATTCGTCTTGCTAATCTTCTTCGACTCCAGGCGGTCGCGCTCCAGCATATTGTAGAAGTCGGTGTTTCCGCCGACATTGAGTTGCATCGTACGCTCCAGCTTCACCCCGCGTTCCCGGAAGAGACGGGCCAGCATGCGATGGACAATGGTGGCTCCGACCTGGCTCTTGATATCGTCGCCGATCACCGGCAAATTGGCTTCCTTGAAGCGCTGCTGCCAGTATTGCTCGCGTGCAATAAAGACAGGAATGCAGTTGACAAACCCCACGCCGGCCCTGAGAATCTGCTCAACATACCACTTGGTAGCCGTCTCAGAGCCTACCGGCAGATAGTTCACCACAACATTAGTACCCGTGTCCTTGAGAATTTTCACAATATCGTCGGTCTGTCCTGGCGCTTTCCTGATGATGCGCGAGAGATACTTCCCAAGCCCATCATGGGTCATACCCCTGTAGACCCTTGCATTGAGCTTAGGAACGTCAGCAAAGCGATATGTATTATTCGGGGCCGTATAAATAGCCTCGCTAATGTCTTTACCCACTTTGTTCTGGTCGATGTCGAAGGCGGCTGAGAACTCGATATCGGAAATGTGGTAACCACCAAGGTTGACGTGCATCAAACCCGGGACGAAATCTTCCGGCTTCGCCTCGCGGTAGTAATGGACGCCCTGCACGAGTGAACTGGCACAATTGCCCACACCAATAATTGCAACACGTACTTTCTTTGAAGTTGTCATATTTCGCTTTCCTTTCCTAATGCAGAAAAAATGGCAGTTTATTCATCGAGCTGCCCCTCTGCTAAACCGGGTGGCAACGGTACCGGCCGATTCACCTGGCTCTCAATCTCTATGTGCCTGCCGCTAGTTGATGCACGTTCAAAAGCTGTCATGACTTCGAGAGCATGATACGCCAGTTCTCCGCTCGCACGATGTGGTCGACTGTAGGTGATGGCATAGGCCATATCCGCAACGCCAACACCCCTGCCAAGTTTGTTGCTATGCCTTACCGGTATCTCCTCCCAATCGTAGCCGGGACGACGTAGCCGCACCACGCCTCCATGAATATTTGGATCTGCGACACTTAATAACCCCTTCGTGCCGTAGACCTCAATCTTAGGCAATCCACTCCCCTCGTAAACATCGTAACTTGTGATGATTGTGCCCACCGGCCCGGCGGTAAAGTCCAGGGTACCGGTTATATAGGTTGGCACTTCGATAGGAATATGCCGGCCTTTATATTCCCCTTCGGTCACAAGACGCGCGGGAAAGATCTTGCGCACCGTTCCGGTAACTCGCTTGACAGGACCAAGTAAGTCGATGAGAGCAGTCACGTAGTATGATCCCATATCCAGCATGGGACCACAGCCAGGCTGGAAGGTGAAATCGCGGCCAGGAGGCCCACTCATAATATATTCAGCCCAAAACGCAACCGCTGCGATCGGCTCTCCAATAGCTCCCTCGTCAATAAGTTTGCGGCACATTTGATGTCCACTGCCTAGAAAGGTATCTGGCGCACAGCCAACGAGCACCCCTTTTTTCCTGGCGGCAGCGAGCAGGCGTTTGCCATCTTCTAGCGTGACAGCCAGGGGTTTTTCAGAGTAGACGTGTTTCCCCGCCTCAACAACGGCCTCGCTTACCGGAACATGCGCCTGCGGTATGGTCAAATTGATCACAATCTGAATCTCTGGATCGGCCAGCAATTCTTCTACAGAGCAGGCTTTAGGAATGTTCCACTGCCGGGCAACAGTTTTTGCCCTCTCCAGATCAATATCCGAGCAGGCTACAAGGTCGAGGATGTCAAATCCCCGGCAACCTTTGATATACTGTTGACTGACCATACCTGTGCCGATCAAACCGATCTTCACTTTTTTTTCCACGACTTCACCCCTTTCGTACGACCTGCATGAGTATCATCAGAATTCCTCTCTAGTATAGAAAAAAAGGGAGAGATTCGGGGGATTACCTGTCCCCCAGACAGGATTCCCCCGTTCCCCCGGCAGGGATGCTTCGCTCCCTGCACCCTCGTTCTCGGAATCGTCTCTTGATTATGCACTAGAAAGCATCTGCCGCCCAGATGACAAAGTCTTGCTCAGGGAAGAGCGCCCGCAAGAAAGATCGATCGAATTGCTCTCCAATGATGTGGTCCGCCCTCTCATCAAAACCATGGAAAAGGAGATGTGCAAACTGATCCTCATTCAATAATACCACTGCCTCCCGCACCTCAGCAGCTCTCAGCACATCCATCTGGAGTTCCCGGCCGGTCACTTGTATTACAGCGTGACCAGAGCTTGTCGCTAGCCAGAGAACACCTTCACTCGTTTCAGCTTCTCGTACCCGATCACGCCATACCGGCTCCATCACTTGCAGCAGTTCGGCGAGATTGATAACTCTTCCCATCAGTCCAGCCTCCTCGGGTATGATCCCGAACTCGCCATGGAGAAATACTCCTCTCAACGAGGGGGGAAACTGGCCTTGCAACTGCTCCTCGCGATGCATTGAAATCGCTGCAAGCAATGTACGCCCAATATCAAACCTATCACCTTTCATCCCCAGTTCGAGAATCTCCACTGCATTCTGCGTTATCCGGCCTCGAACATAACCAACAACTACGTCTTTTGCATTATCATGAGCAACGAGAAAATTGTCCCGGGTCTCGTGTAACCAGGTAGGTTGTTCCAACCAGTACTCCAGTGTGCGAATGGTCGTTCCAGTTCGTTCGGCATTCGCAGTTTCATAAATGCCCATGATAGCTGGCAAATCATCGTCTTCGAATGGAGCGATTCGTACTGCATTCAAGACAGAGGGAGGGAGCACTGCACGCACGAGTTCTTGCTCAATAGGCACCCAACCATAGCGGCCATATAAGTTCGGCAGATGGGTCCAGAGCAATGAATAGGAATATCCTTCCTGCTGGAGCGCAGGTAACATGGCCTGTATAATCTGTCCAGAGTAGCCACGCCCACGGGCATCCAGGGCAGTGATAACGTTGCCGACGCCGGCAATATGCAACTTTGCCCGGCCAACTCGGATCCACCGGTCATAGATGCGTAGATGGGATAGCAACCGGCCATTCTGTTCAACCACCCAGGATTGCTCTGGACGGTAACTCGTATCGTTCAGGAAAAAAGGTTCAAAGTAGCTGCGAGGGAGCCCGTACTCTGTGAGCAGGTCCAGAATCGGCTCAATATCTTCAGGTGTCCCCCGGCGAATAGTCACAGGCACTTTACCGCCAGAACTCATCGCTTTACCTCCCTGTTTCGGTCAAGGGATCAACCAGTTCCCTGTTTTCCTTGTCGCTTCCCGGCGGCCAGCCAAGGGTGGCTCGATAAACATTCTCGGTCTCCTGCAGCATTGTTGTAAAACTAAAGCGAGATAAAGCCCGCTGGCGCCCGGCCTCACCTAGCTGTTGCATCCAGGTAGGATTTTGCAGCATGTGGAGAACAGCTTCACCAAGTGCCAGGGCATCCCCCGGAGGAACGAGAATACCTTCACTTTGATGGCGTACCTGCTCAGGAATGCCTCCAACGGCGCTGGCAACCACAGGGACTCCAGCACTCATTGCCTCGAGCGTTACAAGGGGAGTGCCTTCACTGAGCGAAGGCACAACCAGCACATTCAGTAAACCAATAATTGCTCGCGCATCTAAGCGAAAACCTAGAAAGTGTACATGCTCCTGCACACCTAGCTGCTCTACATACGCCTGCAATTCTTTCCGCTGGGGGCCATCTCCTATGACCAGAAAATGTACCTCTGGCAAGAACTGCAAAACGTGAGCGGCAGCCTCTAGAAAGTACGCCACGCCCTTTTCAGGTTGAAGTCGCGCAGCAACGCCCACCAGAAGCCCATTGCGTAAAGCGGCAGGCAAGTCTGGTTGTATGCTCTTGTGTTGTTCTGATGCTGGCGGCAGGGCATTCATTATAACCGAGATACGATCAGAAGGCACCCCCTCTTGCTCGATCAGGCGTCGCCGGATCTCCCTCGATACGGCAATGATATGCCGCGCCTGGGAGTAGAACCACTGGCTGCACCGGCACGCATAGTGAGATCTCCAGTTAGCTTGACTGTGCTCTGTAATCACAAGAGGGATGCTCGTGCCAAGGAGCGCGTATGCCGAGGCAAGCGCACTTGCATACATGTGGGCATGCACTAGATCGAATTGGCTTTGACGCACGAGCTTTGCCAGCTTCCATGCATACCTGGGGCTCTGGCGACGCTTAACTAAATGATGCAGAAGCGGTCGCACTGATATACCGGCCTGCTCAGCCAGAGGCGCCAGGACGCCTTCTACTGTGCAGGCGAGCGTAATTCTATGGCCCTGCTCTGCAAGTACTGAAGCCAGATTTACGACGTGCCACTCAGCCCCACCGACATCGAGAGAGTCGGCAACGAGCAGGAGTCGCATGGGACGTTGGAGCGAGTGCGGCCGGTGTGCTTCTTCTATCGACATTAGCTTCGTCGCCCCGCCTCATGCCCATGGCTCGCTCTCGCCTTTGGCGTTTTAATCCGCCGCTTCGCGCGCTGCGGTTGTTGAGGTTCGTGTACTGCTGATTGCCAGTGCTCCAACACGTTCTTGTAGAAAATTTGCTCACGTATTTCCTTGCGGCTCGGGCTGCCCTCGCTGGCAATATGCCCGTTTGTCAGCGCCACCTCAAAGAGCCCACGTTGTGGGTAGAGATGATGCTCAAGGTACTGCTCTGGTGTGACCGGCCAGAAAAGGTCTGATCCGTAGCAAAGCATATTATGTGGCAGACTATCGATAGCACGCTGCCAGGTGCCCAATTGCCAGTCGTCGGGTGGGCCAAATGAGAGATCAGCTATCATCTGCCATTTTGCAGGATCGCTGCCGTGAATGTTGGTTTCCATTTTCAGGACGGAGATGCACTCATCGACCCATGGCCAACCGAGGTGAGCAAGCTGTACCTTCAATTCTGGTACCTGGCGGATGCCTTCATAAAAGGTTGGACGACAGTAACTCCCCTGCTGAGCATCCATGAAAATGCCAACATGAAACACCACATACATGCCAAGTTGAGCGATCTCTTGATAGAGAGGAATGATTTGAGGGTCGTTGGGATACCAGTGGGTAGGGACCATCTTGACGCCGCGTAGACCAAGTTCGTGGTAGCAACGTCGCACTTCTTCGATCATCAGATCAACAGCCTGCTTGAAAGACCCGCCCGCCAACCCGGCAACAGGATTCAAAACACAGAAACCGTAAAGCCTTTCTGGAGCCTGGCTGCATATATCGGCACAATAGTCGTTGTGTTTGCGAATGTCATCAAGGTGCTCATCCGTCAGCTCCCAGGAATGAACATTCAACAGTGGAGCAAATACAAAGGCTATGTCCACCTCACATGCATCCAGGCATGCCACTATTCCCCCGGCGTTCTCTCCCGTTTCTGAACCGGACAAATGGGTATGAGCATCAAGAAACTTCATACGGTGGTACTCCAATACGATATTCACTCGCTGCTTGCACATTTTCCAGAGAAATCACTGGAAACTAGCTTTCGACGATTTCACGTTTTAGCCGAGCAAAAAGTTTCGTAACCACACATAGCACAGAAGCGGCAAGACGAGTACCACCAACTTATTATATTGGAGAGCTTGTTTGAAGTTGCCGTGAAAAACGCAGGAGATAGCCCTGGTCATCCCACAACCGGGACAGCGAACGCCGAACACGTTGCGAATCAAGCAAAAGGATCGGCGTGTCTCCAACCAGGAAGTGGGAACCACGATAAAAAGGAAGGGCAGGAGAAGCAAAAATGCTGCTTTGACAGGCCGCTTGACCAACTCAATTACCTTCTGACTAGCGGCAAGCCATTGCTATCCCTATAGCTATCAGTAAGGATCATAATAAAGTCAATGAGGACCCAGATACCGCAGCCACCGGCCGTCAGCAGCTGGATAATCCCGATCACAGTGTGTCCTGTATAGAAACGGTGAATTCCGAGCCATCCTAGAAAAATGCACAGCAGCAGCGTCGTCATCCAGTCCTTTGGTACTGCCTGTGCGCCTGGAAAGGTTCCTGACCATACTGTTGCTGCGGCTGCCCATATTGCTGTGGAGGCTGCCCATACTGCGATTGCTGCTCTGGATAATAGCCCGGAGGTGGCTGATTTGGTTGTTGCCCATACGATTGTGGCGGCTGGTTGGGATCATAGCTCATAAAAGAATACCTCGCTTTGTTTGTATAAATGACTTGCTTAGACTCAGCTCATCACTAGTATACTGCTGTGTAGTATAGATAGCAAGAGTATAGCCAGTACATCACAGGAAGAACACGCGAAACTTGATTGCGCCTCGAATGCGCCAGAAGATTGACAGTGGAGGAATCAATATAGATGTCACCAGCATCTCCGCCACATGTCGTCGCTCACGCGATGTCTGTTCTAAACGTTGCAAGCAAAAACGCCCGGTCAGAAACATCCACAAGCAGGCGGCCCCAAAAGCCAGGCCTTGCTTCCTCCCCAATAAAGCTCCGATTACCACCAGGAGCGCAACCACTAGGGCATAGTAGTGCCAGGGAGGCGCAGCCTGAATCTTCTCACGATATAAGGCCGGATGTTTCTTATACAACAAAGCATTGAACATACTCTTACGCTGCTGGCTGAGGCTGACGCCCCATTGAGCAGACCTCAATGGATGGATAACTACAGCATCAGGCGCGTAGACAAAGCCTCGAGCAAGAGAAATAGAGCACGACAGACAATCACAAGGGATTGCCTCTCCAGCATAACGTTCCAGCAGCGTGAAGTAAACGTCACTGTCCTCCCGCCATGCGCTTGTGAAGCGTTCATCAAAGCCGCCAATCCTGGCAAGACAGGCGCGGCGATAAAAGCTGTTGGCGGTTACAAAGGTGGATGTTGCAAGCCGAGCGGCATTCAGTTCGTAATCGGTGGGAACACACTCCAACGGTACAATGAGCCGTCCGGATACACCTGCGACGCCATCCGTAAAAGCTGCCAGGCCCGCTCTCAACCACCCGGGCGTTGGGACACAGTCATCATCTGTGAAGGCTATGATCTCGCCGCGAGCAACACGCCAGCCGGCATTGCGTGCGGCAGCAGGGCCATGCTTACCCGTTACGGCTACATAGCGCACCTCGGGGCCAGGGCATTGCCCGCGGGCAGGGGAACCAGGAACCCTACTCTCGCCGCTACAACAGGCATCCACCACCCGCCTGGTCTCATCGCAAGCCGCATCATCAGCAATAATCACCTCGTAGTCCGAGGCATCAAAATCCTGCGACATAAG
>WNGP01004951.1_pt1 | contig 11095 bp, 8 predicted proteins | sample 5407671 | NCBI WGS metagenome assembly WNGP01 (sample SAMN13153381, study PRJNA577476) | soil metagenome | isolation source: 40 cm soil or saprolite under Garry oak tree replicate 2 | place: USA:California | collected 2016-06-15
ATCGTCGCGGCGAGCGGGATGTAGCCCCCCGCCAGACCCTTTCCGACCGCCATCACATCAGGGACGACTCCGTCGTGCTCGAGCGCGCGCCAGGTGCCGCAGCGTCCCGCCCCGCTCATCACCTCGTCCGCGATGATGAGCACCCCGTGCCGGTCACAGACCGCGCGCACCGCCTGGGCGTATCCGGGCGGGGCCGGCACCGCCCCTCCCGCCGCTCCGACGACCGGCTCGAAGATGAACGCCGCGACCCGCTCCGGGCCCGCCGTCCGGATGCGCGCATCGAGCTCGTCCGCGAGAGCTGCGACCAGCTGCTCGCCTGCGAGGCCGCGGAGCGGCCGGTATGCGTTTGCCGCCGATACGAATGAGACATCGAGGAGGCTGCCCTCGAACGGCCGCCGGCGCTCGAGGAAACCCGACACCGAGAGCGCGCCGAGCGTGTTGCCGTGATAGGAGCGCTCGCGGGCGATGAAGCGCTTCCTCCCCGGCAGGCCCCGGGCGTCCCAGTACTGCAGCGCCACCTTCAGCGCCGATTCCACCGCCTCCGAGCCGCTGCCGGAGTAGACGATGTGGCCGAAGTGCGGGCCGCAGCGTGCCAGCATCAGGCGGGTCAGCTGCTCGAGCGGCTCGCTGGTGAAGAGGTATCGGTAGCCGCAGGCCACCTGCTCGAGCTGGCGGGCGATCGCCGCGTTGACCTCGCGGTTGCCGTGGCCGATGCTGAACGCCGCCGGGCCGCCCGAGCCGTCGAGATAGCGACGCCCGTCAGCGTCGTAGAGATAGCTCCCCTCGCCTCGCACGATGCGCGGCAGCGCCTCCATCCCCCAGCCGACGGGACGCCGTGCGGTCATCGCGAGGCACTCGGCACCCTCGCCGTGGCCGTGAGCGCCGCGCGCGAGCCGACGAGCAGCATCGCCATCGCGGCGATCGCAAACGGTCCGCTGAACAGCCCGTAGAGCTGCTGCGCTTCCCAGCCTCGATCGAGCAACGCACCGCTTGCGAGCGGCGCGAGGATGGCCCCGAGACGCCCGACGCCGATCGCGCAGCCCATGCCGGTCGCGCGCACCGCGGTGGGGTACAGCGGGGGTCCGACGGCATAGAGGCCCGCCATGGCGGCGTTCGAAAGCACCCCGAGGAGCAATGCCGTCCAGAGCGCGAGCTCGAGGCGGTGCACAACGGCGCCGAAGGCCGCAATGAGCAGTGCGGAAGCGATGAGCGAGCCGATGAGGAGCCGGCGCGCGTCGGCGCGCGCCGCCGCGACCGCAAACCCGCCGCAGCCGACGATGCCCCCGAGGTTGAGCAACACGCCCGCGGTCAGTCCCGCCGTAGCCGACAGGCCGGCCGCGTTCAGGAGCCGCGGCGTCCAGCTGACGAAGAAGTAGAACGCCGCCATGGTGCAGAAGAAGGCGACCCAGACGAGGAAGGTGGTCGGAGTCAGCAGCCAGCGCAGCGGCGCGCGAGTCTCGGCGGGCCGCGCGCCGCTGCTCGCCGGACTCCCGGGCAGGACGCCGAGCTCGGGCAGGCGCATCCGGACGAGCAGCTCATTCAGGCGACCGAGTGCCCCGGGCGGGCGGCGCGCGAGGAGAAAATCGAGGGACTCGGGCAGCGCCCGCCAGGCCACCACCAGCAGGGCGAGCGTCATCACGCCGCCGATGGCAAACGCCGAGCGCCACCCAAAGCGAGGTATGGCGAGCACGGTCAGCGCGCCGCCGAGCGTCGCGCCGACGGGGTACCCGGTCGAGTAGGCCGCGAGCGCGGCGCTGCGCCAGCGGTCGGGCGCGTACTCGGACACGAGCACCGCGACGCTCGCAATCGTGCCGCCGATGCCGACGCCGGTCAGCGCACGCAGCGCGAGCAGCTCGCCGAAACCGCGCGCCGCCACCGAGCCGAGCATGCCCGCTCCGGCAATCAGGACGGACACGAGGATGATTCTGCGCCGGCCGAACACGTCGGCGCACGGCGCGAGGAGGAGCGAGCCTGCGGCCATGCCGACGAGGCCCGCGCTGAAGAGCCCTCCGAGCTCCGAATTCGGCAGGTTCCATGCGGCCTTGACGCCCGAGGCCGAGAACGACATCGCCAGGATGTCGAAGCCGTCGAGCATGTTGAGGGCGATGCAGAGCGCGATGGCGAGCGCCTGGAAGGAGGTCAGCGGACCCTGCGCCACCGCTTGTCTCATGTTGTTGTCATTCACCCCGCCGGCCTCCGCATCTCGCCGCCGCGCCGGGGATCATGATGCCACAGACCTCAATGCGCGCGGATGATCCACACCCCGAACGCAATGGCGACTGCGGCGAGCGCACGCACTCGCGTGACCCGCTCGCGCAGCACGATCGCCCCGAGCGCCGCGCCGAACACGATCGAGGTCTCGCGAACCGCGGCAACCGCGGCCACCGGCGCGCGCGTCATCGCCCACAGCGCCAGCGTGTACGAGCCGACCGAGCACGCCCCGCCCAGTGCAACGGCGGGCAACTGTCGGCGCACGTCGGCCCAACGATAGTCGCGGCGCATCGCGACCCACACCAGCCACGGCAGCCCGACGAGCAGCGACAGCCACAGGCTATAAGCGACCGGCGCACGGGAGGCGCGCACGCCGAGGCCGTCGATCGTCGTATAGGCGGCGATGACGCAGGCGTTGAGAAGCGCCAGGCGCGTGGCTGCGGGCGAGTGGCCGTGCGAGTGTGCGTCGCGGATCATCGAGAGCACACCTGCGGATACCAGGGTGACGCCGGCATAGACCGCTCCTGACAGCGATTCCCCGATGAGCACGCCGCTGCCGATCGCGACCAGGAGCGGCGCGGTGCCACGCATCAGCGGATAGGCATGGCTCAGGTCGCCGAGGCGGTAGGCGGCGGCGAGCAGGAGGCCATAGAGCACTTCGACCACGGTCGAGGCCGCAAGATACGGCCAGCTCGCCGCCGAGGGTGCCGGCAGGAACGGCAGCGCGATAGCCGACAGGACTCCCGCGCCGATGTATACGCCTGCGGCCGCGACGCGCGTGTCGTGCCCGGCCTTGACGAGCACGTTCCAGCTGGCATGCAGAAACGCGCCGAGCAGCACCGCCAGCAGTACGCCGGCGCTCATTCTTCGGCGCCCCGGTGCGCCGTGGCGCCTTGCCCCGCTCTGGCGCTAAGCTCGCCCGGTGTCTCGCCCCCGCGGCGGTGACGAGTGCCTTCGGAGAGACAGCGATGTTGGCCAGCGCGGTCTTCATTACCTGCGCCGTCACCGGCTCGGGCGATTCGGTGAGAAAAAACGCCCACGTGCCCGTCACGCCCGAGCAGATCGCGACCTCGGCGCTCGAGGCGCATGAGGCGGGAGCGGCGATCGTGCACGTTCATGTTCGTGATCCGGCATCGGGAGCGCCGAGCCGCGACCCGGCGCTCTTTCGCGAGGTGTTCGAGCGCATCCGCGCGAGGAACCGCGAGGTCATCGTCAACCTGACGGGGGGAATGGGCGGTGATCTCGTGCTGGGACCCGACGAGTCGCCTCTCGACTTCGGCCGCGGGACCGATTTCGTGGGGCCTCGTGAGCGCATCGCGCACATCATCGAGCTCGAGCCCGAGATCGGGAGCCTCGATTGCGGCTCTCTGAACTTCGATGAGTCGCTCTACGGCACGACGCCCCGGTATCTGCGCTCCATGGCCGAGGCGTACCGCAGCAAGCGCATTCGCCCGGAGATCGAGGTCTTCGAGCTCGGGCACATCGAGCTCGCCCGGCAGCTCATGGCTGAAGGTCTCATCGAGCAGCCTGCTCTTTTTCAACTGTGCCTCGGCATCAAGTACGGCGCCCCCGCGACCGCCGAGGCCATGCAGGCGATGCGCGATGCCCTGCCGCCCGGTGTGCACTGGTCGGCGTTCGGCGTCGGCCGGATGCAGATGCCCATGGTCGCTGCTGCGGTGCTGCTCGGAGGCAACGTGCGGGTGGGCCTCGAGGATAACCTGTACCTCGAGAAGGGTGTGCCGGCGACCAACGCCCAGCTGGTCGAGCGCGCGGTCAGGATCGTGGAGCTGCTCGGCGCACGCGTGCAATCGTCCGCCGAGGCGCGGCAGCGGCTCGGCCTGCGAGGCTAGCCCCTATCTGCGGTTGGGCTTGTGGGGGAGCGGGCGGAGATCGCCCGGAAGCGGATACAGCGGGAGGCGGAGCGCGGACCGCCCGTCGGCGCGGGCCGTGAGAGCGCTCTTCCATTGCCACACACAGTGCTGCAGCAGACCCCCGTCGGGGGTCGCCACCGCGGCACGAAGCCAGCGGTTCGAGCTCGGGCCGGCATAGAGCAGTGCAGGACGTGGGCGCCGGGTCATGTTCGTCTCCTTGGCTCGCGCGTCACACCGCGCGCTCTGGGGGCTACCGTGTCACCATCGCCCCCTTCATCCCATGCGTACCCGCCGAGCCCGGGTAGGTACTCTCCGCAGGCGCCCCGTGTACCCGCTCACGAAACTGAAATCTCTCACGCGGCGCCGCCCGAGCCTCCGCGGTGACCTCTCACCCAAGGAGTCGCGCTCGTCACCGCTGGTGCTGGCGCGGGAGTCATTTGGCGCTTCGGTAAGGCTGCCGGGTAGTAGGACAACCATCACAGATCACTGGGGTCCATTCGACCCGCGGTAGGGGTACCACTACCATTGGCCGCGATTGCGCTGCGCAGCGCAGCGAAGGAGTCCCCGGCGGTCTCTAGGCCGCACCCAAGGCCTGGCGGCGCGCCCCCTTGAGCGCCTTGAACCGTCCGGTCGCGGAGAGCTCCTCCACCGCCGCCTGCGCGGTCCACAGCGCAGTGCGCCGCGCGACGAACGGGCTCTTCGCGAGCTCCTCGAGGGTGCCGGCCTTGGCGAACAGGAACCCCTGACCGGCGACGCACCCGAGCGCGAGAAGCGCCCCGACCTGCGGCTCGAGCTCGATCCCCTCCGCCACCGTATCGAGCCCGAGCGTCTCGCCGAGCGTGATGACCGCGCGCGCAAGCTCCGGACCGTTGTCGGAGCTCGTCAGGCGGCTCACGAAGGAGCGATCGATCTTCAGGATGTCGATCGGGAAGCGGTGCAGGTAGGAGAGCGACGAGTACCCGGTTCCGAAATCGTCGATCGCGAGGCGCACCCCGAGCTCCTTCAGGCGCATGAAGCGCTCGAGATTCGCGTCGGTGTTGTACATGATCGTGCTCTCGGTGAGCTCGATGACGAGATTGCCCGGCTCGAGCCCGGACTCGTGCAACGCCTGAGCGACATCGCGCTCCAGCTCGCCGTGCTGCAGGTGGCCTCCGGAGATGTTCACCGCGAGCCGCAGCCCGTGCCCCCCGGCGATCGAGGTGCGCCAGGCGCAGAATTCCCGGCACGCCTGGCGCAGCACCCAGCGCCCGAGCTTGATGATCTGCCCGCATTCCTCCGCCACCTGGATGAAGCGCGCGGGCATCAACACGCCCGCCTCCGGATGCCGCCAGCGAACCAGCGCCTCGACCCCGAGGAGGCTTCGCGTGCCGAGGTCGATGATCGGCTGATACTCGACGAAGAACTCCTGGTTGGTGAGCGCCCGGCTGATGTCCGCCTCGAGCCGCATGCGCTCGTGCAGCACATCCTGCATCTGCGGCTGAAAGGTGACATGGCGGTTCTTGCCCGCCGCCTTGGCGTGGTACATGGCGATGTCCGCCTTGCTGAGCAGCGCCTCGGCGCTCGAGTCCGGAACGGACAGCGCGACGCCGACGCTCGCCGCCACCCGCAGCTCGGCGCGATCGAGCTGAAACGGCAGCTCGAGTGCGTCGATCAGCGCGTCGGCCAGATGCTGCACCTCGCCGGCCGTCGCGATCCCCTCTACCAGAATCGCAAACTCGTCGCCGCCGAGCCGCGCCACGGTGTCGGACGAGCGCGTGGTCTTCACGATGCGCTGCGCGACCGCCTGCAGCAGCCGGTCGCCTGCGTCATGGCCGAGGGAATCGTTGATGTTCTTGAAGTTGTCGAGGTCGAGGAACATGACCGCGACCGAGCTGTGGCCGCGCTGGGCGAGGGTCACCGCGTGCTGCACCCGATCGCGGAACAGGTTGCGATTGGCGAGCAGCGTCAGGGGATCGTGGAACGCGAGCTGCCGCAGCTGCTCCTCGAGCGCCTTGCGCTCGCTGATGTCGCGGAAATTGAGCGCCAGCCCCTCGACCGCCGGATCCTGCGTGAGATTGCTGCCGACGCTCTCGATCACGCAGCGCTCGTCCTTGCGCTGAATGCGCAGCTCGATTGGCCCCACGGTGCCCGAGGGCACCGCGGCGACTTCGTGCAGGAACATGCGCAGTCGCTCGCCGTCCTCCCCGCCCCAGAACTCGGGAAGGTTCCTGCCGGTGATCTGCTCGGGCCTGAGGCCGAGCGTGCGCTCGGCGGCGGGCGAGGCAAAGCGCACGACCCCGTCCGCGGTGACGATCATGATGACGTCGGAGGCGTTGGCGATCAGCGATGCGTAACGCTCTTCGACCAGGCGCGCCGCGCGGCGCTCGCGCACCAGGGCGTCGCCCCGCAGCAGCACGCCCTGCCGCGCCATGAGGAGCAGCATCAGGCCGAAGACGATCATGGTCATGACGGTCGCGGGGCCGGCGAGGGCGCCGCGGCTGAAGTACGCCAGCACCAGGAAGGCGGCCAGCATCGCGGCAAAGGGGAGCGACCGTGCCAGGGTGTCGGACGTGTTCGACACGGCGCGCACCGGCACCGCGGCGCGGCGTATCTGGGCGCGGCCCGCGGCGGCGAGCGGTAGATTGCAGCCGAGGTAGAGCACGTCCTGCAGGTCGCCCGGCAGATAGTAGCCGCGCACTTTGGCGAGCGACCAGAGGATGTCGGCGAGGAACATCGTGGCAAAACCGCCGAGCAGCAGCACCGGCACTCGCCAGCCGCCTTCGCTGCCCGCGCCCGCGAGCAGCACCACCCCGAGCATCAGCAGCAAAATGCAGTCGAAGGCGAGGTAGGCCTGGCTCAGCGTTTCCTTCAGCAGGCCCAGCTGGACGTGCGCGGCCGCAGGGTGGATCACCAGGAACCAGAAGAGCGCGCCGAAGCCGACGCTGAATATCGCGGCATCGAGCGACAGTTGGACCCACGGCACGCGCACGGCAGCGGCGCGGATCATGTAGAGCGCCGCGGCCCCGAGCGTCAGATAGAAGGCGCAGAAAAAGAAATCGGCGGGACCCGGAAAAGGATCGCGGCCCTGCAGCCAGGAGACCGCGCCGATCACAACACCGACGAAATAAAGACCCAGCGAGAGGGTAAGCCAGAGCCACGCGCCTCGTAGCGTCCCCCGCGCGGTATGGCGCACCACGGCGTAGGCGAAGACGGCGGACGCCAGCTGAGCCGGCACATCGGAGAGCAGTCCGACGTAATGGGTGACCCGCGCTCCGCCGAGCCCGGTGAGCATCCAGAGACTGCCCGCAACGACGTAGACCGCGAGAGCGAGCAGGAGTGCGTCAACCCACCGTGGTGTGACTCGCGGCTCGATCGTTTGTTCGGCGATAACTTCTGTGTCCACGTCGCGTATCTGGGACTGCCTCACCTGCCGACGGGCAGGGCGGACCGCCGACGAGCCGGCCGCCGCAGGGGCGAATTTGAGCCCAAATTGCCGGAGCGGCCAGCGACAGAACCCTCCGGCGTGACGCAGTTCTCGGCGGAGGTGAAGAAGTGTGCGCTGCGTTCACGGCGCGCGTCGCGCCCCGAGCGCCCGGCGCACGGGCTCGGGCAATTCCCTTCCGGGGTGCGCCGGCCATAGAATCGGGTGCGGACACGGACCCAACGGCGGCATGATGGTGTTTCTTCACGGCTTGCTCGACCGACTGCTGGTGGTGTGCGCGGTGGTCGCCGGCGGTCTCGTACCGGGTTTCATTGCGCAGTATCGGCAGCGCCTCGGCGGCCGCCTCGATCAGGCGCGGCTCGACCTCGAGCCCTGGCAGAGGCTCGCCGACCAGTTCCATCACGGCGATATCCGGACGTTGATCCAATATCATCTGGACAGCGGCGACGCGAAGTTTCACGCCGAGGGCGCCGTGATCCGCTCGCTGGTCGACACCGTGCACCAGCTGCAGAGCGCCGTCGATGCGCTGCACGCGAGCCTCTTTCGACAGGTGGGGTATCTGCTGCTGCACGCGGACCCAGGTCTGGCGCGCGCGACCTTCAACGACTGGGTGCCGACCTTTGCGCTCTCCGCGGAGGGGATCGTGTTTGCGCTCGCGGTCGCGGCGGTGACCTGGCTCGTGTTTCAGGGCGCGTGGCGGCTCGCAGCGCTCGCCGGCCAAGGTCTCGCCGGTCGGGCCAGCGCCTCGCCCGACGAACCGATTCCTCAGCCGAGGCGCCTCAGCCCGGGGGACGGTCGCCCGCGAAACGGATCGCAGTGGCGCCGGTGATAGGACCCACGGTCGCCCGCTCGCTGACGTAGAGCTCGACCTCGCGCTCGAAGCGCAGGTTTCCCTGGACCACCGCGCCGGGGCCGATCACGATACGGGGCTTGCGCGGCCGGCTCGAGGACCCACCGAACCAGCCACCGGGCTCCCGCACGAGAATGCCGCCCTCGACGCGCGACTCCCCGCTGAGGTCGATGTCCCCTCCAACCGTGGTCAGCCCGCCGCCCACATGGGCGGTCTTGAGGGTGATCTGTCCGTTGACGTTCTTCAAGCCACCCCCCACATCGGCGCCGCTCTCGAGATCCATCGCGCCGTTCACGGAGGTGACCTCATGGCTCACGTGCGCCCCGGCACCGAGCGTGACCTGACCGTTGACCGTGGTCACCGAAGCCGCGGTAGCGTGCGCGCCGACATCGATCCCACCGTTCACGGTACGCGCCGGTCCGACGGTCGCGCCGTCGTCGATCCGTATGGAGCCGTTGACGGTCCCGACGGCGCCGCTGTGCTGGCCCGCGGGCACATGGATCGAGCCGTTGACCGTGCCGGCCCCGCTCTCGGTCGCCGTCACGTCTCCGTTGACGCCGTCGCAGGCCGCGACCGCCATCCCAACCACGCCCAGCATGGCGAGCAGGCCATAACGCCACATGTTGGTTTCCTCCTGAGACGTGAGCGGGCCGCGGACTCGGTCAACAGCGCCGGCCAACGGTCCCGGGCCGTGCTGCGAGAGGCGCGATTCTTATTTTACATGACTTCGGCTCATGACCGGCTTCACTTCGGCTCGCGAACGCCTTCACTTCGGCTCATCAACGGCTTCGCGCCTTACACGACTTCCGGCCTGCTGCCGCCCCAGCGAGGAGGCGAAGACCGCCAGCCCTAAGACCGCGAGCCCTGCCCCCACCCAGCCGGTCGAGGCCCAACCAAAGCCCGCCGTCACGGCGAGGCCGCCGAGCCAGGCGCCGAGCGCGTTGGCAATGTTGAAGGCCGAATGGTTGAGGGCGGCCGCGAGCGTCTGCGCGTCCCCGGCCACGTCCATCAGTCGGGCCTGAAGGGCCGGCACCAGCGCCACCCCGCTCCCGATCAGCAACACGGTCGGCACCGCGGCCCAGGCGCTGCGCACCACGACGCTGAAGAGACTCAAGACTACGATGTTCCAGATCAGCACAGCGCCGATCGTGCGCGTCAGCGACCGGTCCGCCAGCCACGATCCGACCAGGTTGCCGAGAATCATGCCGACGCCCAGGACCGCGAGCACGAGCGGAACCTGACGGGCCTCGAGCCCCGTGAGCTCGGTGAGAGTCGGCGTGATGTAGCTCACGACGGCGAACAGCCCCCCGAATCCCACCGAACCGACGCCGAGGGTGAGCCACACCTGCCTGCGCGCGAGTGCGCCAAGCTCGCGTCGCGGGCTGGCCTCCGCTGCCGCCGGCGCCGGCGGCACCCAGCGCAGGATCAGGAGGCACGTCAGCGCACCGATCGACCCCACCAGAGCGAAGCACGCACGCCAGCCGGATGCCTGTCCCACCCAGGTGGCGAGCGGCACCCCGAGGAGGGTCGCGCCGGTGAGCCCCAGCATCATGCGGCCGATCGCCCGGGTCCGCTCGGCAGCGGGCACCAGCGAGGCGGCGGTGAGCGCCGCCACGCCGAGGTAGGCGCCGTGCGGCACTCCGCTCAGGAATCGCCACGCGACGAGGGTGCCGTAGTCCGGCGACAGTGCGCTCGCGAAGTTGCACGCGGCAAAGCAAGCGGCCAGCGCGATGAGCAGTGCTCTCCTGGGCGCGCGCGCGGCGAGCATCGCGATCAGCGGGGAGCCGAGCACCACGCCGAGTGCGTAGGCGCTGATCAGGTGCCCGGCGGCCGGCACGGACGCGCCGAGGTCGGACGCGACGTCCGGCAGCAGCCCCATGATCGCGAACTCGCCCGTGCCGATGCCGAAGCCACCGAGCCCGAGCGCCAGCTCCGCCCACGCCGATGAGTGTCGAGGCGCGAGCTCGCGTGCAGCTGCGCCCGGGTCGGTGTCTCTCACGGTGCCCTCAGCCGACCGCCTGGGACGATCGCAGCGGCGTGACGTGAGCGGGCGGGCCTGCCTCGTCGATCTTCACGCGATCCATGCGCGCTCGTTCCCATCCCTCGAGCGTGAGTCCGCGCAGCTCGAACAAGGCGCGGATTTCGCTCACCGGCCAGGCGAGCACCTGCTCGAGGAGCGGCACGACGATGCCGAAGGCGTTGTCGCTCAGGACGGTGCTCCGGGCAATCCTCGCGAGCTGTCGGTTTTCCGAAACCGCGATGGTGAAGCCGTCGCGGCTGTTCACGTGGAGCATCACGTGCACGTCCGAGCTCCCATCGCCGACATACACGGTGCGGTTGGGGGGCACACCGAGCCGCTCCTCGAGCTCTTCCAGCACCGCGACCTTGCCGTAGCCGGCCGGCACCCTCGTGATCGCCCGCACCTCGCCCGAGGGGTCGTAATCGAACTCGGTGCCGTGGATGTGCGCGGGCGGCACGATCCCGGAGAGCGCCGAGACGACGATCTCGCGCGGAGCCGCCGACACCACGGCGAAGGAGAACCGGCAGCCCGCGATCCCCTGCTGCAGAAACTCCGTGAGCGCCGCGATCCCGTTGCGCAGGTGCACACGCCGTCCGGCCTCGATGAGGTGCTCGCGCCGCACGCCGCGAAACTCGGGATCGTGGCGGATGAGGTAAGCGAGCTCCGCGCCCTGCTGGACGAGGTGACTCGAGGCGAGGCCCGTGACTTTCTCCTTGAAGCCG
>WNGP01004952.1_pt1 | contig 11095 bp, 11 predicted proteins | sample 5407671 | NCBI WGS metagenome assembly WNGP01 (sample SAMN13153381, study PRJNA577476) | soil metagenome | isolation source: 40 cm soil or saprolite under Garry oak tree replicate 2 | place: USA:California | collected 2016-06-15
GAGCCGCAAAACATCCGTACGGGCCGCGGCGCGCGGGATCCAGAGGGCTCGCCGGAACGAAGCGGTCCTTCGGCAGCCGCTCGAACATCAGTTCGATCAATTTCCGGTTGTGCGCCGCGACCAACTCGGGCCCCATGCGCACCACAAAATCAACAGACGTGTCCATCGCTACCAGGTTCAAATTGAAATAGCTGGCCCATTCCGGCGAATCCCAGCGCTTCGCGTTTACACCGGGCTTCGGGTCTGTGAGATTCAGCGCCGCGAAATTGTCCGAGCTCAACGCCGCCAACCAATAGAACGGCCCTGGCCGCACCATCCCGAGATGCTCGCTCTTCGTCCAGAAGAATCCCGTGCCGAACGGGCCTAGCAGCCACTTGTAGCCGGCGGAGACGATAAAGTCCGCGCCGAGCTGATTCACGTCCATCGGCAACGCGCCGCAACATTGGCTGGCGTCGAGCAACAGCAGCGCCCCCTCTTTGTGACACGCGGCAGCGACGCGCGCAGCATCCAGCAGCGAGCCGTCGTCGAACCGCACCATACTTGTGGAAACAACTCGCGTACGCGGAGTGATCGCTGCGATTAAATCGTCCGCGGTGATAAAGCGTTCGCGCGGGGAAACAATTTTCAGCTTCAGCCCCTCGCGTTCTTCCATGGGTTTCCAGACCGCGTATTGCAGTGGGAATTCCCCTTTTGCGGTGATGACCTCGTCGCCCGGCTTCCAGGTCAGCCCGTACGCAACCGCCATCACGCCGGAGCTCGCTCCAGTAGTCAAGGCAATCTCTTCAGGTTTCGCGCCGATGAGCTTGGCGAGGGAGCCGCGAATGCGATTGGGCACTTCGAAAAATGTGGAATCTCCTTTGTGGTGCGGATTTTTCTCTGCCTCCAGCGCCGCCTGCACCGCGCGAATGGAAACTTTTGGCATTGGCGACTGGCTTGCCAAGTTCAAGTACGTCGCGTCTTCGATCTCGAACCACTCCTGCCGCCAGTCGGTTTGCAGGGAAGCTGTCGTCGTAGCCATGGGCACGCTCCTTCGAGGAAGTTGCAAGGAATTAGATTCGCGGATGCCTGGCTGGGTACAACGTCCAATTTGGGTAGTTCATCCGGAACGGAACCAGGGGAAACTAGTCTAAACGAGACTAGACAAGACTAGTCTAAACAAGACTAGTTTAGAAATGGCCGCGAAGCTCGCGGAAGGCCGGCAGGATCACTAGTTTTCCGGAGCCCGACACCACCGGCTCGTGTTCCAGGTTCCAGGTGTGCGGGTGCGGGATGTAGACGGCGTTGAGGCCGATCTTCATCGCCGGATTGATGTCGCTGCGCGGGCTGTTGCCGATCATCCAGCCGTGGGTCTTGACGATTTTGTGCTTGTGAACCAGTCCGCCGTAAGTCTTGGGATCTTTTTCCGGAACGATTTCGATGAATTCGAAAAAGCCCTGTAGGCCGGAGCGTTCGACCTTGGCGGCCTGCTCCGCGGGCTCGCCCTTCGTAAATAAAATTAGCCGATGCCGCTCGGTAAGATACGCCAGAGTTTCCGGAACACCATCCAGAATTTTTGGCGGCGTACGCTCCAGATCCATGACACGGCTGTGAATCAGCGCCAGTATCTCGCGCTTGGCCATCTGGTCCGCGAGCTTTATGTAAGTCTCTTCGAGCGAGCGTCCGAAGCTGCGCACGCCGTAACCATATTGCCGGATGTTTTTTCGTTCCGTTTCATTCAGGATGTGGCGAATGTAAGCGCGCGTATAGCCATACGGCTCGACAATGCTGATGAAGTCCTCGATCAGCTTCTCGAAGAACACGTTGTTTTCCCAGAGCGTGTCGTCCGCGTCAATCAGCAGTGTGTGGCGTCGCATCGAACTTGGCGATCGGCGGCGTTTGTGCCGCGAACCGTTTCCCCCAGTTTTTTCCAGGCACTCTCAGTCTATCAGCCGCATGGCATCTTCGGCGATAGCCGCGGCAGCGGCGGGCCGGCCCAGTTTTTTCGCCGCGTCCCGCATCCGCGTCAATCTTGCAGTATCATCCAGTAACGCAGTAATCTTCCACGCGGCCGCAGGCAAATTGTTGCAGCGAATCGCCGCTCCCGCTTCCAGCAAATGATCGGCGTTGCGTTCTTCCTGGCCAGGGATCGGTTCGATGAGCGCCATGGGCAGCGACCGCGCCAGGGCTTCCGAGATCGTTAGCCCGCCGGCCTTGCCCACCAGCAAGTCTGCCGCCGCCATGTATTTGTCCATTTCCGTCGTGAATCCGACGGGACAAAGCCTCGGCGAGCCCGAAGGCAGATTGCCGGCCTCATTCGACAATTCTTCCAGACGCTTTCGCGTCTTCTCGGACTTTCCTGCAATCGCGGCGATTTGCCACGGCCGTTGCAGCGCCAGCAAGTCTTTCACCAGTTGCTCAACGGGACTAACGCCGTAGGCCCCCGCCGAGATGAGAATTATCGTAGCATTCGCGTCCAGCCTCAGTTGCTTCCGCGCATCGGCTCGATGCACTGGCGTCGCGAACAAGGGATCAACCGGTATGCCGGTAACGCGCAATTTTTCGCGTGGTACGCCAATGCGCGCCAGATATTCCGCAGCTTCATCGATGGCCACATAATAACGGTTCACGGTGCGGCAAAGCCACATCGCATGCACGTCGTAGTCAGTGACGACGATAGCATTGCGCGCGCGCAGCTTTTTCTTGGCGATCAACCAAGCAATGATTTCCGCGGGCAGGAAATGCGTCGCCACACACAGGTCCGGCTGAATGCGTTTCAAGAGGCGAATCATCGGGTTGGTGTTCAGCCGGTCGAGCGCCAGGCGCCGTCGCGGGTGCAGCCACGGCTGATCCGTGCGTTCATAGAGCATGCCCATCAGCGCCGGTGCGTGCCGCACCATCGAGATATACGCTTTGTCGTACACGCGCTGGAAGAGTCTGCTGACGTGCTGCAGCGCGTCGATGTGCTCGACGGCGCAATCGCCCCGCGCGAGGAAAGCCTTTTCGAGGGCTTGCGCGGCGCGAACGTGTCCTGCGCCGGACGTTGCGGACAGCAACAATACCCGCGGCTTCGGTTTCATTTGCCTGGAAATCCCGCGAATGCAAGAGGCATCACGATGTTTTGCGCTGGCCCGCGGCGATTTTTTCCAGAATCCCGCGTCCGATTTTCTGGAGTTCGCCGAAGCGAGTGAGGTAATCCTGAAAATCGTGGTTCAGGAGCTGCGCGTCCTGCGGGCCGAGTTTCGTTCGCAGAATCATGTCACGCAGCTTTACTGGATGCGGGAGCAGCGCGTCTTCCTGCAATTCCTCGAGCGCAATCTTGGCGTCGTAGTGATACATGGATTCCCCCAGCGGAAAAGGCCTTTCCCACCTATTGTACTCAGTTGTTGCCGCGCGAAGGGAGTCACTCGAAAACTGGAGGAAGAAATCCTACGCGGCATTCGCCGCCGCGGGCATGAATTCATAGCGCGCAATTCTCGCGGCAATTCCCCTGTTGCCGTTCTCGCTGGGTTCGACGCGCACGATTTCGCCAACGCAGCGAATACTTACATCGCCCGACTGCGTGACTTGCTGGGGAAGTGTGATTACGAAATCAATCTCGCTGCCGACTTTGAAATCGGCCGTGGCAAGAAAGTATAGCCCGCGATAACTGACATCCCGCGTATGGGCGTCCAGTTCGCGGCCCTTATCCTCGCGCGGAAAAACGCGCATGGGAAGGCTCATCGTGAATCGCCGCGCCTCGCGGCGTTCCGCTCCATCTCCCATCAAAACCCCCTGGGGCTGTGGACTCGGCGCAAAGCTAACATCGGCCCATGTAAACTGCAACGCGAAAATCAGGAAATTTTGTCCTAGTACGAGGTCTTGGCGGTTTCAGTACGCGAGCCATATACTCAGGGTTGGCCCCAGCCCTTGAGGCAGTACTGTTACGCCTATGGACACTCGCAAGCACCACCGCGTGCGAATGCGCCTTCCGGTGCGCCTGCGCTGGTCTACGCCCTTTGGCCAGAGAATCGAATTGGGAGAGACGATTGACGTCTCGCGCAGCGGCTTGCTCGTTTCCACGAGGGCGCCTCACGCATCGGGCGTAACGTTGTGGGTTACCTTTCCGTATGACGCCTCAATTCCCGATGGGCAGCCGGAGATGGTTGCGCGCGTCACTCGATGTGACGAAGTGCTGGAGGCTATTCGCGCCACCAGTACCCGAGAAGAATTTCAAGCAAAAAACGCGCGGGAGCAAAAACGCTTGGCGAGATTAGATCAACCTGCCGTTGCCGTCTTCGATGCTCCTGCCGCTTTCGCCGTGGCCGTTCATTTCGAATTGCGAGACCATGCTCACGGTGGTTCGAACGGTGATAAGCAAAGAGAATTCGAACGCCGCCGCCATCCGAGGCGGGCTTTGACCGTGCCTGTTCGTGTCCGCCCCGAGGACATCCCCTGGTTCGAAGAAGCCATGACCATCGACTATTCGACCGCGAGCATCCGCTTTCGCTGTAACCGTGAATACCGGCCTGGAGATCGCCTGAAAATCGCCTTTTATGGCTCCACTTCCGCACCCTGGCGCGGCACTGGCGAGTTCTTGTCCAAGGTGGTGCGCGTTGCTTCCGTGCCGGGGAGCATTGCGCTCGACGTCAGCGTCTGCCGCGTCAAATAAACAAGCGGGGAAGTGCCAGCCGCATTCGGTCTTTTTCCCTTCGTGCGCTAAACTGCAAACCTGTTCATGGCCCATCGATGACCGGCACACACGACTCCCGCAATTTCTTTTTGGAGGGACCCGCAGGACGCCTCGAAGCGATTCTGTGGACGCCAGCAGGCAAGCCACATCCGCCACTCGCCGCGGTTGCCTGCCACCCGCATCCGCTGTTTGGCGGCACGATGCACAACAAAGTGGTTTACCAGGCGGCGAAATCGATGGATGCTTTCAGCATTCCGGTTCTGCGATTCAATTTTCGCGGCGCGGGACTCAGCGCCGGCGTACACGATCACGGCCGTGGGGAACAGGATGATGTCGGCGCGGCGCTCGATTTCCTCACCGCGGAGTTTCCCGGCGTACCGCTCTTGCTGGCGGGTTTTAGTTTTGGCGCCTTAGTCGGTTTACGCGCCGGGTGCGAACATCAGCGCGTTTCGCACCTGATCGGCTTGGGAATTCCCGTCAACAGCAGCGACTTCTCTTTCTTACGGCAATGCAACAAGCCAAAGCTTTTCGTGCATGGGGGCAACGACGAATACGGTACGCTCGCGACGGTCAAAACGCTCGTCGCGTCACTCCCCGGCGAGAATGAGCTCGTTGTTGTGGAAGGCGTCGATCATTTTTTTGCCGGCAAGCTTCCACAACTCGATGCCGCCATCCATAACTGGTTCAGCGACGAGGTTTTCCGCCTCCGTCATTAAGACGCGCGCGTGGAATTCCGCTTTCTTTCGTTCTCCGTGAAGCCTGCGGTCCCAATGTTTGACGTCTCTTTCAGGCGCCTTCGCCGCGCGAGAAAAGTTTACTGAACTCCTCCGCCGTGGCTGGCAGAATACCCACCAGTCGCGCGTTCGCATTCACGTGCTCCGCGCGAGACATTCCCACCAGCGCCGTGGTGATTCCCGGCGAGGAGCGCACAAATTGCAGCGCGCGCTCCGCGTCGCTCTTCAGCCCAAAGGCTTCCGCGACGAACCCCGGCAGATTCTTCGCTACTTGGCCCTGCAGCAGCGAAGCGCTGGCAATCAGCGAAATATCCAGTTCGCTGGCTGCCTCCATGATCGTTCGATGACGCCCGCGTAACGATTGATTCCCCAGTGTCAGCGCCTCGGTCATCCCAAGGTTGAACGGCACCTGCACAAAACGGAAGTGGTGCCTGCCTCCCGCGATTTCCTGAGCGATCTGCGAAATTTCTCCAAGCTGCATGGCTTCGCGCGCGTGGGCGTCTTGCCGGAAGCCATTCCAAGTGGCCATGCCGTAATACTGAATCTCGCCCGCCTCCACTGCTGATTCGAAAAACGTAAACGCTTCGCGCACGCGGTTCAGAAACTCTTCTTTCGAAACTTCCGAGAGTTGCGTCTCCGGATTGTGCAGGTAATAGATGTCCACGCACTCGACGCCGAGATTTTTCAGGCTGCGTCCGAGCTGGTTTTTCAGGAATTTCGGCGTCATGCAATGACTTCCGGCGGCGATATCTTTCGCGGTGAAAACTCCCGGCTGAATGTATTCGTGGAAAAAATATTCGTTGGAGTCACCGGGCATCGAACCGTCCGGCGTCAGGTAGCCGCCTTTGGTGCATACCACAATTTCTTCGCGCTGAAACCCTTTCGCCGCTAGCTGCAGAAGAGCCGCGCCGAGGCTTCGTTCGCTGCGCTGAAACCTGTAATTGATCGCGGCGTCCATCACGTTGATACCGCTCTCCACCGCCGCGACCGCCGCTGTTGCGTAGGCCGCATCTGTTCTATCGTCTGGCTGGCCGAGGTAGGTGCCAATTCCTAGCGAAGAGAGCAGCAGCCGCTGCGTCTCTCGAAAATGGCCCTGGGCAGCGCGGCCAGCGAACTTCTGCGCGTAGCGCGTTGTTCCTTCTTTGGTGGCGGACTTGGTCATGGCGCTCCTTCGGGCGGTTGAGCCGGCTCGGGTGTCGGATGTGTTTCCGCTTCGCTGGTCTTCGGCGCGAGAAGCCGCGAGCATGCCCGAAGAATCCTACGATACGGCCAGTCTTTTTCGCGAAAGAAAATCTCGCCATCACGCGGATTGCTGTAGAACCAGCGCGCTACCAGCCAGAGATGCTCACCCAGATCTCCGTTTGATGATGCAGGGCCCGATTCGAATTGCTCGCGATAAATTTGCTCCGCCGAACGCGGCTGGCTAGCGATCTCCGCGAAGCGCAGGAAAAACGGCTCTGCCAGCCTTCCGCCGAGCACTCGAAAGACTCCGATCGTTTGTTCCTCCGCGGCCCGCTGCAGAATCACTGCGTCCAAGTCCTGAATCCGCCGCGTGAGTTCCGGTCTTCCACGCAAGACTTCATCCAGCTTCTCGACTTTTTTGTGCAACGCGGCGGCGCGTTCGAAATCCAGTTGTTCGCTGGCTTTTTCGCGCTCCTCTTCCATTGTGGACCGGAGCGAGCCTCCGCTCGTTTCCAGGAACTGCACCAAGCGCTGAACTTCGACGTCGTATTCTTCTTTGGTGCAGCCGGCGAAGCATGGGGCCAGGCACATTTTCATTTCGGAGTAGAGGCAGCCGGGAAACGTGGGATCGCGGCGGATTTTAATCTGGCAACGCCGCACTTTGAATAAGTCGAGGATACGTTCGGCAAATGCTTGCGCGGAGCGCCGCGATGCGAATGGGCCGTAGTACGCGCCGCCAGTGGGAATGCCCGCTTCGTCGACAGGAATCCGGCGGGTCACGTAGCAGCGCGGATAAGCATTGCGCAGATTTATTTTGAGGACGGCAGCGGGCCTCAGGCGCATCAGGTCGCGATAGCGCTTGGGGAAGAGCTGCTTGGCGTGCTGGTAGTAGGTGAGGGTTTGTTCAAAGGGAGAGCCAGTCAAGCGATAACGGATGCCGCCTGCGAACTCGCTCAGGTTCAGGCGCTTGCTTGCCGGATCGATGGGGCCCAGCAGACGCTGCAACCGGCGCTGCAAATTCTGCGTGCGAATCAGGAACGGCTCGGCATTTTTTTCGCGCGGTTCGATCAGGCAGACGGCCGGTTTCGGCGGAAGAGCAGGGAAGAAGTCCGCATTTGCCCGCGTAGCATCAAATTCGAGTCCGCCGTCGAGTTCCAGCACGCGCTCAGAATACTACGGAGCGGCTAAGACTTCAGAACCCAGGAAGAGATGACGAGGCGCTGGATTTCGCTGGTGCCTTCGTAGATCTCCGTAATGCGCGCGTCGCGGTAGTTGCGCTCGACGGGATACTCGCGGCTGTAGCCATTGCCGCCGTGAATCTGAATGGCTTTGTGCGTGACGCGCGTGGCCATTTCGCTGGCAAATAGTTTGGCGATGGAAGCGTCCATGCTGAAGCGGGCGCCGGTGTCCTGCTTCCACGCCGCCTTTCGAATGAGCAGACGCGCGGCGTCGATTTCCGTGGACATGTCCGCGAGCATGAATTGAATGGCCTGAAATTGCGAAATCGGATGGCCAAAGGCCATGCGCTCCCGGGAATACTTTAGCGCCGCCTCGAAAGCGCCCTGCGCGATTCCCGTGGCTTGCGCGGCGATGCCGATGCGCCCGCCATCCAGCGTGGAGAGCGCCACTTTGTAACCTTCGCCTTCGTTGCCGACGCGATTCGCAACCGGCACAGCGCAATCGGTGAATACCAATTCGCAGCAGGCCGTCGCGTTGATGCCCAGTTTTTTTTCTTCCTTGCCTACCTTGAAGCCCGGTGTGCCTTTTTCCACGACTAGCGCGGTGATTCCTTTTTCGCCTTTTGCTGGTTCCGTGTTCACGTACACGATCGCGGCGTCGGCCGCGCCGCCGTTGGTGATCCACGCTTTCGTGCCGTTGAGCACATAGGTGTCGCCCTTTTTGACGGCCTTTGTTTGCAAGGCAGCGGCGTTCGAACCAGCTTGCGGCTCTGTCAGCGCGTAGCAGCCAATCTTTTCCCCACGTGCAAAAGGCAGCAGGAACTTTTTCTTTTGTTCGTCCGTTCCGTAGCGATGAATGGGATCGCAGTAGAGCGAGTTCTGCACGGAGAGAATCACGCCCGTCGAGGCGCAGCACCGCGAAATCTCTTCAATCACAATGCTGTAGGCGACGTGGTCGAAGCCTGCTCCGCCTTCAGCCTCGGGAAGCGCCACTCCCGTAAGGCCGATTTCGGCCGCTTTCTTGAAAAGCGCGCGCGGGAAATGGCCCGTCTCGTCAAGTTCCTTCGCCAACGGCCGAACTTCGGACTCCGCGAACTCGCGCACGGTCTTTTGCAGCAGCTTCTGTTCTTCGGTTAGTTCCAGGTCCAATGTGGCTAACTCCCGTCAGGCCAAACACTTGTTTGAATTTCGCATTCTATCGCGGCCAACTGGGGTTCGCGAGTCAGGCAAGCGCCTTGGAGAGACGTTCGAACGTGGTCTTCAAATCTTCAGGGTGCACGCGCGTTTCGGCGGTCACCGTCATGAAGTTGGAATCGCCGATCCAGCGCGGCAACACGTGCAGATGCAAGTGCCCAACCACGCCCGCGCCCGCGGCGCGGCCCAGATTCATTCCCAGGTTCATCCCATCGGGCTTGTAATGCGCGCGCAAAGCCGTTTCCACGCGCTGCGCCAACTGCATCATTTCGTCGAGCGTTCCGGATTCGCACAAATTCAATTCCGCAACGTGCGCGTACGGCACGATCATCACGTGCCCGGAGGTGTAAGGAAAACGATTCAGGATGACGAAGGTCTTTTCGCCGCGATGGACGATGAGCGTTTCCGCGTCATTCTTCCGCGCCGCGGCCTCGCAAAAAATGCATTCCGGCTGGTTTCCACTCGCTGCCTCTTTCATGTACTGGTAGCGCCAGGGAGTCCAGATATAGTCCATTGCTTCGCATCCTTTTTTGAAAAGCCGCGGGCACAGCATAACGCAGAACGGGCAAACGAGTTACACACGGGGTCTTATTGAGCCTGATGGTGCTCGGAGGCTGGCCGCACGCTTACGATGTGAAAGGGAACTGCTGGAGAAGGAATTCTTACGTCAGTCGGTTGCGCGTCTACTCGGCGCCGGCGGGCGCTGCCTGGGCTTCCACGCTATTCACGAAGTCCTTCAATTCCTTGCTGGGCTTGAAGAAGGGAATTTTTTTCGCAGGAACCTCGACCTTTGCGCCGGTTTTCGGATTGCGGCCAACCCGCCCCCGGCGTTCTCGCGTGCGGAAGCTACCGAATCCGCGGATTTCGATCTTTTCGCCCTTCTGCAAGGATCCGATGATGCTATCGAAAATGGTTTCGACGATGGTCTCCGACTCCTTGCGAGGGAGTTCGGTGATGCGTAGAACCTCTTCGATGAGGTCGGCTTTGGTGAGTGTGGGTTGCTTAGTCATCGTCGCTATGCCTCGTCGTGCGGTCCGGGAATAGACCGCCTCAGCCTTTTCAAAGTCTCACATCCGCCTAAACGGTGGAAGCAAACGGCTTACGGGGGGTGGCCGCTTGCCGGAGTGCCCCCTTCCTATCATTAAAATGACCCGTAGGTAAATGAAATTGTGAAGGCAGTCCCGCAGGCCGTTTTGAACCAGTTAACGCGCCGAAAGCTTGGATTTCAGCGCATCCCCTATTGTCGCCGTCGACGAGGACTTCGACGTCGAACGATACTGTTCAATCTCCTTGCGCTCGATCTGCTTTACCGCGGCGCGGTAGCTCAGACCAATGCGCCGGGTCTCCGGGCTGATCTTGATGATCTTGAAGTCATACTCCTTGCCCGGCTCCAGCGGGCCGGCACTCTTCAGCGGCCCGGTCGTCGGACGGAAACTCGAAGGCCCCTCGTCACGGCGCTTGCGCTCCTCAATCTCCGTGTTATGGCAAAGCGCTTCGATGTTATCGCCCAGTTCGACGAACGCGCCGAACGTGGCGATGCGCGACACTTTGCCCTTCACAATCTGGCCGACCTTGTGCTGCTTGAACCAGTCGCCCCAAATGTCGTTGACCTGCTTGATGCCCAGGGACACGCGGCGGTTCTCCGGATCGATCTTCAGCACTTTGGCGGTGACGTCTTCGCCCTTTTTGAACACTTCGTGCGGATTCTTGATGCGCTCGGTCCAGCTCACATCGCTGACGTGCACGAGCCCATCGAATCCATCTTCAATTTCGATGAACGCGCCGAACTCCGCGATGTTGCGCACCTTACCGGTGACGACCGTTCCCACGGGATACTTTTCCGCGACTAGCAGCCAGGGATCCGGCTGGGCCTGCTTGATGCCCAACGAAACGCGCCGGTCGCTCGGCTTGATGTCCAGCACCACTACGTCAACTTCCTCGCCAACCTTAGCGACCTTTGATGGATGCTGGATCTTCTTGTTCCAGCTCATCTCGGAGACATGCACCAAGCCTTCGATGCCCTGTTCGAGCTCAACGAACACGCCGTAGTCCACGACGCCGACGATCTTGCCCTTCCCTTTCCCGCCCGCGGGATATTTTTCCGCTGCGCCCACCCAGGGATCGGCCATCAATTGCTTCATGCCCAGCGAAACGCGCTG
>WNGP01017731.1_pt1 | contig 11094 bp, 10 predicted proteins | sample 5407671 | NCBI WGS metagenome assembly WNGP01 (sample SAMN13153381, study PRJNA577476) | soil metagenome | isolation source: 40 cm soil or saprolite under Garry oak tree replicate 2 | place: USA:California | collected 2016-06-15
TTCACAGCAGGCAAATCAGACAGTCGGTAAAATCTACCGGATGACACTAGACGGGAAAGGGGTATCAACAAATCCTTTTGGACTGGAAATGCCGATGATCCTGCTTCCAAGGTGTTTGCATTGGGATTGCGTAATCCTTTCCGCTTTACCGTTTTGCCGGATGGCAGTGTGATTGTCGGGGATGTTGGATGGAATAGCTGGGAAGAAATTGATCGTATTCCTGTTACTGGCGGGAACCATAATTATGGTTGGCCATGTTATGAAGGCGGTCCAAACGGGAGTCTTGTCCAATCAGCTTTTAGTAATTTCCCTCTCTGCAAAACGGTGCTTGCTCAAGGGACAAGTGCAGTCACTGCTCCTAGTTTTGCCTATGACCACACGGTTGGTTCGTCGGTAATCGGTGGGCCGGTTTACGATCAGAGTGTGTTTCCGCCTCCCTACAGGGGGTCGTATTTCTTTGGTGATTATACCCATAACTGGATTGACTATTGGCCACTCGATGCATCCGGCAACTTTGTTGGCCAACCGATCAGATTTGCCACGGTAGCCAATCCGGTTGATATCGAACTGGGTCCGGATGGAGCACTGTATTATGTCTCAATTACCAAAGGTCAGGTGCGCCGAATCTCCTATGGCACGGCCTCATCATGCGCTCCCGGAAATTATTTGGCGAATTACTACACGAACCGCACGTGGTCAGGCACTCCGACCATGACCCGCTGTGACGATACGATCAACAATGATTGGGGCACAGGGGGTCCATTTGGCAGCAGTCCGGTAGACAACTTTTCGGTTAGCTGGAGCGGCAGCCAGTACTTCACGAAAGGGATAAATACGTTGTCTTCCACATCAGATGACGGGATGCAGGTGTGGGTAGATGGGCAGCTGGTGATCGACACCAACGGCATCCATCCAGCTACGACAAAGACAGCTACCCTCAGCTATACTACCGGCGGTTTCCATGATGTTCTCGTTACATACTACGAAGCGACTGGGCAGGCAGTTGCCAAATTGAGCATCACGAGCGCCAATAACCCACCGGTACCGCACATTTCTCAACCCACCGATGGCTCTGGCTTTGCAGCTAACCAGGTCATGACTGTGACAGGTTCAGCAACCGATCTGGAAGACGGAACGCTCAGCGGTGAATCTTTGCGTTGGAATGTCATTTTGCATCATTGTCCCCCTGTTACTCCGGGAAATACGCAAATTTGCCATACTCACCCATTTGATACTTTTACCGGCACGATGGGTTGGGTAACCGCTCCTGATACAAGTGGTGATTGGGTTTGGCTTGAATTCGAGTTGACGGCATTCGATTCAGCGGGAGCGAATGCAACGACCCGAGTCAATGTTTGGCCAAACTTGTGTCCGGCAGGGAGCTATTGGGGGCACTATTATAAAAATCGGACCTGGACAGGTACTCCGGCAATCAAGCGTTGTGATGCAACAATCCACAACGATTGGGGGACTGGCGGTCCATTTGGTGCCAGTCCCGTAGATAACTTCTCAATTATTTGGCATAGTCGCCAGTTCTTTGGTCAAGGAACAAGTACATTGACTGCAACTTCAGACGATGGGATGCAAGTGTGGGTGGATGGGCAGCTCATTATTGACAACAATGGTATTCATCCTGCCACCACAAAAACTGCGACCCTTACCTATCCATTGGCAGGGTATCATGATGTCCTCGTCCAATATTTCGAAGCCACAGGGAAAGCAGTGGCGCAATTGAGTATTGTTAAGCAATAATACGGCAGGTTTGCTCATTTGACTGGACAGTTAGCAAGATTGAAGTTACACGAGCGCCATAAACGAAAGAGAACATCTCACGACGGAACGAGTGAACGACCTCCCGATCTTGTTGGTTCTGTTGCAAAAACTCGTCACGAAAGGTGATGAGCATGAGGAGACCTGTGCTGGCTACGTGGCACATCCGTTCAGAAAAAAGTCCTTTGAGAAGCGAGAGACTAAGGAGAAAAGGGGGGTGAATGTCAAGCGGGAACGAGCATGGTTCTTGGGGGAAGGATGCTGTGTTGCGGTGGGTAAGTGCTCCCGGTCTTGTGTGCGAGGTGCTCGAGACGGAACCTGCGTGTGAGCAAACACGGAGCACGTTTCTGACACACGCAGCCGGCAGACAGCTGTGTGAAGGGTGGCGATTGGCTTTCCTCAGATCTCTCTTTATCAGTTATACTATTTATTTCACGCTATATAAATAGACTCACCGGAACCGACGGGTTTCGAGTCCTCTGTCGCCAATTTTCTGCCTCTTCCTTGCTCCGTCTGGCACACTGTATCAGAAGGTGCAACGTCTGCTTGCTGAGGAGGAAACAGCTGCGGGAAGCCCTCCTCCTGCGGTGATCAAGCAGCGCTGGCCAGGACCAAAGCAGCCGGCAGACGGTCTTCCCGCTTCACAGTGGCCAACCGTGGTGCAGCGTGTGGTGGAGCAGAACGAACCGCTCCAGAGAGTTGCAGCCGCCTATGGTGTCTCGCATGAAACGATCTGCCTCATCACGCTTCATGGGCAGAAGCAGCGTGGACAGCAAGAAGCGTAACGGGCCAGGTCCGGCTCCTCCGACAGAGGCACGATGACGTCCTGGCAGCAAGAGAGCTGGCGGATGCGCCTGGTCGCCACCTCCACATAGACCTTTCCTTGCCTCTTCCCCGAGCCGTGTTTGCAGGTGCAGGGAAAGGACGGAGATGGTCTGTCATGCGCCCCTCGTCGTGTTGACACAGAACAAGTATAGTAGAGGCGGGTGGTGCGACAACGGAGAGCACCTGGACAGAGGGCGGGAAAAGGCTGCAAGCCGGATTGATCGTGGGTTGGCGCAGGCTGTGCACCTGCACTCCAGGCAGAAGCGGGGTGCTTTCCCATCGCTGGGAGCAATAGGTGTGCGCGCATCCCGTGACATATGAACCATCATTATCGTGGATAGCCTACACGATCCAGCCGTAGGCTTTCCAGCAAGAGATGGCGAGGTCGGAGCTGGATGGGACACGTCGAAACGAGGCGGGACCCATCTGGCAAGCGCCTGGGAAAGGACTGGGAAGCCGTCTGGAGGTGAAACGAGGCACCCACGGCCCTCTCTCCGACGCTCGAGCAGGAACCGGCTTCTGGGACCCTCTCGACAAAGCTTGCTGTATGGATCACGTCCATCATCACTCTCTTGTTCACGCCACATCGTCCCCTGATCTCATTGCTTCAATGGGCTTCCAGAGCCCGACAAATCGAAGAGAAGGGGGTACGATGTGAAATGAATATCACCGTGATGATGGACGTGATCCATACACTTGCCTGTGCTGGCTCTTGGGACATGCGTTGCGACAATCGCCTCTTACCCAACGACCTCTCAGATCTCCACTGCTTGCAGATCCTGCCGTTGGTTCTCGGATCCATGCGATTCATCCCTGTTGAGAGGCTCGTTTGAGAACAGATAGGCGAAGTAGCCAACACAACCATTCTGGGTAGCCATTTTTTCATACCTATAGTACACTTACAGTGAGCTTAACAAACAAGAGCAGACCCTTGAAGCAACAATAACGCAAAGGCCAAAACATGGTAGATGGGTATCAAAAGATAACTCCAGTTGCAGTTTTCTACGCCTATGCTCACGAAGACGAGTTGCTTCGAGATCAGTTGGAGAAGCATCTCAGTCTTCTGAGCCGACAAGGGCTCATCTCTGAATGGCATGATCGCCAGATTGAAGCAGGAGCAGAGTGGGCAAAGCAGATCGATGAACATCTAGAGAGCGCTTCTATCATACTTTTGCTTATCAGCCCCGACTTTCTTGCATCCGACTATTGTTATAACGTAGAGATGCAACGAGCGCTCGAGCGTAGCAGCCTTGGCGAAGCTCGTGTGATTCCCATCATTTTGCGCCCTGTGGATTGGCACAATGCCCCCTTTGCTGACCTGCAATGCTTACCACGTGATGCTAAACCAGTGACCCAGTGGGCTAATCAGGATGCAGCCTTTCGCAATATTTCTCAGGAACTTCGTCGCATCCTAAAGCAGATTGGGACAGCCGTTTATTCATCCTCTAGGAAGGGCAACCGGGCCTTCTTGCTCAAAGAAATGCGTACCCGCTGGATTGAGGGGGTGATGCTCAACTCCCTCCATCAAGAAGTGCTTATTCAACTAGGACTCCACGAGCAACCCGGTGCGGTCGCTAACCCTTGGTCCTTGATAGTTCGAGAGACAAATCTTCCTGAACGTCCTCTTGCTGTGAGGACACACATCCACGAGGTCTATGATCGTGCAGATGGCCAGGTACTCATTTTAGGAGAGCCCGGTTCGGGCAAGACCACCCTACTTCTTCAACTCGCCAGAACGTTGCTTACCCGTGCCAGTGAAGATGAGAACCACCCCATGCCCGTTATCTTCAATCTCTCCTCCTGGTCTATCAAGCGTCTCCCACTGGCAGACTGGCTCATCGAGGAACTGCACGACAAATACTCCATCCCAAGTACGATTGCTCAGACCTGGGTCATGAGCGAGCAAATTATTCCTCTTCTCGATGGTCTGGATGAGGTTGCAGAAGAACAGCGCACGGTCTGTGTCAGCTCTATCAATATCTATCGTCAGGCGCATCATCTCATTCCATTGGTGATCTGTTGTCGCAAAACCGAATATAATACGCTTCCAATCCATGTTGAACTGCAGACGGCAGTCATAATCCAACCTCTCCCTCTGCGGGATGTTGACTGGTACTGTGAGCAGATCGGGGAACCAGTGATCGCTCTGCGTCAAGCACTTCATCAGGTGAAAGATCTCCAAGAGTTAACGACCACTCCACTCATGCTCAGTATTTTGGTACTCGCCTACCGAGAAGCGCCCTCGACAGACCTCCTGGATGTGTCGTCATTAGAACAATTGCGGCAAAGGATCTTTGCCCGATATATTGAACGCATGCTCACACGTCGAGGAACATCCGCTTACTACACCAAGGAGCAGACTCTACGTTGGCTCTCCTGGCTGGCGAAGCAATTGCAGCGTCGATCATTGACCGAATTCTATCCGGGCTACCTTTCATCGCAATGGCTTCCTACACCACAGACACGCTACATCTACAACGCAGTAACTGTGTTGCTTGCAGAGCTGCTCTTTGGGACACCCCTCGGGCTCCTTTCTGGGTTACTTGCTAGGTTACTTGCTGGGCGGCTCGCTGGACTCCTTATAGGACTAATTGTCGGGCTCTTCGCTGGGCTATTCTTCGGGCTGAATGAATATGCCCCTTCAGAGGTCATTCAGTGGAAATGGGTACGGGTACAAAATACTGCTTCATCTTTGCTCCTCATCGGGCTACTTGTTGGGTTACTCACATGGTTGATCTTTGGCTTGCTCGGTGGGCTTCTCTTCGGGCAGCCCATTGGCTTGCTGGTTGGATTACTCGATGGACTACTTACTGCACTGCTTACTGGGCTGCTCGGTGGATTGAGAGATCATCAGTCCAACGAGGTCATTCGTTGGGAGTGGACACGAGTACAAACTCGTCGGGCTGCTCGGCTGGCTGATCTTTGGTTTGCTCTTCGGGTTAGTTGCAGGATTGTTCAGTGGGCTGCTTGCTGCGCTAGCTGTTGGATTCTTTCCTGGCCAGCGCGACCCATACGAATTGAGCGCCCTTGATTATTACATGGAACGTTCAAGAGACAACGACATTCGTTTCGGACTACGCACTGGGCTGTTCACCGGACTGCCGATGGGGTTGTTTGCAGGACTGCTCGTCGGATTGTTTGCAGGACTGCTCGTCACGCTGCTCGTTGTGCTGCTCATCTGGCTGCTCTTTGGGCTAGGAGCTATTCTTCACCAGCAGAAGCTTCTTATCTTTCTCCGCTGTCTTGGAGCTATCCCCAGAAACTACGTCCAGTTCCTTGACTACGCTGCTGAGCGTATTCTCATGCGCAAAGTGGGTAGGGGTTACATTTTTATTCACCGCTTGCTCCTAGAGTATTTTGGTTCGCTGAATCCTTTAACAGGAGCGCCACAAGGAGCGGAACATAGGCAACCGCTCGTTCCATAAGAGAGCGACATGTTCCATACTCTCAGGAGAGGCGATGCGGGAACAATTTCAACGAATGAAACAGGCTGTCTACGACTTCCTTTTCACCTACACCTTAGCGAACTATTGTACAAACATCTCTAGGGAGGAAGTCTGAGCAACGCACTATGCGACAAGAAATTCGAGTTCAGACATCATTTACTGGAAGTCTCTGGCTCCTCAGACGATTGCGCTGGTGGATCATCCTTGTCATTGGCCCCCTATGCACGACGGGAATGATCTGGCTACTGAGGGTAATCTTCGAGGGAAAATTGTATGACTATTCTCTTGCCAGCTTCCCGGGAGACACGATTCTGTTCATCTATCTCTTTTGTGCGGGGCAAATAGGTAAGGGAGAAAAGTTGCCTCAAAGCCTTTTTTTCGGAAAACTTTGGCACTGGATGATATTTTTGACTGCCTTCATTGTAACTGTCGTTATGTACGGGATTGCTCTCACAAATGGGGCAAGGGGAAGATTTACACTGCTTCCAGCAAGCCTCTATCACTTCTTTGTGCAGCTAGCTCTCAGCTACGCTGTGCCTAGCATTTTCCCAGTTATCATTGTTACAAAAAACAGATTTCTTCAATGTCTAGCCATAACATGTCTTCTTCTCTACGTGATCCTTTTAGCGTATGATGTGGCCATGGGAAACCTTAGTCAACATCTGCGATAGGCCATTAGCAGATGTAAGTATGCTATACTTATCCTCAGGAATGTCTGCTAATGCTCCGAATAGACTCGTTTTTGCATGTCTGCTAATACTTTTGGAAGAAGGATGCGATGAAACGAGCAGGCCAACCGGCCATCTCTCAAGCCGGCATCGAGGCGTTGAACCAGTATAAGGTGTACATGCAGCAATCGGAGGATATGAGCCCGGTTACGATTCGTAACTATTTGAGCGACCCGAATTGACTCACCAAAGATCTTACTCTTGACGGGGTGCTTGCCTCACCAGTAATGTAACCCGAAGCTAGTTTCACAGCGGAGGGTAACAAAAGTGAGGGCACATTTGAGTTTTCGATCCAAAAGGGAGTTGTTACTCCAAATTGCGCCTCGATATAGAGAGGCGTCACCGACACTGAAAACGGTCATTCTCGATGAGTTTGTCGCGGCCACCGGCTACGCACGCAAGTATGCCATCCGACTCTTGAGTCATCCGGTGGCGTCCAAGGTGACGATCGAGCGTCCACGGGCACCCCACTACGGTCCAGAAGTGCAACAGGCATTGCACCTGGCATGGACGGCGGCCAACCACATCTGTGCGAAGCGGCTCATTCCCTTTCTGCCAACCCTGGTGGAGTCGCTGGAGCGGCATGGCCATCTGCAACTGAGCGAGGAGTGTCGCATGCAGCTCCTCTCGATGAGTCCGGCGACCGCCGATCGGGTTCTTCGGCCGTACCGCAAGCAAGAGCGGCATGGGATCTCCACGACCAGATCGGGAACGCTGCTCAAAAAGCAGATCCCGGTGCGCACCTTCCAGGATTGGAACGAGGCACGGCCAGGCTTCATGGAAGCCGATCTGGTGGCCCATTGTGGCACTCAGGCTGACGGGTCCTACCTCTACACCTTGACCCTGACGGATATCGCCACCGGCTGGACCGAATGCCTTCCGCTCCTCAACCGGAGCCAGGAAGCCGTCGTCGCTGCTCTCAAGCGAGCACAGCAGTTGCTCCCTTTTCCTTTCCTGGGGATCGACACGGATAACGGAGCCGAGTTTATCAATGTCGAGCTGCTGGCGTTTTGTGAACAAGAACACCTCACCTTCACGAGAGGGCGTCCCCGACGAAGCAATGATCAGTGCTATGTGGAGCAGAAAAACGGGCACATTGTCCGCCAAGTGGTTGGCTATGATCGCTTCTCTGGCGAGCTGACCTATCGCCAACTGACCGAACTCTATCGGGCGCTGCGCGTCTATGTCAACTGCTTTCAGCCCTCCATGAAGCTCCAGACGAAAGAGCGAGAGGGCAGTAAAGTGCGACGGACCTACGATCAAGCACAAACGCCGATGCAACGGCTGCTGGCCTCCGGCGTCTTGTCTGCCAAAAAGCAGCAAGAGCTTCTTCGGATTACCGAGGCACTAGATCCGCTGCCCTTGCTCACGCAACTCGAACATCTGCAAAAGGCGCTCTGGCGGCACGCCATGACGTCCTCAGCAGCATGCCCTGAAGCTCTCGCTCCACTCCAGTTTTCCGTTCAGCAATGTACGGAGGAAAAGGTTCCCATCGACGGGATTCCTCATACGCCTCCGTCACTGCTCAAACGGGAGCGGAAGAAAAAGTATCAAAAAACTGGGCGGCCTCATGATTGGCGCACACGCAAGGACCCCTTCGAGGGCGAGTGGGAACAGATCACTGCCTGGGTGCTCGCCAATCCAGAACTCACAGGGGTAGACATCTTCCATAAGTTGGAACAGGCCTCCCCAGGACGCTATCGACCGACCCAGGTCCGCACTTTACAGCGGGGTCTGGGCAAGTTACGCGCACGCCTGCTGGTCACCTTCAACGACCAGTGGGGTGAGGAAGCGGTAAGTGGGCAAACCCTGGCTCCAGAGCTGCACGCCGAACTCGTGGGGGTCTGATGCTCGGAGAGAGGAGGGGAACCATGCATTGCGATGCGTTCCCCTCCTCTCTCCATCCCTCCGCGCTAGGGCTGGTTGGCGCGCGGAGCTTCGGCCAGGGGGCCTGCCGGGGCGACGCAAGCGTCCCCACCCCACACAACCCTTCCCATAGGCGCGAACTTAAGAGAGTTCCTCTCCCCCAAACTGGCTTCTGATCATGATACCTCCACTCGCTCAGACCTCTGTGTCGCTGGCTGGGCATGCCAGCGACACACTTGGCTGTAGAGATGGGGCCGCTTGCGATGCCCGGTGCAGAGAAACCGTTGCAACCGGGGTAAACACGCCCGCAAACGCGCGGCCGTATAGCTGCCGCGAATCTGCTGGCACAAGAGATCTACGCTGACTTCAGCCACCATCCATTCACTCAACGGGCCGCCCAGCCCATCCTGCCACCAGGACGCTGGCGAGGCTTCCTCCTCCCTCTGGCTCGGCTCGGCTGCTTGCTGCGTGCAGTGCACCGCATCGCCAGACGGATGGCGGCGCTCTCTTCTTCCAGCAAAGCCCACCCCAGCAAGAGGGCCGTGACCGTCGGCAGCGCCGTAGCTGCTGTCGTGCAGCGCAGGCGCTGCTGCTTCAAGAGCTGTTTGATGCGCTTGAAGAGCAACTCAATGGTACAATCACAAATGACAAATTCTGTTTGAGCCGCAGAGCACGATTGCACCTCTCCTGGTGGCGATTGCCTTTACGCTCACGTACTCCTGTCAGCCAAGAAAACGTGTATCCTACTGATGCAACTGAACTCCATTGCTATCAGGAGGGTACACATGAAGAAACGAGACTGGACCATCCGGCGTCACGGTGTAGTCACAGCTGATGCCCAACAGCGCTGGGATCAAGCGTACCAACGGCTCGTCCGATGGAGCACGACTGCTGGGCTACAGGAAACAGGCAGTGCTCCCGCAGGAGCGAGCCGACAGGAGGAGAACCATGAGGATTGCTATGTATGCACGGGTCTCGACCCAACGACAAGCCCAAACCCAAACTATTGAACAACAATTGACCCGCTTACAAGTCCATTGTCAGGCTCAGGGCTGGCAGTGGCAGGACGAGCACGTGTTTCGCGATGATGGCTACAGTGGAGCGACGCTCAAACGTCCGGGACTGGATCGCTTACGTGAGCAAGTGAGGCAGGCGGCCTTCGATCGGGTGCTGATCACGGCCCCTGATCGCTTAGCGCGCAACTACGTCCATCAAATGTTGTTGATCGAAGAACTGGAACAAGGCGGCTGCCTCGTCGAGTTCGTGGAGCGTCCGATGAGTCAGGATCCCCATGACCAGCTGCTCTTACAGATTCGTGGGGCAGTGGCCGAGTATGAGCGCAGCTTGATTGCCGAGCGCATGCGTCGAGGTCGGCAACAGAAATACCAAGCAGGAAGTCTGTTGCCCTGGACCCGGCCGCCTTACGCTTTGCGTGTGGATCCCGACCGACCACGTGACCCAGCCGGGGTGCGCTTGGAGGCTTCTGAAGCGGCGGTGGTGGCCGAGTTGTTTGCGGCCTACCTGCAGGAAGGCCAGAGCCTCATTGGCCTGACGAAAGGGCTGATCCTGCGAGGAGTGCCGACCCCGCATGGGCAAAGGCGCTGGAACCAAGCCACAGTCCATGGCATTTTAACCAATCCCACCTACACTGGGGTGGTCTATATTGGTCGAACCCGCTCCCATGCGGCACGCACACGTCACTCGCCTCTGGTTCCAATCGGGCGGGTGCGTGGGGGACACCACTACACGCCGTCGGAGGAATGGATAGCGGTGGCGCAAGTGCCCGCCATCATCAGCCGGGAGCAGTTTGACGCGGTGCAGGCTAAATTAGCTCACAATCAGCAATTTGCGCGCCGCAACAATAGCACGCATGAGTATCTGCTCCGGGCCTTGGTCAGTTGCGGACTCTGTCGGTTGGCGTGTACAGGGCGTTCTGACGCCAGGCATGGCTATGCCTACTACACCTGTCGCGGCAAGAGTCATGCCGTCGTGTCCTGCCGCGACGAGAAATGTGCGGCCCGCTTCATTCCAGCAGCACAACTGGATGAACTGGTCTGGCAAGATCTCTGTCAAGTGCTCAGCCATCCTGACCTGCTCACCACGGCCTTAGAGCGGGCGCAGGTACAGCCGTTGCTGATGGTGGATAATTCGTCACCTTTTCTCCTATAGGCTTGGCAGTCGTTCTCAAACTGGTTTATTCTTCTTCAAGAAGCTTCCCACTCTTCCTATTTCAAGTAGCGAGGATCTTATGGCCGTTCATGTGTACATATTCCTGCTCGTGGGCTGTCTCCTCTTCTTTCTAGCGCTGCTGTGGCGTCTTGACTGGCTCCATCTTCCCTGTCGTCTCGCCTCCACTGCCTCGTCGGGTGAAGAGCCAGCGCCTGGGCCTGTACGCCCCTGGCGCGAGGTCAAAAGCCGCCGAGGAGCACCCAAGCGCGTGAACACCGAGGGCTTTGCCT
>WNGP01005514.1_pt1 | contig 11090 bp, 10 predicted proteins | sample 5407671 | NCBI WGS metagenome assembly WNGP01 (sample SAMN13153381, study PRJNA577476) | soil metagenome | isolation source: 40 cm soil or saprolite under Garry oak tree replicate 2 | place: USA:California | collected 2016-06-15
GCGTGCACACGTGGATAGAGGGCACCGCGCGCTACTTTCGAGAGGCGGGGCTCGTGTGGTGGGCCTTCAGGCGAGCTGGTGGACGAGGGCTAGCCGAGGCGGTCGACGAGAGCGCGGGCCCACGCCATGCGCTGAGCGGACATCACGAGCTTCTCCCCGAAGGGCTCGCCGAACGGCCGGGTCGCATCGATGCCGAGCTTTGCCGTCACTCCCCGCTCGTCTGCGCTCGGGTCGAGCATGGCGCCCAGGCTCCCCGAGATGACGACGAGGTCGCGATCGGGCTGCATGCGCGTGGCCACCGCCCACAGCACGTCCGACTCGTCGAACACGTCGATGTCGTCGTCCACCACGATGACGAGCTTCAAGTAGTGGTCCACTCCCAGCACGATGGGAATCACGTGCTTGGCTTCGCCGGGGCGCCCTTGCCGGATGGAGACGTAGGCGGTGAAGGACGATGTCCCCGAGAGCGGGACGTGCACGCCCGTGACGTTGGGAATGGCGCGGCTGAGCGCGTTCATGATCTCCGCCTCGCGAATGAGGCCGAGGGTGGTGATGTGATCGCCCGCCCGCCCCGAGCCGATGGACTGGAACCACGGCGCCTCCCGCCTCGCGATGGCCCGGGCCACGAAGACGTGCTCCGTGCTCCGCCGCGAGAAGTAGCCCGTGAACTCGCCGAAGGGGCCTTCGGGCTCGCGCTCCCGCCCGAGGGCGATGGCGCAGGGCAACGCCTGGCCTTTCGCCTCGGCGCGGCGCTGGTACTCGAACATGCGGCGGCGGGAGTGGAGGCTCACCCCCATCCGGTTCCGCCCCTTCAGCTGGAGGCGGTGATAGCCCTCCGTCTCCACTCCCGTCTCGGGATCTCGCGCCACCAGCATACCCGCCGTGATGTACCGCCCGGCGTCACCCGGGAAGTAGACGGGAATGGGAAGCGCGGCCAGATCGACGGCGTCCCCCGTCACCACGTGCCGGCGAAAGGAAGGGTCCGCCACCACCACGGGCTTCATGGGCTCCTTGATCCGACGCGCGTACTCGGCGGCCAGCTCCGACTCCGGCACGCCGAGGGCAAAGGCGAGGGCGCGCCGGCTTGCCACCACGTTGCACACGACGGGCATGTCGTAGCCCCGGATCTTCTCGAAGACGAGAATGGGATTACGCCGCCGGCGCTCGTACTCGAGCACGACGGCCATGATGTCGTGCTCGAGGGAGACGGGCTCGGCGATGCGGACGACCTCGCCGGGATTGGCCTCACTGTAGGCCGCCACGAAGCTGCGGAGATCCTGGGCCACGCCGTGATTCTATCAGGGTGCGCCGAAAAAACTCGCAGGCGGCTCAAAAAGGTCCAGATGCGAGGCGGCGCCCCGCTCTTCGAGTTGAGCGGCGGCGGCCCCGGGCCGTCGCGAGACGAGGGCTGAGTTGATCCGCAGGCGAGGCGTACTCTCTGTACGTTGAGCCTGCAGTCGAGGGCGCCGTCATCGGATCGCTTTGCGGTGGATCAGCTTGGTTGAACAGGGGGGCCTCTTCGCGCAAGCGCTCATCGGGGCAGATGGGCCTTTTTCAGCCGCCTGCCGCGTTGACCCTGTGCAGGCCCTGTGATACTTCAGGAGCGCGATGGTGGTCACCGTCTACGGCGCTGGCGCGATCGGGGGCACCACGGGTGCCGCCCTCGCGCGGGCGGGGCACGAGGTCCTCCTCGTGGACAGCTACGCTCCCCACGTCGAGGCCATCAACGCGGGTGGGCTCACCGTGGACCGGGACGGCGCGTGGACCACGATCCGCGTGCGAGCCGTTGCCCCCGCCGGCCTCGGCGACAATCTCGAGCTCGTCTTTCTCGCCGTCAAGAGTCATCACACCGTCGACGCGCTCCGGGAGATCACCCCACGGCTGGCGCCCGGCGGGACGATCGTCTCGCTCCAGAACGGGCTGAGCGAGGAGCTGATCGCGCAAGCCATCGGCGCCGGGCGGACCGTGGGCTGCCTGGTCAACTGGGCGGCGGACTGGGTGGCGCCGGGACGGATCCTCCACGGCGGCCACGGCGCCTTCGTGCTCGGCGAGCTCGATGGACGGATCACGCCCCGCGTCCGCGAGCTCGCGCGGCTGCTCAGCGCGGTGGAAGAGACACCGGTCACGGACAACATCTGGGGCTACAAGTGGGCCAAGCTCATCTACGGCGCGCTCCTCTTCGGCACCGCGGTGGTCGACGCGCACGTGTACGAAGTGGTGGAGCGGAGCGCGGGCGTGCAGGCGGCGCTCGTGGGTATCGTGGGAGAGGGCATGGCCGCCAGTGACAAGGCGGGCGTGCGACTGGAGGCCTTCGACGAGTTCGACCCGACATGGTATCGGGCGGCTCTCGCGGGCGACTCGAGCGCCTGCGCGCACGCGATGACGGCCATCGCGACGCACTACCGGGCGCACACCAAGACCAAGACGGGAATCTGGCGCGACCTCGCCGTGCGCAGGCGCAAGACCGAGGTCGATGGCCAGCTCGGTGTCCTGATACGAAAGGGCGAGGCGTTCGGAGTGGCCATGCCGCTCATGCGGAAGCTCTCCGAGCTGATCCGCGACCTGGAAGACGGTCGGCGTGAGATGGCGTGGGAGAACCTCGACCCGCTCGTGGCTCTCGCGCAAGGCTCGTCCCGATGAGCGGCCCGCACTTCGCCTGGCAGGATCCGCTCGAGGCCCGGCTCCTTCCCGCCGTCTCCGCCGAGGAGCTGATGGGCCATGCGCGCGCCATCGCCTCCTGGGAGCGCGAGTCGGGCACCGCCGGGGAAGCGCAGGCTTTCGACTACATCGAGGGGTGCCTCAAGCGCTTCGGCCTCGCGATCGAGCGCCGAGAGATCGAGGCATACATCTCGCTGCCCCTCGAGGCCCGTATCGTCCTGCCCGACGGCACGTCCCTCCCCGCTCTCACCCATTCCTTTTCCACGACGACGCCGCCCGAGGGGCTCGAGGCCGAGCTCGTCGAGGGCGGCGAAGGTACGGGGGAGGCGCTTGCCCGCGCGGGCGCCACCGGCAAGCTCGCCCTCATCGACGGCTTCGCGACGCCGGGCAAGGCATGGACGGCGCAGGAGGCGGGGACCCTCGGCCAGATCTTCGTGAGCCTGGATCACCTCCACAACATGATCGTGACCACCATCTGGGGCACGCCCACGCCGGAGACGGCCTCGCGCATCCCGCGCCTCCCCTGCTGCTCGATTCTCCGGGCCGACGCCGAGCGGCTGCGCGCGCTCCTGGCCCGCGGCCCGCTGCGCGTGCGCCTGCTCACGCGCGTGCGCACGGAATGGATGGCCATCCCGCATCTCGTCGCCGAGCTGCCGGGGGCAGCGGAGGATACCTTCGCGCTCTTCTCTGGCCATGTCGACGCCTGGCACTTCGGCGCCATGGACAACGGCACCGCCAATGCCACCATGCTCGAGGTGGCCCGGCTCCTCGGCGCCCGTCGGAGCGAGCTCCGGCGGGGCATGCGTTTCGCCTTCTGGTCCGGCCATTCGCACGGGCGCTATGCCGGCTCCGCCTGGTACGCGGATCACGCGTGGCGAGACCTCGAGCGCCGCTGCGTCCTGCACATGAACGTCGACTCCACCGGCGCGCGCGGGGCCACCGACTACACGGTCTTTCACGCCACCGAGGACGCCGCGGACTTCGCGGAGACCGTGGTGGCGGACGTGACGGGACAGCGCGGCCGGGCCCGACACTTCTCGCGGGCGGGTGACCAGTCGTTCTGGGGCATCGGTGTCCCCAGCGCCTTCATGTCCATGTCCCAGCTCCCGAAGCAGGACACGCAGTTCGGCCGAGCGACGGAGCGTCTCTTCGGGACTTCTGGATTCCCCTGGTGGTGGCACACGCGCGAGGACACCATCGACAAGATCGACGGCGCGGTGCTCGCCCTCGACACCAGGGTCTACGTCGCCGCCGCCCTCCGGCTCTGCAACGCTCCCGTGCTGCCCCTCGGCCACGCCCGCGCCGCGCGCGCCATCGCCGAGACCGCGGCCGAGCTGCACGCTGCCGCGGCCGGCGTCGTCGACCTCGCGCCCGTGGTCGAATCCGCGCGCGCCCTCGAGGAGGCGCTCCGCGCGCGGGAGGATTCCCTCGCGCGCTCGTCGGCCGGGGTGAACCGCACCCTCATGCGCCTCTCCCGCGCCCTCATCCCGCTCCTCTACACGACGGGCGATCGCTTCGCCCATGACCTCGCTGTGGGCATCCCGCCCCTGGCGGGGCTGCAGCCCACGCGCGGCCTCGCCGCGCTCGACCCCGCCTCCGACTCGAGCCGGTTCGCGGTGGCGGCGCTGGTGCGGGAGCGCAATCGGGTCCTCCATACCCTGGACGAGGCAGCGGAGCTCGTCCGTGAGCTGGCCAGTGCCGGCGAGCGATCGTGATCGAAGTCGTGCCGCGAAAGGAGATTCCTCGATGATGCCAGCTCGAAGCGCGCTGCTTTCCGCCCTCGCCGTCGCGTGGGCGATATCGGTCTGCCTCGGATCCGCCTCGCCCGCGGAGGCCCAAAAGAAGGGCGGCACCCTCACCATCGTGCGGCCCACCGACCCCGTCTCCCTCGATCCCCAGCTCGAGACCACCGCCCCCGGGGCCTGGGTCTACTTCAACATGCTCGAGCCGCTCCTGACCATGGACGAGAAGATGCAGATCCGTCCCGCCCTCGCGGCCTCCTACGAGGTGCTCTCGCCCACCAAGGTGCGCTTCAAGCTGCGGCCGAACGTGAAGTTCCACGACGGCACGCCCCTCAACGCCGCCGCCGTGAAGTTCACCTTCGATCGCGCCCTGCGCGGCAATCCACCCGCGCGGTGGGCAAGCCTCGCCGGCTCCCTGAGCGGGGCGGAAGTGGTGGATGACCTCACGGTGGACGTGATGACGCGCGAGCCCTACGGTCCCATCCTCCGCACGCTGGCCATGTACTGCACGGGCATCGTGTCGCCCACGGCCGTGCAGAAGATGGGCCCTGATTTCAGCCGCGCTCCCGTCGGGACGGGGCCCTTCAAGTTCGTCGAGTGGAAGACCAATACCCACGTCATCCTCGAGCGCAATCCCGATTACTGGGGCGACAAGGCGCCGCTCGATCGCGTCATCTTCAAGGTGGTGCCGGAAGAGGGCGCCCGGATGATCGCGCTCCAGACGGGCGACGCCGACATGGTGCTCCTGCCCGCCCCCGCCCAGCTCGCCGCCCTCAAGCGTGACCCCAAGTACGTCGTCCACGAGGTAGTGGGCGGGCGCGTGGTCTTCGCGGGCATGCATGCCGGGCTGGCCCCGCTCGACGACGTGCGCGTGCGCACGGCCCTCCTGCACGCGGTGGACCGCAAGGCCATTCTCGAGAACATCCTGGAGGGCTCGGCGGTGCCCGCCCGCGGCGTGCTCGCTCCCAGCGTGTTCGGCTTCAAGGACATGCAGCTCGACAAGCTCTACCCCTTCGACCGCGCCCGCGCCAAGGCCCTCCTCGCCCAGGCGGGCTGGACGCCCGGGCCCGACGGCATCTTGCAGAAGGGAGGGCAGAAGCTCTCCCTGTCGTGGCTGGCCGCCCGCGGTCGCTACCCCAAGGACGGCGAGATCACCGAGGCGATCCAGGCCATGTTCAAGGAGGTCGGCGTCGAGGCGAAGGTGCAGTTCCTGGAGTGGGCGACGGTGTTCACTCAGTTCCGCGCCGCCACCCTGAACCAGCACATGTTCACGCTGGGCTGGGTCACCTCCAACGCCGACGCCGACTACTCGCTCTACGCGCTCTTCCATTCCAAGCAGGTCCCCCCCACGGGCTGGAACACCTCGCGCTACGCCAATCCGCGCGTGGACGCTCTCGTGGAGCAGGCGCGCCGGAGCATGAACCAGACGGAGCGCGAGAAGCTCTACGGCGAGGTGCAGGACATCCTCGCCAAGGAGATGGTGTGGATTCCCGTCTACAACACCAAGGAGATCGTGGTCACCCGCGCGAGCGTGAAGGGCTTCACCGTGCATCCCGTGGAGTACAACCTGTGGCTGGGAAAGGTCTGGCTCGACAAGTAGCGTCCTGCCCATGATGCCTCCCGCGCCCGCCGGCCCGGGCGCCGCCGCGCGCCCGGCGCCGGGGCCGGGCCCGGCGCGACGGCCATGCTGACCTTCGTCGCCCGGCGGCTCCTGCTCGCCATCCCGGTGCTGCTGGGTGTGGTCTTCGTGGTCATGCTCACCATCGAGCTGATTCCGGGCGATGCCGTGTCGCTGATGCTGGGAGAGCACGCCACGCCCGAGGCGGTGGCCAAGCTGCGCGACTATCTCGGGCTCGACAAGCCCCTGCTCGTCCGCTACGTGGGCTACGTCGGGCGCGTGGCGCGCGGCGACCTCGGCCGCTCCATCCAGCAGAACCGACCCGTGGTCGACGAGCTCGCCGACGCCTGGCCGGCCACCCTCGAGCTGACCGCGGCCGCGCTGGTGATCGCCGCCGCCCTCGGGATCGCCGCGGGCGTGATCTCCGCGGTGTGGCCGAACTCCGCCTTCGACGCCCTGGCCCGCCTCGGCTCCCTTTTCGGCCTCTCCATGCCGGTCTTCTGGACCGGCCTCGTGCTCATCGTGGTCTTCGCCTTGTGGCTGCCCTGGATGCCCGTGGGGGGAACGGGATCGCCGGCGCACCTCGTGCTGCCCGCGATCACCCTGGCCCTGCCCTCGCTGGCCATGGTCGCGCGCATGACGCGCTCGAGCGTGCTCGACGTGCTCCGCGAGGATTACGTGCGCACCGCGCGGGCCAAGGGCGTGGCCGAGCGGCTGGTGGTGGCCAAGCACGCCCTGCGCAACGCGGCCATTCCCATCTTCACGCTACTGGGCCTGCAGGCCGGCCAGCTCATGGGCGGCGCCGTGCTCACCGAGACCGTCTTCGCCTGGCCCGGGCTCGGACGCCTCATGGTCAAGGCAATCTTCGCCCGCGACTACGTGCTGCTCCAGGGCGCGGTGCTCGTCTTCGCCCTCGCCTTCGTGGTCATCAACCTCGCGGTCGACCTCGCCTACGGGGCGCTGGACCCGCGGATCGCGCGGCAGGGCTAGCATGGCGGTGGGCGCCGGCGTGATCGTGGCCCGTCCCGCCGCCCCCGCCACGCTTTCCGCCGATGCCTGGCAGCGCTTCCGCCGTAACCGCCTCGCCTTGGCCGGGCTCGTCGTGGTCGCTCTGCTCGTCGTCGCGGCGGTGGGCGCGCCGTGGCTGGCGCCCGCCGATCCCGCCAAGCAGAGCCTGATCGAGAAGCGGGCGCGACCGGGCAACAAGTTCCTCCTCGGGGCCGACGAGTTCGGACGCGATATCCTCTCGCGCGTGCTCTTCGGAAGCCGGGTGGCCTTGCTCGTGGGCCTCCTGTCGGTGACCATCGCCCTGGGGCTCGGTCTGTTCCTGGGTTGCCTGGCGGGATTCGCGGGAGGCTGGATCGACGTGCTGATCATGCGCGGGGTCGAGATCCTCCTGGCCTTCCCCTACCTTCTGCTCGCCATCGCAGTGGTGTCAGCGTTGGGACCGGGTGTGCTGAACACCACCATCGCGGTGGGCATCTGGGGGACACCAACGGTGACCCGCATCGTCCGCGGAGCGGTGCTGGCCGCCCGGTCGAGCGAGTACGTCAGTGCGGCCCGGGCCCTCGGGGCCTCGGCGGGAGAGGTCCTGCGGCGCCACGTGCTCCGGAACATTCTGCCAACCGTGGTGGTTTACTCGACGCTCTTCATGGCCAATGCCATCCTGGTCGAAGCAGCTCTCTCTTTCCTGGGCCTGGGGGTGCAACCACCCACGCCGTCCTGGGGACTCATGGTGTCCAGCGGACGTGACTTCCTGCTCGTGGCCCCCCACATCGCAACCATTCCGGGTCTCGCGATCATGCTCGCCGTCCTGGGATTCAACCTCCTCGGGGACGGGCTGCGGGACGCCCTCGACCCGCGCCTGCGGGGCCAGGTCTAGCAGTGCGCCTCCAGGGACGCGCAGCCATCGTCACCGGCGCCGCGCACGGCATCGGCCGTGCCATCTGCGTGGAGCTGGCCCGCGAAGGGGCTTCGGTGTGGGCGTGCGACGTCCTGGCGCGCGAGCTCGAGGAGACGCGGCGGACGGTGGAGGCAGTGGCGGCGGGCGCCTGCCGGGTCGCGGAGCTGGACGTGCGCGATCCGGAGGCGGTGAGGGCCCTGGTCGCGCGGATCGAGGCGACGGCGGGGCGCGTCGACGCCCTCGTGAACTCCGCGGGCGGGGTGGCGGGGCAGACCATGCGGCCCATCGAGCAGGTCACCGATGACGACTGGCAGGTCATCTTCGCCATCAACCTCAACGGAGCCTTCCACTTCACGCGCGCGGCGGCGCCGATCATGAAGCGCGCGGGCCGGGGCGCCATCGTGAACATCTCATCGGGAGCGGGACGCTCCTACAGCCTCACGGGCATCCAGGCCTATGCCAGCGCGAAGGCGGGCCTCATCGGCTTCACCCGCCAGACCGCGCGCGAGCTGGGCGCCCACGGCATCCGCGTGAACTGCGTGGCGCCGGGCTTCGTTCGCTCGAATCCGGCCTCCGAGCGGCAATGGGAAGCCATGGGCGCAGCGGGGCAGCGGCGCCTGCTCGACTCTATCGCGCTCGGTCGGCTCGGCCTGCCCGAGGAGATCGCGCGCGCCGTCATCTTCTTTCTCTCCGATGACGCGGCGTACGTCACCGGGCAGACCATCAGCGTCGACGGCGGCCACTGGATGCTCGGCTGAAGTTCGATCAACCGGTGAATGAAGTTGACCGGGAAAGGAGACGTGATATAAGCGTCAGCGTGTGAAGCGACCCCGTGCTCTGCAAGGGATCGGGCGGCCCTGACACTCCAACAGACAAAGGAGGCTCACCGATGATCCGCGTACTTCGTCACGGCGGAGTTGCTCTGATGTTTCTCGCCATTGCCGCCAGTCCTCTCATCGCGGTGGCCCAGGTCCCGGCCCCGCCGCCCCCCTACGGGGCGCCGATCACCTTCGATCAGGCCCAGAAGGCCATGGCGGCCGCGCAGGCCGAGGCCAAGAAGAACAACTGGAACGTCGTCATCGCCATCGTCGATAGCGGCGGCCATCTCGTCTCGCTCCAGCGCCTCGACAACACGCAGTACGGGAGCATCGACGTCGCCAAGGGGAAGGCCACGACCGCGGTGAGCTTCCGTCGTCCCACCAAGGCCCTCGAGGACGTCATCACGGGCGGCGGCGCTGGGCTGCGCATCTTGAAGCTGGAAGGCGCGACGCCGCTCGAGGGCGGCGTCCCCATCGTGGTCGACGGCAAGATCATTGGCGGCATCGGCGTGTCGGGCGTGCTCTCTTCCCAGGACGCGCAGATCGCCAGGGCGGGAGCGGACTCGCTGAAGTAGTCGTTCCGTCGCGGCACCGAAATCTGGGAGGCCCTCATGCAACCCATCAGGCGCTGGCGCGGTCAGGCTCAAGGGCGCAACCGCATGGCGGCCTACCAGGACCTCGTGTGGACGGTCGCGACGCACGACGACCGCGCCGCGGATATCCAGGAGCAGACGCGCCGCGCCCTCGCGGTGCTGGACAAGAACCTCGCCGAGGCCGGGACGGACAAGACGCGCCTGGTCTCGGCGCAGGTTTTTCTCGCGGACATGACGATGAAGACTCAGTTCGACGCCGTGTGGAACGAGTGGATGGGTCCCGATCCCGACCACTGGCCGCAGCGGGCGTGCGTGGGCGCCACGCTCGCCGGTCACTGTCTGGTCGAGATCATCGTGGTCGCCGCGGCAAAGTAAGAGACGGAACAAGGAGGGCATGCCCATGGACGCCAATGCTGCCGTGCTGTACGAGGTGAACAAGCCGCTGGTGATCGAGGACGTGGAGGTGCTGGAGCCCGGCCCTCACGAGGTCCGCGTGCGCTGGGCGGCCAACGGCGTCTGCCACAGCGACCTGCACGTGATGACGGGCGACTACCCTCACCCGCTCCCCGTCGTCCTCGGCCACGAGGCGGCCGGGGTGGTCGAGAAGATCGGGGCGGGCGTGGAGAGCGTCAAGCCCGGCGATCACGTGTGCTCGAGCTACATCCCCTCCTGCGGGAAATGCTGGTACTGCATCGGCGGCCAGCCGACCATGTGCGCGCTCCGCGACAAGCCGCGGTGGTTCATGCTCGACGGCACGTCGCGCTTCCGCAAGAACGGGCAACCGCTCCATCACTTCCTCCAGGTCTCGGGATACGCCACCCACTCCGTTTTGCTCGAGGAAAGCGTCATCCCCATCAGGAAGGACGCGCCCCTCGACCTCGCGTGCCTCGTGAGCTGCGGCGTGCTCGCGGGCGCCGGCCCCGTGTTCAACCGGGCCAAGGTGCCGCCGGGAGCGAGCGTGGCCGTGTTCGGCTGCGGCGGGGTCGGGCTCAACACGATCCAGGCGGCGCGGATGGTGGGCGCGGGCAAGATCATCGCCGTCGACGTGAATCCCCAGAAGCTCACGTGGGCGGAGGAGTTCGGGGCGACCCACGTGGTGGATGCCTCCAAAGAGGATCCCGTTGCGCGTGTGCAGGCCATCGGCGGCATCGGCGGCGTGGACTTCGCCTTCGAGGTAGTGGGCACGCAGAAGACCATCGAGCAGGCCCTCGCTTCGACTCACCGGGGCGGGATGTGCGTGATCGTGGGCGTCAGCCCGGCCGGCACGCGCCTGTCCATCGACCCCGGCATGCTGCTCCAGCAGCGCGTGCTCACGGGGTCGTCCTTCGGAGCGGGGCACCAGCGCACGGACGTGCCGCTCCTCATCGATCTCTTCATGGCCGGCAAGTACCAGCTCAAGGAGCTGGTATCGCGTCGCCTCCCGCTCAAGGAGCTGAACCACGCCTTCGACCTCATGAAGCAGGGCGAGGTCAAGCGCTCCGTGATCGTCTACGAGTAGCGTCGAGGAGAGGCGGCGAGAGCGATGGCCTTCGTGCCAGGCGTCCGCCTGCGTGCCGGCCCGCGGGTCTCGAGCGGTCGACGATTGCGGCCGGTCACCGGGCCCTGCTGAAAATCAGCTTCGACTCTACCGTCTCGGCCAGCATTTCGTTCCCGGAGACCGCCGCACTGAAGTGCGACAAGGTTGTCCTGTGGGAACAAGGGGTGAGCAAAGATCCGAGCGAGAGGCCTTCTCGTAAGTTGCTAAGGGTTGGTTCATTA
>WNGP01017747.1_pt1 | contig 11089 bp, 10 predicted proteins | sample 5407671 | NCBI WGS metagenome assembly WNGP01 (sample SAMN13153381, study PRJNA577476) | soil metagenome | isolation source: 40 cm soil or saprolite under Garry oak tree replicate 2 | place: USA:California | collected 2016-06-15
AGTCGGTTGCCTCTTGCCTCGCATCAGAGATCAGACTCTTGCACAGATACCCCTCCAAGAGCTGGGGCCACGCAAGAGAGGGAAAAAGAAAGAATTTTCTTAGAATCTCAACCAGATCTCAACCAGATCTTAACCTACTCTCCCTGCCTCTCGCTCTAAATGTCTCTTATACTTTACAAGGAATTTTTAGTTTGAATAATAAGTTAACATAATGGGGCGTCATATGAAGAAGAATTATCGGCAACTATTTAGGGTTGGAGCGTTAATGTTTCTATTGCTAGTCTCGATTGTTAACTTTGCCAATATAGCAACAGGAAATCGATCGATTAACACGCATGCTGCTGGAAATGGTGACCCGGTTTATGGCCATGTATATTGGAAAGTAGATTATGAGACAGGAAATTTGAGCCAGTGGAATGCAATTAACACTGGAGGATCCTGGGGCAATAGCTCGATAAAAGTCGTTACAAATCCTGTACGACAAGGCAAATATGCAGCAAAGTTTACTCTTACAGGTGGGAATGGCGCTCATGTGCGTGCTGAAACCGAAGCAACTCAGGCACAAACTGGTGGATATGCAGGACAAGAATGGTATTATTCCTGGTCTATGTATGCTCCTTCAACCCCTAACAAACAGACAGGATGGGGGAGCTGGAATTTGGTAACACAATGGATGGACTTATTATATCAATGCTCGCCGCCCTTACAAATAGATATTACGCCTTTGAAGAATGGACTATGGTATACGTTAGACTCCCGTCTCTTCGATAACAAACGTGGATGCGCATCATTGGGTCCAAGTCATGATTGGAATTTGGGCCCGGTAGTGTATAACCGGTGGACTGACTTTACTGTTTATGTGAAATGGTCCTCAAATCCAAAAGTGGGTTTTGTACAAGTATGGATGAATGGAGTAAACGTTTTTCCCTTGACTCATGTGCGTACACTCGATACTAGTGGAGGGGTGTATATGCAACAGGACATCTATAGGCCAGGCGCGAAGTCAGGATCTAACATTCTTTATTTTGATGATTTAAAGCGTCATGATGCCTATAACCCAGGTGCCAATAGCACACCGACGCCCTCACCAACTTCTTAATAAACCCATCAAAATAGCACCAACGCATTCACTTACTCCAACACCTATTGTACTCCTATTCTGAACTGGGAGTGTAGATGGCAAAAGCCCTTTGCTGGGAGCGTGAGGGCCGCGCATCTGGGGGATGCAAGAGTGGGTCCCTCGCTTCTTGTGTATCTTGCGGACCTGCTGCCCACAAATAGGGTTTTGAGTGGATGTCAGACTTCTATTCCATTGGCCAATGGAATAGAAGTCTGACATGCTAGTATTGGGGTGCAGATTATCTTTATAAAGATAATCTGCTATATAAAAATCCTCTAAGAAAAGAGCCTCTTTTCTAATTTCTTAGGGCACTGGTTGCCTGCTTCTCTTGTAACTCCAGCGCCTCATGTACGGCAGTAAGAATTCTCACAACCTCAACACCAACGCCTCCATGGGCGCGAGGCTGTACGCCTGTCAGAATGGCATTGACGAAATCTTGGCATTCCAGGTGTAGCGGCTCAATCCAATCAATATGGGGAATACTGATCGCGCCATAGCGATAAGAAACAACGGGGTCCGCATTCACATCTGCTCCTTTATTGTAGATTTTGAGCATTTCTGCTGGATTGGTATCGTCATAGACCGCCATCCGCTCATCCCCAATTACCGTAACTCGACGAATTTTACAAGGGTGAAGCCAACTGACGTGTATATGAGCCGTCATACCGTTGGCAAAACCGAGGTCAAGATGTGCGATATCGTGGATGTGTGGTAGAAGGTGAGCATGCGCCTGTACTTTGATTTGATTCGGCTTTTTGCCAAGTACGTAGAGCAGGATCGATATATCATGAGGAGCGAGATCCCAGATCACATCAATGTCACTACGAAACAAGCCTAAATTAACCCGCTCGGTTTCTACACAAAAGATGTTGCCCAGGTCACCATTTTGAATCATTTTACGCAACTCGTTGACAGCGGGGCTGTACTCAAAGGTGTGGCCAACCATCAAAATACATTGCCGTTGCTCTGCCAGAGCAACTAGTTCTTCAGCTTCGGCAATGTTAGCCGTAAGGGGCTTCTCAACAAGTACATGTTTGCCGTGTAACAATGCCTCTTTTGCCAATTGATAGTGGGTTCGCACAGGAGTGGCGATCACCACTCCATCAACATCTGAACGAAAGACATCTTCCGCCCGTGTCGACGTTTGTAATCCCGGCTGTGAAACGCTCAAAGATGCCAGCCGATGCACATCTGTGTCTGCTACTATTCTTACTGCTGAATGTGCTATAGTTGAAAGGTTCCGCGTAATCTTCGGTCCCCAATATCCCCAGCCGATCACTCCAAAACTTAGGTCGGTCATTATATTCCCCCTAACATAATTTTTAAGGTAACTATTCAGGTCATTTGTCTTTTGTGCCGCCTCTGGCGGCTAAGAGAAGGCGTATAGCGGAGACCCGCTATTTGCATCCCGCCAAGGGGGATTTGAAGGCCCCTTGGATCCTCTTTAGCCTCTTATTAGCCACTTATATGTACACTCGAGACCTTTAGTGTGATACTTTTCTTCACTGCATTGACAACCCTCTGTATCTGCTCAGTTGTCAACTCTGGGTACATGGGTAACGAGACGACACGTTCTGCCACATCTTCTGTCACAGGCAACATGCCTCGCGTATAGCCATACCTAGCGCAAGCTGGTTGCAGATGGATGGGAATCGGATAGTGGATACTAGTGGCTATGCCTTCTTGCTCAAGGAGTGTACGGAACCGATCGCGTTCCCGTACTCGCACGACATATACATAATAGACATGGCTTACCCCCGGTTGTACGATCGGTACTGCCTCGACTATTCCTTGCAATTGCTCCGAATAGACATGCGCATGCGCCTGCCGGGATGCATTCCACTGCTCTAGATAGCCTAGTTTTATCCGAAGGACGGCTGCTTGTAACTCATCTAAACGTGCATTGACGCCTAATACCTCATGTTGATAGCGTACGAGCGATCCGTGATCGCGTAAAATGCGTAGCGATTCGGCTAGAACAGGATCGTTGGTCACACAGATACCTGCTTCACCATAGGCTCCCAGATTCTTGCTGTAATAGAGACTAAAACAACCAATATCTCCAAAACTGCCAACTCGTTGTCCCTCATACGTTGCCCCATGAGCCTGAGAAGCATCCTCAATCACTCGCAGTCCGTGTGTACGCGCAAACTGCAACACTGGTTGCATTTCGACAGAATGGCCATAAAGATGAACGGGAATAATGGCACGTGTTTGGGAAGTCAGAGCGCTTTCTAGCTGCCGATAGTCCATCATATAGGTATCAGGATCAATATCGACAAAGACTGGCGTTGCACCTACCAGAGCAATAGCCTCAACTGTGGCAATAAAAGAGTTAGCCACAGTGATGACTTCATCGCCTGGTCCGACCTCGCAGGCACGTAGAGCGAGTACGAGCGCATCGGTACCAGAGGAAAGACCTATCCCATACTTACATCCGCAGTAGGTGGCGAATTCGTTTTCAAATGCCCGCGAGTGCGGACCGAGAAAAAGCTGCATATGGTCAAGTACCTCTTCGAAAGCTGCCAGAACCTCGTGTTTGATTGTCTGATATTGAGCTTGTAAGCCAACTAAAGGTATTTGCATGTGTAAATCTTGCTCCTAACAGTTAAACTAGATTATGTAATATTGACTCATCAATCACAACGTCTCAAAACTTCAATCATAACATCTAAAATGTTCATGGATACGAAAAAGCCATACACAATTATGATTTCATAACCAATTTGCAGGCTTATTAACCAAATCAACATTGAAATTCCACCAACATATATTCAATGTCAGATTAAAATAAAATGAGTAATCTGAACAAATCACTCATTCTGTTGGATTCTGTCAGTAAAGGCTGAATATCATAATTTGGGGGGAAATGCATGAGTCTATCTTTAGACGCACCGAAATCAACTAGCGCTCATTCACTTACCGACTATGATGTTGTAATTGTTGGAGCCGGTCCGTATGGTCTTTCAATCGCAGCCCACTTGTTAGAACGTGGGATTAATGTAGCAGTCTATGGCCGACCTTTAAGTTTTTGGCGTGAGAATATGCCAAGAGATATGTTACTTCGCTCATATTGGTGGGCGAGTAATCTCTCTGATCCTCACAAACAATATGGTTTGGCGCAATACTTTCAAGAAAAAGGCATGGAAGCATATGATCCTCTTGCATCTAAGACTTTCATTGCATATGGTCTCTGGTTCCAAAAGCAACTGGTTCCCAATATCGATGAGACTTTTATAAAGACGATCGAGTTGAAAGGGGACAAATTCATCTTAATGCTTACACATGGTCGTGTGATTCGAAGTTCTGCTGTTGTGATGGCCCCTGGGTTGGGCTACTACACCTACCGACCGCCAGAGTACGACCATCTGGAGTCTGAATTAGTAACACATACAGCCGAGCATCAGTTGTTTGACCGTTTCGTCGGTAAACAGGTAATTATTATAGGTGGAGGACAAAGTGCATTAGAGACAGCCGCCTTAGCACATGAGAGCGGCGCTCATGTACAATTGGTGAGCCGAAGTCCCCTCACCTGGATAAAGGGATCTGGTTCATTCCCGGAGCATCGTCCGCTCATGGAGCGGCTTCGTAATCCAAAAGCAGGCATTTCTCCTGGCTGGTTTAACTGGAGGCTAGAACATTTTCCTTATCTTTTCCAACGGCTCCCTCGATCTAGAAAAGATAAACTGCTACATGGCCCTGGTCGCAATGGCCCAATAGGGGCGGCATGGCTGAAGCCGCGGATCGAAGGTCAGGTTATCCTACATGAGTTGCAGCATGTACAGGAGGCAAGGGAATTGGATGATGGGGTGATACTGTCGCTGTCAAACCATATGAAGTTGAAAGCTGATCACGTTATATTGGGAACGGGGTATCACTTAGATATTCGTAAATTGCCCATGCTGGATCCACAGTTATTAACAAAAGTGCAGACGTATCAGAATGCTCCCATATTGAACAAGGGGTTCGAAAGCAGCGTGCCAAAACTCTACTTTGTAGGATACTCCTCACTGCTGAGCTTCGGACCACTCTACCGCTTTGTAGTCGGTACCGACGCGGCTGCAAAACGAGTGGCTGATTCGGTAGCAAAACAGGTAGGACATAAGATGTCTCAGAAGGTGTTAAGGGTAAGTCGATAGTAAGGAGACAGGCTCTGAAAAAGCAACTTCTTTTCTTTGCCATATGCTATTATACCGGCGTGTTGAAACTTATGGTCTGGTGGAGACAGCTCTTGGGACGGCACTTAATTATTCTCAATTACCATCGTGCGTCAGGGGATTTATACCGTCATCTGCTCTACCTGCGTCGAAATTATCGCATCATGCATCTAGAGGAGGCTCTAGAGGAGCTATACGCATCGAATAAAGCAGCTGTGCAGAAACGCGATCGGCGAACTCCATTGGTATTGACCTTTGATGACGGATTCAGTGATCTTTATACAGAAGCTTTTCCAATAGTGAGTAAGCTACAAGTTCCTATCACTGTATTTATTATTCCTGGCTATATCGACAGTGGTAACTGTTTCTGGTGACAGGAGGAGCGGAAAGCACTTGCGCATGTGATCTATCTGCATGCACGGAATGCCAGGTCAGTTGCAGAGCGTGAAGAATTCCTGGGAATGGTTCGTGAAGAGTTGATGGTGCCATCTTCGATTCTCCGCGACAAGGGGGTCGTCTTGAACTGGGCTGAAATCCGTGAGATGGCTGCAAGCGGATGGGTTTCATTTGGTGGACATACGATGCATCATCCTGTGCTCAGCTATCTAAATGACCCAGGTGAAGTGCAACATCAGGTAATCGAATGCTCTGCCATCATGGAACAGCAATTGGGCCAGCACGTTCGTATATTTGCTTATCCTATTGGAAAGGCTGAGCACATCAATGAGGTAGCTGTAGAAGCAGTGCGGTCGGCAGGATACGATTGGGCTGTAACAACCATCTATGGTTTCAATACCCCGAAAAGCAATCCGCTCCAACTTCGCCGTATTGAGATTGACATGGAACGCCACTGGTTGTTGTTAGCAGCGGATGTAGCAGGCTTAAGGAAACCCCTCGTGCCGGTGTTCTCCTATGCAAGCAATTTGCTATCAGCCAGCAGAAGATTCGTACATTTACGTCCTAGATTATCACAGCTAAAACGGCAGTCGTTTTGAGGTAAAGCATAATGCAAGATTTTCTTCTGGAGGAATCACACGATACCAATCTGCAGCCAAAGTTGAGGAAAAGCAAGTTTGCAAATAACTCCTTATTACCTGAAACACCTCAACAAGCGTTCGATGCACTGGTGCTTGAAGCAAATCTGCGACAATCGTTAGTGACGGTCCGCTCACTTGGTAGACACGGATTGAATGTGGCTGCTCTTGAAACATTTGATAGAGTTCCTGCCTTTTCATCACGATGGTGTCAGAGAGCATTCGTCTGTCCAACAGACGGAAGTTCGGAAGCATTTCTCAACTATCTAGAGCAGATTCTCGATCGCACCAGGGTGAAGGTCCTCATCACTTCGTCGGATTCCACTGCGGCATTGCTATGCATGTATCGTGAGCGCCTTGAGCGACGTGCAAGTATTGCGCTGGCCAGGGAGCCCGCTCTGGGCATAGCATTGAATAAAGAGCAGACACTGGAAATTGCCAGGCGACTAGGTTTGGGCATTCCAAGAAGTATGCATGTCAAGACCTTGGATGAGGTCGAGGCTGCAATACAGTATGTTGGATTGCCAGCCGTCGTCAAACCTGTGCAATCGTGGGTATGGAGCGAAGGACAGAGCATTAAACTGAGTTGTATGCTGGTAACAACGCTCGATGAAGCACGATACGCAGTTGAAGAATTGACCTGTCAAGGTCAAGGAGTAGCAATACTCTTTCAGCAGTATCTTTCAGGCAGAAGAGAGGCAGTGAGCTTTTTGTATGCTCAAGGTCAATTCTATGCACGCTTCGCTCAGTGGGCCAGGCGGACGGTACCTCAATTAGGTGGTACATCGGTATTACGTCAGAGTATTGCAATTCCTCCGGATATAGATGACCAAGCGGAACGATTAGTGCGTGAAATAGAGTTGGAGGGCTACTCCGAAGTAGAATTTCGGCGGGACAGCGATGGAAATCCCTACTTGATGGAAATTAATCCACGCCTCTCAGCCTCGGTTGAGATTGCGGTACGAGCTGGGGTTGATTTTCCCTACCTTCTCTATCAATGGGCGAATGGTGATCAGCTCACACCACTGACAGGTTATCGTGTTGGTAAATGGATGCGACATCTCGGTGGTGACATCGCGACAACGCTTGAGGCCGTACAGAACTCTGGCAGGCCAGGAATGCCATCACCAACCAGGGCTTCATTTGATTTCTTCGTCTCATGCTTCACTCCAATAAGGTATGACTACCTTGATTTGAGAGACCCTCTTCCTGCTTCGGTGGCAACGGTCGAATCTGCGCGTTATTGGGGGGGGAGAATAGGAAAGTGGCTAGTGAAGCAATCTCGGGCTTTGCGATAAAAATACACCTAAAAAGGAACACGCAAAACCGGATAGAAGACACCATGCCGAGTGTTGTGTAAAGACCCTGGTTGACTGACAAATTGAATGTGCCTGAAAAAGGGAGAAGAGTGCTCAGCAAAAGGATGACGAATCCGCCCGGGCCCAAACTCATGAAGGTTGTACCTCGCTCAATCGTGGCGTGTTTCGCAAAGGCTGATGGAGGGTGGCCACGAGTGCCAGGATGAATTGCGGGACGAAGAGTAACAGAACGGTGAGAACAGGACCAATTGCCTGGAGGAGCACACCTGTGAGCAACAACCCAACAGATTGGCAGCCGAACAAGACGACGCGGTAGAGACTGTTCACCCGGCCCTGCAACTTGTCTGGGATCGAGGCTAATCGGAAGCCGTATTGTACCGAGGAGTGGATTGGAACGACGATGAAGGCAGATGCCACGATCAAACCTAAAACAACTGGATTGGGCGCGAAGGCGAAGGGCAACCACGTCAAGGCTAGGAGCCAGCTTGCGATGATCATGAGTTGCCCGACGCGGAACCTCTTAGCGAGTGGACCGGCGATGAGCGCGCCAAGAATGCTGCCGATGCCGCCACTTGCCAGGATGAGGCCGGTTGTAAGCTTGGATGCATGGTGTTGTTGGACAAGGACGAGCACGATCAATACATACCCAGCGCCACAGAGGTCGAGTCCACTTACCAGCACCGCCAGAAAGCGCATCACAGGGTGATGCCACAGCCAGTGCATGCCATCCAGGATCTCTGTCCAGAAGCGCACGATGAATCGACCTCCTACACCAGACGCGGCGGTTCGCTCTTGTTGAAACGGCGTTTTGATAAAGAGCAATGAGCAGACCGAAACGACATACGACACGGCGTCAGCCAGAAATGGCATGGTGTTGCTAATGGAATAGAGGATGCCACTGAAGGATGGTCCGAGTAGTCCGGAGACGGAGTACACGAACTCATTCTGCGCAGTAGCACCAGAAAGTTGTTCCTGCGACACGACGCGTGGCAGAGCCGCCGCTTCGGCCAGACCGAAAAAGATGAAAAGCGTGCCCTCGATGAATGAGACGAGGTAGAGTTGCACGGCTGTAAGCAATCCGAAAGCGAACGCAATTGGAATACTCCCCAGGGCAAGGGCGCGTCCTGTATCGCAGAGAATCATGACCCGCTTGCGATTCCAGCGGTCAATCAACGCTCCAGCGGGAAGGCCAAAGAGGATGTAAGGCAGCGTGCGCATGGCGGCGATCAGACCCGCTTGCGCAGGGGAGCCGGTGACCGCCAAAATCACCCATGGAAAAGCGATCAACGAGACCTGCGATCCGATTGCTGAGACGATCTGCCCACTCCACAGCAGCAAGAAGTCGCGATTGTGCCATAATGAGGCGGGTCGAGCAGGTGCTGTGCCCATATTTGGCATTGCCTTTCCCCCTAGACAGAGAATCTGTCTTGTTTCCATGAGCAAAAGTGCCTTGAATGGGTTTCTGCTTCCTTCAGCAAAATCGGCACAAAACCCTCTCCGGGCCTGTAATTCGGCGATTGATATGGGCCCCTCTTAGGAATCTATACACCGGTTTGAGGACTTTTATTCCTTTTGCTGAGCACTCTTCCCCTTTTTCAGGCACATTCAATTTGTCAGTCAACCAAGTAAAGATCAGCAATAAACAAGCAACCAGAGGTGTGAGGCTGGTAACCGCTGCCCACAAGATCTGAGAGAAGAGAAAAAGAGGCGCCAAGTCTACCACAGATGGGAAGAAAAAGATGGGAAAGGGTTCTTGTTACACAGGATCATTTGCAATGGCAACCTTCCCCTGACCCAGCCGTTTGGGCTGGCGATTTTGATCCGCTAGCGATCCTCATGCATCTCTTAGGAGACCGGTATCCTGGGCAAGTGGATATCCTGCATTACCGCCCAGACGATGGTCAAGCAACTGGTTTCCGTCGTGAAAGCGTCAATCTGATCAGTCCGCTGCCGAACGTTGCTAAAGAAGCTTTCAATGGCATTGGTACTTCGGATGTACCGATGCATCACCGGCGGAAAAGCATAAAAGGTTAAAAGATGCTCTTCATCTTCGACCAGGCTGCGGATAGCTTCAGGATAGCGCTTCTGGTATTTGGCTTGAAAGGCCGTCAGATTGAGCAGCGCATCCTCTTTCTTCTCCTGCTTGAAGATCCCAGCTAATTCTGCGCTGACCTCTTTGCGCTCGCGATGGGGAATGGCGTTCAGCATATTGCGTTGTTTATGCACGACACAGCGTTGGCGCGGCGTCGCGGTAAAGAGAGCGGAGACGGCGGCAAGCAGGCCTTCATGCCCATCGGTGACGATCAGATCCACCTGAGTGGCCCCACGGCGGCGCAAATCTTGTAAGAGACAACTCCACCCATCTTTGTCTTCCTCCGCACACGCTCGTAGTGCTAGCACGTCTTTGTTCCCCTCCAGGTCGACACCGAGCGCGGTTAAAATGATGGTCGAGTCGGTTTGTACTCCATGCCGAACGGTAAAATGGACACCATCGAGGTAGACAATGCGATAGTGGGGGAGCAGTGGGCGCTCTCGCCAGGCTTCAAATTGCTCAGTCAAGGTTTGATTGAGACGACTGACCGCGCTAGCGCTGGGGGCGACTCCCATCAGCGTTTGGGTCACTTCTCCCACTTTTTGCGTACTGACCCCTGCCACAAACATCTGCGTTATCCCATCGGCCACCTGCGGTTCATAGCGACTGTAGCGATCAAAGACCTGGGTATGGAAGTGCCCTTCTCGATCTCGGGGGACCTCAAGATCTTCGATGGGACCGGATGAGGTCGCCAGATCGCGAGTGTAGGTGCCATTGCGGTATCCTTTCCGCTCAGGAGTATACTCTCCCCAGGCGGCTCCCAGGAACTGCTTCAGTTCCTCGCGCATGACTTCTTCGATCACCACTCGCACCGCATCCCGCATCAACGCGCGCAAATGCTCATGGAACATCTGCTGTTCTGGCAATGGTGGGGATGCTTGTTCCAACGCTAAGGGGTCCGTGTTGGATGTGGTACTCTTTTTCTTGGGTACAGGCATATTCGTTCCCTCCTGTTTGAAATGGAATGTTTTGGGTAAAAGGGACAAGTTATGCCTGTATTATCTCTTCAATTTCTCTTCTTTGGGAACCCTCTACTCTTTACACACAATACAGGATGGTGTCGAAGACGGACACAGATAAACAAGGGAGTCACCTTGAAGACGCTTGCTGACTGACCAGAGAATGTTCTGAAGCGTGTAAGAAAAGGTTATCAACAGTTCCCTGGGAACTGTTGCAATTGCTAAATGTAGCAAGAAATGTAGCAACGCCGACAACAAACAGAGATGAATAATGGTATATGTGAACATAGCACGAGAAAATGAGATCAGCGAACGGCTATGAACAACCTATGCCGAATCTCTCCTTCGACCCCTCTTTCTCACACAACTTGGATCCATCACTCATCCCTTGTCCCGAGTGGAGAAATC
>WNGP01004957.1_pt1 | contig 11086 bp, 19 predicted proteins | sample 5407671 | NCBI WGS metagenome assembly WNGP01 (sample SAMN13153381, study PRJNA577476) | soil metagenome | isolation source: 40 cm soil or saprolite under Garry oak tree replicate 2 | place: USA:California | collected 2016-06-15
ACTAGGGCGCGGCGAAGCTTATAGTCCGTCCTACCCTCCCGCCTACGCCGGTATGGGACTGCATAACGTGGACCGTCAGCCAAAATCCTATCGCTTCCTCACCAGGTGATGGGCCTTAACATACTCATCAACGTGAGACCTGCTCCTAAACACGCCGCCCTTGGCCAAGGCGAGCAGAGTCTTGTAGCCGCTAGGGGCTAACTGTCTCTTGTCTCTAAGCCAGCGTAAATGGCGGCGGATCGCTCGTATTTTGAGAACCCAGGCCTCCTTGCCAGGCTTCTGGCCGCCCTTACGGCTCCCCGCCCCCTTACGCCGGCCAGACCGAGCCCTCACGCGTCCTCTGCTGACGCCTGTCTTCGGTAGCAAGCTTATGCTCCCCTCGCGGATAAGCTTCTTGACCTCGTCGCGCGTTATCGCCGACTGAACCCGATCGATATCTTCAGGGTCGATCCAGACCCTGTTCAAGCCTCCACCCAGAAGATCAGCGGCGAGTCTCCTCTGGCTCTTGAGGCTCATTCAGAATCCTCTCCGGTCACAGACTCCTCTTCGCCATCCTCAGCAGCCTCGACTTGTTCAGTTGGCTCCTCAACTGGAGTTTCAGTAGGGACAGGTTCCCTTTCCTCGACCGTCTCAGCTACTGGTCGACTCTCTCCCTTTCCAGGGTTTGCGATATGAAAATTCTGCTCTTTCGCCTTGGCGATGATCCCCATCCGCTTTCTCTCGCCAACCCGCGCGGCGATCCTGATGATGTGTATCTTCGCATCGAGCTTCTCGAGTTCTGACTCGCGCCACACGAGATGTTCGACCAGCCCTCTGGGATGGAGGCCTCTCGCGGATGTGATGGATCCGTATCCCACCTTTACCTTCGCGGGGAACCCGCTCTCCTCTTTCCGCATCTTACTCGTGACTCCACGGGGTCGACGCCAGTTTTCCGCCACTCTCTTGTACCGCCAGCTCTCCTGGCGCTTGAATTCGGGCTTTGAACTCTTCATCATTCTCACTTTGACGGGCTATGCGGCGAATGCGCGGGTCCTTTTGCGGAGATGTAGATTCCGTCGAGGAAGACCCGCAGATCCTTCTCCTTGATCCTTGTGCTATCCTGAATATTCGCGGCCGTCTGGCTTACAGATTTCAGGTCTACGCCTTCAACTGATATGTCATCGCCCTTGATGGCAACTTTCACGCCATCGAGGATCTGTGCGTATCTGGGCGTCTTCTCGCCTGTGAAGTTCTCAATCTTCAAGACCTTCGCCTTCTCGTCCACTCTTACCGTGACGGGAAAGTGGGCGTAGACAGTCCGCAGATCGTACTTGTATCCCTGCGTGACCCCTTTGATCATGTTTCTTACATGGGCGGCGGCGGTTCCCAGCATTCCAATCTCTCGCTTCCGCGGCCACACGGTCTGTAGCCGGACCTGGTTCTGTTCGACGCTGAGTGAGACTGGCAGGTGTGAAAGGTCCTCGACGAGGGCGCCTAGTGGGCCCTTCACTTTTACAATTCGGCCCTCTATTTGTACGCTGACGTTTTCTGGTACCTGAAGGGTTCTCTGAAGAGTCTCAAATCGTGCCGTGGATCCTCGCCCTCTAGAAGACGTATCCGAGGAGTTGTCCGCCTGAGCCCGCTTCGCGTGCCTCTTTGTGTGCCAAGACTCCTTTCGGGGTTGTCAGTATGAGGATGCCGACGTCTCGCGAGGGAAGGTATCGTCTGCCCCATTTTTCGAATTCGCCTATTGTGGTGGAGAATCTGGGTCGTACGCTGCCGCAGTTGTTGACACGTCCCAGGAGCTGAATCTTGAATTTTCCACCTCTACCGTCGTCCACGAACTCGAACTCTCCCACGTAGCCATATTTCTGCATGACCCGGAGAACCTGGCCCATCAGCTTGGACGCGGGATAGACGATACACTCGTGCTTGTGTCTCCGCTCGTTATTGAGGATGGATGAGAACATGTTTGATATTGGCTCCATGAGTTGTCACATGTATTTCTTGAATCCGAGGCCTACTGCTACCTCTCTGAAGCATTGTCTGCAAAAGTTGAGCCCATATTTTCTGACGATCGGACCGTACTGGCCGCATCGTTTGCAGGGGCGGGCCCCTTTGCCATATTTCCGCTGTTTCCTTGGTTTGATTTTGGCCATGTCCGGTTCAGCTTGCTATGTTTGTGCCGAAGTTGTTCTGCATGAACGTTACTGCTTCCGCCCGCGACACGTAGTGGTTGTGCCCTATCTTGGCCGGGCGTATTCGGCGCGATCTGATCCGATATCCCGGGCGTCCCAGCGTCACGTGAATGGTTGCCCCGAATATTCCCAGCTCGGGGACGTACCTGGTTCCGGGGATTTCGATATGCTCCTTGATTCCGAAGGAGAAGTTGCCATATTCGTCGAAGCTGGACTCGTTGACTTTGTTGCTGATAGCGTCTAGGGCTCTTCTCAAGAATTCGCCTGCGTCTTTTCCCCTGAGCGTCACGACCGCGGCTATCGGCTCTCCCTTTCTCACTCCAAAGTCCTTGATGGCTTTTTTCGCCTTCTTTGTTGCTGGGGTCCTTGCGGTCAGCTGGTTGAGAACTTTCTTCGCCTTTTCTAAGGGTTCCCCAGATTTGCCTGTCGCTATGTTCAGAGTGACCTTCTCGATCCTTACAACGCGTAAGGGATTACTCACTTGATCGTCACCTTTTGGTTTGGACATTCTACTGTTTTCCTAGCCCGATGAGGGGTGTTCCCGTGCCAATAGGTATCACGTAGGCTGCGGGGGTCTCGAATGCCTCGTCAGTCGTCTCGATCCTAACTCCCTTCCGACGCGCGTGGGTTCCTGGTGTTATTGAGAAGATCTTGCCGAAGTGTCCTTGGTTTCGTCCATCGACGACGAGACCGATAGCTCCCGTCTGGAATGGGATGTGGCCGACTATTTTTTGTTCGGGGAGTCCTAGTTGTATTGCGCCTCCAACTGCGTACTCCTCTCCAGGTCTCTGTCTTGGCTCGCGAGCTTGAAGAATCAGGTTGCGCCCGTCGTGAAAGTTGAGCTGGGTCCGGCCGCCTTCAACGGTTTTCTTTCCAACTATCTTGCAGAGCTTGAATCCGGACTCTCCCTTCTCGATGGGTACGGTCGTCAGTCCTTTGTTCGGTCTGGGTAGAACCCGGAAGCTCTGGGGGGATCCCTCGATCTGTAGCACGTCCATTAGGCCTACTGGGAATCTATGGTCTCTTCGGACGACTCCGTCGACTTTGACTCTGCCAGTACTGATGATGTGGATCGCCTCCTTCGCGGTTCTTGCGTATCCCAGGATTTCACGTATGACGATGACGAGTGGGAGGCTTCTATCGCGACGATGCGGACCGGGTCTCGTCATGGGCGCCCAGGCCATTTCCTTTCGGTGTATCGGCCAGAATCCTGGGGCTGGTTCTCGTTTCAGCTGTCTGGGTCCAGATTTTCTCGCCACTTTCTATTCCTCCGCGCTCTTTGCCTTCTCGGACAATATTCCGCTCCGCCACTTGTCGGATAGGTTCAGTTCGGTAATGAGCACCTTGCTGGAATGTACTGGAAGCTTTGATGAGACCCCCGCGGCCTTTTCTCGTGTCATTCCTTCGACGAAGATCCTTCCGGTAGAATATTCCACTCGCTCGACTTTTCCTTCAAGTCCTGCGAATTCTCCCCGCATTATGCGGACTCTGTCGCCGGTTCTGAGTGGGACCCGTCTGATTCTGTGTCTACCGGTCAGATCGTTTGAGAGTCGAGCTGAGAGCCTTCTCCGTTGTCTGTGCTTCGGTGCCTGGAAGAGGAGTTTTCTCTGCTTTGACGGCTTTGAGCTTCTCATTCTCTATATCACTGTCGAGGCTAGATTGGCTACTCTGGGCCATCTCTCTGCGGCTTCGCGCGCGACTGGTCCTCTGATCTCCGTTCCTTTCATTTCTCCCTCGGGCGTCATGATTACGGCGGCGTTGTCCTCGAAGGAGAGTCGCGTGCCGTCGGGCCTTCGCAATGCTCTTGCCTGTCTGACAACTACCGCTGGAAAGACTTGTTTCCTAAGATCGGGGGCACCCTTGGTGACTGAGACCATTATCATATCTCCGACGCAGGCGGCCGGTACTCTGCGGAGGCGTCCGTGGTATCCTCGTACGTTTATCAACTTCAGCTCTTTCGCGCCGGTGTTATCCGCGCAGGTCATCCGAGAGCCGACTGGTAGGCCTCTGGCGATTCTTGGCCTGTATTCGACCATTCCACGGGCGCTGACGGCCCTCGTCTTCGGCGCTGGCATGTCTACTCTGCTACTCCCTTTCTGTCGATCACGACGAAGGAGACTTCCTTGCTGAGTGGTCGGCACTCAGCGATTGTCACGTGATCGCCTGTCGTTGCGGATATGCAAGGGGGGTTGTGGGCGAGGGTCTTGCTCCTGCGCCGCTCGTACCGGTTGTATTTTGGATAATAGTGGAGATAGGCTCGTTCTACAGAGACCGTTCTTGGGGATTTTGAGGTTGAGACTGTTCCTTTGAAGACTCTTCCCCTGACGGAGACGTTCCCGTGGTATGGGCATGCTGGATCGTTGCATCCGGACTTGGGCGGTTTGACGTCTAGTCCGATGTTGCGTACTACCATCTGTTCAGCCCTTTCTTTATTCTGTCTTCTGGCCGGTGCTTTAGCATACTTCCTTCAACCGTCATGGTTTCTCCTGTCGGCAGCTTGGCGATGAATACGGTGTTGGGTTTTGCGATTCTGAGAGCTTTTCCTCGTGTCTCTACTACTAGTGTATTCCTTGTCTCGTCTCGAACGAGTCCGGAGAGACCATTCAGTTTCGTATCTGGACTCTGTTTGATGGTGATTTCGAGGCCTATCCATTCGTGTGCCAGAATGTTCCGGGAAGTGATCGGCATCTACTACGCTTTCTCCGTTGGGGCTTTGAGGTTCTGGGCGGTGAGGAGTCTTGCTATGGCCCGGCGTAGTTCTCTTACTCTGGCCGGGTTGTCAACTGTGCCCCCGGATTTCACCTGTGTCCGTATTGTCGTAAGCTCGGCTCTCAGTTCCGAGACTTTCCTTTCCCGTTCCTCGGGAAGCATCTGTCCTATCTCACGCTTGCGTAGGATTGCCAACTGTTGCCTCCTCCTGCTTCTCTGTTTCGACTTCCGGGGCCGAGGGAGCTGGTACTGACACTTCTGTTATGACTGGTTGTGCTACCGCCGCTGCGACTATCTTCATCGTGGGCTTGTCGACAAAGTTGATGTTGGGTGGTAGGATTCGGACTTTTATTCCGAACAGTCCTTGCTTTAGCTGGACGTCTGTTACGGCGACCTTCACGCTCTTGAGGACTGGGTCTCCGACCCGTGGGAGGTATCCCGCTCTGAACTTCTCGTATCTGGCGCGTTCTGTTGTGAGTTTTCCTCTGATAATGATCTCTACTCCTAGGGCTTGTGATTCCATGACCCTCTGTATTGCCCAGTAGGCGGACCTTCTGAAGTGGACTCCGCGCTGTAAAGCTTGGGCGACTTGTGAGGCGACAACCTTCGGGTCTTGTTCTGGGATTTCGATGGCTGCTACGGATAGCTGGGCATTCTCTATGCCGAATTTTGTCTCGAGGAGTTTTGTGAGGTCTTTTATGCTCTGGCCTCGTCGGCCTATTACCATTCCGGGTTTTGCCGCGTAGATTACTACGCGGGTTCCGACGGGGCTTTTTGTGAGTTCTACGTGGCTGTATCCTGCTCGTTTGAGATCGTTCTGGAGTAGTTCGTCGATCTCGAGTCGGCGGGATACGTCTTTGATGAAGTATTTGGTTACTGACATGGGGCTATTCTGCCTCGAAGCCGACCAGTTCGATGTGCGTTGTTGTTGCTTTTAGGAGGTCTGAGCGTCCGAAGGCTCTCGGGTTGCGTCTCGGGATCTTGTTTGCGCGCTGGGCGGCTGCGTGTATTATCTTGAGCCGTTCAGTATCCAAGTTACGGTATTCGGCGTTTGCTTCGAGCTCTTCCAACAGCCGGAGGAGGCGCCCGGCGGCTTTCTGTGGGAATCTTCCGGCGAACCATGGTTCGGTGAGCTGTCTCCGGTGTGGGACTTCTTTCTTGTAGTGTCGGTATGCTATAGCCTGTTTCTTCTCGACTACTCGTTCTAGAAGTTTTTTCGCGTCGGGCAGTTTCATTCCTCTGATTGTTCTGCAGATTTCGACTGATGCTTTGGGGGATATTCTGAGTTGTCGGCCTGAGCATTTTACCGTCCGGTCTGGGTCGAGGCCTGTGATCGAGTATCCCCGTTCAGGCATCCACTGTCACGAAGGTCGGGATTGCGGGTTGGCTTGCCCTAAAAAGGTTCCTTGGTCTCGAGTCGAGTATCGTGGCTCGAGCTCGTCGCGTGTCGTTGTTACTTCTACGGTTCGGGACTGGTTACTCTAGTCTTATTGTCGGTGTTTCCTGCTTTCGAGCGGGATATTATGGCAGAGTCAGTTGCTATCGAAAGGGTCCACACTGGAATCCCTGGCCTGGACCACGTGCTCGAGGGAGGTTTCCCGAAGGGCGCGAGGGTCTTATTGGCCGGGGGGGCTGGCTGTGGGAAGACCATCTGTTGCGGCCAGTATCTGTACAAGGGCGCTACACGCTACGGTGAGCCAGGTGTCTATGTCTCGACTGAGGAGCCTCCACAGGAGTTCAGAGCGAACATGCTCCGTTTCGGCTGGGATTTCAAGAAGCTCGAATCGGAGCGGAAGATCGGCATGGTCGACGCCGTGTACCAACGCGTCGAGACGGAGATCGCGGAGCAAGAGTCGTTGCAGTCGATACTATACAATCTCCGGTCGAAGTTGTCTGAGGTGAAGATTCTCGTTGAGCAGCTTGGCGCGACGAGGCTGGTTGTGGATTCGCTTCCCGGTTTTGGTTTCCGGGTGACGGATCTGAACACGCTGCGCGAGATCTTCCTCGAGATCGGGCTGTTGTTGAAGGATGTTGGCTGTACGACCTTGATGACTACGGAGATCGTTGAGGGCTCGGGGCTGATCAGCCGCTATGGCATCGAGGAGTTCCTGGCTACCGGGGTGATGGTCCTCTCGCTGGTCCGGCAGTCCTCGGTTATCCGGAAGGTGTATGTCCGGAAGATGCGTGGGACGAGTCACAGTCTGAACGACTTTGCGTTCACCATCGGCCGTGAGGGTGTCGAGCTGAAGGGGCCGATTGGTGTTCGTAGTGTTAGCCGACAACGACGCCTCCATAGTCCGCGGAGAAAGCGTCGAAGCCGACGCTGACACGTACGAAGAAGCTGAGTCGGGGACTGTTCCAGTATCCGAGGTGGGGAGGGTAGTGGAACAAGGGGTTCAAGGACAAGGGACGGCTATCGACCAGCAAGGCTGGACGGGCCAGCGACGACAGGTGTGATCTAGAATGGTTCAGAATTTGAAGAGTGGGATCTCGGCGTTTGACGAGTCACTGGGGGGTCTGCCCGGCGGGAGTATTATCCTGTTACTCGTCGAGGCGGATACGGGGATGACGACTTGTGCGCAGCAGATAATGTACCAGGGCTTGTTGGATGGTCGGCCGGCTGTCTATTTCACTACGGGTCGGTCCTGGGAGGATATTGTCGGGGAGATGAGCTTGTACGGCTGGACGCTGGAACGGTTCTTCGAACAACGGAAGATGTGGTTCATTGACAGTTTTGGTATGAAACGGGAGAAGGTGGCGGGGGAGGTTAGCTGGGATATTGGTCCGGCGAACTTGTTGGCGAAGGAGTTTCCACGGGTTGTTGCGCCATTAGGGGCTTGTACGCTTATTGTGGATAGCCTGAGCGATGTGATTCGTAGTGCTCCTTTTCCGGCGGTCGAGCAGACCTTGAAGCTGTTGCAGGCTCACGTGCGCGCTAGCGGGGGATTGTATGTTCTAATGGCGAACAAGGGAATTCATACTGATCATATCGAGAATACTGTGAAACACTTGAGTGATGGCGTTGTTGATCTTTCTACGGAACCGTTTGGGTCTGAGGATTATGCGCGTAAGATGCGGGTGTTGAAGATGCCGGGCGCGTTCACGGACATGAAGGTCTACGCTTACCGGGTCGGCGCGGCGGGTATTGAGATGGCGGCGTTGCACAGGGTGCGATAAGACATGTTGACAGATGTTGCGGTGTTGCAGTTCGACGGGGTCTTCGGGCTATTGGAGAATGCGGGTTTTCTCTGGGCCTTGCTGATCGGTACATGGGGTGCATTGTCGTATTCGTTCTTGCGGCGTCATCGGAATGGGCCGAAGGTGGGTCCGACACAGGTGTCCGGTACGACGAGTTTTGGTTTGACGAAGCCGAGGATGTCGGAGGAGGAGATCTTCCGGATACTGACGACTACCGAGGTGAATATTCAGATCGTGCGGATATGCGAGACTCCGCGGAGCGCACGTGAGATTGCACGTGGATTGGGCGAAGTCTACCCCGGCCATAAGGAGAAGGGGTTTCCGCCGGACAAGCTCGGCGAGCACCTGGCGAATCTGGAAAGGCTGGGGGCTGTCAAGTTTAACGGTGAGAAGTGGGCGGCGAGCGATGTGGGCGTGAAGATGGTCAAGAAATACTTCGGCTAGACACGAAGACGGATTGGATTAGAAGAACCGTATCTTTCTATCGCGGGGATCTTTCCCAAAGAGCACGTTTGTGTCGCGGGAATTTTTTTATTTCTAAATCCTAGAGAGGGTCGTCTCGCCATCTGAAACAGAATTGCGCGAAATTCCCGGTTTGTCGCGCAGAACAGGCTTATCGGCTGTTTTCAGTAGTTGCCGTGTGGCGGCCTCCAAGCGTGCGAAACCCGCCGCGTGGGACCCCCCTCCCGGATCGCTGATCCGGGCTTATTCTGGGCGTTTTCTCCGTGCGAGTATACTATCTTTTCTACTCTGAAAAGTAGTATCGTGTTGGCTGTTTCAGCCCTTCTCCTCTCCCGGAGAGTTTACTTTCACCCCTCTCTGCTCATCTTATACGCTCAACAGTACAGTTTAGGAGCTTACACGGTGGAAGTAATCAGATGCAGAAGAACAGCCTAATCGCACCAGGCGAGATCGTCCGCGAAGCACTCTCCAAACCAACCATATTCAAGAACGAAGAGCCGCTCAGCCTAGAGTGGCTGCCGCCACGCCTCCCCCACCGGGAGACCCAGCTACGCTTCCTAACAGAACTCTTCCGATCAGTCATCGACAAACCCGGAACCACCAGCCCGAAGGTCCTAATCACCGGAGAGATCGGAACAGGGAAGACTGTTCTGACGCAACGGTTCGGGATGGACATTCAACGCACCGCCCGGACACTGAAGCAGAATCTCCAGTACATCCACGTCAACTGTCGCCAGTTCCGCGGCAGCCTCTTCATGATCCTCAAACAGGTCCTACAGAAGTTCACCCCGCAGTTCCCCCAGCGCGGATTCTCCAGCGAAGAACTATTGCATATACTGCTGGACCAGCTGGAGACGAAGAACCTCCACATTATCCTCACACTCGACGAGGCCGATGTCCTGATCGCCGCTGAAGGATCAACAAGCCTCTACAATCTGACCCGTATCCAGGAGGAGCGGCCCGGTCGTCCCATACGATTGTCGCTGATAGTGGTACTGCGCGAGATAGAGAAGCTGCAGGATCTCGATAGGAGTACCCAGAGCACACTGCAGCGGAACCTGATACGGCTCGACCGGTACTCGACCAGCCAGCTGGAATCGATCCTCAGAGAACGAGTAGAGCTGGCGTTCAAGGAAGGGACGATATCAGAACAGGTCGTGGACTTTGTGGCAGACATGGCGGCGCCAGCAGGCGACGCGAGATACGCGATCGAACTGGTCTGGCGCGCCGGAAAATACGCGGACACGGAAGGATCGCGGGAGGTGAGGGCGGAGCATGTCCGGGCCGCGGCCCAGAGCGTCTACCCGGTGATGAGAACCGACTACGCCCAGCACCTGAACCTGCACGAGAAGCTGCTACTCCTAGGCCTTGCTAGGACCTTGGAGCGGACACAGGAGACGTACGCGTCGATGGGCGAGAGTGAGATAGCCTACAAGATGGCGTGCGAGGAGTACAAGGAACAGCCCCGGGCGCATACCCAGGTCTGGAAGTATGTCCAGAACCTCAGCGCTACAGGAATAGTCTCGACCCAGCCCTCGACCGCGGGGTTCAGAGGAAAGACGACGCTGCTGGGACTGCCCACAGCCCCGGCGTCGGCGATACGACGATGGCTAGAGTCGAGCCTAGTACGCAGGCCCTAACAAGACCTTGCCCGAGAAACCCTCGCTCGCCAATGTCCTGTCCAGCAGCGGCAGGATCAAGATACTGACCGTCCTCTCCAACGTGGGAGAGCTGCACCTTAGCGAGATTGCGAGGAAGACCGACCAGAGCTACAGCGCCACCGATCGACATTTACAAGAACTGTCGGAGGCCTCGATTGTCGAGGAGCACGATTATGGACGGGTCCGAATGTTTAGGCTGAACTTGGAAAATCCGCGGGCCAAGATCCTGCGACAATTGATCCTCGAATGGGACAACAGCACGGCTCCGAAAATGATCGACGGACAGGTTTAAACTACGAGATGATCGAGACTAGTTCAGACCTGGCCAGAATGACAAAGTGTGACAAGTGCGGCAAAGAGACAAAACAGAACAAACAGTGCGAATACTGCGGAAAGACCTTCTGCGAAGAACACATGCCTGACCACCAAGCGTGGGAGCACCGCCACGAGACCCTGGCCCAAGACGAGTCCAGACTCTGGAAAAGACGATAACGACCATAAAAACGCGGCTAAGGCCGGACTGATAATCGATTTTCTTGTAGAAGATAAGCTTGAGGCCAGCCCGCGGACACCAGGGCTATGTTGACCCCTGATAGGCTCGCGTTGAACCGCGGGCTCTTTCTCTTTCTACACTAGTTTGGCTGTTGCGACTGGCGTCAGAGTCATGGTTGGGTTGTTCATGATCTCGTTGTTGTTGAACGACAGGTCCAGCTGGACTGTCATCGTTTCTCCCCCATAGATGCGGAAGCCTCCGCCGGTGACTGGTACCTTGATTCCGGTCTGGTTCCCGCTGGGGATCGTGTATGTGCTGTTGGAGCCGCTGATGGTGATTATTGCTTGGCTGGCAAAGAACCTGAGTTCGGTGTATCTGCCTGGTGA
>WNGP01005158.1_pt1 | contig 11082 bp, 10 predicted proteins | sample 5407671 | NCBI WGS metagenome assembly WNGP01 (sample SAMN13153381, study PRJNA577476) | soil metagenome | isolation source: 40 cm soil or saprolite under Garry oak tree replicate 2 | place: USA:California | collected 2016-06-15
AATGTCCTCATCGATACGCTGCACCCGGTTCACGAAGGGCGTATCTTCCGATGGGGACATGACCCCAGCCTGCCGTCCGAGCATGAGTACGGCCGCACCAATCAGATCGTCGCATCCGGAACAATGGAGCCGGCTTCTGGGCCGGACGCGCCACGCGCCGACGTCTGGCGCGGCAGTACGTTCTATCGGATGCGAGAAACCGGTGAATCGCTATTGCGGCGCCGCATTCCGGCGGTGGACGAAACCGAATTCAATGTGCTGCCGGATTTGCGGGCGGGGGGATTCACCGACTACGTCGCAATCATCAATCGCTTTGCAGCCGACGGCACCATCGGCGAGATGGATTGCGTCTATTCCTCTTGGGCAACGAAGGACCCAGACGGGTTCCAGAACGAGCATGTCGCAGCCCTGCAGCGCATCATGCCGTTTCTAGCCCTCGGTGGCCGACCGCATCGATGCTGTGCTTTGGTTCAGCGATCTGCGCGGCTTCACGCGAATCACCGATACGACGCCGGAGCATGTCATTCCCCTGCTCAACGACTATGCCGATGTCATTGTCTCGGCGCTTCATGAACAGGGTGGCGACGTTCTCAAGTTCATGGGCGACGGCACGCTCGCAATTTTCCCGGCCGAGGATCGGGAACGCGCCTGCGACGCGGCACTCGCTGCCGCGGTTGCGGCGCGGCAAGGCGTCATCAAGCTGAACAAGCGCCGTGTAGCAGACGGCCTTCCGATTACCGAAATGTATCTGGGTCTTCATGTCGGCGAGGTCTTTTACGGCAACGTCGGAAGCACGGAACGGCTCGATTTCACGGTGATCGGGCCGGCGGTGAACGAAGTCAGCCGCATTGCGGCAATGTGTCGTTCGGTGGAACAACCGATGCTGGTGTCCGCCGCATTCGCGGGCGTTGGAAATAACCAACGCCGGCTTGTTTCCGTCGGACGCTATGCGCTGCGAGGCGTCGGTGCGGCTCAGGAACTCTTCACGCTCGATCCGAGCGCGTCCCGTTGAGTGGCGGCTTCGGGTCGATAATCCATCATCACCCGCGCTTGCATTGCCGGCGGCTGCGCACCGAGCGTCGCGTTGAATGGCCGCTATCGAAGCGCCGCCGGCGACCTGCGGACATCACGGAACCGACGGGAATAATTCGAAGCGGTTCGAGGAAGTAGATTTTGCTGGCGTGTTGCCGCCGGGTCACAGCAAGAGGGCAACCTGACTGATAGAATGCGACCAAAACGGCGGCCGATTCCTCCGAGCTTTTGCGCTCGACCGGGGGCCGGCAAAGCGCGATGGGGCATTGAACAAAGGCGGGGGTCGAGGTGCATTCCAAATGGGGTCTGATGTGCAGCGCCCTCGTGGGTGCTTCGTTGCTGGCGCTTGACCCGACTACGGCGCAGTCGCTGTCGGATTCGGAAAAGATAGAGCGGCTGCAGCGGCAAACCGAGCAGCTGCAGAAGCAGCTCAAGGCGCTGCAAGAGGAAATAGCGCTGACGAAGAAGAAGACCGAAAAGGTCGAGGCGGCGCAGGCCAAGGAGGCCGCGCCGGCAGGACACGCCGCGCCGACGCCGGACCGCGATCCGACAAAGTCGCCGATCGCCAAGGCTCCGGCATGGACCGACAAGGTCAAGGTCACGTTGGGAGGCTTCGTCACCGCGGATACGGTCTTCCGCGCCCGCAATCAGGTCAACGACACCGGGACGAGCTTCACGGCGATCCCGTATCCGTTTTCCCCGCTCTACGGCGAACACGAATTCCATGGCAGCGCGCGGCAGAGCCGCCTCTCGGTGTTGGCCGAGGGCAACATCGACCCCATGCAGAAGCTCGCCGCTTATTGGGAATCCGACTTCATGGGCGTCGCGACCAATTCGAATTACACCGAGACCAACAGCTGGGCTCTGCGCGTGCGGAACGCCTATCTGACCTATGACAACACCGCCTGGGGCTTCCACCTTCTTGCCGGCCAGTCATGGAGTCTGCTCACGCAAAATACCGTCGGTATCACGCCTCGAAAGGAGAACATTCCGCTGACGATCGACGCCGATTACGTCGACGGCTTCAATTACACCCGCGGCTGGCAGATCCGGCTCGTGCAGGACTTCGGTCAAAAAGTCTGGCTGGGCGTATCGGTCGAAACCCCCGCGACGATCGACAATAACGTTCCCGGCGGCGCGACTACCGTCAATGGCCTGGAAATCAACGCGATCAATACCGGCACGAGCGGATTCTTGCAGGGCGTGGCCGTCACGCCGGACCACGTGCCGGACGTCATCGAAAAAGTTGCGTTCGATCCCGGCTGGGGACACTACGAACTGTTCGGGATCGAGCGGTGGTTTTCCGACAATACCTTCTGTCAGTTCTCGGCGCCGACGGGGTGCGCCGTCGGAATGACCAGCCTGAAAACGGCCTTTGGCGCGGCCGTCGGCGGCTCGGTGCTGCTGCCGCTGATCCCGAAATATCTCGACGCGCAGGCGAGCGTGATGTACGGGCGCGGCATCGGCCGCTACGGAGCCGGGCAATTGCCCGACGTGACCATCGCGGCGGACGGCTCTCTTGCCCCCGTCACCGTGCTTCAGACCATGGTGGGACTCGTGGGACATCCGTGGGAGAGCTTGGACGTCTACGCCTATGGCGGCCTCGAGCAGGCCAATGCGAAGTTTTTCAATGGCGTCGGCACAATGCCGATAGCGACGGCATTCGGCTACGGGAATCCGGCCTTCGACAACAGCGAATGTAATATCACAACCGCCGGATCGTTCGCGACCGGCGCGACGACGAAGTGCGTCGCGAACAACCGGCGTCTCATCGATGGCACAATCGGCTTCTGGTATAACCTCTACAGGGGGCCGCTCGGCCGCCTCGCGACCGGTGCCGAGTACGAATACATCCGGCGTGAGGCCTTCAACGGCATCGGCGGCGCGCCGTCGACCGCCAACCATGTCGTCCTGACGTCGCTTCGGTACTACCCGTTCTGAGCCAGCGCTTGCGTCCGCGGTTTCAAGTCCCGGCAATCGCGGGTCGGGACAAGCGCTATTTCGTAACGGCCAGCGAGGTATTTCGGTCGAGGCGCGCCGGCGCATGGCGAACCAGCGTCAACCCCGCGCGCGGTAGGGCGGCACGCCCTGGTCGGGCAGCCAGACGCCGGCCGGCAGCTTTCCGGTCTGCCAGAATACGTCGATCGGAATGCCGCCGCGCGGATACCAATAGCCGCCGATGCGCAGCCAGCGCGGCTCGAGCAAGGCCGCGAGCCGTTTGCCGATGCCGATGGTGCAATCCTCGTGGAAGGCGCCGTGATTGCGGAAGCTCGCTAGATAGAGTTTGAGCGATTTCGATTCGAGCAGCCAGGCCTTCGGGGCGTAATCGATGACCAGCAGCGCGAAATCCGGCTGCCCGGTGATCGGGCACAGACAAGTGAACTCGGGGGCGGTGAAGCGCGCGACATAGACCGTGTCCACATGCGGGTTCGGCAGCCGGTCGAGCTCTGCCTTGTCCGGCGAAGACGGGATGCGGCTCGGTCTTCCCAGTTGCAGCGGTTTCGATGCCATGCGCGTCTCGCGGGCGGGGCGGGAGCGTTCGCGTCAGACCGCGGTGATGTGGTTGCGCAGCTCTAGCGGATGATCGATGTTCGGCAGCGGCTCGATCCCCATGCCGGTGCCGTGAATGATCACGTCGCCATAATCGAGCAGGCGGCCGAGGATGGATTGGTCGACGTCCACGCTCTCGACCTTGTCCATGTGCATTTCCACGGTGTAGCGGCGCACGAAGCCGCGCTTGTAGATGATCCTGCGGTCGGTGACCGCGATCTCCGTGGTCACCCGGTGAAACCAGGCGCGCGCCAGCAGGATGGTTCCGATGATGAAGACGATCGCCGCGACGGTCAGGACGAGGAAATGCAGTGCCGGCGCGCTCGGCAGAAGGCCGGCGAGCACGCCGGCAACGGCCCACAGGAACAGTCCCGGCAAATAGGTGACCCAGGAGATCCGGGCGATGTGTCGCACGCTCTCGCCTTCCTGCAGGACACGGTCGACATAGGGCATTCGGGCCCTCCGCGAACTCGGCCGATCCGGCCCGGCTTGGCGCGACCCACGGCATTCGCTACAAGCGGCGCGCCACGAATGCAACAGCGAAACCCCGCCATGACTGCAATCGTCGACATTATCGGGCGCGAGATTCTGGACAGCCGCGGCAATCCGACCGTCGAGGTCGACGTGGTGCTCGAGGATGGCTCGCGCGGACGCGCCGGGGTGCCCTCGGGGGCTTCGACCGGCGCGCACGAGGCGATCGAGCTGCGGGACGGCGACAAGGCCCGCTTTCTGGGCAAAGGCGTGCGCAAGGCGGTCGACGCGGTCAACGGAGAGATCTTCGACGCCGTCGGCGGCATGGACGCGGAAGCGCAGGTCAAGATCGACGAGACCTTGATCGCGCTCGACGCCACGCCGAACAAGGCTCGGCTCGGCGCCAACGCCATTCTCGGCGTCTCGCTCGCGGTGGCCAAGGCGGCGGCAGCGGCGAACGATCTGCCGCTCTACCGCTACGTCGGGGGAACCTCGGCGCGCGTGCTGCCGGTGCCGATGATGAACGTCGTCAACGGCGGCGTCCACGCCGACAATCCCATCGATTTCCAGGAATTCATGATCATGCCGATCGGCGCGCCGAGCTTGGCCGAGGCGGTGCGCATGGGCTCCGAAGTATTCCACACGCTGCGCAAGGCGCTCAAAGACGCCGGCCACAACACCAACGTCGGCGACGAGGGCGGCTTTGCGCCGAACCTGCCGTCCGCCGACGCCGCGCTCGGCTTCATCATGAAAGCCGTCGAAAGCGCCGGGTTCAAGATCGGCGACGACATCGTGCTCGCGCTCGATCCCGCCGCGAGCGAGTTCTTCAAGAAGGGCCGCTACGAGTACGCGGGCGAGGGCACTTTACGCTCGCCGGAGCAGCAGGCCGAATATCTCGCGGATCTTGCCGCGCGCTACCCGATCGTCTCGATCGAGGACGGCATGGCGGAAGACGATTTTCTGGGCTGGAAGCTCTTGACCGACCGCATCGGAAAAAAATGCCAGTTGGTCGGAGACGATATTTTCGTCACCAACGTGACGCGGCTCAAGGACGGCATCGAACGCGGCATCGCCAACTCGATCCTGATCAAGGTCAACCAGATCGGGACGCTCACGGAAACGCTCGCCGCCATCGAGATGGCGCACCGCGCCGGCTATACCGCGGTGATGTCGCACCGGTCCGGCGAGACCGAGGATTCGACGATTGCCGATCTCGCGGTGGCGACCAATTGCGGGCAGATCAAGACCGGCTCGCTCGCGCGCTCCGACCGCACGGCGAAATACAACGAGCTCATCCGCATCGAGGAGGAGCTGGGCGCGCAGGCGCTGTTTGCCGGGCGCGGCGTGCTCAAATCGCGCGGTTGAAGCGGCATGGGCGGCGGTCGGCTCGTCGACAATGCCTGAGCCGTCGCCCTTCGAGGCTGGCCCGCCATCCAAGTCGGAGCGGGTGCTTGACCATTGCTCGGGCCAGCACCTCAGGGTGACGGCGCTCGAGAGCGCTGGAACGTCGCGATTTGCCGCGCCGTTAAGGGCTGAGTAACGCGGCTGCGGTCATGGTGCGCCCATGGTCACCCGCAGAAGGCTGCGAACCGCGCTCACGGCGATCGGGCTCTATATCGGGGCCGCGCTGCTCATCGGATATTTCGGCATCAACGCCTACACCGGGGCGCACGGGCTCAAGGCCAAGCAGGACCTCTCCCAGCAGATGGACGAGCTCTCGAAAGAGCTGGCGAAGCTCAAGCTCGAACGGGCAAGCTGGGGGCACCGAGTGTCGTTATTGCGCGCGGACCGTCTCGATCCGGATATGCTCGACGAGCGGGCGCGGGCGATGCTCGACTATGTCCATCCCAACGATCTGGTGCTGATGCGCAAGGCGCGGTGACGCGCGGCGCGCCCGGGTGGCCGCCACCCTCGGACCAAGAAATTCGTCTTGCCGACCAGTGATTTGGCGGGAGCGCCCGATGGGGTGCTCCGCGCTTCCGCGCCCGCGCGTTTTGGGCTATGGCTTGCCGACGCTCGCCCGCTATGATCCCGAGGAACCCCATGGCCGTTGCCAAGAACAAGCCCGCGGCGCCGAGCGCGCCCCGCCGCGCGCCGACGGACAAGCCGGGCAAACCGGACGAGGTCCCCGCCTTCTCCAAGGACGACGAGCTCAAAGCCTATCACGACATGCTGCTGATCCGCCGCTTCGAGGAGAAGGCCGGACAGATGTACGGCATGGGCCTGATCGGCGGGTTCTGCCACCTCTACATCGGCCAGGAAGCGGTCGTCATCGGCATGCAGATGACGCTCAAACCCGGCGATGAAGTCATCACCGGCTATCGCGACCACGGCCACATGCTCGCCTGCGGCATGGATCCGAAGGGCGTGATGGCGGAGCTGACCGGGCGCCGCGGCGGCTATTCCAAAGGCAAGGGCGGCTCGATGCACATGTTCTCGGTCGAGAAGGGATTTTACGGCGGCCACGGCATCGTCGCCGCCCAAGTCCCGATCGGCACCGGTCTCGCCTTCGCCAATCGCTACCGCGGCAACGACAACGTCTCGCTGACCTATTTCGGCGATGGCGCCGCCAACCAGGGCCAGGTCTACGAGAGCTTCAACATGGCGGAGCTGTGGAAGCTGCCCGTGGTCTACGTGATCGAGAACAACCGCTACGCCATGGGAACCTCGGTGACCCGGTCCTCGGCCACCACCGATTTGTCGCGGCGCGGGCTCTCGTTCAACATCCCGGGCGAGCAGGTCGACGGCATGGACGTGCGGGCGGTGCGCGCGGCGGGCGAAAAGGCGGTCGCTTGGTGCCGCGAGGGCAGGGGGCCCTACATCCTCGAAATGCTGACCTACCGCTATCGCGGGCATTCGATGTCGGATCCGGCGAAATACCGCTCGCGCGAAGAGGTGCAGAAGATGCGTACCGAGCACGATCCGATCGAGCAGGTGCGCACCCGGCTGATCGGCAGCGGCATGGCGAGCGAGGACGAGCTGAAGAAGATCGACGCCGCGGTGCGCAACCTCATCAACGAAGCGGCGGAATTCGCCACCAACAATCCGGAGCCGGATCCCTCCGAGCTCTACACCGACGTTTTGCAGTGAGCAGGACGACGGTTTCGCTCGCGCGCCGCTCGGCCAATCACGAGGATCAGGGACGCCAATGCCGATTCAGGTGCTGATGCCCGCGTTGTCGCCCACCATGGAGAAGGGCAACCTCGCCAAGTGGATCAAGAGCGAGGGCGACAAGATCAAGGCGGGCGACGTCATCGCCGAGATCGAGACCGACAAGGCGACCATGGAAGTCGAGGCGGTCGACGACGGCACGCTCGGCAAGATCCTGGTGCCGGAGGGAACCGCCGACGTCGCGGTCAATACGCCGATCGCGATGATCCTGGCCGAGGGCGAGGACGCGGGCGCGCTGAAGGGCGCGGCCCCGGCGCAACCGCAGAAGGCCGCGGAATCCACGCCGCCGGCGCGCGCCGAGACGGAGCAGCCGGCGCCCGAACCGGCGCGCGCCCCGCAGGCGCCGGCCCCGCCGCAACCGCAAGCTCCCGCGGCGCCGCAGCCGCAAGCCGAGCTCGAACCGGAGGTGCCCGAGGGCACCGAGATGGTGACGATGACCGTGCGCGAAGCCTTGCGCGACGCCATGGCCGAGGAGATGCGCCGCGACGCCAGCGTGTTCGTCATCGGCGAGGAGGTCGCGGAATATCAGGGCGCCTACAAGGTCACGCAGGGCCTGCTGCAGGAGTTCGGCGATCGCCGGGTGATCGACACGCCGATCACCGAGCACGGGTTCGCCGGGCTCGGGGTCGGCACGGCGCTCGCGGGCCTCAAGCCGATCGTCGAGTTCATGACCTTCAATTTCGCCATGCAGGCGATGGACCAGATCATCAATTCGGCGGCCAAGACCCATTACATGTCCGGCGGCCAGATGCGCTGCTCGATCGTGTTCCGCGGGCCGAACGGGCCCGCCGCGCGCGTCGCTGCCCAGCACAGCCAGGATTACTCGGCGTGGTATTCGCACGTCCCGGGGCTCAAGGTGATCGCACCCTATTCGGCCGCCGACGCCAAAGGGCTGCTCAAGTCCGCGATCCGCGATCCCAATCCGGTCATCTTTCTCGAGAACGAGATCCTCTACGGGCAGTCGTTTCCGGTGCCCAAGCTCGACGATCATCTGGTGCCGATCGGCAAGGCCAAGGTGGTGCGGCCCGGCAACAACGTGACGATCGTCGCCTGGTCGATGGGCATGAGCTATGCGCTGAAAGCCGCGGACGAGCTCGCCAAGAAGCACATCCTCGCCGAGGTCATCGATCTGAGAACCATCCGGCCGATGGATACCGAGACCATCGTGGCTTCGGTGCAAAAAACCGGCCGGCTGGTGACGATCGAGGAAGGCTGGCCGCAATCGGGCGTGGGGGCGGAGATCGCCGCCCGGGTGATGGAGCAGGCGTTCGATTATCTCGACGCGCCGGTGCTGCGCGTCACCGGCAAGGACGTGCTGATGCCCTACGCCGCCAACCTGGAGAAGCTGGCGTTGCCCTCGGTTGCCGAGATCGTCGATGCCGTCAAAGTCGTCTGCTACCGGTGAGCCATGAGCAAGAAGCAATATGAACCGCTGCTGATCCCGCCCGGCGCCAAGAAATTCGGCGGCGTCGAAGTGCTGCGCGCCGGCGTCGCCGAGCAGAATCTGACGATGTCGATCCGCCGCGCCTTCGACGATCCGGCGAACTGGGGCGTGCTGCTGGCGACCGCGGGGCGCCAGGTCGCGCGCATCTACGCCACCGAGGCCGGGCTCAAGGAGGACGAGGTGCGCGCAAAAATCCTGGCGAGCTTCCAGGCCGAGATGAACTCGGACCAGGATTCGGGGACCATCACGGCCGCGCATTGAGATCCCGCCATGCCGATCAACATCCTGATGCCCGCGCTCTCCCCGACCATGGAGAAGGGCAATCTGGCCAAATGGCTGAAGAAGGAGGGCGATCCGGTCAAGGCCGGCGACATCATCGCCGAGATCGAGACCGACAAGGCGACCATGGAGGTCGAGGCGGCGGACGAAGGCGTGCTGGCGAAGATCGTCGTGCCGGAAGGAACCGCGGACGTTCCGGTCAATCAGCTGATCGCGGTGCTCGCGGGCGAGGGCGAGGACGTGAAGGCGGCGGCAGCGGGAGCAAAAGCCGGTGCTGGGCCGCCGGCTGCTGCGTCGAAGCCCGCACAGGCTGCCGAAGCTCCCACAAAATCTGCGAGCACTCCGGCCCCCTCACCCCAACCCTCTCCCCAACGGGGAGAGGGAGTTCCCGCTCCGAGACCGCAGCCAAGCGCGCCCGCAATGCCGCGAACCAACGGAGCACCCGCCGGCCGGATCTTTTCCTCGCCGCTCGCGCGCCGCCTCGCCCGGGAAGCCGGGATCGACCTCGGCCGCGTCCAGGGCACCGGGCCGCACGGCCGCGTCGTCGCCCGCGATATCGAGGCGGCAAAATCGGGCACCGGCTTGCGGCCCCCCGGGCTCGCCGCGCCCGGGACTGCGCCTGCCGCCGCGCCGATGGCGGTGCGCGCGCCCTCGGATGAAAAAATCCGCGCGCTGTTCGAGCCCGGCAGCTACGAGGTCGTGCCGCACGACAATATGCGGAAAATCATCGCGCAGCGGCTGACCGAATCCAAGCTCACGATCCCCCATTTCTATCTCACGATCGATTGCACGCTCGACAAGCTCCTGGCGGCGCGCGAGGAGATCAACGCGACCGCGCCCGAGCACGACGGCAAGCCGGCCTACAAGATCTCGGTCAACGATTTCGTCATCAAGGCGCTGGCGCTGGCGCTGCAGAAGGTGCCGGAAGCGAACGTGACCTGGACCGAAGGCGCGATGCTCAAGCACAAGCACTCCGACGTCGGCGTCGCGGTCGCCATCAAGGGCGGGCTGATCACGCCGGTGGTGCGCAAGGCGGAACAAAAGTCGCTCTCGGCGATCTCGAGCGAGATGAAGGATTTCGCCGTGCGGGCGCGGGCGAGAAAGCTCATGCCGGAGGAATATCAGGGCGGCTCGACCGCGGTCTCCAACCTCGGCATGTACGGGATCAAGGATTTCTATGCCGTGATCAACCCGCCGCACGCGACGATCCTTTCGGTCGGCGCCGGCGAGGCACGGCCGGTCGTGCGCAACGGCAACATCGAGATCGCGCAGGTCATGACGGTGGGCCTTTCCACCGACCATCGCGCGGTCGACGGCGCGCTCGGCGCGGAGCTGCTCGGCGCGTTCCGGCAATTCATCGAGAACCCGGTGATGATGCTGGTGTGAATCTGATGACGCCGGCGGATTCTCACATTTGCCGGCGGCTCGGAAACCCTCTCCCCCTGTGGGAGAGGGTGGCCGATCCGAGTGAAAACGAGGATCGGCCGGGTGAGGGGTCTCTAGCGCTCACCTGAAACTCAATTACCCCTCACCCGCCCACAAGGGGAGAGGGAAATGCCGGCTCGTCTCGGTGCACCTCCGCCATTTTGCAGTGGAGGTGAAGGAAGAGCGCAATGGCTGACACCTCGTTCGACATCCTCATCATCGGGTCGGGGCCCGGCGGCTATGTCACGGCGATCCGCGCGGCGCAGCTCGGGTTCAAGACGGCGATCGTCGAGCGCGATTATCTCGGCGGCATCTGCCTCAACTGGGGCTGCATCCCGACCAAGGCGCTGCTGCGGTCGGCGGAGATTTTCCATTATTTCCAGCACGCCAAGGATTATGGGCTCTCGGCGGAGAAGGTCGGTTACGACCCGAAGGCGGTGGTCGAGCGCTCGCGCGCCGTCGCCAAGCGTCTCAACGACGGCGTCGGCTTCCTGATGAAGAAGAACAAGGTGCCGGTGATCTGGGGCGAGGCGGCGATCGACGCGCCGGGAAAGATCACGGTAAAGCCCCGGGACAATGCGCCGAAGGGGGCGCTCGGGCCGGGCTCCTACCAGGCCAAGCACATCATCCTGGCGACCGGCGCGCGGCCGCGCGTGCTGCCGGGGATCGAGCCGGACAGAAAACTGATCTGGACCTATTTCGAGGCCATG
>WNGP01004962.1_pt1 | contig 11081 bp, 7 predicted proteins | sample 5407671 | NCBI WGS metagenome assembly WNGP01 (sample SAMN13153381, study PRJNA577476) | soil metagenome | isolation source: 40 cm soil or saprolite under Garry oak tree replicate 2 | place: USA:California | collected 2016-06-15
GCTGGTCGCGATGACCGGCGACGGCACCAACGACGCGCCGGCGCTCGCGCAGGCCGACGTGGGCGTCGCGATGAACACTGGCACGCAGGCGGCGCGCGAAGCCGGCAACATGGTCGATCTCGATAGCAATCCGACGAAGCTGCTCGACATCGTTGAGATCGGGAAACAGATGCTGATCACACGCGGCTCGCTTACCACATTCAGCATCGCAAATGATGTGGCGAAGTATTTCGCGATCATTCCTGCAATGTTGATGGTCAGGTTTTCCGAGGTGGCGCCGCTCAACATCATGCGTCTACACAGCCCCACCAGCGCCATTCTCAGCGCTGTCATTTTTAACGCATTGATCATCATCGCGCTGATCCCTCTGGCATTGCGGGGCGTCGCTTACAAACCGATGGGCGCGCTCGCGATTTTGCAACGCAATCTCCTTATCTACGGCTTCGGCGGAATCATCGTTCCGTTCATCGGCATCAAACTGATCGATCTTATCATCACGACGTTCCATTTGGTCTAACGAATGAAAGAATTCTTCTCCCACATTCGCGGCGCAATGGTGTCGACCCTGGTGCTGGCAGTCGTCTGCTGCGGCGTCTACCCGCTAATCGTTTTCGGAATTTCGCAGGCATTCTTTCGCGACAAAGCCAATGGGAGTTTGATTGTCGATCCAAATAGAACAGTTCGCGGCTCGAAGTTGTTAGGCCAGGCGTTCGCTGATCCGAAATATTTTCATCCGCGACCTTCCGCCGCGGGCAACGGATACGACGCAGCGAGTTCCGGCGGCAGCAATCTCGGCCCGACTTCGCAAAAACTAAATGACGCAATCAAAGAACGCATAGCGGCGTATCGAGCCGAAAATGGTTTGAGTGTATCCGAGCCTGTGCCTGCGGATGCAGTCAGCGCGTCGGGCAGCGGACTGGATCCGCACATCGGTTTGCGTAACGCCGAGCTCCAAACGGCACGGGTGGCTCAAGCTCGGGCTTTGAGTGAGGAAAAAGTGCGCGGGCTCATTCAGCGATACACGGATCCGCGAGATTTTGGTGTCTTCGGCGACCCGGGCGTGAACGTGTTGGAACTGAATCGCGCTCTCGATCAGGCGCGCTAATGAAAAGCGTTAGAACAATCGTGTTCGTCTTTGTCCCCATTTATTTCGAGATCGTTCGAAGTCGTTCGCGGGGACAGACAGCGGTCGATTCATCCCGAAGGCAACCAGCGAGCGGGAAAAAAGCGAGCGAGACGGGCGGGAAAGCTCGCAATATCTCGCGATGCTGGCGGCGATCACATCGATCGCGACTCGATGAGCCGGCGTTCTGGACTTGGTTCGTCGATAATCCGCGACCTTCGTCGTCGCGCCGATACTGAAGGCAGGCGCGTCCGCAGGTCTGTGAAAAAAACCATCATCACCAGTGGGGTCATGTTATGCACCACTCTGGCGTTCGCATCGGACAAACAAGTTTCTGCTGACGCAACGCCGACTCCATCGCCGCCAGCGCCGCTAATGTATCTCCTTGATCAAGCCGGCATTGCTAAACCTCTCAAGGATCTTGGCATCAATCTCTACGGACACATCGAGAGCGGTTATTTCTATGACTTTAGCGCCCCGCATAATGAAGACGGCCCCACGTTCATGGGATATAACAAGTTCAAGAATAGTTTCATTCTGGACAACATCAGCTTGAACTTGGAGCGAGCGGTGGACCCGACCAAGAAGCAGTTCGACGTTGGCTTCCGTGTGGAAGGTCTTTATGGTGCCGATGCGGCATTCATCCACTCTAATGGAATGTTCGATGATCAGACTGGCCGCAATCAATGGGACCTTCTGCAAGCGTGGGTGGATGTAACCTTGCCCGGCATTCCAATGCGGGTGCGAGCAGGCAAATGGATCGAACTGGCGGGATTCGAGAACTACAGCGCGAATATCTACAACGCGTTTGGCGACCCGGCCAGAGCGTTCTATTCCCATAGCTATTCCTTTCTATATGCCGAACCAGGTACACAGAGCGGCGTATTGTTCACTTACGTGTACAGCCCCAAGTGGACGTTCGAAGCCGGATTCACGCGTGGTTGGAACCAGTCAACCCGCGACGCGAACAACACTCTGGATTTTCTAGGTCGGATTATCTGGGCACCCAGCGACAAGACTGCCGTTACCTTCGTCATGACCGAAGGTCCGGAGTTTCCGATCGGTGTCGGGCCTAATTTACCTCCAGGCGACAACAGTCACTGGTGGACGTATTTGGACTTGGCTATCACCCAAAAAATTACGGATCAATTCAGCGCGGGCGTGGGCATCGACTTCGTAAACGCTCCAGAGATTCCTGGCTTAAGCGGCGGCGCCAAACGGTGGGGCGCTGTAGATGCCTACCTCAGCTACGCGGTAGATCCGCATTGCACTTTGAACACTCGTTTGGAGTGGTATCGGGATGCCGCCAACGGATTCTCGTACGGTGGGCCTGTTAGCGCCAATTTCTACTCGGCAAGCTTTGGTATTGCCATCAAGCCGTTTCCTGAAAACGCATTTCTTTCGCACTTACTATTCAGGCCGGAGATCCGCTACGACCACTCGAGCAAGGCTGTCTTCGACAATGGCGACAAAGAGCAGGTCATGTTCAGCGCCGATGCTCTCTTCACGTTTTAGAGAGACAGAGCAGGCGATCGATATTTCTCTACGAAGTGGGCTACGGTCGGAAGGTCAACGACGCATGATATTGACTGGCTGTCACTTTATGTCGGACAGCCTCTTTTTTTGAAGAGCAGGTTGTCGTAAGCTCGGATATGAGCGACCCGGAGCGGCCGAATCCAGATGAGATTCTCGCGCGCATGAAGCGCGAAGAGGCGGAGTCCACGCGCGGCAAACTCAAGATTTTCTTCGGAATGTGTCCTGGCGTGGGCAAGACCTACGCAATGCTGCAGGCCGCGCGTCAGAAGCAGACGGAGGGATGCGAAGTGGTGGTTGGCATTGTGGAGACGCATGGGCGTAAGGAAACCGAGGCGTTGCTGGAAGGAATGCCGATCATGCCCCGGATGCAGATCGATTATCGCGGAACAAAGCTCGAGGAGATGGATCTCGATGCAATCCTCACATGGCATCCAGGGCTTGCGGTTGTCGATGAGCTAGCACACACGAACGCACCTGGCTCGCGTCATCCGAAGCGGTATCAGGACGTTCTGGAACTGCTCGATGCTGGCATCAGTGTTTACACCACGCTCAACGTGCAGCACGTCGCCAGTCGCAGCGACACCGTGCGTCAGATCAGCGGTGTCGCCGTAAGCGAGACAGTACCCGATACTGTTCTCGATCTGGCTGACGAAATCGTCCTTGTCGATCTAACCCCGGAGCAACTACGCGCACGCTTGGCCGAAGGAAAGGTGTATCTCGGCGAGCGCGCGGAGTGGGCGGCGAAGAATTTCTTCCGCGAGAGCAACCTAACCGCCTTGCGCGAAATGGCGTTGCGTCTGGTGGCCGAACATGTCGATCGCGATCTGCGCGACATCATGTCGGAGGAAAAAATCGCCGGGCCGTGGAAGAGTGGAGATCGCTTGCTCGTCGCGGTCAGCGCGAGTCCTTACTCGGAGAGATTGATTCGCTATACGCGTCGATTGGCGGCATCGATGGAAGCTTCCTGGGTCGTCGCGAACATCGAGCAACCGCGTCCGCTTTCGCAAGAGGAGCAGACACGCTTGACTCGCTACCTTGCGCTCGCGCGCCAGCTGGGCGCGGAAGTAATTTCCACTCCTGGTACCGATATCGGCGAGGCGCTGCTCCGTATCGCCCGTGAACACAACGTCACTCAGATTGTTATCGGAAAGCCGCTCGGCTCGCGATGGACAAGCTTTTGGAAACGCGACCCGCTGCGCTGGCTTATGCGCAACAGCGGCAACATCGACATCCATATGATCCCGGCGGAAGAATCGGTGCAGCCGCGCCACGAAACCATCGAAGAGCGTTTGGCACGCGTACCGTGGGGTGACTTTGGCATCGCACTTGTCATCGCGGCGGTTGTCACCGCGCTGTCTTTGTCGATCTTCGCTTACACAGGCTACTGGGCCGTTTCGCTTTTCTATCTGCTGGCCGTCGTTCTCGCCGCCACACGATTACGCCGGTGGCCGACGCTGTTTCTCGCCGCGCTCAGTGCATTGCTTTGGAACTTTCTGTTTATTCCGCCGCGCTTCACGTTTTATATCACCCACCTGCACGACTTCTTGATGTTCGGCGCGTATTTCGTGATCGCGCTCGTCATTGGCCACCTCGCGACAAAATTGCGCGAGCGCGAACAATCGGAGCGCCGGCGCGAAGAACGCGCCACAGCGCTTTACCGTTTCACGCGCGCACTCGCTGCCAGCCGCGATCTCGACGAAGGTCTGCCGAAGGTTTTGGCGCTGATCAAAGAAACTTTCCAAGCTGATGCGGCGGTTTGGCTGCGAGATGAAGGCGGTCTTTCCTGCCATCCGGCCAGCACGTTTGCGCCATCGAGCAAAGATGAAAGCGTCGCCATCTGGGCGTTTCAAAAAAAGCAAGCCGCCGGAAGATCCACAGACACGCTTCCTGACGCGGAATCGTTGCATATTCCGCTGGTCACGGGTGATCGCGCGGAAGGTGTGCTCACCGTACGCCTGGCCAATCTGCCAACGCTCGAGCAACGCGAGTTGCTCGACGCATTTGCGGCGCAACTTGCGCTTTTCGTCAACAAAGAGCGCGCCTTGGAAGAAATCCACGCCGCGCAAATTTCCCAGCAATCGCAGAAGCTGCAAAAAGCGCTGTTCGATTCGGTCTCGCACGAGCTGAAGACACCGCTCGCCGCGATGTCAGTCGCATTGCAATCTCCAAAGCTTTCGGGACACGCTGACCGCGCGGAACTGCAGCAGGCTGTGCAGCGGCTCACCCGCACGGTCGATCATTTACTTGATGCGACGCGTCTGGAATCGGGCCTCTTGCAACCATTACGTGAATGGTGCGATCCCGCCGAACTGGTGAGCGAAGCAGTCGCGTCGGCGGGATTAAACGACACCACGGTTCGAATCAACATCGATAATGATCTGCCGGCTATTTCGGTGGATGCGCGCCTGGTTCAACAAGCGTTGAATGCGCTACTGTCAAACGCCGCCGCGCATGGCGGGGGCGATAAGCCTATCGAAGTGAACGCTGCGCGCGATGGTTCGATGCTTATCATTTCGGTAGCCGACCGCGGTCCTGGTCTTGCGCCTGGAGAAGAGAACAAGGTTTTTGAAAAGTTCTATCGCGGTCCCAGAACGCGTCCAGGGGGCCTCGGCCTTGGGCTTTCCATTGCTCGGCAACTTGTGGAAGCGCACGGCGGCGAGCTCGTGGCGGAAAATCGCGAAGGGGGCGGCGCGCGATTCTCCATTCGCCTTCCCGTTGGTGAACCGATGGAATTACCAAGCGAAGCGACCGCGTAAGAGCCTATTGAAATACTCAGCCATGCCGCGTTGTTGTCGATTTTTCGTCTTTCCAAGGCGCGAGGAGCGCGCATACCCGCAGCGGTCTGTAACCGACGAGCAACGCCGGAAAGGCGAAAAGGCGGCGCAACCCGGAGGGCGGAAACGCTTTGGGCTGTCTGTCTGCGTTGCTCGCTCCTCACAGGTCGCTGCGGACATGCTCGTCGCTCGCGCCTTGCCATCCAGCCCAAATCGCTTCCGCGCGGCGTGGCCAGGTATTTCAATAGGCTCTTAATGAAACCGGTCGCGCTGATTATTGACGATGAAGTGCAAATTCGCCGGCTACTGCGAGTCGCGCTGGAAGCAGAAAATTATCACGTGCGCGAAGCTGAGAATGGCCAGCAGGGCCTGATTGAGATTGCCAACCACAAGCCCGCTGTCATCCTTCTTGATCTTGGTCTGCCCGATCTCGACGGACTGGAAGTGTTGAAGCGATTGCGCGAATGGAGCGAAGCGCCGGTGGTCGTTCTGACCGTGCGTGATGACGTGCAGGAAAAAGTGGCCGCTCTCGATACCGGCGCAGATGATTACGTAACCAAGCCATTCAGCACGCCGGAATTGCTTGCGCGCCTCCGCGCGGCACAACGAAAAACCCGTCCGGAGGGAGAAGTTTCCGTTTTCAAGAACGGTGATCTGGTTGTCGACCTTGCGGCGCGTGTGGTAACGCAGGCAGGCCGTGAAATCAAGCTAACCGCTACCGAGTACGCCTTGCTCCGTTTGTTCGTGAAGCATCCCGGACGCGTTCTCACGCATCGCTACATCTTGCGCGAAATCTGGGGCCCGAAATCCGAGGAGCACCGGCAGTACCTGCGCGTTTACGTTACGCATTTGCGTCAAAAAATTGAGCCGGACCCGGTGCGACCGTCTCTGATCAGTACCCAGCCGGGAATTGGTTACCGCTTCGCAGGTTAGCCGTTTACCGGGGCATTGGCCGAGAAAGAGCTTGCAAGTGAGCGAGCCCGCAATGGAGATTCTCCGCCAATAGCGATGGCGCAGCTGATAGAGGATATTGTTCTGGATGCGAGTGCGGGCGTGCATCGCCCGCGCAATCTGGATTGGAAACGGGCCGCCGCGTTGCTCTACGGCGATTGGGGAACCAGCAAGGCGTATGTGATCGGTCTGGCGTTTGTCGCCGCCGGATTTTCATCGCTGCCGATCATCCTCGCGGTCTGCGCTGTGACGGGATTGGTCGGCATCAATTACATCGTGATCTGCCGTCACTTTCCAGATGGCGGCGGTGTTTATTCGTCGGCGCGCTCGCAGGGGCGGTTGCTTGCAGTAGTGGGTGCGTTGCTGCTCGTGGCCGACCTGACGGTGACCGCTGCGCTCAGCGGCTGGTCAGCGCTGAGTTACATTACCTCAGGCGCGGAGGGGATTGCCTGGATTAAATTTTTACGCGAGCACATCGCGCTCACGACGATTGGCGTGCTGTTGATTATGGGCCTGATTAACTATTTCGGGCCGAAACATTCCGGTAGTTTTGCCGTAGCGCTTGCGTTGCCGACCGCGGTTATAGTCGTTGTGCTCATCGTAATCAGCGCGCCGCATTTGACGACGCAGTTTCTCGAACCGCGGCATCAAAGCCTGGGCACCGTCTGGGTGCAATTCGTGGGCGTGATTCTGGCTTTGTCGGGCGCGGAGTCCATCGCAAACCTTACCGGCGTGATGAAACTCGATCGGGGATCAACAATGGAACACCCGAGCGTCGGGCGCGAGTCGCTCAAGGCGATCACGCCGGTGGCAATCGAAGTTGTCGTTGGCACGGCGCTCCTTGGATGGGCGATGCTTTCCCTGCCTTCGGTGCTTGGCAAAACGCTGCACCTGACGGACCGTGGCGAAATCGCGGCGGTTCTTGGGCAACGCAGCGAAGACATGCTCCGTTTCGTTGGCGAACAATTTGCCACCGCCACGTTTTCGCCTGCCGTCGGTCAGATTTTCGGCTGGATCGTTGGAATTGTTTTCTTCCTGCTGCTCCTGAGCGCGGCCAACACGGCGATCGTGGCGATGATCGGTCTACTTTACATGATGTCGCGCGATCGTGAGATGCCGCGGCAATTCCGGCGCCTCAACGGTCACGGCGTTCCCATTTGGCCGCTGTTCATCGCTACCGGCTTGCCGGTGGTGGTGCTTCTTTTTGCGGCAAACTTCACCGCGCTGGCCGGTCTTTATGCAATCGGCGTAGTCGGTGCGATCACGGTCAACGTCGGTTCGTGCACATTTAATCGGACGGTAGATTTCACGTGGTACGATCGCGTGCTCTTTGGTATCACGTTCGTGATTCTGGCTTTTGTCGAGCTGACGCTGGCGCACACGAAACTCGATGCGCTTCAATTCGTGCTGGCGGTCTTGATGGGCGGGCTGGCACTGCGCGCTTACACATTAAAGCTTCAAGGCCTCACCACGCTCACTGTCACGCGCGAAGTTGCCCGGATGGTTACGCCCGACCTCGCGGCGAACATGCGGACCCGCTTGGAGGAAGGTCAAAAAATCATGGTGGCAGCGCGCGGAATCACGCCGGTGCTTAGCTTTGCGATGGACGAAGCACAGTTACGCAAGGCCACGCTGTTTGTGCTCTACGTTAAGGAGGTGGCGGTTTACTTCACAGCGGCCGGCACACCCCTCGGTCGTTCCAAATGGCCGGATGACCCGGAGGCGAACGCCATCATGTGCTCGATGCTGAAACTCGGGGGCGAGCGCGGCGTCAACGTAGTTCCGCTTTACGCGGTGAGCCAGGACGCCTCCGCAACGATTGTCGATCTCGCCGCTACGATGGGAATCGATTTCCTCGTGATCGGCGCGTCGCAACGACCTGCCATGGCTAAGTTGCTTCGCGGCAGCGTCGCGACCAACGTGGCCCAGCATCTGCCCGATTCGATTCAATTGCTCATCTTCGGATGACCCCACGAACAGTCGTAATTGTAACAGCAACCCAGAAACCTTCGGCTTGCCGAAGCGTTATTTCCGGATTCCAAAAAATGCTTCCAGCGCGCGGGTGCCCAGGGCTTTCCAAATTTTGATCACTTCGTAGGTGATGACGGTGGTGAACGTTACAGCCAACCAAACGCAGACTGCTTCAAGCGGCAGGCCGGACCACGCTCCGATGTGCAGCCCCATCAGAATATTGCTTCGATACTCCCACCAGCCATACGGCAAAGCGAGCGTCACTTCCCAAAGCAGGCTGATGAGGAGAAGCAGAAAAAACGTGAAACTAAACGCGCGCCAGTTAATGAACCGCTGCGCGGTGTAAAAAAAGCCGGCCGACGGAATAAGCGAAGCGCAGATCAGATAAAGAAAATACCAGGGAAACCCATCCGACGCGCGGGAGACGAACTTGCGGTACACGATTGCGGCTGCGATCAAGACGACACCAAGGATGACAGAAGCAAAATGAAAATGGACGATGCGCGGTATATCCTTGGCCGCTTCCTCGTAATCAGGGACGTTGTAAGCGGCCATCCAATATTCGTCGCACCAGATGTAACTCAGCAGAACGAGCATGAAGCCTGTCAGATAAAAAATGAATTCTTCGATTGGAATCGCCCCGCCTAACGCGGGAACCTCGCAGCGAAGAGTGGCCGCTTTATTCGGAAAAGTGAAAAACGCGTTACCGAAAAGGAGGTCCAGCGCGAATCCGAGCGGAGTGAGCACCCCGATGGTCCGCCAAAATGCTTTTCGTGGAAACTTGAGATCAGGCCGACAGGCAAACCACCATGCCAGGATTCCGATGGGAACGATGAACAATCCCAGGCTCCAGGTGTATCCAAGCGGCGTCGGATTGTCCGAAGTGGTTTGCAAAATAGCCGGATCAACGACCGTTCGCAGTGCAATGGCAGCGGGAACAATCAGCGCCGCCGCGATGGCAAATACGACGTAGAAAGATTTTGTGCGCTCTTGCATGACGGCAACAGCGTAAACAGAACAGTTTTAAGTTTTAAGATTTAAGTTTTAAGTTCGACTTGTCGTGACTCCGCCCAAGGTCCTCATCGCCGACGCAATTTCGCAGCGTGGAGTGGATGAGCTTTGCCGCGATGGCGCTATCGAGGCGGTAATCAAAACCGGGTTAAGCGAGAAGGACCTTGTCGATCTTATTCCGGACTTCAGTGCGCTTGTCGTACGCAGCCAGACAAAAGTCACCGCCGATATTTTGAATGCGGGCGCGAAATTGCGCGTGGTCGGGCGCGCCGGGGTGGGGGTGGACAATGTCGACGTTGAGACGGCCACGCGCCGCGGCATCATCGTTTTGAATGCGCCTGGCGGAAATACCGTTTCCACAGCCGAGCATGCGTTTTCACTGTTGCTTTCAGCCGCGCGCAAGATTCCGCAGGCCGACGCAAACGTTCGCAGCAAAAATTGGGACAAAAAGAATTTCGAAGGTGTTGAGCTCTACAACAAAACGCTGGGCATAATTGGAATGGGCCGGATCGGCGGCGAACTCAGCCGGCGCGCCATTGCTTTCGGAATGCGCGTGGTTGCATACGATCCGTATCTTTCTGCATCACGTGCTCGCAGTCTCCAAGTCGAGCTGGTGGACGAGCTCGATGATTTGCTCACAAGCGCGGATTTCATCTCGCTGCACACACCGCTCACCGCAGAAACGCGGCACATTCTCGATGGAGCGCGATTACAGAAAACCAAATGCGGCGTCCGTATTATCAATTGCGCGCGGGGTGGCTTGATTGACGAAAACGCGCTCGTGAAAGCTTTGCAAGATGGGCATGTGGCCTGCGCGGCGCTGGACGTTTTCGAAGTTGAACCGCTTCCAGCCGATTCTCCATTGCGAGGCGCCCCCAATCTTGTTCTTACTCCGCATCTCGGCGCGTCCACCGCGGAAGCACAAGAGAGCGTTGGGATTGAGATTGCGCACTCGATTCGTGCCGCTTTGCTCGAAGGCACCATTCGCAATGCGGTGAACATGCCCAGTCTCGATGCGAAAACTCTGGCGATCATTGGTCCGCATCTGCGCTTTGGCGAAAGATTGGGCAGATTTCTCTCGCAGCTGGCGCCGAAGCGCGCCGAAACTCTCAACATCAATTACAGCGGCAAAGTCAACGAGGTTGATACGACGGCAATCACCCGCTCAATCTTGAAAGGCTTCCTGCAAACAGCGGGCGGCAGCGAAGTCAACGAAGTCAACGCGCCCGGTTTCGCCGAAACTCTTGGTTTGAAAGTAAGCGAATCACGTTTGAGCGCACTCGGAGACTATACCGACATGCTAGATTTATCCGCTGCGGGCGAAGGAAAAGTTGTTTCGGTTGGCGGCGCGTTCTTCGGCGCCACTCCACGAATCGTAAGTATCAACAGTCGTCCGGTAGAAGCGCGACCGCACGGGGTTGTGCTGGTATTGGAAAACACGGACCGACCGGGAATGGTTGGACGAATTGGCACATTGCTCGGCGATCATGGCGTAAACATCGCAACGATGTCGCTGAGCCGAAATCAGGCGGGTGGTACGGCGCTCACGGTATTAAACCTGGACACGGCGCCGGGCGAAGAGGTGCTGAAGGAAATTTGTGCGAGCGAAGACATCCTCTCCGCGCAAGTGATTCAATTGTAAGCTCGTTTCCCGGACTTATTTTCTTGCCGGATGCAGATCAACCCGATACAAGCCCTTCGTTATGCATATTCTT
>WNGP01004965.1_pt1 | contig 11079 bp, 10 predicted proteins | sample 5407671 | NCBI WGS metagenome assembly WNGP01 (sample SAMN13153381, study PRJNA577476) | soil metagenome | isolation source: 40 cm soil or saprolite under Garry oak tree replicate 2 | place: USA:California | collected 2016-06-15
GTCTCGATATTAAAGCTCCTTCCAGCTAATCAATTGAATATTGCCCCCTTTTCGCACTACCATCCGCACGGAGCGAGTAACGTCGCCTGATTTTCCTACGCTCAGAATGCGGAAAACTTGATCTTTGAATCCGACCAGGCCCGCAATCTGCTGAAATTGCTGCGGCGTAAAGCCAAGGGCACTTTGAACATCGGTCAAATTGTTGAACGGAATATCATCGGCAGTTCCATCGATTCCGTCCGGACCGCGTCTTAATTGCAAGAAGCGGTCAACTAAATCGTCTTTCATGCCTGGCAAGGCGCGCAACACATCGCGCGACGCCCAGGCAAGATCGATCGGACCGGAGCTGTTGATGGTAAAATCTTCGTCCCAACCCGGCCTCGAAGTGAACTCACCCCAGCCAAATACTTTCTTAAGGTCCTCCACAGAAGTCAGTGGCGCGTGTGCTGGATGGTAATCATCGGTCTCTTCTGGCGCGTTCAAATGATGAAGCCCAGTGTTTGGCGACACCCAATCAAGAAGAGAATCCATCATCGTGTCGAGGTCATTAAGCTCAATACCCTTGAGCGAAAGATATCTGCGCAGAATTGCGACGCGCGTGGGGTCCTCCCCTGCAGTAAGCCAGTTCAAATTCAACCGGCCACCCTCACCGGTGACGTGAACTTCATAACTTTCACGATCGCCCATTTGTTTGTGTAAATTTGGCGAGCCGGGTGCGATATTCGGATGCAACGCAACATCCGCGCCGGACGACGCCATTGCTTCCGCCGCCAGTACACGATTTGCATTACCGGAAAGGGCCAGGCGAGAATCAATGTCGAGCGCCCATGAAATCACCATTACGCTAAGCAAAAATAGCGCCCAAAGCGATAACATGAGAGCCGCGCCAGAGACTGATTTCGAATTTAAAGAACGCTTCTTCACAAGATCGACATGATTTCTACGGCCACGGCGTTCGGCCCAGTGGAATAATGGCTTCCCACGGCACGGCTGCGCCAGGCCGCCCAACGGTTAGTTTCACAAGGCGGGGCAGCTTGAACGCGTTTGACCATCGATCCACCCAGGCGTTCAACTGGGGATCGAAATAACGGATTTGGAGACTGCTTACGTTTTTAATCAATGGCACCCAGGTCTCGTGTCCCTCTCCGATGTCGGAATCATTCTGCGGTTTTCGAAGCAGACCGAGATCCAATCGGCCGCTCTTTTCGTTTTCCGGTTGCAATCGCAGCCAGACAATAAAGTCGCCCGGCGCGTACCGCGTAAGCAGTCCGGGGCCAGCGCTGCAATTCCACTTTATCACATCGCGCTGGCGATCGTTTAATTTCAACGGTTCTCCCGTCATCTTACCGCGTGTGGGAGTTAAACTTTGCCACTCCGCTGTCAGAAGATCGCGCAGACCACCATATTGCGCGTCCGCAGCGCTCGCATCGGCTGAGACGCGCAGCGCTGTGAGGTTGGACTGGACAAAGCGAAAAATCGCAAGCGACATCATCGCAAGGATCGCCACCGCAAGCGTGATCTCGAGTAAAGTAAAACCGCGGAGCCAAATGACACGTTCTCGACTCCGGCGGATACTCGTTCCATCCAGCCTCCAGCATCCGGTATCCAGCGTCGCGTTTTTCTTACCGGGGGCGGTAAACATAGAACTTGATCTGTTTTGACTGCGACACACCGCCGCGCTGCCATTGAGCAGTTAATATGACAAGATTGATCCCGTTAAGCTGTGTGTTATCGGGTTCAGTTAGTTCAGCGGACGCGCTTTTCTGGAGCAACTTTACCATTCCGTAACCGCTGTCGACCTTGTCTTCCTTGGCGCTATCTGGCGCCCCGCGCGCTGTCTGAATTTCCGCCATGCGATTCGATAATATCTGACGCACGGCGTCCTCTTCAGCGTTGAGCATGCTTGCGTTCATACAATTCTCCACTGCGCGCCCAAGTGCCAGCACGCCGACGGCGAAAATCGCTACCCCAAGGAGAACCTCGTAAAGAGCGAAGCCGGGCCTTCTCAGAGCGCCCCTCTGCTTAATGGTCGATACTTGATGCTTCATGGCAGCAGCAGAATCCAGTGTCCAGAATCCAGCATCCTTTTGGATTCACCTCGCTGCATAATCCGTAAGCGCGGGTCGCGCCGTTAGTGGCGAGTAATTAGCTGTCCATGAACCCGCGGGGCCTTTGAACTCGACGATTGCTGGCTCGCACGTTCCGGACGGCCAGAAAATCCATTCGGCTGGATATTTTTTTATTAATGCCGCAGGCAACGAGAGTTTCAAAGCCCCTCCGCGATCCAGATGAAATTCCGCCGTTGCCTTGGCTTCTTCATCTTTTGTAAAAGCTTCTGGTCGCAGCGCGACCTTTCCTTTACTCCAAACGATCAAGTAAGGACGGCGCTCCTTCACACTATACTCCTGTGCCTGACGCACCAGATTGTTGAATCCATCCAGAGAGCGCTTCAGTCGCCTATTAGCGACCACGCCGCTCAGGCTCGGCACTGCCAGCAAAAGCAGGAGCATCAGTATGAAGACTGCAAGGACAATCTCGATTAAAGTAAACCCCCGGAAACGCCGCACTGGCAAACGTACTCGTTACGCGGCAAATCACAACAGGGGAGCGCACTGCCTGCCCGCCTGCCGCACCGAAGCAGAGCAAAGGCGCGAGCGACAGTCGCATGGGGCGCCTCGTTCGGCAGCCGCCGTAGCGCGAACGAATACGGCTTCGCTCCAGCACAATGTCTGGCGGTGTGTGAGGGAACGTTTCTTTTCACAAATCGGATGCATTTCGCTTTGGCCGTATTGTGTCATAGTTGTCGCCCAATGAACTCCATTCGTTTTGAGAACCACGTCATTAACGTCGATAATGTCGCGGACGTCACACGCAGCGACGATAATCGGGTCATCCTTACCTTTTGCGCCGCCAAGAGTGAGAGTTCGTTGCACCTCATTTTGAAGGGTGCCGGTGCAGAGCAAGTGTGGGACTTCTTTGTCAAAGGTTCCACCGCAACCTTTGGAAAAGTTGGTTAACGCCAACCCTTGCGTTCACCCGTTATCAGGCGCCATTCCCCGATCGGGACCCAACTGCTGGGGACTTTCGTGGCGCAAGGCCTTCGCGACGAATGTCAAAGGTGAGTTCTCTGAGCACAGCAACATTCATATCTCCTCGGCCTAACGAGAACAAGCTCAGTCACGGTTGCGGCAGGCGCAAGTAGCAAAAGCGGCGTTGCATCGAATAGCCAATTTCGTGGAAGTCCGGCGTTACTTAATTCTCTCTGAGACATTATACCAATTCCACTCCCAGGTCTTACCGTTGTCAGGAGAAAAGGCCTGGCTCCACACCGGGCGGTCTTTATCCCTCGCATCCCACCGGAACATGACGATAATATTTTTTCCCTTAAAAGTATCCTTTGCAAAAAAGTGTCCGACGCCATTTTCAAATGAACCGACAACAGGCGGATCCAAAACACCAACATTGCTCGCAACCCAATAAAGGCTCCACAATCTGCTTTTCGGATTGAAAAGTCTCAGCGTGACGCCTTCAAAAAGTTTTCCCTCCTGGCCAGGCATCTCCGTGGTGGAATAAGTGTCCATGTCTCCGTTGCCGCCCAATATCTTGAAATTTTCATCCGAGGAGTCGAATTCCGTCCAGTCTTTGCAGTCTTCCAGTCTCTTGTTCAGTCGGCGGTTGTGCATTTTCCATTTGCCGACTAGAAAATCGAAGTCACTTTGGGATGAACTCGCGGATGCGGTAATCTTTAAGTCGCCATTTGTGTCAAAGCTTAATCGGGGAATAACTAACGTAGTATCGGTTTTCAGAACCGTTCTCTGAGCTTGGCCGACGTTACAGATGGTCAGTAATAAAATTGCACTTAAATATTTCATATCTCTATGTGTAGTCTGCAAAATTGGTGTCAAGATCCTTCGCCACGCTCTCGTGTGATTTGTAGCCTCTCACCAAAATAAACATCCCTCTTCGGTCGTCGCTCCCGCTCCGCCACAGAAGCGCTCGACTTCTTTCCCGACTTATCACACGGCGTCCCGCTTTGTTAGACCGTTGCATCCTATGAAGTCGCGGTGAGCAAAACCAGCGAACTCGAGAAGCGACGCATTAGGTCTAACGAAAATTATGCGAAATATTCGTGTTTAAAGGTGAACATTCTTTCGTCTAAATCTGTAAATGAATGAGACCCCGGAGCTGTTTGTCCTCGCGTCCATTCACGCCTGCCGGCTGTGGCGAGTGTTCCGTAGGCGGCCTTCAAACGCATCGGCTGGTCTGTCGCACTGCGCAAATCGCCGCTAAAAAATAGCAATCGAACGGCAGCAACGGCGTTCCGTATGTGATAAAGTACAGGACAAATGAAGCCTGCTTTGCGCATCGGCATCGTCGCAGCCGCCCTTTGCGTGGTTGCGATGCTAGTCTGGCAGGGAGTTAGCGCTCAGGGCGCGCCAGATCCGACGCGCCCTAACACCAGCCCGACGGTCGCGTTCCTCGACATCGGCATTCTTGTTTTCCGCGAAGGTCTCGAATGCATCCTGGTGCTGGCGGCCATCACCGCCAGTATGGTTGGCGCCAAACGCAGCCATCGTCGGCCAGTCGCTCTCGGCGCGGGCATGGCCTTTGTTGCGAGTTTGATCACATGGTTTATCGCGGTGCGCATCGTCGGCTCTCTCAGCGACAACATGAATGCACTCGATCTACAGGCCGCGACCGGGCTTCTCGCGGTGATCGTCCTGCTCGTGATCATGAACTGGTTCTTCCACAAAATTTACTGGGGCGGCTGGATCCGGGCGCACAATCGACGTCGCAAAGCGTTGCTTGAAAATGCGCGGTCGGTTGAAATTTCACAGCGGCATCTCTGGTGGGGATTGATCCTGCTCGGGTTCACCTCGCTTTATCGCGAAGGCTTCGAGGTTGTCCTTTTTCTGCAAAGCTACAATTTGCGGTTGGGTGGCGGCGTTGTGCTAAAAGGCGCGCTTCTGGGCATCGTTCTCTCGGGCATGGTCGCGGTGCTCACGTTCGTGCTGCAACAGCGTCTGCCATATCGCAAAATGCTCATTACCACCGGCATTCTTCTCGGCATGGTCTTGCTGGTGATGGTGGGGGAACAAGCGCAGGAGATGCAATTGGCCCACTGGATACCGACGACATCAATCGATCGGCTGGCGCATGTCATCCCGCCATGGATGGGAATGTGGTTCGCTGTGTTTCCAACTGTCGAAAGCCTCGTCGCCCAGCTAATTGCCGCGATGTTGGTGATCGGATCCTACTACGCAGCTCGACACTTTGGCGGCGCGCCGCCTCAAAGCCCCGAGTCAGTCGAGGAAGCGCGATCGGAAGCCAAAGTCGCAATCACTGAGCAGTTGGAAGCGGTTCCGTAACGCAAGATGGAGCCGGGTGCATCAAGGAGCGGCGGCTTCCTAGCCGCCGGAGCGATCCGGAGAGCGCCCTTCCTTGTTTTCATTTTGCTTTTATCGATCTCGCCAGCGATTTCCGTTTTCGGCGGGGTGCGCCGCTTCACTTTCCTGTATGAAGCGAATACGTCTGCCAGGGGGAGCCTCGAATTGGAGAACTGGGTCACGTGGCAACACGCCGCAGGGCCGGACCGATTCGATCAAGTTGATTTCCGTCACGAACTCGAATACGGCGTGACAGATAAATTCCAGCTGAGCATTTATCTGGCCGACTGGTTTTACGAAAGTGACCGGGAACATTCCGGCTTCGCCTATTCCGATTCGGCGATCGAATTGATCTACAATCTGACAAATCCAGTTGTCGATCCCATCGGATTGTCGATCTATGGAGAGCTGAGGGCCGGCGACTGGCTGATCGAGCTGGAATCAAAGTTGATCGCACAGAAAAACTTCGGACCGCTCATTCTTGCCTATAACGCCACACTTGAAGCAGTATGGGAAGGCAGTGACCTTGCCGAGCGAGAAGGTGAATTCAGCCAGGCGCTTGGAGCAAGTTATGAAGTTTCACCGCGTATTTCAGTGGGAATCGAATTGCTGCACGAATTTGTGTTTCCAGAGTGGCGCGACGAAGAAGGGATAAGAAATCTGTTCGTCGGCCCCAACGTCTCGTATCGCCACAGGAATTGGTTTGTGACGGTGACCGCTCTCGCTCAAGCAACTGATACGAACAGTGAGCCGGATTTCCAACTGCGGACAATTTTTGGAGTCGGTCTCTGAAATGAGAAAACTCGCGATCTTCGCTATAGCGGTCGCTTGCCTCGTTGAGCTGAGTAGTTGCGGAACGACAAGCTTTGCACCGCCGCCGATCACACCCGAATTACCACAGGCTGGCAAAGGTCAACACGGTGATATCGCGATGTTGCGCGAAGGTCGTGCTCTTTTTGTTCACCGTTGCATCGAATGCCACACCCTGCCGGCAGTATCCAGCCACAGCGCGCAACAATGGCCACGGCTGATCGATGAGATGGCAGGACGCGCGAGTTTGAAATCGGCCGAGCGCGAAGCTGTGTTGGCTTACATTCTCGCCGTCCGTACGCAATAGAGAAATCAATCCGCCCAACGCCGATCTGCGAAATCAATGCAAGTTAGGCATCCTGCCTGAACTCGGCCGACAGGCTTCCAGCCTGTCGTGGGCTTAAATGCTCCGCGACGCAAACGACGAGCAGGATGCTCGTCGGCCGAGACAGCCTGGAAGACTATCCTCCAGGCCACATTCCGGTTGAACGACGCCACAAGCTTCCCACCTTAGCCGGATGATTATGTCCGGTTTCCGCTCTTCGCGGTCAATTCAAATCATCCTGGCGGGTTGGCTGTTTCTCATTCCGGCTTTTCTTCCGGCTGCTCCGTCCCCTGCCCCAACCCCGCCCGGAGCGATTGACGAAAAGTTGTTCAAGGGAATGCAATGGCGGCAGATTGGACCGTTCCGCGGTGGGCGGGCGTTGGCGATCGAAGGCGTGCCAGGCGAGCTGGATACTTATTACTTTGGCGCGGTCGCGGGGGGAGTGTGGAAGACAATTGACGGCGGCGCGAACTGGACTCCGCTATTCGATAAGCAACCGATTTCTTCTATCGGCGCGATCGCCGTCGCGCCCTCTGATCACAATGTGATTTACGTCGGCACAGGCGAAGCGGCTATTCGCGGTAATACGACCTACGGGACCGGAGTCTTTAAATCGATCGACGGCGGAAAGACGTGGCAGAACGTCGGCTTGAAAGATACGCATCAAATCGGCGCCCTGATTGTCGATCCAAGAAATGAGAACGTGGCTTTGGTGGCGGCGCTCGGTCATGTGTTCGGTCCAAATCAGGAGCGCGGAATTTTTCGCACGGCCGACGGTGGCAAGACATGGACGAAGGTCCTATTGAAAGATGAAAACACTGGCGGGATTGATGCTGTCTTCGATCCGCATAACCCGAATATCGTTTTCGCGTCGCTCTGGCAGGCGCGACGGCAACCGTGGTTTTTCTCCAGCGGGGGACCTGGCAGCGGTCTCTATCGATCCGAAGATAACGGCGTTACCTGGAAACATCTCGAAGGCAACGGCCTCCCAGAAGGAATTCTTGGCAAGATCGGTGTTGCCGTTTCCGGCGCGGATTCGAATCGCGTCTATGCAATCATCGAGGCGAAGGAAGGCGGTCTTTATCGTTCCGATGACGCCGGCCAGAAGTGGACTCGAGTAAATGATGACGGTCGCTTTCGTCAGCGCGCTTGGTATTTCAGCAAGGTTTACGCCGATCCAAAATCGACGGATACGGTCTATCTTTTAAACACAGGGCTCTTTCGTTCGGTTGATGGTGGAAAAACTTTCAATCTGTTGGCAGCGCGTCACGGCGATCATCACTGGCTCTGGATCGATCCGCAAAATTCCAATCGGATCGCGAACGCCAATGACGGTGGCGCGAGCATCTCAATCGACGGCGGCAAAACGTGGACCACCCAAAATAACCAGCCGACTGCGCAGTTTTACCACGTTGCTGTGGATAATGCCTTCCCTTATCACATTTATGGCGCGCAACAGGACAATTCGAGCGTCGGTATCGCGAGCCGAACAGATTGGGGGGCGATTGGACCCGCAGATTGGTTCGTGGTCGGAAGCGGAGAGTGCGGCTTTGTTGTACCTGATCCGCGGGATTGGCACATCATTTATTCAAACTACGAAAGCTCTATCGATCGTTACGACAAGACCAAGGAGCAAATACAGGACGTTAGCGTCTGGCCTCTGGATAATTCCGGACACGGCGCGGCCGATCTTGTTCATCGTTTTCAGTGGGTAACGCCGCTCACCCTTTCACCGCATAATCCGGATGTCCTCTACACGGCAGCCGAGTGCGTTTTCAAATCCAGCGATCACGGCTACAGCTGGACGCAGATCAGTGGCGATCTGACGCGCAACGACAAATCCAAACAACAGCCAAGCGGCGGGCCGCTGACCAACGACATCACTTCAGTTGAATATTACGACACGGTCTTTGCGCTAGCGGAATCACCGGTGAAAAAAGGAACGCTCTGGGCTGGAACAGATGATGGACTTCTCCACGTTACGACAGATGACGGCCAGCAGTGGTCGAAGGTCACGCCAAAAATGCCCGAGTGGAGCACAGTCGATCTCATCGATCCCTCTCCACACGACGCCAACAGTGCGTATGTCGCCGTGGATCGCCATAAACTCGACGACTTCAAACCGTACATTTTCAAAACGACCGATCTAGGGAAAACCTGGAGTGCAATTGTAACTGGCATTCCAGATGGCGCATATGTTCACGCCGTGCGCGAAGACCCGAAAAAACGCGGGCTGCTTTACGCAGGTACAGAACTCGGGATTTTCGTTTCGTTCGATGACGGTGGGCATTGGCAACCTCTGCAATTAAATCTGCCCGTCTCGCCCATTCACGATCTCGTAGTGAAAGATGACGATCTGGTTGTGGCAACTCACGGCCGTTCGTTTTGGGTGCTGGACGACATTACGCCGCTGCGTCAGCTCAGCGTACAATCGCCGCAGGCAGATGTAATTCTTTATCAACCGCAAACGGCATTGCGATTGCATTACCCGGAGGAATTCGACAAGCGCCAGCCTGTCGGCGACAACCCGCCTCCCGGAGCGATCATTAATTATTATTTTAAGACCGCGCCAAAGGAGGAAGTCTCACTGGATATCCTCGGCAGTTCAGGCAAGGTCGTCAGGCATCTTTCCAGCAAAGAGAAAAAAGATGGGGAACAACCGCCTGAATGGCCGGATCGCGTTGAGCGCCTAAAAACAATTCCTGCAAATGAAGGAATGAACCGGTTCGCGTGGGACTTGCGGCACGATGATCCTGTACAGATACCCGGCGCGTTTTACTCCGGCGTCGGCCCGAGGGGACCGCTTGCCTTGCCCGGCGATTATCAGGTGAAACTCACTGTCGGCGGCAAATCGCAGACTGCGCTGCTGCATCTCGCCATCGACCCACGCACAAAAGGTTCTGAAGCCGCGCTGCAAAAGCAATTCAATTTGGCGATGCAAGTGAACGATCGCATTTCGCAACTGCATCAAGCCGTCAACGAAATCCGCGATCTTAGATCGCAGATTCAAACGTTGCACAAACGGTTCGGTGACGATCAACGGTTAAAACCAGCGCTCACGGCAACGGACGATCTTGATCACAAAATGTCTGAAATCGAACAGAAACTCATTCAAGTGAACATGAAAGGCTCGGAAGGAAATCTGGCTTTCCCAAATATGCTCAACGAACGGTTTGAAACATTCAGCCACGCAATCGATCTCGGCGATACGGAGCCGACCAAGCCGCAACTCGACGTCTTCCAAACATTGAGCACTCAGTCGCAAGAGCAGACGAAGAAATGGGCGCAGCTCAAGAACGATGAGGTTCCGAAAGTGAGCGAGTTGATCAAACAAGCTAATTTGCCCGCGCTCATCATCACGGAAAAGAAGTAGCTTTGGCTTGCGTTATCGGCCTCGCAAGCGGGATGCTTGCGCTACTTTAGTAAGTCATGGCGAAGATCGAGAAGGCAGTATTATTGGCGGCTGGACGCGGGATCCGGATGCGCGAGCTGACTGTCGAGCTTCCCAAGCCGATGATAGAAGTGCGCGGTAAACCAGTGTTGCAGCACATTGTTGAAGGATTGCGCGACGCGGGTATACGCGAGTTCTTTATCATCGTTGGTTATCGCGCCGATGCGGTCCAAAATTTTTTCGGTGACGGTTCTCGTTACAACATCGAAATACAATATGCGACCCAAGTTGTGCAGGATGGAACGGGGCGCGTTGTTGATCTCGCGCGCAATTTCGCGGGCGATTCGCCGTTCGTTCTAAATTACGGCGACATCCTGGTCGATCCAACAAACTACAAACAACTTCTCGATCTTCCGAATGACGTCGAAGCGATCATCACTGTGACGCGCGGCGAAGACGTCAGCAAAGGCGGCGCGGTTTTTCTGAATGAGCGAATGGAACTTGTCGATCTTCTCGAAAAATCAAAACCGGGCGAGGCAACCAGCCCCTGGTATAACGCCGGTCTCTACGCATTTCGGCCAAGTATTTTCGAATTCATCGAAAAGTTGAAGCCGTCACCGCGCGGCGAATATGAACTCACGGATGCAATCCGCGATCTCGCGCAGTCGGGAAAAAAAGTAAAAGCCCTCGAGCTGACCGGCGAATGGGCCGATGTGCGCGATCCCGAAATTCTCGCGCGTTTGAATCAATCTCGGTAGGCCGCGGTCGACCGTAGGGGCAGCTGTGTCGGCTGCTTGCGTTAGATGCAGGCGGCACGCCTTCCACCACAGCGCTACTTCATCGCGACTGGTTGCTTCGACTCCTCTAGGAGTTTCTCAAAGCGCGGATCGCCGCGCAGCGGATCCCAGAATGGGTGCAAACGCAATTGGCCATAGGAGACGTCACTGGGAATTCGTAAAACTTCGTCCAATTGTTTAATCGCGAGATCCTTTTCGCCTACCCAAGCATAGATGATTGCCAGATTTGTTAGCAGGTTTGCACCCGACCACGCATCTCTTGTGATGGGTAAGAGTTCCACCGCACGACGGCCTTCACGTAACGCATCTTCCTTGCGACCCAACGCGGCGTCGATCATCCCCAAGGCACAGAGAGCTTCAGGGTAATCG
>WNGP01004967.1_pt1 | contig 11077 bp, 12 predicted proteins | sample 5407671 | NCBI WGS metagenome assembly WNGP01 (sample SAMN13153381, study PRJNA577476) | soil metagenome | isolation source: 40 cm soil or saprolite under Garry oak tree replicate 2 | place: USA:California | collected 2016-06-15
TAGTTTTCCTACCCGCAGCGGTAAAGCACAAAACGGGACGGTCGCGGCTAGTCTATTTATGTTCGCGAGTTCTCAGTCGCTCGCAGCCTGATGTTGATCTCGGATGTAAGCGTGCGGTGGACGGGACACTTTGCCGCGATCTCCATCAGCGCCGCGTGCTGTTGTGCACTCAACGCACCGGTCAATTCAACTTCGACGTCGATTCTGTCCACCATTCCTTCCTTGGTTTCGCACTCCTGGCAATCTTTCGCGTGAATACGTGAATGCCAGAGTGAAACAATGATGTTCTCAAGTGGTATTTGTTTCCGGCGCGCGTAAAGACCGACGGTCATGGAGGTGCAGACGCCGAGCGCCGCCAGCAAGTAATCGTACGGATCCGGCCCGGCATCGCCGCCGCCTGCGCTCACGGGTTCATCGGCTACAAGTCGATGCTTACCCGCATTGATTTCCTGCTTAAAGCTGTCGGCGCCGCCGCGCACGACGATGTGAGGTGTTTTGTCGTGGTTTTCTGCAGCCATAATTTGAAATCAGGGGCGCACGATGCCCGCGAACGCGTCGCGGTATCGCCACACGAGAAACAATTCAAGAACAGTCACAACGATTGCTGGGCCAAATCCCTCGGGCGCCATCAAAATGTGAAAGAGCCAGATGTTCACGATCATGGCGCCAAGGATCGTCAGACCCAGCGGAACAAACCGGCCGATCAACAGAAGCAGGCCACCAATGACCTGAAGCCCACCGATCGCGTAAATGTAACCGCTCGCAATCAACGCATGCAAATATTCACCAACAAGACCCGGCGGTGGCGGCGGCATCGGAATGAAATGCAGAAATGCGTTCGAACCAAAGATGAGGAAGATGAGCCCGAGAAGAACTCGAGCAATGATGGTAGCGATTTTCATTCGCGCATGGTGACGTGATTGATTGCAAATTCCAATGTCGAAGTTTCACGGTTGATAGAGATTGCTGGGAGGAAATTGTGCCGATGTACGTTGGCTCGCACGACGGTAGGCTTAGTTTCAGCTACGCAGTCGCTGCGACTTCTTCCGGCTGCACGAATGGGGGAACGGGGCAGTCGAGTGCATCGGCAATCGCGCGCAGTAGCTCTGCTTCACCTTGCTGGATGACGCCATCGGCAGCGACGGTTTGCACGCAGGCGCCAAGGAGATTTTTCTTGATCTGCGGTACTGCCTGGCTGAGACGCTCGAGCGCCGCGTCCATGCCCGACAGATCGCACTCGTCTGGCGGCAACAATGGGATTTCGCAGCGCGCGGCCTGGCGTAAATATTCCGCTCCCTTTGCAAATGCAGCGGATAGCTCGGTTGCATCTTCCTGTCCGGAATAGGCAGTTGCCGATAGCAGCACGCCACAGTCGCGCGCCAATGGATGCAAAGCGTAGAACTGCGTGACCGGCCTTCGTTCGGGAAGGAAATAGGTATCGAGATGCCGCGCCACGATTTTTTGCAGCATGTATGCGAACAAATCAGATTTGGCGTTACTCGCTGCGAGGGTTCCTATAGCTGCGCGGAACTGCTGAAATTGCTCGGGAGGAAGGCGGCGCAGAGCCGGCAGTGCGAGGTCAAGCGAAGGAATTTTGGCCTGCACCGGCATGACTTGAACTTCAGGCCAGATTTGCGCGGTTTCGTTCAGCATGGCTTCGGACGTGACGCTGGCGAGAACTTCGAACTGCTGCTCCTGCATCGATGGTTCGCTCGCGAGCAGAAGCGCGCAAACTAGTCCGCTGGCCGCGAGCGGATCGCGTGCAGCGGCTTCGATTGCCGGCGGAATCGTGTCGCGAAGATCGGCCGCGTAAGCCAGATGCTGCGTTGTCGCCTGGCCGATGTGTGCAACAATCGCGTGCTCTGCGACAAACGGCGCCACGAATCGACTCGCTCCAGCTTGGACCACGGGAATTTCCGGTGTCCCAGATACCTGCGACGACGGCGCGATTGCGAAAGCTGGCTTTTCTATCGCGCGCGGGGATTTTCCATCGAAAGTGGGACGCAAAGCGCGAATACGATCCGTTAACAGGGGATGCGTCGCGAAAATTGAAGTGTCCAAGCCGTTGGCAAAAAACAGGTGGCTGGCTTCTTCGGCATGCGGCGAATCGATTCTGGAGCCGTGAATGAGTATTTTCTTGAGCGCGCCCGCCAGCCCAGCCGGATTGCGCGTAAATTGTACCGCAGCAGCGTCGGCCAGAGCTTCGCGCTGACGGCTTACGGCCGCTTGGATCAAGCGCCCAAAGAACACGCCTGCCCAACCAATGACAATAAGGGACACACCAATTATAGGAAGGAGAAACTTGCTTCTTTGTGCGCGGATGAGGATCCGACCAATAACCGTCAGACAAAGAATTCCAAATACCAACCCCATGAGCCGCAAATTGAGGCGCATGTCGCCATTGAGAATGTGGCTGAACTCGTGGGCAATGACTCCCTGAAGTTCGTCACGCGAAAGTAGTTTCATACAGCCGCGCGTCACGCTGATGGCCGCATCGCTCGTGGAATGGCCCGCCGCAAATGCGTTGATTCCCGCCTCGCCGTCCATGAGGTAAACCTGCGGGACAGGCACACCTGAAGCGATTGACATTTCTTCTACGACGTTCAGCAGCTTGCGTTCGTCAGCGTCCGTCGTGTTGGAATCAATTAAACGCCCGCCCAACAACTCGGCGACCGCGCTGCCGCCGCGAGCCAGTTGCAACGTTTTGAAGACGCTCCCGATTAAAATCACGACGAGGGTTCCGATCGTTACGCAGAAAAGCAGTTCGGCCTGTGAAAAAGGGAGCGACAGCTCAGCAACGGAAGAGATCGGAATTGATTTCCAAATCGGCACGCCGTAACTCCCAAAACTTGCAAGGACCAATAAGACGACGGCATTGATGACGACGACGAGCGACAGAACGGCGGCAGCAAAGTAAACTACCAGGAGCTTGGTATGCCGTCGGGCTTCATCCTGGCGTTCGAAGAAGTCCACGGGTCGTTTTTGGCTGAGTCGACCTAGAACGCGACTTTGGGCGCTTCTTTTTGTTCCGGCTTTTCGATGACGAAAAGTTCAGCCGGCCCGAAATTGAATGTGTTCGCGATAAAGTTGGTTGGAAAAACTTCGCGGCGCGTGTTGTAGGTCATCACCGCATCGTTGTAAGCCTGGCGCGCGAAAGAGATTTTGTTTTCGGTCGAAGTTAATTCTTCAATCAAACTCATCATTGTCTCGTTCGCCTTGAGATTCGGGTACGCCTCCGCCAACGCAAACAACCGGCTCATGACGCCGGATAATGCGCTTTCGGCCGAAGAAATCCCTTTCATGGCAGAAGCGTCGCCCGGATTTTGCGCGGCGCGAGTATTGGCCGAGACAGCAGCATTCCTGGCTGTGATGACGGCTTCGAGCGTGCCGCGCTCATGTTGCAGATAGCCTTTGGCGGTCTCGACCAGATTCGGGATGAGGTCGTAGCGCCGTTTAAGTTGAACATCAATCTGCGAGTAGGCGTTTTTGTAGCGATTGCGCAATGTAACGAGCGCGTTGTATGCGCCTATGACGAAGATGAGCACAAAGATCCCGATTAGAATGACTGCGCCAATGAACATCAGGCCGATTGTCATAGGGATATTCTTTTGAGCTCGTTCATTGCTAGGCCAAAGCCGCAGCGCCGACAATGATAAAATCTTAGAAGCCGACCAAGGTCGGAGGACCACTTCCGGGAGAACTTACGATAGCGATCAGGGTTTCTCCCGAAACAGCTCGTTTAGATCGGCGAAAGGAGCGTTATTGGCCAGGAGATTAAATGTGCCATTTGCTTTGATGTCTTGCGCCGCACGGAGGAATGCGCCCCATGCAGCCAGAGAAAGACCGGAGCCGACGGAGATGCGGCGCACGCCGAGATCAGTAAGTTGGGAGATTGAAAGCTGATGATTGAATCCGGAGACGAGAATGTTGACAGGTTTCGGCGCAACCAGTTTCACGATCTGCGCGATCTCACCCGGATTACTGACGCCCGGCGCATACAAACAATCGGCGCCGGCTTCGGCGTATGCGGCCAGTCGTTCGAGAGCGGTGTGCAATGGATTGGGATCCCGAACCAGCCACGCTTCGCAGCGCCCAGTTAGCACGACGCCAGTTTTCGAAGCGTCAATCGTAGCGCGGGCGGCGTGGATGCGCTCAACCGCCATTTGCTTTTCATACAACGGCGCTTCCGTGCGACCCGTACTGTCTTCGATCGACAGACCAGCAACACCAGTTGCGAGGCAGAGTCGCACGTTCGCTGCGACGTCTTCGGGTTCATCGGCGTAGCCGGCCAGGAAATCTGCGTTCACGGGCAACGCGGTTGCTTTCACAATTTCACGGATGTGCGCCAGCATCTCGTCCCGCGGAACGGCGCCGTCGGATTTCCCGCGCGAAAACGCGAAGCCTGCCGAAGTCGTGGCGAGTGCTTCGAATCCGAGGCGTTCCAGATAGATCGTCGTTCCGATATCCCACGGGTTTGGAAGCACGAAGCATCCCGATTCGTGAATCGCGCGAAACTTCGCAGCGACGGAGATTTGCGGTGAACTCATCTCCCGACATTACACTTGCTCTGACGAGAGAGCGACGCCGCGCCTTCCATTCGGGAGGCAGAGGACTACCCGTGCGCGCCGACTACTTATTTTCCCCGCGCGGCTTTCCAAATCTGTCGCAGCGGGCCGTCAGCGCCGTAGATCGGATCGTTATCGGGAATTGGCAGAGCCGCGATGTTGTGATCGGATTTTGGCCGCTCGCCCGGCAGACCTCGAAGTAGATCCCACTCGCGTCCATCGGGGTAAGCTCCAACGACGGCAAAATCCTCGCTCGCGCTGATTTTCTGGTGCGGTACACCTGCTGGAATTACGATCACGTCTCCGGCATACACCTTGACATCGCTGCTGCGCTCGCCGCTAAGTCGCAGAGTCGCAGCACCGCAATAAACTCCCAGCGCTTCATGCGTTGTGCTGTGATAATGAGCGAAGGAGTAGACGCCGTTTCGCCACGAATTCGTCCAATCGTTCTCAGCAAAGCATTGTTCAATGATGGAAGCGCAATCTTGCGCTTCCGTTGTGAACGCGTGCCGATAAACCAGCAATGGCAGGTCGCTGTTCGGGAAAACGCCGTCGTCCTTAAAACGGAACTGCTCAGGTTCAACCAAATCCCGCTGTTTAACGGTCGGATGGGCTTCCATATGCAATGCAATATCGCGTGAGCACAGAGGAGTAGTCGTATTCCGTGAGACATTTATTCAAAACAATCGCGCTATTGCGTTTGCGAACGGCGAGCGTATGGCAGACGCGTGACGTTCACAACGAAAAAGGAATTAAACAAGATGCAAAAAATAACTCCATCTTTGTGGTTTGATCATCAGGCCGAAGAAGCAGCGAAGTTTTACACGTCCATTTTCAAAAATTCGAAAGCCGGAAGAATTCTCCGGTACAGCGAACGAGCGGCCGAGAAAACCGGAAGGCCGATTGGGTCGGTGCTGACCATTGAATTCGAGATCGAAAGCCAGAAATTCGTGGCGCTGAATGGCGGTCCACTTTTCAAATTTAATGAATCGATTTCGTTCGTTGTGAACTGCGAGACGCAGGAGGAAGTGGATTATTTTTGGGAGAAACTGACTGCTGATGGCGGAGAAGAATCCGCGTGTGGCTGGCTCAAGGACAAATTCGGCGTGTCGTGGCAGATCGTGCCCACTGTTCTAATCGATATGTTGCACGACAAGGATTCCGAGAAATCTGAACGAGTTACGAACGCGATGCTTCAGATGCAGAAGATCGACATCAGCAAATTGAAGACTGCTTACGAAGGCTGATCAGATTTGTGCACCATTTGCCGAAGGTTGAATTATTTTCGGCAACAAGTTCGTGCATCCGCGTAATCCGCGGTTAGAAGTTTAGATCATGAGCAAAGTTCGAGTTTTAGCTGGCACGAGGAAGGGCGCGTTCATCCTGACTTCGGATGGCGCGCGGAAACGATGGAAAGTCAGCGGCCCGCACTTCGCGGGTTGGGAAATTTATCACGTGAAAGGTTCGCCGGTTGATCCCGATCGAATCTACGCATCGCAGACCAGTGGTTGGTTTGGGCAAATCATTCAGCGTTCGGATAACGGCGGCAAAACCTGGAACACACCCGGCAGCAGTCAGGAAGAACTGCAAAGCCCGGACGGCATGCAAAAAGGGGAAAGTAACAAGTTTGTTTACGACACTTCGCCTGAAACCGGGAAACCGCTCACGACCCACCAGTGGTACGACGGCACACAGCATCCGTGGGAATTCAAGCGTGTCTGGCACTTGGAGCCATCGCTGCACGATCCCGATCATGTTTACGCAGGCGTAGAAGATGCCGCGTTGTTCGAATCAAAGGATGGCGGAAAAACGTGGCATGAATTCGCGGGACTGCGCGGCAGCGATACCGGCCCGAAATGGCAGCCGGGCGCGGGCGGCATGTGTTTGCACACAATTCTTCTCGATCCGAAGAATCCGAATCGAATTTCCATCGCAATATCCGCTGCCGGCACGTTTCGCACAGATGACGGCGGCAAAACCTGGAAACCAATTAATCGCGGTCTGCATTCACAATTTCTTCCGGATCCAACAGCGGAAGTTGGCCATTGCGTGCACCGGATCGCGTTCCATCCGTCCCGCCCGAACACGTTGTTCATGCAAAAACATTGGGACGTGATGCGCAGCGACAATGCCGGCGAGTCATGGCAGGAGGTGAGCGGAAATTTACCAACCGATTTCGGATTTCCTATCGACGTGCACGCGCACGAGCCTGAAACGATTTACGTCGTGCCGATCAAGAGCGATTCCGAGCATTATCCGCTCAAGGGCAGATTGCGCGTGTACCGGAGCAGGGGAGGCGGTAATGAATGGGAAGCGCTCACGAAGGGTCTGCCGCAACGCAATTGCTACGTCAACGTGCTGCGCGATGCCATGTCGGTTGATTCGCTCGAACCGTGCGGCATTTACTTCGGAACCACTGGCGGCCAGGTTTATGCATCGGCTAATTCGGGGGATAGCTGGAAGGCGATCGTGCACGATTTACCTGCCGTGCTTTCTGTTGAAGTCCAAATGCTGCCATGACACGCGTCGTTCTTCCGCCACACTTGCGCACGCTCGCGCATGTCGATGGCGAATTGGAACTAAAGGTTGAGACTCCCGTGACTCAGGGTTCCGTGCTCGACGCGCTCGAAGCGAAATATCCGATGCTTCGGGGAACGATACGCGACCACGTTACGCAACTTCGACGGCCAATGGTTCGCTTTTTCGCCTGTGGCGAAGATTTATCTCATGAATCACCTGACGCGCCGCTGCCCGATGCAATCGCAAAAGGATCCGAACCATTTGTGATCATCGGGGCAATTGCTGGTGGTTAGAGGTAGGGACGGCGCGAGTGACCCAGACAATCGTGTCTGCGTCCGCGCTATTTACAGACAGGATTGTCTGCTTCACATAGTCTTGATATGCTCGCGCCGATGTCTGTGAAGAAGCGACGAGATCGACAGGCGCAAAGCGCGCCGCATTTGGGAAGCGCGATCAGAAACGAATTCGCGCTTGCGATCGCTTGGGGAACAGCAGCGATTTTTTTTGCAACTGGAAGTCAGTTGGTCGAAATCGTTGCCCACCCAGTCGCACTGATCGTCGTCTTTCTCTGGCTCTTTGTCATCATTCTTTGGTCAGCAATCTGCGTGGCGCGCCATGCTGACTGCCTCGCCATCAAATTGGGTGAACCCTACGGAACTCTAATCCTGACGCTCTCGGCGATTAGCATCGAAGTGGTCATGATCTCGACGGCTATGTTGCATGGTGCGAATAATCCAACGCTCGGGCGAGATTCTATTTTTGCCGTAATTATGATCGCGCTTAATGGCTTGGTGGGGCTGTGTCTCTTGCTGGGCGGAATGCGTTATCGTGAGCAACATTACAATCTCCAAGGGGTCAACGCATACCTGAACGTGATCATGTCGCTGGCCGTGCTCGGTCTAGTCCTGCCAAATTTCACCACTTCGACGAGCGGACCGACGTTTTCTTTTGAACAGGCAATCTTTCTCGCCGTGGTGTCGCTGTCGCTTTACGCAATTTTTCTGTTCATCCAGACCATGCGACACCGCCGCTATTTTGTGGATTCCAGTGACAACGCAGCGGGAACAAATTCGGTTCAGCATTCGCTCCAGACGCGCTCAACCCCTTTTCATGCCACAATGCTCCTACTATATCTGGTTGCCGTTATTTGTCTCGCGGAAAGGTTCGCCATCCCGCTGGATAACAGTATCGAGAAATTTAATATGCCGCAGGCGTTCGGCGGCGCGATCATTGCCGCGTTGGTGCTCTCTCCGGAAGGGTTCGGCGCCATCGACGCGAGTCTGCGCAATCAATTACAGCGTTCGATAAACATTCTGCTCGGCTCGGTACTGGCCACGATTGGGCTTACGATCCCGGCCGTCGTAACGATCGGCTTGGTCACAAAACGATCAGTTACATTTGGTGTGCAAGGCGGAAATCTTCCGCTGTTGCTGTTAACGCTCGCTGTGAGCGTGGTTACGTTTAGCAGCAGAAAGACGAATATTTTGCAGGGCTGCGTTCATTTGCTGCTGTTTGCTGTGTTTGTGCTGTTGATTTTCGTGCCGTGAGTTTTCAGCGCGCCCTATGCTTCTCTATGCATCACCACTGCGTCCGGCTCTTGCTCGATGACCTTGAATCCGAACCGTTCGTAGAGGCGCAACAGGGGTTTGCCAGCCACGAAGCTCAGCGAGATCGTTGACTGGTCAGGGTTAGCGCGGACCAACTGCGTCAGCAGGGCTGCGCCGATCCCATGCCGGCGATGCTCCGGTTTTACGGCAAAAGCGAGTTCCGGTGGCGCGTGAGTCTTATCGATCGGTCGCCGCAGCCAAACTGCGCCCAGCAGTGAGCCATCTTTTTTGTCATGCGCTACAAATCCAGTGTCCCCGGCGCGGCCCCAGCCTTCCACGTAACGTGAGAACTCCGGCCGGCGCACGATGTCGCGTGAAGGCCGCTCCATTTTGCCGAGGGAAGACAGGCCCTGATACAACATTTCCCAGAGAAGCGATTCATCTTCGGGTTGCAACGGCCGAATCACGTAATCCATGGTGACGACTCACGATAGCGGAGCAGGAACGGTTTCCAATGGCTGGCGGTGATTTCCCTGCACAAGAACGAATGTGAACTCCATCGCTCACCGCCAACGAATGGAATGCGAAATCTTGATACAGGCATCGCTTTGGATTTCTGGTTGAGGTTTGGACAATGCGCGATATGCCGTTGTAATGGAAACAACGGCCTCAATCAATCCCGATCGCGATTACGTGCTGGGCACGCACGAAGAAGAATTGGCGAGACTGGGATTGCAACACCGTGTCTGGCGCCCGGTCGTTCTAGATTGCTGGCAACGCGCAGGCCTCACAGTTGGCAAACGCGTCCTGGATGTGGGCGCCGGCCCTGGTTATGCGACTGTCGATCTTGCCGAGATTGTCGGGCCGACAGGTGAAGTCGTCGCGCTCGAACGTTCGCAGAACTTCATTCGCGCCATGGAGGCGACGTGCCGCGCCCGCTCGCTGAGGAATGTGAAAATTCACGAGCTGGATTTGATGACCGATGATTTGCCGGCAGGCGATTACGATTTCGCCTGGTGCCGCTGGGTGGTCTCATTCGTTGACGATCCCGCCTTGCTCATTGAAAAACTTGGTCGCGTCATGCCAAAGGGAAGCTTGTCCATCTTCCACGAGTATGGCCATTACGAGACCTGGCGCTTTTTTCCGCGACTGCCGATGCAGGAGCGTTTCCGCGAACACGTGATAGCGACCTGGCGTGAATCTGGCGGCGAACCGGACGGCGCGGCCAGGTTACCGGAGCTGCTTGCGGATAACGGTTTTGTGATTCGCTCAACCCGGCCACACGTGTTTTGCCTGCGGCCAGACGATTACATGTGGCAGTGGCCGGCCACATTCATCGAAATTTATCTTCCACGGCTTATCGAGATGGGACGCATCGATCAAAACTTCGCTGACAAAGTCCGCGCAGACCTGGCGAGTGCAGAAAGGAATCGCAACTCATTTATGCTGACACCGCTGATGCTCGAAATTGTTGCTGAAAAAATGGATTGAGCGATTCAGCGCGGACGCAAATACATTGTGCCGCTGACAAAATCGAAGACAGCGCGATTTATCGACAGGTACTCGAATATATTCAGCGAGCTGAGCCCGTTCCTTTTGCACCTAGCTTTTGTGCGCGTGCGGCAGCGCGCTGAGCATCTGCGGTGCGACCCAACGCGAGGTATTCTTGCGCCAGATGTTTCCAAGGAAGGCCAACTCCTGGCATAAGTTGTGTCGCCTTTTCGAAAGCTTTCGCGGCCTCGCCGTGGCGCCCTTGCTTTTGATACGCCAGACCGAGATGCTCCCATACCGGACCGTACCTTGGATTTAAGCTGGCGCCTTTGCGTAAATAGCCTATCGCCGCATCCACTCGGCCGACTGCCTGTAAACAATAGCCCAACTGCGATTGCACGAGATAATCATGCGGAGCGAGCTGTGCAGCGCGTTCGAGAGGCGGGATCGCCTGCGGAATGCGGTTCAAATTAATGTAGCTGAAGCCAACTGAGGCGAGCATGGGGGCGCTGTCGGGCGAGACTTCGGCTGCTTTGGCGACGGCATTCAAAGTCGCATCAGTATGACCGAGCGCTTTTTCAGCACGCGCGAGCTGGATCCATGCAAAAACCGAAGACGTTCCCAGAGCCGTTGCCTTTTTCGCATATTCGAGACTCTCTTGTTTGCGGCCGATTCGCTGCGCGCAATAGCTGAGTCCATAGTAGGGAACAAAAGAATTCGGCTCTAATTCTGCCACACGCTGGAGATGCGGCATCGCCGCAGCGTAGCGCCCCTGGGCAGTCTCAACGAGAGCCAACCCAAAATGAGCGAGCGCAAATTTGGGTTGAATGGCTGTCGCGGCGTGAAACGATGACGATGCCTCCCCAAATTGGCGAAGTCTCCATGCCAGCGCGCCGCGGAGACACTGCGCCCCTGCGCTACGTGGATAGCGCTCTGTTAATTTTCGCGACAAAT
>WNGP01004969.1_pt1 | contig 11073 bp, 8 predicted proteins | sample 5407671 | NCBI WGS metagenome assembly WNGP01 (sample SAMN13153381, study PRJNA577476) | soil metagenome | isolation source: 40 cm soil or saprolite under Garry oak tree replicate 2 | place: USA:California | collected 2016-06-15
CTCAAGCAGTCCGCGGCGGGAATCCATTCCAGATGCTCAATCCGGGAGCGCCTGCAAAATATGGCACCTGGGTGGAACACACGTCGTTTGATCCAAACATTCCGGGAAAATGGAAGGGCATTAAGCTCTTCGAGATCATCTTTTGATAGATTCGAAATTCGAAATTCGAAGTTCGAAATTGGATATCCTGGTCGTCGCCTCTTATTGCGCGACGTTTCTCAAACCGGAGATGCTGCACATCTACCGGCAAATAACGGCGCTCCAGCGCGTCGCCCCTATAGTCATCGCGCAGAAACGCGAAAATTCGGCCCGTTTCCCATTTGATAAGATCGACATCGTCTCGAAACCGGCGTTGCATTTTCTGCGACGCTTCTGGTTCCGCGAACTACGCGATAAGCCGTGGCAAATTTCGGGCGGCGAGCTTCGCGCGTTGCTGGAGATTTTAAGGAAAACCGACGCCGAACTTTTGCACATTTACTTTGGCCAGATCGCCGTGCATCTCCTGCCGCTGATTCGCGCATGGCCGAAACCATCGATTGTTTCCTTTCACGGCGCCGATGTGATGGTGGACATGAACAAGCCAGCATACCGAGAAGCCACTCGGCAGATGCTCGATGCCGCGAAGCATGTTCTGGTCCGCTCGGAATCGTTGCGGCGCGCTGTGATTCAGCTTGGTTGCGACGAAAAGAAGATCGAAGTTCATTACACCGGGATTCCGCTCGACGAATTTCCATTCCGCGAACGCAGCTTTCCACCCCGCAGTCGCCAGGGCGCATGGCGATTCGTGCAAGCTGGCCGTTTGATCGACAAGAAAGGTTTGCCGGTCACGCTCCGCGCGTTCGCGAATTTTCTGCGGCGCTATCCAGACGCAATGCTAACAATTGCAGGAGAAGGGCCATTGCGCGGTCGACTTCAAGATTTGGCGCGCGAACTGAAGATCGAAAATCGTGTTTCGTTCGCCGGTTTCATTTCGCAGGACCAACTGCGCGACGTTTATTATCGATCGCACGTTTTCGTGCATCCGAGCGAAACCGGCCCCGACGGGAACCAGGAAGGGATTCCAAATTCAATGCTGGAAGCAATGGCGAGCGGACTGCCGGTCTTCGCAACCGAGCATGGTGGAATTCCCGAAGCTATCAAGCACGGCGTGAGCGGCGTGCTCGTGCCCGAGCGCGATGATGAGGAGCTGGCGTGGGCGTTGGTCAATGCGGTGGAAGATCCTGCTTTTCTTTGGCGGATCGCGCACAGCGGCGCAGAGATGGTTCAAGATAATTTCGACCTGCGCATGCAAACGCGACGCTTGGAAGATATCTATCTGCAAACGATTGGGTAGGGGCGATTGACCTCCATCGTCCAGGCGGGTTCGGGTGAACCGCGCCTACCTGTCATTTTAGATCTGCGAGCCGCGCGAAAAATTTTGCCAATTCGCAACGCACTGCTTGAAAGGAAAGCCGCTCGAAAGCGCGCTGTTGCGATTTGGCTACGATCGCAGCGCGCGAACCGGCATTTTTTAATAACTCGAGCGCGATGGACGCAACTTGGTCGATCGTCTGTCCCTTGCCGCAGGTTTTTGGGAAAGCGATTCTTTCAATCGCGCCATCGCCGCCGACGGAGGCGATTCGGCAGAGGAGCGCGTCGCCTGCGACCTGGCCCGGCACGCGGCTGCGGTCGAGTTGCAAAACAATTTTATGCCGCGCCATCACACGGAGGTAATCCGGATACGGTTTTTCTTCCTCAATCAGCCGGAATTTTCCTTCTGGAAACCGTAACTCCCAAAGCAATCGTCGCGCTTTGAATCCATCCAGATTGACCACGGTGACCGGTTCGCCGGTGACTTCACAAAGCTGCCGCGCGACCAGCAGCGCTGCGAAATGGTTGCGCGATGGGACATCCCATTCGCGGGTGCCAATAAAAATCCCCGCTTGTTCGTCAGGCGGCACAGAAAAATTCCATTGTCGATCTTCGATCGGATACGGCGTCGGGATAAAGGCGACCGCCGCGGGATCATGTTTGCAACGGGCGCGCCGGTAAATTTCCGCAGCTTCCGGAGTGGTCGCGATACATCCATCGGCTTGCGCAAGAATCTTCATGAATCGCGACAATCTCGCGCGATCGCATGATTGTTGCGCGATCTGATGCAACCCCGTCTCCTTGAGAGAAACAACCACCGTCCGTCCATGCTTTTTTAAATCGCCTAGCGTGCGCTCCGAAGCCCGGAACTCGCCGCGCAAAAGAAGGAGAACCGGCGTTCCCTCCGCGATCGCGCGCCGGGTGTCGTAATGAAAAACTCCGCGCGTACACGCCGCGAAAGCGTGGAAATTGACAGGCGGATGTTCTCCCTCGCCTGGGGCGGGTGTGTCCTGAAAATGTTGTTCCGGGTCGCGACCGCCGGGATTGAGAACGGTCAACCGAAAATCGTCTGCGTCCTGAGACGTCATTGCTTATTGGTTGAGATCGCTCGAAGCCGGGGGCGCGGATTTCAGGAGCGTCTGATCCTCGTTCTCCTGATCGAGCGGTTTAACCGGTACCGCGCGTCGAATCTCGGCGGCTTTTTTATCCTTTGGCTCAACCGGGATCGCTTTCCTAATCGGCGGAGCGGATTCCGGTGCTTGACTGAGTGGCGTGCCTCCCGGCTCGTTAACGCTTCCGGGGTTCGGCGATGGCGCTTGGCTCGCGACGGTTTCATTCTCGATCTTTTGGTTGGCGGCCGGCTCTCTTGGCGGCTCCGGCGTCGACTCGGGTTTCAAGGTTGGCTTGAGAGAATTATATGGGTCTTTGTCCGCCAACAACGTTGGGTTTTTTATGGGCACCGGCGTGACTTCGCTAAGGTCCACGGCAAGAGCGGCCCGCGGCAAATCTCCCGAAGGAAGGTTGCCCACGAGGCGCGCGCGCGGTTCGCCGTGCACGTTACAAGGTTCGGTAGGCGCTTGTGCCGGGGTCGCGATCTCGAGATAGGTCGTGCGCCGTTGAACTGTATCGCCGGTTGCCGCCTTCACGCTGTCGTAACACTTGTCCGTGGCGAGCAACCCGGATCTGGAACAAATCTCGACCTGCTTCAGACTTGTCGGCTGTTTAATTTCCCGCGGCGGATATTCGTGGACCGCCGCATTTATGACGTCAACCCAAACCGGCAAGGCGAGTTCCCGTCCGAACGCGCCACGATAGATCTTTTGCGGCTTGTCGAAGCCTGTCCAAACTGCGCAAGTAAAATTCGAATCGTATCCGGCAAAAAGTGCATCAGTAAAATCGTAGGCGGTGCCGGTCTTGCCCGCCACTGGCATCTTTTTCAGACCGAATTGACTGTACGCGGCTTTTCCTGTCCCCGACTGGAGCGCATCAACAAGACAGGAATGCACTTCATAGGCGGTTTCAGGTTTGACGACTGTTTGCCGTGTGCGATCGCGCTCCGCATCCCATACCAGTGTTCCGTCCTTTTCTTCGATGCGCTCCAAAATGTGCGATGCGTTTGGGCGCCAGCCGCCGTTTGGGAATATTGTGTAAGCCAGCGCGAGCTCGGCGAGCGTAATCTCGCTGCTGCCGAGAAGTGTAGCCGGATATGGACGAAGTGGCGAACGAATCCCCGCCGCGGAACAAAGCTGCAATACCGAATCGACGCCCGCGTTCATGCCGATGCGGACAGTTGCGCCATTTTTTGATTTGGCCAGGGCCTGCCTTGCCGTCATCGCGCCTTCGTAGCGGTTCTCAGCGCTTTCCGGACCCCATTCGCCGAGAATCCCGGTCGTGCCGCCAATCATGACTGCGCGATTATCGAGCGCCGAATCTTCCACGAGTGATCCCGGAAACATTCCTTTTTCAAAAGCAGCGGCGTAAGCGAACGGCAGCATCGTAGTTCCGGCCGGGCGCTTCGCTTGCAACGCACGGTCATACTGATTGTGCTCAAAATCGCGCCCGCCCACGAGGACCAGGATGTCGCCCGTCTCGTTATCCAGCCCGATTACCGCGCCTTGAAGATACTCAGGCGCGGGTTGGCCGGTCATTGTGCCGCTTGCTTTCGCCTTGCGAAATGTTGCTGCGTATTCGGCATAAGTCTGATGATTGTAATCGGGATGCTTTTCAATCTTTTCGAGATTCGCGCGAAGAGAATCCTCGGCAACTTTCTGAAGATCGACGTCGATGGTTGTATGAATCCGAAAGCCTTCGTTCATCGCGCGGTCCCATCCGACTGCGGCAATCACTTGCTGGCGGATGTAATCGACCGCATAGGTTTGTCCCTGAGCGTTCTGCCGGCTCCCAATGACGATTTCTTCTGTTCGCGCTTTGGCGCATCGTTCGCGGCTGATAAAGTCGAGATCGCGCATCCGGTCGAGCGCGTAATTGCGCGCTTCGCGTGACGCGTCGCGATCGGCCCAGGGCGATAATTTATTCGGACTCTTAATCAGGCCGGCGAGGGTGGTGCATTCTGCCAGCGACATTTCACGCGCAGATTTGCCGAAGTAACCCCGCGCCGCCGCTTCCGCGCCGTAGAGCCCACCGCCGAAATAAATCCGGTTGAGGTAGAGCTCCATGATTTTTTGTTTATCAAACTGCTCTTCGATTCGGCGCGCCAGAAAAACTTCGAGCAGCTTGCGGCGGAATGTTTTCTCCTTGAGCGAGAAACTGTTGCGCGCGAGTTGCTGGGTGATTGTGCTCGCGCCCTGGCGGACGTGACCGGCCGTCAAGTTTTTTAACGCCGCGCGGATGATCCCCAGCAAATCGTATCCGTGATGCTGATAAAATTTTGCGTCCTCGACGGCGACCACCGCGTTAATGAGATCGCGAGGCAACTGATCGTAGGGCACAGTCTCGCGGTTCTCCACGTAGATTTGACCAAAGATTCTGCCTTTTCGATCGAGAATCACGCTCGCTGATTCCATTTGTTCGAGCTTGTTCAGATCGAAACTTCTCGCCTGGGTCTCGAGGTCGGCCACGACAATTGAAGTGTAAACCGCAAAGGCAACGGCGAGCGCCGCAATGATGCCCACGGGAATGTAAAATTGCGGTCTCAAATACCAGGGCGGACGAAAGCGGTAGCCCGGTGGCGGCATGAGATAGGTACCTGGCATTCTAAAAATCGTCGGGATGAAAACTGTTCCGGGTCGTGCAACTTAGGTGAAACGCGTCCCGCTTCAACGGTTTACCTGTCGCGCTGTAGTTTTAACGTAGGCGGAACGATGCAAGGAGCGACCACCGGCAACCCCACCTTGATAGACCTTATTCGCGCCGAAATTCAAAAACGCGGCCCGCAATCGTTTGCCTGGTTCGTGAAACAGGCGCTGTATCATCCCGAGCACGGGTATTATTCCTCCGGTCGGTGCGCGATTGGGCGGCGCGGCGATTATTTCACGAACGTGAGCGTCGGCCCCCTTTTCGGCCAACTGCTGGCCGCTCAATTCGCGGAAATATGGGAGCAGCTCGGCAAGATCGACAACTTCGTTATTGTCGAGCAAGGCGCGCATCATGGTGACTTTGCGCACGACGTTCTTGAGTCGGTACGCAGACGTTGGCCGGATTTTTTCGCGGCTTTGCGGTACCGAGTCATTGAGCCGTTTTCGATCTTGCAAAATCGACAATCGCTGACGCTCGCGGAATTTGGGAACAAAATCGAGTGGCGCGCTTCAATCGATGCACTTGAGCCGTTTACTGGAGTTCATTTTTCCAATGAACTGCTCGATTCCGTGCCGGTGCATTTAATTGTCTCGGCGGAACCCAACCCCGGTTCGAGCGAATGGCGAGAAAAATTTGTGGCGCTGAATGGCGACGCGTTTGCATTCGTCGATCAACCGATAGGGTATTCAAAGCTTCGAGAGCATTTGCAAAAACTGCCTGCGCGACCCGCAGGTTTTCATACCGAGATCAATCTGGCTGTGCTCGATTGGATCGAAAATGTCTCACGCAAACTTAATCGCGGTTACGTGCTCACCATCGATTACGGCCATCCGCGCGATGAGTTTTACGCGCCGCATCGTTCCGCCGGAACGCTCCAAGTCCGCACCCAACATCGCCTTCTCCCATCTCCCTTCGATGAAGTCGGGTGTGCCGACATCACCGCACATGTCGAATGGACGAGTATTGCTCAGCGTGCCGAGGCATGCGGTTTACAGATCGCAGGGTTCACCGATCAACATCACTTTATCACGGGAATCCTGTCGGAATTGCTTCTTGATGAACTGTCGCAAAGTGTCGACCCAGCACACTTGTTAGACTCGACTGCTTTAAGCAGTCGAGTTCGCAGGAGCGATGTCGAGGTAAAAGCGAAACGTGCGCTCCAAACGTTACTGCATCCGGAAATGCTTGGCCGCAGTTTTCAGGTGCTCGCGCTTGGAAAAGCTGTCGATCCTGGCGCGCGATTAGCGGGTTTCAAATTCGTGCGAGAATCGCGCTCTGCGCTGGGTCTGCGATGAAGCGCAATCGTAAAGGCAGTTCCGCAGCTGTTCTTTATTTCGCGCGTTGAATCCCGCGCTCGGTGGTCAAATAAACCGCAAAGCTGCCGAGCCAATGTCCTCCTTCATAATGCTCGCCAGTCACCGCCGCTAGCCCCGCACGACGATGGGCGTCAGCTGCAGCAACAAGCGCAGGTCGACGTGGATCATCCGCAGGTAGCGCGGAGATAATTCCTTCCAACATCCACGCTCGACTCAAATTCAATCCGTCGAGATGCGCGAGTTTTGGATCGCTCGGATCGGGCGAGACGGTGACGGGCAGCCAATCGGCACTTGGCGTAGTTGGGATTTGCGGCATGAATTCTTTTAACCAGCTCGCGAATTCCGCAGGAGAAAGCACGCGACGCATCACGTCTGCCTCAGCAAGACATGGCGAGAGGAAATCTTCGCCAGAAGGTTCATAACCGAGTGGGCAATTCTTATCGGCTAGGAAGAACTTTTTCGCCGAATCGCTGACCAGTTTGGCGAAAGCTTCGTTGCCTGTTGAACGCGCGTAATCGAGCATGAGGCCGAGCGCGAACGCGGTTTGATCGTGCTCACCGATTCGGACCGGATGCGAGAGTTTAGGCAGCCACGTTTTCAATCGCTCCACTGCAACTTCTTCAAGTGGCCGCAGGTTTGCCGACATCTCGCGTGCCTGCTCATCGTCCCACTCGCGCAGCTCGGCGCATAATTGAAAAAGCCACGCTAATCCATACGGACGTTCGAAACTCGCCCGACCCGCTCCGCGAAGATAGGCAGCTTCCTGTTTCAAATTTTCCGCCCTGAGACTCTTGCGTAGCGCGTCTCGCGCGGGCGCGACAAACGGCGCATCTGGAAACGCCCGGATCAGCCTGATGAGCAACCAATGTCCATGAACGGACGAATGCCAGTCGTAACAGCCGTAGAATGCCGGTGTCAGCTTCCGCGGCGGGGCGACATCGGTATCGCTGTTCAGCACATGACTGATCTTGTTCGGATACTCCTTCTCGACGCACGCCAGCGCCAACTTCGCGAACCGTTCAGCGGCTTGAACTTCAAATCCGCCAAAGGACGGATTCGCCGTGGCGAACTTTGGAGCAGCATCCTGTTCCGCCGCCGCGGCAGTGTTAAACGGAAGCAGAAGAAAAGCGCAAAAAAGATTTTTCATCAGCGGGCGATTATCGCCAGTGGAGGAAGGCGACGCCAGACCTGAGCGGAGTGAACTTCACAATTGAAGAGAGGCTCTTGCAAATGCGCCGTCATTGCTCGATAGGTGCAGGGCCATTTCTTGTGGGATGAAATCGTCGATCATGCGTACTGCTGCCGGTCTCGTTTTTGCGCTGCCAGCGTGCGCGTTTGCCGCCAATTCCGTCCTGAATTTGTCGCACTACGACCTGATGCGCCCGGATTTTGTCCGAATGAAGAGCGAAGGCATTATCGGCGTAATTCATGAGTGCACATTTCCTTCCCTCCAACGCGATTCGCAATACGCCGTGAGACAGCAGGCCGCGACGCGAGCCGGTTTGCTATGGGGCGCCTACCATTACGCGAACGGGTCAGATCCCGTCAGGCAGGCCGATCATTTCCTAAGCGTTGTCTCGGACGCGCGAGCGCAAGCTGACCCCTTGTCGCGACCGGCTACCGTTTTGCTGGTGCTCGATTTCGAAAAGAATGGTCACTATCCCGGTGGTACGATGCGTGTCGATCAAGCGGTCGCGTTTGTCGAGCGAATTCACGAGCGCACCGGTAAGTATCCTGGGATTTATTCGGGCGAGTATCATCTGCGGCAGGTTTTAAACAGCCCGAAGGTGAGCCCGGAATACAAGCGCGTGTTGTTGAATTGCTGGTTATGGATCGCCAACTATCACTACCAACCGCGCTCCACCGCGCCGTGGAGCGATTGGCATCTCTGGCAATATTGCGGTGATGGTAAGTGCGATCTTCCGCGCTCTGCCTTCCCGAAGAGCGTGGCCAATATCGTCAAGGCCGAGCGTAATATTTTCCGCGGCAGTCAAGCTGCGCTGGAAACTTTTTGGCAGGAACGCGCCTGGCAGCCCGGCGGAAAAAACCGTGACCGCGAACCGGCGCGGACTATAGCCGCCGAGCTGTAAACGCATCTCTCCGTTGCCTCCGGGATCACGCGCGTCTCGCGTGTTGGCGATGACGCCCTTGGAATTGCGAATCTGTTTCAGCCCCCTCTCACGTCAAACCCTGGCAAAGATGGGACGACCGTCCATCTGTAGTGGCAGCCGTGTTGGCTACGTCTTCTGACCCCTGAGTCCCGACCCTGCTCTCCGATTCGTATTTCCTCTGGAAAAATCGGCAACATTGCCTGAGATTACTGGCCCGAGGTTTTCCAGTTTTGCCAGAAAATACTTCAACTCCTGTTGTGACCGAGGTGGATGCCGCGAACAGTGCTCCGACCGGCGCGCCCGCCTCTGCCGCCACTACGGCCTCAATTGCCAGTCCGGCATCGGAACGGGCCGACCTGCGTCCTGAAAACATCCAGGATGCCGTGATTCGTCTCGCGGGCAATTCGCAGGACGGAATTCAAACTGCCGGCGCATTTCTCGCGCGATTGGCCGGGCGCAGCGATCACGATGTCATGACTTACATGACAATCCCGGCCACGATCTCGGGTGGTCCGTCAATTTTCCAAGTGCGGATCGGTTCGGGCGAAGTGTTATCAGCCGGCGATGAAGCCGATTTTCTGGTCGCATTTTATCAGCACAGTTATCAGGACCACATCGATTTCCTAAAAGAAGGCGGCGTGCTACTCTATGATTCGGACAACGTTGAGCCGAACCTCGACGACAAACGTTTCGTTTATGTCGGAGTGCCGATCACTGGTCTCACGATCGAAGCGCTCGGCGGTACGGCGAAGGACAAAGGCAAAAACATTTTTGTCCTGGGTCTCATCGCGAAAATTTTCAATCTCGACGTCGACAAACTGAAAAGGCTGATCAGCGAAAAATTTGCCGGCAAAGACGAGAGCATTGTCAACACCGCGCTGATGGCGTTCCAGGCCGGTTACGCTTATCCGGTCGGCAAAGTACTGACGCACCATTATCGATTTGAGCACATTCCCAAACCCGGTGGACGCGCGCAGATCACGATGGATGGGAATCAGGCGCTCGCTTATGGATTGATCGCCGCGGGTGTGCGCTACGGCGCCGGTTATCCGATCACGCCGTGGTCGTCGATTATGGAAACGCTCCGACGCGAGTTGCCGAAATACGGCGGAATCTTTGTCCAGGCCGAGGACGAGCTCGGCGCGGTATCGCTCGCGCTCGGCTTTTCGTATTCGGGATATCTAGCGGTCACCGGCAGCGCCGGCCCGGGTATTTCGCTCAAGGCCGAAGCGATCGGCTGGGCGTCAATGGCCGAAATCCCGCTCATCGTTTGCAATATTCAACGCGGCGGACCGAGCACTGGGCTTCCGACAAACGTTGAACAAAGCGATCTGCATCAGGCGATCTACGGCAGTCACGGAGACAGCCCGCGCGTCGTGCTGGCGGCAGCGAGCGTGGAAGATTGCTTCTACATCGCGATTGAAGCCGCACGGATCGCACGCAAATACAGCACGCCCGTTTTCATTTTGAGCGACACGTCGCTGGCCACGCGGATTGAAGCGTTCGACGAACCCGATCTCTCGAAGTTGATGGTCGACCCGAAGCCCGATCTCACACCGCGCGAGGGCGGTTTCAAGCCGTACGATCTTGAGCGCATCACACAGCACATCCCGCCCGGCACGCGCATCCTTGACGGGAAATATCCGCTTATCGGCGGACTCGAACACGACGAGATGGGCCATCCCACTGGCAGCCCGAAACTACACATGGCGATGACGGCGAAACGCCGCAATAAATTGAGGAAGCTCGCCGAAGAAATTCCAGTACCGGAAGTTTACGGCGACCAGGAAGGCGACACGTTGCTCGTCGGCTGGGGATCGACATACGGGCCGATCCATGACGCGGTAAAGATGGGGCGCGAGCACGGCGAAAAAATGGGGGCCATACACTTGCGCCACGTTCATCCGTTGCCGAACGGATTGGAGAAAATTTTTGCTAACTTCAAACGCATCGTCACCGTCGAGATGAACGATCAAGGTCTTTACGGGTTCGGCCAGCTCGCCACCATTCTGCGAGCGCGGTATTGCGAACCGAAAATTCAGAGCGTCACCAAGACTGATGGGCTTACGTTCCGCGTGAAAGAAATTCTTCAAGGCGTTTTTCCGGGCGAGTTCGTTTCGGCCAGGGGCTATTCACCGAACCGTCCGGTTTCCGGGAACGGCGAAGAAGATGTCGAAGTTGCACGCGCCGAGTCTATCGCCCAAGGCGTTGGCTAACGATGAACAATTTTATGAACGAGAAACTCTTTCTCTGGGGAGCACAGGCTGCCAGCCTGTCCATTTCGGCTGCCAGCCGAAATGCTCTTCGTCGGGTAGCGCACGCGTCTCGTGTGCCAACGCCAGTCCGGCTCGGACTTTCGGCGTCGCGACGAAACAATCTTTTCACAACCTGATTTGAAAATGAGCGAGACAACCACAACCACCTCACCTGTAGCGGCAGGCGTGTCGCCTGCGGCAACCGCCAGTCCGGTTACGGACCCACCCCGCGAGAAGCTCACCAAGAAAGCCATCACCGCCGATCATCCGACGTGGTGCCCCGGT
>WNGP01008357.1_pt1 | contig 11072 bp, 12 predicted proteins | sample 5407671 | NCBI WGS metagenome assembly WNGP01 (sample SAMN13153381, study PRJNA577476) | soil metagenome | isolation source: 40 cm soil or saprolite under Garry oak tree replicate 2 | place: USA:California | collected 2016-06-15
TCTGCAGACCGGCGAAGTCTATACCCCGCTGAGAAGAGGAGCTACAAGGGAGGCCCTGCGCACGCTGCGCCGCGGCGCGTATGATCGCGGGGGGCGGCGACGCCGCGGGTGGCTTTTTGTTACGCTTGAGCTACCGCAGAACGGAGCCAAAGCCGCGCCGGGTCACGAGGGTCGGACGTGGTGCTGACGGCGCGTCGATCCCGCGGCCTCGGATCTCACCTTTTGGCTAGGTGGCAGAGTGGTCATGCAGCGGCCTGCAAAGCCGTCTACGCCGGTTCGATTCCGACCCTAGCCTCCAATACGCTGTCTCGGGCTGTCCTCCCGAGACCTTCTGCGTCCTCAGATTCAACCTAAGTTATTGAAAATATCATATACAGCCGTCAAAGGCTGTCTGCAGGCGTCCTTGGGTGACCCGATTTGCGTGGGGGTAGGCGTTGGGGGTATTTTTCCCCGTGGGGGTAGATCAGTGTTAGGTCACCATGCTGAACGACACCAGGGTCCGCAGCTCTAAGAGTCGCGAGAAAGCCTTCAAGCTCTCCGACGAGCGCGGTTTGTTTCTCTTAGTAATGCCCACAGGCAGTCGACTCTGGCGGCTGAAGTACCGTGTCAACGGGCGCGAGAAACTGATCTCGCTGGGCGCTTACCCGGATGTGACACTCAAGCGCGCGCGAGAGAAGCGCGACGCCGCGCGGAGGCTCATCGCGGACGGCATCGACCCGAGCGTCCAGCGAAAGGCGGAGCGCGCGGCGCTCGCGCAGTCCTTCGAGGGCGTGGCCAAGGAGTGGCTCGAGCTTCAGACCAAGTCCCTGGCGCCGGAAACGATCTCCATCCTCACTGCGCGGCTCGACAGCGGGCTGTACCCCTATATCGGCAGTCGTCCGATCGCGGCAATCACCGCTCAGGAGCTCCTTGGCGCGCTTCGCCGCATCGAGGCGCGCGGCCGGCACGAGACGGCCCATCGAGTTCGCGCCCTGGCCGGGCGGGTGTTCCGCTATGCAGTCGCCACGGGCCGAGCTCAGCACGACGTCGCGGCGGATCTCAAGGGCGCGCTCGCGCCCGTCAAGTCGAAGAACTTTGCCTCGGTCACCGATCCGGCGCGTGTGGGCGAACTCATGCGGGCAATCCACGGCTATAGCGGCCATCCGGTCACCGCGCTCGCGCTCAAGCTCGCGCCCCTGGTCTTCGTGCGCCCGGGGGAGCTGCGTGCCGCGGAGTGGCCCGAGTTCGATCTGGCGAACGCGGAATGGCGCATCCCAGGAGAGCGCATGAAGATGGGCGAGCCTCACCTCGTGCCGCTCTCGCGCCAAGCACTCACGATTCTGCGCGAGCTCGAGCCGCTTGCCAGGGGAGGGCGGTACCTGTTTCCGTCCCTTCGCACACGCGACCGGCCGATGTCCGACAACACCATCAATGCGGCGCTGAGGCGTATGGGTTACACGAGCGAGGAGCAGACCGGCCACGGGTTCCGCAGCATGGCGAGCACGTTGCTCAACGAGCAGGGGTTTCCGCCGGACGTGATCGAGCTGCAGCTCGCGCACACGGAGCGAAACAAAGTCCGCGCCGCGTACAACAAGGCTCAGCGGCTTCCCGAGCGGCGAAAGATGATGCAGGCGTGGGCCGACTGTCTCGACGGTCTGCGTGCCGGCGGAAACGTCGTGCCGCTCAAGCGCAGGCGCGCTTCTTAGGTCTAGGTTCCATGGAAGGGCACTCGCAGTACGACCTCCGAGGCGAATCATGAGTGTTGTCATGATTGCCCTGGCGATCGGAATCTACCAACGCAGGCTTGTAGCTTGGCGATTGGGCTTGGTATTCCTGGTGTCCTCGGCGGCTGTGAGTCTGCTTCAGATTCTTCTTTTCAGTTCGTTTCCTGACCCCTTAGGGCTCAGGATCGGCGAGTCCGTCGCGATGCTCGTAGTGTTCGCGGTCTGGACAATGTGGTGGTACGCACAGCGGGTTCACTTTCGGGAGGAAGACGCTGCCTGGCCATCTAACCGGGCATGACGAGGAACCGGACCATTTCCGAGTGGTACCGGTGGTGGAGAGGGAGGCCGAGCGGTGGAGGCTATGTATGCACTACCTTTCTAGAGCAGCAGTCGCCCTGTGTCTGTCGCCATTCGTCCTTTGTGTTCAAGCGCAGCAGCCCACTAAGCCCGGGGAACCGCCTGGCTACACCCCCGAGGCGACTAAGCTTCCAGACGCATCGAGACTGGGAATCACGCAAATTCCGCTTGAGGTCGACATGAATCTTGCGGAGCAGTTCGTGCGCATCGGCTTTGGGCCACAAGTTCTAGGACAGCGGGGGTTCCAATCCACGAAATTTCTCACGCCCCCGTTGAGCACGGCGCAAGCCGCGGAGCTCGTTCGCGTTGTGCCTGAGTACGGGAGCTTTAGAGGCGCCGCAGTCGCGGGGGGCATCAAGCAATTTGCTGGTCGAGTCTCGTCGGTTGAGTTCGGACGCGAAGGCTCGCCCGTCCTGTACGTCCAGCTTCCGTATTGGACACATCAGCGCGAAGGGCCGATTCCCCGGGAGAAGGGCGCGCGCATTCCCGACGAGGAAAGTAACCAACTCGTGGAGGAGTTGCGGAACGTGTTTGTTGCTGGGCTCGGCGCTGAAGAGTTTGGACCCGACACGATCGACAAGAGGAAGATTCGCATTTGGTGGCACCATTAGTGGCCGCCGGGCGGCCGTTCCGCTTACCGCGCTGCTGTTGATGGTGACATTGGCGAGCTGTGGCGTCAGTTACGAAATTGTTCCGGCGCGGCTGACCGTCGAAAACATACAGGCCGATTCGCTCTCGTCCGTTACGAGGGCCGTGGGTGGGTTTTTGATCGAGGAGGGGTTTGAAGACCTGGGCAAGTACAAGGAGATGATTTCGCTAATTGAGAGCGACGCTTCAATGCCGGAAAGGCTGAAGCGCGAGCAGCTTGCACGACTTGAAAGGGAATGTACCTATCTCAATGAGCGGCATCATCTTCGCGTTGTGATGTCCGATTTTTCAGCCGGTGTGCCGCCGGAGATACGCCTCAACTACAGCGGGCTATCGGATCACTTCGTGCAGCTCGACGTTTCCGACGAACGACCCGGTGGCTTTGGCTCGTACGGGCTGAGCTTTTACGAGCGGCTCCTATCAGGGCTGAAGCAGAGGTATGGGGATTCCGTGCGAGTCGTTGCAGCGCCGCCGCCCACCAACGAGGCGGAATACAGACGAGTCACGACCGCAAACACGATAGCCGCCGCGTTGGGGTGGAGCCTCGCCTTTGCTTTACCTTTGCTCATTACAGGGGCTGCGAGCTACTACGTCCTACGCGGACTGAGGATTCCGAGGCTTTTAAAGCAGATCGTCTTCGTTGGGGTAAACACCTGGCTTGACGCTCCTCTCCCATTCCCTGCGGCGTTCATCTTTGTTATGCCGGCTCCAAATCTGTTCGCGTTTCCTTGGACGTCGATGGACTACTACTCGCGCGTATCCTCGTACGCAGTCCTGTCGTTTCCGATTGCACTTCTACTATGCGCTGTGATCTCCGTGTTCCTTTTCAGGAAGGAAGCTCACGGGGAACCAGGGACGAACTTGGTCGACTGACTTTAATGAACGGCCATCTACGTTGGCTCCGAACACAATGGCCGACGAGCACAACGATGCTCGAGATTCCAATCTACTTGCTGGTATTGGGCGCGATGGGATTGGTTGCGGTCTTCGGCTACGTGTACGCCCAACGTCACCTGAACGTCATGGAGGCGGTGTTCCTCATGGCTGGCGCAAGGACGACCATGATGGAATACAGGGCCGTCACAGGTGTATGGCCGACATCCAACAGCCAGACGGGCTTTTCGGACGCGATGTTCAGGACTGGTGACCGCGACCTTTACCGTGTGAACGCGGTTCAGATCCGGGAGGCTGGCGCCGTTGATTTCGGATTCTCGCGCGGAGCACTGAAAGGCAAAGTCCTCACTATTCGGGCGTGGGAGCGACCTGGCCCCGGTTTGCCGGTTGAGTGGCTTTGTGGTCACGCGCTTTCGCTGCCGGGTACAACCGCGGCCGTAGACCAAACGACGCTGTCCGAGGAAGACCTTCCCTCACCCTGCAGGGCCCACAAATAAGGTGCCGCGCATGAAATCGATGTCGACTGATGCCCTTGCGAGCGCCGCTCGCCTTTTGAATTACGCTCTGCAGCAGTCGCCCAATTTGGACGACGCCTTCAAAAAGCTGCACGCGACAGCAGATGAGCGGCGCCGCGTGGCGTTGAAGCAGTTGGAAGATCTCCTCCGGGCGGGGCCAGAGACCGCACAGGGGGAGATTGCTCGTTCCTCCCCATTTCCCACGCTCAAGTGGATTTTGAGTCTGTCGGCGACCCCGGAACGCTCGGCCGCGGCGGTATTTCAGGAGTTTCGGCGCCAGGAGTCGTTCAGCGCCGGTAGCGCGGCGGTGGTGTGGGGCGAGTTCGCCGGCTTCCTCACCTATCTGGGGGCCGTTCTCGCGATACTGATCGTTGTTGCGGCGATGTACTCGGTGTTCGTGCTGCCGCAATTCAGATCGGTATATCGGGGGCTCGGGAGTGAGCTGCCTGGCCTCACGCAGTTTGCGTTTGGAGGTGGAGGCACCGTATTTACGGTGTTGCTGTTCGGCTGTTTATTTCTGCTCGCATTCTTTGCGTGGTTTCTATATGCACTACGGCGTCGACTACGCCGCTACACGCCGATGCCAGTCCGATTTCAGAAAGTGCCGCTGGTCGGTCCAGTTGCACTCGCATACAACCAATATCTCTGGCTCTCGTGCGCTCGACTTCTCGCCGTTGCCGGTGTGGACGCAACGGAGGCGTTACGGCTAGCGGCGAAAGGGTCAAACCTTGACGATTTTGATCTTCAAGGAGGAGTAGAGCAGGGAAGGAGCCTTCAGTCCTCGATTGGTTCTGATCTCATTGCCTCAGCGCAGCTGGGTAAGCTTGACGAGGAGTTACAGTTCCAGCAGGAGGCCGCGGTGGAGACCTTCCTTACAGCCCTCGGCCGGTGCCGACGCCGAGCACGCGTCGTTCTAACTATCTGCACCTACATTCTCGTAGCAACTTTTGTATCTGCGATGTACCAGCCCATCTTTTCACTCGGTTCGAACATCTGAAGGAGTGAGCAATGCGTCAGTCGGGCTTCACGCTGATCGAGCTGATGATAGTGGTCGCCATCATCGGCATCCTTGCTTCTATAGCGATCCCTGCGTATCAGGACTACACAATCCGGGCGCAGGTTACGGAGGCGTTCAGTTTGGCGTCCGAACTCAAAGGGCCCATCCAGGAATACCGCAAAGAGCGGGGAACGCTGCCGTCAAACAACGCCGCAGCGGGCGTACCGGATCCTGACAAGCTGATCGGTAACTATGTAACGCGCGTCGAGGTTGCTCAGGGGGCAATCAACGTGACCTTCGGCAACTTTGCAAACAAGAATCTGGAAGGTCAGATCGTGACGCTGCAGCCGATTGTGGTGAAAGGTAGTCCGGCAAGTCCAATGTCCTGGCGGTGTGGTTATCGCGAGGTGCCCAAGGGAATGGAAGCAGTCGGCGAGAACCGGACGAACCTCGATCGCCGATACCTGCCGACATCTTGTCGGAGCGTGACATAGAATGTTTTGACAAGCCCTGAGAGATTCCCTCCAGCACCTCCAAATCGCTGTGATCGGTTGCGTCGCTGAATTCTCAGTCAGGGCGTGACCGGGAGGGTTCATGGAGATCGACTATCGAATAGTGGTCTTCGATGGGCTTTGCAATCTCTGCAGTGGCGGGGCACGGTGGCTCGAGCGTCACCAGAGTGAGCCGCGGTTCGACCTGGTTTCGATGCAAAGCGACCAGGGTCGCGCGCTATTGACCAAACACGGCTACGACCCGGATGATCCGCTGACATTCCTGGTGCTCGACGGCAGCCAATGCCTCACAGAGTCGGACGCCTGGATCCATCTCGTTGCTGCTGCGGGTGGATGGCGGCGACTGGTTAAGGCGACACGAGTCATTCCTAAGGCGTGGCGGGATTCGGCCTACAAACTGATCGCGCGGAACCGATATCGCTGGTTCGGGCGTCGGGAAACTTGCTATCTGCCACAGGTGCCGACCGGCCGGAACTCACCCACCAAGCCGTCTCCGCGGAAGGGTCGATGAACGTCGCAGGACCCAGTCGACTCTGATGCGCACGGTCCTCGTGCTCGGTGGCTATGGATTCTTTGGTGGCCGGATCTCCGCCGCGCTGGCCTCGACGGCGTCGCTGCGGGTCCTGATCGCTGGACGCGATCTGACGCGGGCGAGCACAACGGCGCGTGATTTGGGCCTCCCGGTCGAGCATGTCGTGGCCCTCGACGCTCATGCTCCCGATCTGGCCGACGGCCTTCGCCGGCTCCAGGTCGACGTTCTGATTCACACGGCAGGGCCGTTCCAGGGCCAGGATTACGCGGTGGCACGTGCAGCGATCGAGGCGCGGTCTCACTACATCGACTTGGCGGACGGCCGGCAGTTCGTCGTCGGCATCAGCTCCCTCAACGCCCAGGCTTTGGCGGCCGGCGTGACGGTCACGAGCGGTGCGAGCTCTGTCCCGGCCCTCTCGTCAGCCGTGGTTGATCGGTACCTGCCGAGATTCAGGCGGCTTGATGCCATCAGAATGGGAATCAGCTCCGGGGCACGTGCACCCGGCTTGGCTACGGTGAAGGGTGTCTTCAGCTACGGCGGTAAGCCGATCCGATCCTTGCAAGACGGTGCGTGGGTCGACGCGCATGGCTGGCTGGACCTCCACAGGCATCGGTTTCCGAAACCGCTTGGCAAACGCTGGCTCGGGAGCTGCGATATTCCCGACCTCGAGCTCTTCCCCCGGCAATATTCGGCGGTCCGAACCGTGTCGTTCCAGGCAGGCTTTGCGAGCGACCTGGGACATCTTGTGGTCTGGAGTCTCGCCGGGCTCGTGAGGAGTGGGATTCTGCGGGACATGACTGCGTTTGCCCGCCCGCTCAATCGCCTGAGCCGGTGGCTGGAACCGATCACGAGCGACAAGGGAGGCATGTTTGTTACGCTCGAGGGCGAAGGAACCCGTGGCGAACCTCTGCGAATCAACTGGAATCTGATTGCCGAGAAGAATCACGGCCCGCACATTCCGTGCGGGGCGGCCATCGCCCTGGCAAGGAAGATCGGCGCCGGCGTCGCTCTACCAAAGGGAGCAATGCCCTGCATGGGGCTGCTCACGGTCGAGGAGTTTCTTGAGCCGCTCCACGATCTCGCTATCAGCGAGAAACTGACGTGAGCTCTTACTTCATTCTGAAGGCGATCCACATTACGAGTGCCGCGGTGTTATTCGGTACGGGACTCGGGATCGCTTTTTTCAAATGGATCACCGATCGCACCGGCAACGTGCCGGCCATTCGCGTCGTGTCCGAGAAGGTCGTCCTGGCCGACTGGCTCTTTACGCTGCCCGCGATCATAGTTCAGGTGCTCACCGGCTGGGCGCTCGCCAGATTGATGGGTTATCCGCTCTCGCACGGGTGGCTCGCGTGGTCTATAGCGCTATTCATCTTGGCGGGAGCCTGCTGGATTCCGGTTGTATGGCTGCAGATTCGGATGCGCGATCTGGCTCGCACATCCGAGAGAGAAGGCCGACACCTTGTGCCGGCGGGATATCGTGCGTATGCGCGCCTTTGGTTCTGGCTGGGCGTCCCGGCGTTTTCTGCAGTCGTGGTGATACTTTGGTTCATGGTTGCGAAGCCAGGACTCTGAAGGCTCCGAGTCAGGGGTTTTCGACACGCCCCTCAAGTGAACTTTCCCGTCAGTCGATCGAAATGTATTGATCGCGGCGCTTGACAACTCGAAAGGTGCGCGTAGACTGCGCCGCCTCTATGAATACCACCTTCACAAACGTGTTGGAAAGTGCACCGCCGCTGCATTGCGCGCGCGGTACGGTGACCATTTGACCGATTAGCCCCGTTTGAACGGAGGGCTGATCGAAGCAGCCCTCCGGGAACTCCACAAGAGACCCCGGTTGGCCGTGCTGACCGGGGTCTCGTCGTTTTGGCGACCGGATCCCGTTGAGATCCGAGGCCGCAGGCAAGTGCGGTCTCGTTCTGGAACGAGTCCTTGAGGAGGTGAAGCCGGTCCAAGTGCCGAGTGCCTGATCTTGCGTCACTTTAGCCGCCTGGCGGGCGCGAGCCCGCCAGGCTTTTCTAGAGACAGAGATTGAATGTGACCAGCGATACACCGACTGACCAACCGCGGCCGTTCAACGTCGGGCTGACTTTCAGCCACGACTTCTACGACCTCGGGGAAGCAGTATTCAAGACACGCGCGATTCAGGCGTTCGAAAACGTCGCGACGCGGTACCCGATCCACCGGCTCGTGCGGTGCGCGGCGCCTCGCCGCCTCGTCGACGTGTTCGATGACCTGGCTTTGAATACCGGCCTCGCGGCGCAGCGGCTCGACACGGGCACGCTGCTCCTGGACGGGCCGGGCTTATTCGTGCATGCCGAGGGCAAGCGAAAGGCCGACTACTGCTCCTGCACCTTCAACGTCTGGGCGGACAGCAAGGAACGCGCCAGAGACGCGCGCAGCTCGCTCCTCCAGGCGGTAGGGGAGCGCTACCTCCCAGAGCAGATGTTTGTAGTCGCCTGGAACTTCTGCAACTCGCGCGGGGTGCTGTCGGAATGCTCCTTCGAGGAGCTCGCCAAGGACACAGTGCTGGATGAGGCGTACCCGACGCTGGGTGAGCCCGTTTGCGACTTCGTGCAGCGCTACCTGCGAGCGAGCGAGACGGTACTGATCCTCCAGGGACCGCCTGGCACCGGCAAGACACGGTTGGTCCGGTCCATTCTCGGCGCCATCTCGCATCGCAAAGGCGACAGCGCCCAAGTGATGTACACGGCGGACAAGCGCGCCCTGGAGAACGACGAGATTTTCGTCGACTTCATCACCGGAGTACACGATGCATTCGTGATCGAGGACGCGGATCACCTGCTGAGGGCCCGCACCAACGGAAACCACGATCTACATCGCTTCCTCGCGATCGCCGACGGCGCGGTCCGCGCGCAAAAGCGCAAGATCATCTTCACGACCAACTTGCCGAATATCCGCGACCTGGACGAAGCGCTGTTGCGCCCCGGCCGTTGCTTTGCGGTGGCGCACACGAGATCGCTCGCAGCAGAGGAGGCCTCGCGGTTGGTTGATCGGCTGTGCGGCAGTGACTCGGAGTGGCAGAGCGCAGCGCATGCGAGCCTTGCAAAAGCTGCCCTGCGATCGGTCTCCTTGGCCGATGTTTATCGTGCGTGCGGTGAGGCTCGCGAGGATCTCGGCTCCCGGGGCGTTGAGTCACCAGGGTCCAGAAGTCAGGCTGCTTAGAGACCGTGGTGGGAGCGGTCGCTATCGCGATCTTTCCAACGTGCGATCGCGCATCCGGTCGTCTTCCCGCGTCCGATCGGGTCTCTTCGTCCTCGCTAGCCGAAGCATCTCCTGTGCGAGGCGCTCGCGGTCGGTCCGCACAGGCGGCAGGTGGCGTGCGAAGTAGCGAACTTGGTCGCCGAGGTCGAGCCGCTCGCTCAAGTCTCGAATCGCGCGCATGATGCTGAGTCATTTTCCTACATGAAAGGACATTGAGATGACATGGGAAACTCCGAGGGCTACCGAGCTTCGCTTCGGCATGGAAATCACCATGTACGTGGGGAATCGCTGAGGCCTGATCAAGTTCGGCCCGCGTGAGCGGGCCGAACTTCTCAGATAGAGTCAGTCGGGAGGTGGACACAGCGCCGTGGCCGCCCAAGCCATATTGTCTCGCGCTAGGGCGCGGCCTGCGCAAGCGGGCAGTCGTTGCTCTGTTTGAGAACGCTCCGCGCAGCCTTCTCCCCCTGCTCGACCGCCTGCTCGAAAGTCATCCATAGCTGTCCCGCCTCGGCGCAGCGGAGTCCGTAGTCGAAGAGAGTCTGCATCACGGGGGCTTTGAAGTTGAACGGGCCCGCGAAGGGATAGTTCAGTGGGACATAGGAAAAATGGAAATCCATCTGGTGTTGACGCGCAAACACGGCGCTGAGCTCGAGAGCCCGTCGTGATGAATGCATGAGCCCGGCGGAGAAGCTTCTCGTAATTACCACGACCGGTCGCTCGCGCGTGGTCTGCGGACGCCCGCCCAACTCGCCGTTGACGAGCACGTATACCCTGGCGCCGTGCAGAACCTCGGCGCCGGGCAGCACCTCGAAGTCCGCCGAGAGAATCTGTGCGATTTCCGAGGCAACGAAAAACGGCGTGGCGGTTCCGCCGTCCACGTGCATTTCGTCGAAGGACTCACCGTCGGGACCGTCGACCCGGATCAGGACCGGGGGAAACAGGCCGGGGACGCTCGCGGAGGCCACCAGCACATCGCGAAACAACACCCGCGCGGCCTCGCCACCGTGTGCGGCAATCGCCCCCATGTCCCAGATCACCGCCTCCTGTTTATCCAGGTCGGTCGTCGCTACGAACAGCACCTTGCCGCGCGCAGCCTCAGTGGCAACGGCCTCGACGAGCCGGCGGCTCACCAGATGGTCGACCAGCTCTACGAGCGGCTCGCTCCGATAGGCGCCGGGTCGAAACAGCGCGCCAAGCCCGCGCGATTGCAGGAGACGGGCGGTCCGGTCGGGGCCCAAGGCTTCGACCATAGCCTGGTCCCACTCCGGGCCCAGGAACGCAAACGGGGCGATCAGCGCGCCGACGCTGACTCCCGTGACGATCTGGAACTGCGGACGATCTCCGCGGCGCGTGAGGCCGACGAGCGCGCCGGTACCGAACGCGCCTCCGGCCCCGCCGCCCGAGAGCGCAAGAATGTTGAGTGTCTCGCCGTGGGCCGCCTCGCGGAGGCGGCTCAACGTCTCTCCCGCATGGGCCAGCATGAAGCCGCGGTCCAGGCCGAGGAAGCGCACGGTCTCTGGGAATCCTGACGGCGCGACATTCGCGAACAGGACGGGCGGTGCAGGTTTGCGGGGCACGGTTGCGCAGGCGCAGAGCAGGGCGGTGCACAGCATCACCGCTAAAGGCGGTGACCCTCGCGATGTCGAAATCACCTCACTGGTCCCCATATGCGGAAGGCATGCCCGAAGC
>WNGP01004971.1_pt1 | contig 11071 bp, 8 predicted proteins | sample 5407671 | NCBI WGS metagenome assembly WNGP01 (sample SAMN13153381, study PRJNA577476) | soil metagenome | isolation source: 40 cm soil or saprolite under Garry oak tree replicate 2 | place: USA:California | collected 2016-06-15
ACGCGGCCGCGTACGCGCGGGTCGCGATGACCAATATCGGGCGGGAGTTCCCGAACGCCGTCCAGCACACGATGACCGGGCCGGGCGACTTCCCGGCCCGGCCGCGGGCGCGCAACCCGGTCTTCTACGGCAGCTTCGACTGGCACTCCTGCGTGGAGATGCACTGGCTGCTGGCCAGGCTGCTGCGCACGGCGGCTCCGTGGGTGCCGGCCGCCGAGATCAGGGCCGCGCTCGACCGGCAGTTTGACCCCGACGCGCTGTCGGCCGAGGCCGCCTACCTGGCCGGGCCGAGCAGTCCAGGGCGCTACGCCTGGGGCTGGGCACTGGCCCTGGCCGCCGAGGTCGCCGCGTTCGACGATCCCGATGCCAGGCGCTGGTCGGCCGCGCTGGCACCGCTGGCCGCCGACGCGGCCGACCTGTTCATCGGCTGGCTGCCCAAGGCCGCCTACCCGGTCCGGCACGGGCTGCACCCGAACACGGCGTTCGCGCTGTCCAGGTCGCTTCCGCACGCTCGCAACCTGGCGGCGGCCGGCCACGCGGTGCTGGCCGCCGCGATCGAGGCCGCCGCGACCCGGTGGTATGGCGGCGACGCCGACTACCCGGCCGCCTGGGAGCCGTCCGGCGCCGACTTCCTGTCGCCGGCGCTGACCGAGGTCGAGCTGATGGCGCTGCTGCTGCCGGCCGAGCGCTTCGCGGCCTGGCTGTCGGCGTTCCTGCCGGGAATCGCGGGCGGCGAGCCCGCTGGCCTGTTCGAGCCGGTGCCCGTCTCCGACTCGAGTGACGGCCAGATCGCGCACCTGCACGGCCTGAACGCGAGCCGCGCCTGGTGCTGGCGGCGGGCCGCAGAAAGCCTGCCCGCCGCCGACCAGCGCATCGGTCCCGCCCTGGCGGCGGCCCGGCGGCACGCCGACGCGGCGCTCCCGCACGTGGTCGGCGACCACTACAACGTCGAGCACTGGCTCGCGGCGTACGCGGTGCTCATGCTGACGTGAGGCTACGGTGGCATGGGTGAGCGTGCCGCGGGAAGTGACGGCGAGCGGCCGACTGGCCGCGCTCGGGTTCGCCGACACGGCCAGTGCCGAGCGGCTGCTCACCGGCGAGCTGCGGCTAGACGTGCTGGGAGCCGACGAGACCATCGTGACCGCGCTGGCCGCGGCGCCCGACCCGGACCTGGCGCTCGCCGGGCTGGCCAGGCTGCCGCGCGACGAGCGCCTGCTCGCCGGGCTGCGCGCCGATCCCGGGCTGCGGTCCAGGCTGACCGCGGTGCTCGGCACGAGCGCCGCGCTCGCCGAGCACCTGCGCCGTCACCCGGCGGACTGGCGGCTGCTCGCCGGGCCGGACGCGGCCCGCGCGCCGGACGCCGAGGAGGTACGAACCGGCCTGCTCGGCGCGTCCGGGGCCGATGACCTGCGGATCGGATACCGCCGGTGGCTGCTGCGGCTCGCCGCGCGGGACCTGACCGGGATCACGCCGATCGGCGACGTGATGGCCGAGCTGGCCGACCTGGCGGCCGCGGCGCTCCAGTCCGCCCTGGCGATCGCGAGCGCCGACCTCCCGGCGGACGCCGCCAGGTGCCGGCTGGCGGTGATCGCGATGGGCAAATGCGGCGCGCGGGAACTCAACTACGCCAGCGACGTCGACGTGATCTTCGTCGCCGAGCCCGTCAGCCGGGAGGCCGAGCCGGCCGATGAGGCCGCCGCGCTGAGGTCCGCGGCGCGGCTCGCCGGTGCGATGATCCGGGTGTGCTCGGATGCCGGGACCGAGGGCATGCTGTTTCCTGTCGACCCGAACCTCCGCCCCGAAGGCCGCAACGGGCCGCTGGTCCGGACTCTGGCCAGCCACCTTGCCTACTACCAGCGCTGGGCGAGGACCTGGGAGTTCCAGGCGCTGCTGAAGGCCAGGCCGGTCGCGGGCGATCACCGCCTCGGCCGGGCGTACGTCACCGCGCTGGCGCCGATGGTCTGGGCGGCCGCGCGGCGCGAGGGCTTCGTCGCCGACGTCCAGGCGATGCGGCGCCGGGTCGTCGCCAGCCTGCCGGCCGACCGGGCCGGGCGGGAGATCAAGCTGGGCCCGGGCGGGCTGCGGGACATCGAGTTCGCCGTCCAGCTACTCCAGCTCGTGCACGGCCGGACCGACGAGGCGCTGCGCGAGCCGGGCACCCTGCCCGGGCTCGCGGCGCTCGCCGACGGCGGCTACGTGGGCAGGCACGACGCCGCCAGCCTGGCCGAGGCCTACCGGTTCCTCCGGGCGGTCGAACACCTGCTCCAGCTCAGGCAGCTTCGCCGCACCCACTCGCTGCCCACCGACCCCGCGATCCTGCGCCAGGTCGGCCGGGCGCTGCGCGTCATGCGCTACGCGGGCCCGGTCGGCCCCGGTACGGCCGACGAGCCCGCCGACCCGGCGAGCATGCTGATGACCAGGTGGCGGCAGCACGCCGCGGCGGCCAGGCAACTGCACGAGAAGCTGTTCTACCGGCCGCTGCTCGACGCGGTCGCGCGGCTGCCCGACGACGTCCTCCCGCTGACGTCGCGGGCCGCGGCCGAACGACTCGAGGCACTCGGCTACACCGACCCGGCAGGCGCTCTCCGGCACATCGCCGCCCTGACCACGGGCGTGTCGCGGCGGGCGGCGATACAGCGGACGTTGCTGCCCGCGATGCTCGGCTGGTTCGCCGACGCCCCGCGGCCGGACGCGGGGCTGCTCGCGTTCCGCCACGTGAGCGAGGCACTGGGGAAGTCTCCCTGGTATCTGCGGCTGTTGCGGGACGACACGCACGTCGCGTGGCGGATGGCCAGGCTGGTCGCCTCCGGCAGGTACGCGGCCGACCTGCTGCTGCGCGCACCCGACGCGGTGGAGATGCTGGCGGGCGACGGCCTGCTGGCTCCCGTCGACACGGCCAGGCTGCAGGCCGAGGCCGAAGCGACGGTGCGCAGGCACGCCCGCGACGCCGACATGGACGGCGCCGTGGCCGGCCTGCTCGCGGTCCGGCGCCGGGAACTGTTCCGCACCGCGGCCGCCGACCTGCTCGGCGAGCGTGACTGCATGCAGGTCGCCGACGCGCTCGGTGCCGTGACGACAGTGACCGTGCAGGGCGCGCTGGACCTCGCCTGCGGGGCGGTCGAACGGTCGGCAGGCGGGCTGCCCGCGGCGGTCTGCGTGGTCGCGATGGGCAGGTTCGGCGGGCACGAGATGGGCTACGGCAGTGACGCCGACGTGTTGTTCGTGTACGAGCCGGTGCCCGGCGCCAGCGAGCACGCGGCGGCCAGGGCCGCGCACGCGGTGGCGGAGGAACTGCGCCGGCTGCTGGCCACGCCGGGCCCGGACCCTGCCCTGCGGATCGACGCGGACCTGCGGCCAGAGGGCCGGCAGGGACCCCTGGTCAGGACGTTGGCCGCGTACCGGGCCTACTACGGCAGGTGGGCGCGGCCGTGGGAGGTCCAGGCGCTGCTGCGGGCTGACCCGGTGGCCGGCGACACCGGGCTCGGCGCGGCATTCGCCGAGTTCGCGGACGAGGTCCGCTATCCCGCCGGGGGGATCGCCGACGCTTCCGTTAGAGAAATAAGAAGAACTAAGGCCAGGATGGAGGCCGAACGCATGCCCCGCGCCGTGGACCCGGCCCTGCACGTCAAGCTCGGCCCCGGCGGGCTCACCGATACCGAGTGGGTGGCCCAGCTTCTCCAGCTCAGGCATGCCGGCCCGGTTCCCGCGCTGCGGACGACGCGCACGCTCGCCGCGCTGTCCGCCGCGCGGGACGCGGGGCTGATCGCGGCGGGCGACGTGGCCGCGCTGACCGCGTCATGGCTGCTCGCTACGCGGATCAGGAACGCCGTGCTGCTCGCGACCGGGCGCGCCTCCGACGTGTTGCCCACGGCGCCGCTCGAGTTGGCGGGCACCGCCCGGCTGCTCGGCTATCCCCCCGACGGCTCGCAGGACCTGGTGCAGGACTGGCGCCGGGCGGCGCGCCGGGCCAGGACGGTGATGGAGCGGGTCTTCTACGGCTGAGCGCCCGGTGGTACCGCGGTAGGGGGCCGGCTCCGCCGCCGGGTGCACGCGAGCAGTGGCCGGCTCCGTGCATGCTGGTGAGATGACGAGTGCCGGCTCACAGTCACGCGCCTCGTGGCCGGGGATAGCGGTCGAGCGCGCTCTCGCGCTGGTCGCCGCCGACTACCGCAGGCCGATCGGGCCGATCGTGATCGCCGCCGTGCTCGCGGCCGCTGCGGTGGCCGGGGCGGGCAAGACGGGACCGCTCGGCCCGGTCCTCGCCGCGTCGCTCGGCGTCCTCGGCACTGCGCCGATCGCGGTGATCAGGAGGTTCCCCGGACCGGCCATCGCGGCCGTGCTGGCCGCGAACGCGGCGTTCATCGTGGCGGGCAGGCTGTCCTGGTCGGTAGCGGGCGTCGCGGGCTGGCTGGTCGCGCTCGCCGCGTGCCCCGTCGTGCTGGCCAGGCGCCCGGCCGTGCTGGCCATGGCCCTCACCGAGTGCGCGGTCCTGCTCGGCGCGACCGACCTCGGCCGGAACCTGACGCCCTGGGACGCAACGGCCGCCGAGGCGCTAGCCGTCGTCGCCGCCTGGGGCGCGGGCGAGATGGCACGCGCCAGGAGGCAGTCGGTGATCGAGCAGGCGGCCAGCGCCGAGCGGGTCAGATACCTGAGCGAGCGGGACGCGGTGGCGCGCGAGCGGGCCGGCATCGCCCGTGAGCTGCACGACGTCGTGGCGCACCACGTCTCGATGATCGCCGTCCGGGCCGCGACCGCGCCCTACTCGGTGCGGGGACTGAGCGAGCCAGGTCGGGCGGCGTTCGCCGAGGTCGCCGACGAGGCACGGTCGGCACTGACCGAGCTGCGGGTCGTGCTTGGCGTGCTGCGCTCGCCGGACGGCAATGGCGGCCCCGAGGGAGCCCCGCAACCGCGGATCACCGATCTCGGCGACCTGCTGAGCCGGGTGTCCGGCGCGGGGACGAAGGCGGCGTTGAGCGTGTCGGGCGAGGTCAGGCAGCTTCCGGCCTCGGTCGAGCTGTGCTGTTACCGGATCGTGCAGGAGGCCCTCACCAACGCCGGCCGACACGCCCAGGGCAGCCGGGTCCGGGTCGAGCTCGGCTACACCGCCGAGGCCCTGAGCGTGGGCGTGGTCAACGACGCTCCCGCCGGAGGCTGCCCTGACGGCCGGCGCTCGGTCGCCGGGCAGGGTTTCGGCCTGACCGGGCTGCGCGAGCGGGTCGGCATGCTGCGCGGCGACTTCCACGCCGGGACCGATGGCAGCGGCGGATTCGCGGTTCGCGCCGTGCTGCCCGCACCGAGCCCGCCAGCTCCGGCCGGAGCCGCTGGCGCGGCTGAGCCGACTGGCGCGGCTGAGCCGACTGGCCCGTCGCGGGACCAGGCCGGGGCGGAGTGTGCCTGATGGAGCGCACGCTGCGGCTGCTGGTCGCCGACGACCAGGCGGTGGTGCGGATGGGCTTCACCGCCATGCTGGACTCGCAACCCGATATGAGCGTGGTCGGCGCGGCGCAGGACGGCGCGCAGGCGGTGCGCATGGCGCGCGAGTTCCGCCCCGACGTGGTCCTGATGGACATCAGGATGCCGGTACTCGACGGCATCGCGGCAACCAGGCTGATCCAGTTCGAGTTCGAGGGCGAGGGCGAGCCGCGCGGGGAGCGGCCACCGCCGAAGGTGCTCGTGCTCACCACGTTCGACCTCGACGACTACGTCTACGACGCGCTGCGCGCCGGGGCGAGCGGCTTCCTGCTCAAGGATGCCACGCCGGAAGAGATCCTCGCCGCCGTGCGGATCGTGGGAGCGGGAGAGGCACTGCTCGCGCCCTCGGTCACACGCAGGCTGATCGCCGAGTTCGCGAGCAGGAAGCGGCTTGCCGCGCCGACCGAGCTTGGACGGCTGACGCCGCGCGAGCGAGAGGTGCTGCTGCTCGTCGCGGCCGGCCTGACCAACGCCGAGATCGCCGGGCGGCTGTACCTGGCCGAGCAGACCGTGAAGTCGCACGTGAGCTCGGTGTTGTTCAAGCTCGGGCTCCGGGACCGCGTACAGGCGGTGATCCTGGCTTACGAGTCCGGGCTCGTGGTAGCGGGCGGGCAAGGTCCGGTCGGGCCCGCCCGGTGAGTCCAGTCCTCGCAGGCGAGCCCGGCCCCCTCCTGGCCGCCGCGTCGGCCGCCCTCGGCGCCGAACTGACCGATCCGGCGAACCTGGGCGGCAGCGAGTGCTCGACCGTGTTGCGCTGCCGGGTGCGCGACGGCGGCACGGTGATCGTCAAGGGCTACCCCCGCACTGGGCAGGGCGAGCAGGGCTTCGCCGCAGAGGCCGCGGGGCTGGCGTTCACCGGCGCCTCGGCCGCTGGACCGCGGTTGCTCGGGGTGAGCCGGGAGGCGCTGGTCGTCGTGATGACCGACCTCGGGACGGCGCCAAGCCTGGCCGACCTGCTGCTCGGCGGGCCCGCGGCCGCCGCCGAGGCGGCGCTGGTGGACTGGGCGCGCGCCTGCGGTGAGCTCGCGCTCAGCGCGGCCGGCCGGGAGCGGGAGCTGGCGGACCTGCTGGCCGCCTACCGGGCAGGTCCCGGACTGGGCGAATCGGGTCACTGGCTCGAACGCAGGATCTGCGAGATACCCGCGCTGCTCGCCGAGCTGTCGGTCGAAGCGCCGCCCGGCCTGGAAGACGATCTCGCCGAGGTGGCGACGATCCTGCGGCCCGGCCGGTTCGAGGTTTTCTCACCCGGCGACATCTGCCCGGACAACAACCTGCTGACCGACGCGGGCGTGCTCTTCGTCGACTACGAGAGCGCCGAGTACCACTCGGCTTTCTCGACGCCGCTTACCTGCGGATGCCGTTCAGTACCTGCTGGTGCGTGTTCCGGCTGCCCGGCGGCCTCGCGCGATCGGCCGAGTCGGTCTACCGGCACCTGGTCTGCCGCATCTACCCCGACCTGGCCAGCGACGCGGTCTGGCAGCCGGGCCTCAGGCGGGCGACGGCGGCGTGGACCCTGCATGCTATGACCTACCTGCTCGACCGGTCGGTGATCGCCGACCGGCCGATGACCGATGACGGCAGGGCCGCGCCGACCGCCCGCCAGTTGCTGCGCTACCGATGGCAGCGGCTGCTGGCCGAACTCGAGCCGACCTGCGAGCTAGCCGCGCTGCGCGCGTTGGCGGATCGCCTGCTCGTCGCGACGCAGGTCTGGCAGGTGCCCGGCCTACCGCTGTATCCCGCCCTGCGCTGAGCCTGGCCCGATCCTTCCGGGGTTCCCGTAGTACTCGCAGAAAAAACAACGAATATCGCTGACCTGCGGGGATGCGGCCTGGACCACTGACCAGCCTTACCGCACGACCCGTTCTGCGGCGGCGCCCTCGCGATGTTTGCGCAGCTCCCGGTACAGCGTGGAGCGGCTGATGCCGAGGTCGGCGGCGACCTGTTCGGGGCTCGCGCCGTCCCCGATCCGCTGGGCGGCTCCGGCGCGGGTGGTCGCATTAAGCTTCGCGGGGCGTCCGGTGGGCAGCCCGCGGGCCTGTTTGGCCGCGCGGGCGCCGGCGGCGCGCTCCAGCATGTAGATCCGTTCCATCTGGGCGAACATCGCCAGCAGCGCGATGGCCATGTCGGTGCCGGGTCCCGGGTCGCTGGTGTCCACGGCGAGCTTGTCGCCGAGCGTGCGCAGGAAGATGCCGCGCTGGGTGAGGTCGTGGACCAGGTTCAGGGTCTCCCGCATGTTGCGGCCGAGCCGGTCCAGCGTGAGCAGGTTGATCCGGTCGCCGGGCCGGGCGAAGCCGAGCAGGGCGGTCAGGCCGTCGCGGTCCATGGTCGCGCCGGTGCGCTTGTCGACGTAGATGTGCTCCTCGGCGACTCCGGCGGCCCGCATCGCGTCGATCTGCCGCGTGAGGTCCTGGGCGGTGGTGCTGACCCTGCAATAGGAGAGATCCATACGGCTACTGTCCGGGAATTTGACGCTGTGGTGCGGATTCTGACACGCCGTTGTGACACCGGTTTTTGACACAGGCCGGCCTGGGCGAACGTGATCGCGGCTGGGCGGCGGCTGACGGGTGTCACATCCATGCTTGCGAGACACCAGCAAGCGGCGTGCCCCGGCCATCTGCAGTGCGCAGCGAAGCGGGTTGAAGCCCGCGTCCGGCGCAACGTCGCCCTGCCAGTTCAACGAGGTGACAGTGGCGTACCGGTAGCCGGCCGACGCGTGAAGCAGGTCGGTCTCCTCCGTCCCGCCCGAAATGACCCTCCAGCCCGACCGGTGAGCGAGGCGGCCAACTGCGATCCGTATGCGGTCGCGGCGCGGGACCCGGCCGCCCGATCGCGCACGTGGGATGGCCCGGTGTAAAAAGTGTGGGCGGCCCATGGGAGCTGCGCAGTAACGGCCATCAGGGTCTGCCCGGAGACTGCCATCGTGTCACGGAGCGTGGCCGAGGGGCAGTGCCCACACGCGCGCAGTGCCGCCGATCTGGCGCAGGTCCTGGTCTACTGTGATGGCCATCCGATCCGCTCCCCAACGGGAAATCTGTCGTTGCGGCGAGCGCGCCCGAGACTATTAGTGGGGTCTCTTCGCCGGTTGGCAATGTCGGCCGAATAGCTGACTCAGGCAGGATGAGGAATCCTTGGGCTGCCGTGGCCATTCGGAGGATCATGACACCGCCGACGCCGCGGTTGTCGAGCAGGAATGATTTCGCGGTCCAGCGCGAGCCGGTTGACCAGTGTGGGGGTCCCGCTGTCGAGGTTGCCGCGGAAGCGTTGCAGCAGCACCCGCGGAGGCGCATTGGTCCGGTCGTCGCCGAAGCGGCGGTAGACGAGAGGGATTCCGTTGACGCCGATTGCCTTGTTTCCGGCGGTGAGCTGCCCGGCGCGGTCGGTCGTCGTTGCCGTGTCGTGTGGCTGCTCTTCGGTGGTGGTCATGACACGCCGGCGTTGCGGCCCGCAGCCCGGCACCCGGCTTGGACCGGGTGCCGGGCGCGGGGTTAATGACCGGCCTTGGCGGCGCTGAGGATCAGGTCGGTGACCGCTCCGGGGTGGGTAACCATGGCGGCGTGGGAGGAGTTGATCTGGACGGTTTGGGCGTGCATCCGGGCGGCCATGAAGCGCTCGGCAGCGGGGGGAATCGCGTGGTCCTGGTTGGCCACCAGGTACCACGATGGGATGGTCTTCCAGGCTGGGACGCCGGAGGGCTCGCTGAGAGTCGCGAGCGCCGCCGGGCGCTGGGCGGCGGCCATCACGGCTGCGGTGTCGGCGGAACAGTCGGCGCAGAAGGCTTCCCGGAAGACGGTGGGGTTGATGTAGGCGTCGGTGCCGGTGGTGCCGTCGGGCTGCGGGAACGGCCGGAGGATGAGGTTGGCCGGGGTGAGCATGCTGCCGGGGAATTGCGCCAGGATCCCGCCGGCGGATTCGCCGGCATCGGGGGCGAAGGCGGCGATGTAAACCAGGGCTTTGACGTTGGGGTTGCCGGTGGCGGCGTTGGTGATGACCTCTCCGCCGTAGGAATGGCCCACCAGGACGATGGGTCCGGTGATGGTGGCCAGGACGCTGGCGATGTAGGCGGAGTCGGTGGCGACGCCGCGCAGCGGGTTCGCCGGAGCCAGCACGGTGTAGCCGCGCTGTTCCAGCCGTGTGATGACCCCGCCCCAGCCGGAGGCGTCGGCGAAGGCGCCGTGGACCAGGACGATGGTGGGCTTGGGCCCGTCGCCGTGGTGTGAGGCGGCGGATGTGGCGGGGCTGGCTGAGGCCCCTGTTGCGGCGAAGAGGACCACGCCGATGATGGCTGACAGCGCTGCGAGCATGATTCTCTTCAGCCTGGGACTGTTAGTGGAGCTTGGGACGTTCACTGGTACCTCCTGGATTGAGTCCGGCCGGCCGGGCGGGGAGGCCTACCCGGGCGCGGCCGGGGGTTAGCTGACGAAGCGGCGGACGAAGGCCAGGGAGATGTCGCAGACCTCGCGCCAGCCGCCGTCGATGACCAGCGCGTGCCCGCGGCCCGGGATCAGGACGGTCTCGGTCACGCCAGGGTTGCGGCTCTGCTGCTTGTAGATGGCGTTGGTGATGGCCGGCGGGGCGGTGTTGTCCTTTTCCCCGGAGATGATCAGCATCGGCCCGCGGTCGGGGTTCTTGCTGTCGGCCTTGGCTTCGGTGAAGGGGTTGAGGTTGGCGGTGGCCGCCTGGAACAGCGGGGTGCCGGAGGCGGGGACGGCGAACGTTGCGTACAGCTCCTTGGCTTCCTCCTCGCTGACGGCGTTGGCGAAGGCGTACCGGAACTGGTCGTAGGTCAGTGGCACGGCTCGGTGGTGGTTGGCGGGATTGCCCAGGACCGGCGAGGCGGCCCGCAGCGCGGAGACCGGCAGCGGCAGCACGCCGCGCATGGGCGCGGAGTCGATCGCCACCGTGGCCGCCGATAGGCCCCGGCCGGCGACCATCTGCGAGAGCAGGCCGCCGAAGGAGTGCCCGATGACGGCCGGCTTCTTGTCGAGCTTCGCGATGACGTCCGCGTAGTGGCCGGCGACATGCCCGACCGTTTTGTGGGCGAACACCTCCGGGTGATCGTTCGCCTCTTCGACGGTGTCGGGGTCATCGGGCCATGACGGGGTGAGCGGGACATAGCCGGCTTCCTCGAAGACGGTTGCCCACCGGTCCCAGCTGCTCGGCAGCAGCCACAGCCCGTGAACGAATACGACCGGCGCGAGTCCTGACGCGTTCGCCTTGCTGATCTGCTCTTCTTCGCGTTCGGTGATGACTGTCATGACGTTTCGCTCTCCTGGTCTGTGGCCGGGGTTCGTCCCCGGGCGCGTGAGTCCAACCTCTCGCCGCCCGCCTTCCGTCGAATCCTGAGAACCTCGTAGTCACGCCGCCGCCCGGGCTTGGACCGGGCGGGTTTCGTGAGGCGCTGTCCTCGCCGGAGATCGGCAGCGGTCGAATCAGCGAAGCCTCGTGGGCGGGTATCGCGAGTTGCGCAAGGCGTAGCCTTGGCCCGTGGCGCTCCTGGATCGCCTGGGTGAGCGGCAGGCCCTGGATCGGGTGCTGGGCGCCGCTCGCCGTGGGTTGAGCGCCGCCCTGGTGGTGCGGGGTGAGCCGGGCGTTGGCAAGA
>WNGP01004972.1_pt1 | contig 11071 bp, 7 predicted proteins | sample 5407671 | NCBI WGS metagenome assembly WNGP01 (sample SAMN13153381, study PRJNA577476) | soil metagenome | isolation source: 40 cm soil or saprolite under Garry oak tree replicate 2 | place: USA:California | collected 2016-06-15
TGTGATTTGTCTGAATTCTTGTCCTTCGTCTTGACGCATAAACCGTCCAGCGACTGGCTTGTTTTCTGGGTTGAGAGCAACCGCACGGTATGGAGGAATCCTCGGTTTTGACGCATATCCACGTCGTTGGTCCAGTTTGGGAACCATAACGTGTCCTGTAGTCCGGTATTGATTGCTGGCGATGTGAAGAACCAAGAAGCCTCATGTTTTTTGGATTCATGTCATCAGATATGCGTTAAAATGGACATGTTATGGGAAAAAGCACGGAGAGACAGGAAGAAACCCAAACCATGTGTCATCAGAGTGATGAAGCATTACACTCCCCATCTGTTTGTGACTAAAATAAAATTTGTCACAATCTTCGTGTCTCAATTAGCCATCCTATACCCGCTTCGAGAGCGACTTGGACATGTATGTCGGACTCAAAGCCTTAAGGCCGCCTAACGAATCATGACCAGGCCTCACTTAATTGAGAAGGGCCAAAATCCAATGCTCTAACTCAGTGTCCATACCTTTGCATTACTGAAGGCAACGTCTGTTGCATTGTCAACATCGCGCGCGCCAACACCGATGGCTCCTTGGCTGGTCGTTTTATCAGTCACCGTTAGAGCATTCTGGTTGTTGATATACATAGTATATTGCAATGCTTGTGCTATGACAGTGACTGTATTTGTCGCATTTGCCACGTTTATAAATGCTGGGTTGAAACCAGATTTTAGAACAGTATACGTCGTTACACTTGCGAGTTTCGTGATAAAGTCGTAGTAACCATCGTTACTGACACAGAAGGCATCAAAGGCATCATATGAATGAGTATTACTTCTCACACTGTAACGCAAAATTAGGCATCCTTCATTTCCCGAGCGGATAGATAGCTGCACCTGATAAGCAAAATCAGCAAAGGTGGTCAATAACGCCAGGCACGTGTGGATATAACCTTGTTTTGCGACAGTAACATGGTAGCTTCCTCCAGTAAACGCACAATTTGTACCTTCCGCCCACCCATGATGGCCACTATTATCACGCAAGGGATCGTTCAGCGCAGTTGAACCCCTGGTCGAAGTGGTCAAGAGATGCTGTACAGATGTAGCTGTCGCCGTTAGTTGAGACTGTGCTGTCGCAGTTGCATGTGTGACTGCAACGGTAGCCTGGGCACTTAATTGTGCAGGACGTAATACTTTTGCGTAATAGATGAGTACACTACCTCCTATGATGAGCAGCGAGAGAATAATAAGCAGTGCTCGTATACCCACTGATATCGCTCGACTTCTTTGTTGCAATTGCGCAGAGCTCTTTACTTCCTGTACTTTGACTTCTCCTACATGTTTGTCCTTCTGCTGATCTACGCCTGTTTTATTTTCCTTTTCCAATTGTGGCTGAGCAGGGGGAGGTGGTCGTTCTCCTGTTCCATCCGAATTATTGCTTGCTTTGCTTCCTTTGTCTTGCCCCTTTCTCCTCTCATCCCATCGCGTGCTGATTTGTGCCAGACCCCAGGCAATAATTGAGGCGAAGAGACTGCTTAATCCTAAAAATGCGGATGCTAACGCACCTGCTGTGAGTTGACTACTATCGAAGAAAGGCTGCGTCACCTTGATGTCAAAGTTAGATTGCCAGAGCTGAACCTGATGTATCACCTGCCCACTCTTCTTCGACCTCCAGACTATATCTATATCCACGTTAATCACCTGCCTACCAAGGATTTTGGGGCTAATGATCCAGCTCCATTCGACTATGTGTAGTAAGTCAAGTGGTCTCTCCCCAGAGCCGATGGACTGTACATCAAAGGTAGTGGCTGCTAGATGTGCAGTCGCAAATGGTTCAGAATCAGAACCGAAAAGACCTGCGATAGTTTCGCCGGAGTCGAAAAATCCACCCTCGATGGTGCCGAGTTTTTCACTCGCTACCCTATGAGTACCGCTGCCTGCTGTGGTGGCCAGATCACTTAAATAGTCGTTGAAATTGTCGGGGATCAGTAACACTCGAATAGTATCCGAAGTATTCAAATCCATTTGGGTCGGCCAATACTTTGTGATATGTAAGTTCCCTATATCTTCTTCGGCAAGACAACCGCAGGGCGGTCCACCACCTCCCACTAGAGGCGGTCTGGGTGTGAGGAGTATAGCCGCCGATGAAGGCTGCGGTAGAAAAAAGAGGGCAGCAAGAATGGCTAAACTAAGGATGAAGAAAATGAGACCAACAAGAAAGAGAGAACGGACGAACATGTACTCACCCCCTCTTCTGGCACCTTCTGTCAGATGCATATGGTCAACAAATCACCTGTTGCCATCTCAACAAAAGAGATGCTCATTGTTTTCCCTTGCAGATGGTATATCTATTCTCATAAAAAGTCAATGGCTAATTCCTGTATTGAATCTTAGGCATGGTTCAATTGAATGTGACAGTTTGAATAGTCAAAATCAAAAACGGTTACTTAGAGCTGTTGAGGCTGTTATACGCGGTTGCGAGGAATTGCGCTGCTGCAAAGACCTGGTATTTAGACCCAAAGGCATTTTTGACAGAAATTATGATGGGACACCCATTGTCAGCAATATTTGTGCAGCACGCTGGTGTACCAACCTCTTCAGGAGTTGCACCTGCTAATCTGTAGTTACCTGTTACCGTAGCTGTTAATTGTGAAGCTGCTATTGCAGCGTTGTAAACTGGGGTAAGAGAATCGGCACAAGACCGCTGTAAAATACAGCATCACTCATGTATCCTCTACAGTATCAAAGAAGCTGTGGAGGTCAAAAGGATGCTGCATTATATGGAACGATCAACTATCTATTACTTGAAACACAAAGGCTGGACCAATGTCCAGATTGCCCAATTCACCGGGCACCATCGTGACACGATTGCCCGCGTGCTACGTGAAGACGTGGACAAGCACCCGCAGCCACGTCAGCGTGCCAGCGTGGTGGCGGTCTATGATGCCCAGATCACGAACTGGCTGGACAAGGATCTGCCAGTGATCCGCATGCTCGAACTGGCGCGGGAGGATGCCGAGCATCCCTACCAGGGAGGAGAAACGGCCTTCTACGATTACGTGCGCAAGGTGCGCCGAGCGCGCAAGCAGTCCCCGCACCACCTGGCGCTGCGCTTTGAAGGGATGGCGGGGGAGTTCTTACAAATCGATTGGGGCGAGATGCGGGACATGGCCTTCACCAAAGAAGGCATGAGCGGACAAACGCGCTACTTTTTCGCGGCCCGGCTCAAGTACAGTCGCTACATGTTCGTCAGTTTCCAGCAGGATATGCGTGAGGAAACGCTGCTGCGCTGCTTGATTGCCTGTTTCACCACCATCGGTGGAGTGCCGTGGGCGGTGGTGACCGACAATATGAAGACGGCAGTCCTAGGGCGCGACGAGCAGCATCAACCGATCTGGAACCCGGCCTACCAGAAGCTGGCGGTGGAGTTCAAGTTCCATCCGGATGTGTGCGCTCCGGCTTCCGGGAACCAGAAGGGGGCTGTCGAGAACCTGGTGAAATATGTGAAAGGGAATTTCTTGGCTGGTCGGACGTTTCATGATGATGCGGACCTGGCGGAGCAATGCAAAGAGTGGCTGCGCTTTGTCAATACCGAACGACTCAGCGATGCGACCGGAGCGCTTCCCGCCGACTTGTTAGCGCAGGAACAACCCCAGTTCGGACCACTCCCCGCTTGTGCGACCGATTACGGCTTCTTTGACTGTGTGGTGGTGAGCCGCGAGGGACTGGTGGCCATTGAAACCAACCGCTACTCCGTGCCGGCGCATTTGATGGGCCAGGCGCTCACAGCCCGCATTCACGCAGAACGGGTAGAACTGTTTGCCGACCAGCAACCCGTGGCAACGCATGTGCGCTGTAAAGGACAGCACGCACGCATCATCGACCCGGCACATTTCGAGGCCGCCTTTGCAAGCAAGCCACGTGGACGGGTCATGGTTTATCGCGACTGGCTGTGCAGCCTGTCCCCAGTGGTATTGAGCTACGTTGGGGAACTGTCGCACAAACGGCGAAGAGAGCTGGGCGAGCAAATGCTGGCGCTGTACGAGCTGGCGCGGGAAAGTGGGACGGCCGATTTCGTGGCGGCGCTGGAACTGGCGGGGGAACAGCAGATGTATGGCGCAGAGTACGTGCGTGCGAGGCTTCGCCTCCCCGCTGTCTCTGCGCCGGTCGGTTCGGCGAGAACAGGACCTGCGCTCCTCGAGCTGCCGGTGCCTGCGCAACATGAAGTGGAGCGCGATCTCGCCCAGTACGAACACTACGTCGCCAACTGGGATCGGGTGCTGGAACTAGCAAGCATCACTCAGACAGGAGCACGAGGATGAGTGAGGCGCTCGATCAGAAGTTAACGGCGCTCAAGCTTGCGCGCATACGGCAGGTGTATGCAAGCTGGATTGAGCAAGCCGCACACAGCGAGCTGGGCTATGCGGAGTTTCTGGAGCAGTTGGTCACCGAGGAATTGCTGGCCCGACAGGAGAACCAGTTACGCCGCAAAATGAAAGGCGCCGGCTTCCCCTACGCTGCTACCATTGAACAGTTCGACTTTGCCCTGCGACCAGAGCTCAAACGCGCCGTGCTGCTGCGCTTCTTTGACAGCAGTTTCGTGACGGGGTCTTGTTCCCTGGTCCTCATTGGCCCCAGCGGACTTGGAAAAACACATTTGGCCGTGGCGTTAGGGACCAAGATGGTGCAATTAGGCTACAGCGTGCGCTTTCTGCTGGCCCAACAGCTCGCCAATGCGGTGGTGAGCGCCACCTCACGCAGCGAGATCACGCGCCTGATCGACCCTCTCATCCGCTGCGATCTGCTCATTCTGGATGAGTTTGGCTATTTAACGGTCGAGCCGCAAGTCGGTCCCGTCTTGTACGAGATCATCGCGGCACGCTACGAGAAAGGAGCGACCATTCTCACCTCGAACAAAAGTTTAGCGACCTGGGGTGAGCTGGTGGGAGACAGCGCCTTGATGATGGCCATTCTCGATCGCCTGCTTCATCACGGAGAGGTCTTTTACTTACGCGGAAGCTCGTATCGCCTGCGTGGGAAAGAGCTGGTCACCTTGACGACGACCAGGTCTGAGGAACTTTCGTCTCGGGAGAAGGCGTAGAACGATGTTCGATGCCGTATTTTACACCGGAGTCGTGCCTACTTGACAACCGTGATTTACAAGCGTTAGTAGTGATTTTCATACGAATGATATCAGAACTATTTAAATTAATCTGATCTGGCCATTCATATGTAATGAGCATTCCGTCAATTGGAACATCCGAAAGTGGAGGGACCCCACCTCCTCCCGCACAGAGCTTACACATACAGGATACATTACAAACAGCAGGGCTCACAAAAACTGTTCAAGCAATGTAAGTATTCGAGCAACTGTGGTCATGGTTCTAGCCCCTTTCTAAATTGTTCCTTATCTGTTGTTTGCCAGTGTTAATTTATCTCCTTTCGTGACTGCATCTATTATAAAATATTTCAAGGTAATATATACGATCTGCAAGATATCGTGGCTGTTATTGCCACGATATCTTAAGGGAAAAAGTAGCCCAGAAAAGATAAATCCAAACAGAGTGCTACCTGAGTCATAAAGTATTATACTGCCTGCCCGTTAAACTCAAGACTTTACAGAGAGATCTCATCTGGCTGGACTCAATCTGCCATTTTTAACCATAAAGTGTCCAAGAGCTTTTTGAACCATATAGCGTCCTACAAGGACAAGTATTCCGTCAAATTACATGGTGTGCGACTAGAACCATAATCTGTCGTTTTGCGACACTTCATGCTTCACTGGGCTCCCGCCACAAATTGCTTTCATGAAGCCCTTTCCTTTTTGACTGAGTCGCGAGTGGGCTTGCGCTGTCCAACCTGTGACCCACGACGTGGTGAGGAACTCGTTTGCCGACCTTGCTCATGGCTCTCTGCTGGCCCTGTCTCTAGCCCCAAACGGACTCGCAACCGATAGGCAGCTTGCTCATCTTCGGTGAGCGCCGTTTCCCCAGCCACCGCCTCGGTAACCATTTGACCACAACGATCCACGGAGAGGGCATGGTGTTCGAGTAATGCTCGTGAAATGGTCTTCTCACCCTGTTCAAGCGCCTGGGCTAAGGCCCGTGTTAACCAATCCTTCAAAACGCCCACACAGCCAATGGTCCGCTCGTAGCAATATTTCCAGCATTGGAGCAGATCTGGTTCTTCCTCCAAGGGGAGATTGCGCTGAAACGACCACAGCACACTTTTGAAGGCTCTCACCTCTGCCTCATTGGTTGCACGATAGCGAGCAAAATGGACATCAATGCTGCGTCGAGAGAGCTGGGCGCTCAGATTACGGAAGACCATCAAATCGTAGGTCCCTACCAGAACGTGGACGACTTGCGACATGATCGCAAGCGATTTGAGGTGATCAAGCTGGTCCAGGAGCTTGGATCCTCGGGCGGCTTTCGCGATATGTTCAGCTTCATCAATCAGCATGGCATAGGGTTTTCGCTGCTTGAGGGCTTGCTCAAAGATCAGGCGCAACCCTGCTGTGTTGGTGATGCCTTTCCAGGGTCGTATCTCTGGCGATTGAACCCGTTTGCTCAGCCGGGGAAAATGCCTGCGGTCCTCAATCGCGTACTCCATGCGCGGTTCTTGCAGCAGGAGCAATGCGCGTTGGTAGTAGTCAGCCCACTTGAACTGGGTGAGCGCAGGAGAGACGGCATCTAACCTCAACGTTGGAATATGGTGGTAATCTCGATCACCTTGCGACAACGCCAGATCGATCAAACGTTTCTCAATTTGTGTGAGCAAGGTGGTTTTGCCGACGCCCGTTGGACCAACGACAAAAACGAGGGCTGCTCCTGCTGGTTCCCGCAGTGCGTTCCAGACTGCCTGGTCTGCCTGCCTCAAGGCTGGATGGGCAACGGTATAGGCCTTGAAGTAGTCCAGTCGGCTCTGGGGCGCCAAGTTCAACACATGGCGCGGGAAAGGTGCGGGACGCTCTTGTTCTGACATCACGAGTACTCCTCGTAGATCTCCAGGTCAGCATACACATCTTCCTCCTCTTCAGATTGCCCTTGCCCTGGCTGCGGAGTTGTGGGAGGAGTTGGTTGAGTCGGCTCACTTCGCTGGTTGCCCTGGATGCCGCCCATCTGGGCAAAGACATCCTGTGCTTCGACATCTTGTAATCGTTGCAGTAACACCACTTCATGCGCTTGTGCCGACGCCAAAAACTCGGCCAAACGTTTGGCCGTAATGGAACTTTCTTTGGCATGATTCTGTCGGCGCTTGCGCAGTTCAGCCGTGGCCAGCAGCAATTCACGCTCCGAGTGCCCTTTGAACTGGAGGTAATACTCAGAAATGCAGGGCACCCAGCGCCCCTGGACAAAGGCGTAGGCGGTCCCGATATCAAACGGATCGTAACGGACAGGGACCTGGGTGTGTTCCATGGCGGCCGGGCGAAATTCGTCGGACCAGTAATACACGTAGTTGATTTTGACGCCCCGTCCTGGCTCGACCTGGGCCGTTCCTTTGGGTGTCGTAGGCAGCGAGAAGAAGCGAAAGGTGTCATCGTAGTCGATGGTGCAGTGAAGGCGTTCTCCACTCCTGGCCATGCCTGTTCTGAACGCTTCCCGTGGGCTTTGATCTAAGGCAGGATGAGCCGTCGTGTCATACATCTCGTAGGCCCAGGTCATGAGGTAGCTGTAGAGGTCTCCAAGCGTCCAGATCGCATGCCGCTTGGGGTCAACGGATTGGGTGACTTGGCGGACTTGCTTCATGATTTGTGTGTTGCCGGTCAAATTGTGGATGAACTGGGTGGTGGCGGTGCCAAACAGTCTTTCAATGACCGAGCCGTACCTGGGCTTGGCCCAGGGTCTGGTAGCTTTGGTGCAGGAGTAGTAGGCCAGTAATGCCTCAAAGTACACGCTGCGGAAATCAGGGCCACCATCGACCACCAGCGTCTGTGGAAGACGACCGTAGCGCCACACACACTCACGTAGCGCCATCATCCCTGAACGGTACGAAGGGGGATCGAAGGTCAGATATACGACAAGCAACCGACGGGAGAAGGCGTCGGTCATGAACGTAGCCCAGGGCTTGCCGAGCGAGCGTCCCGTGCGTGCGCTGACCAACTCCAGGTCTAACTCCGTATGATCCATATGCGCAATTTCCCAGGGCCGATCTCCGTGTTTGGGTGTGGTTTGCTCTAACTCCCACACCCAGGGATCATGCTGAGCAGCTGCTCGAGGTCCTTGCCGTTTCAAGGTGTGCTCACGTCGATCACGCTTCTCGATCCGCGAGAGGAAGGTCCGGTAGCTTGGGACAGGCAGCCCCTTCTCCCGGGCCTCCCGTTCGAAGAGGAGGTAGACGGCGCTCTTGGACTGCTGTTTCGGGGTTTCGTAGTGCTCCGTAATGTACTGCTCAAGCAAGTGCTCAACACTGTGGCTCAGGCGTGGTAAGCGATTCCCTTGGCGGTTTCGTCCAGGAATGAGGCCGATGAATCCTTGTCCGTAGATGGCTTCTGCGGTCCGAAACTTCGTTCGCCAGCGTTGCAACGTTCGTGCCGAGACCACGGTTTCCTCGGGCAAAGCCCGTCCGAGCAGTTTGTAGCGATACGTAGCGACTTCCAACTGCTCAGGGCTGGCGTTGAGCACGTGTTCGTACTCCTCTCTCCGCTCTTGATCTTCAGGCACAGGTGTCGCCACCGTCACTTTTCGTTGTCGCAACACGTCCTCAAAGACTTCTACAGGCAGATCGACCACGTGCTTTTCAGGAGAAAGCAGGCTGACAGCGGTTTCTCCCAGATTGAGTACCCTCCAGGGTTTTCCATCCCACCACAACAACGTTCCTGGGATCAAAGAACAGGAAGACGAAGCAGGAAACAGGTGCCAGCTGGAGTGATGGAGCGTGGCGTAGGCTGTCGCCTGTTCACGATCCACAAAGACGGGGACGTGCTGTGGATCGGCCAGCGGGGTCTGCGAGAGGTCAACATACAACTGCTCCGTCGCGATGAGAAAGTACACGTCGTCCGGCGTTCCTGCTGGCAATCCTTCGAGCAGCTCTAGCAGGGTCAGCGCTGGTTTGCCCATGACCAGCCCACGAATGCCTGTGGTCACCTCGCCATCAAGAGGAGGGCGAGAAACACGCAAGTAGTCTTCGAGAAAACGGAGATTGCGTTGGTAGACCCAGTCAATCTGGGCCGATGACTGCAGACGGTAAAAGAGTCCAAAGGGCTGGGCATAGGCCTCACCTGGAGGACAAGACCAGGTTCCATCACCGGTGCGCACATAGCGATGAGGCATGTGATCAGCCAGTTGAGGCAGTTGATCCTCCATTTTGCACTCGACCCAGCCTGCGCCACCTTGGCCAATGACGAAGAAATCGGGGGTATGGAAAGTCCCCACCGGCTTGCCTGTTTTCCCAGCATAGACCAGCTTAATGGACTCGGGTTGATCGAAAAACTCGAAGACTGCAGGGTCGTGTTCCAATTGGTAAATGAAGGCCAGTTCGCCTCGATGGCTCTCAAACTGAATGGTGCAACCCATTTTCTGACTGGGATAGCGACCACTCACATTGCCAGCAGCTCCCCGAACCAGACGCGATGGAGGGGAAGATCGAATCCGTTCAACCAGAGCTCGTGCCTGCTCTGAAAGGTGGTGCTGGAGGCACCACACTTCAAACTGTTCCGCACTTAACATAGGGGATTCTCCTCATCCACATAGCAACACACCATTTCCTAATTGATGCTATCAATGACGAGGAAGGCGTGGGAGGATCACGCAGCTAGGACTTTCAGGCACATTATCCTTCTTTAACAACTTTCGGACACGTTATGGTCCTTTCTTGTTCGTTTCACCAAAACCCTTTCAGCATGCTGCGGCGACAGATTATGCTTCCTTGCGTCAGGATATGCTTTCTTTCGGCGACAGATTATGCTTCTAGTCGCATGGTGTGCCATACGTTTTGCCGCAAGTACTACGATATGAAAGCAACTTTGTCCCGCTCAAAAAAGTGTGTTACGCTGCAGAAGAAGGAAACTGAGCAGACATTGATTGAGGAGGGAAGAAACCATGGCAAGATCGCTGGATGGCACAGCACTCCTCACGTACTTTCGTCGGTTAAAACTCTGGAGTCGGAAAGATGAGTAATGAGAGCCTGATCGGCAAACATGTGTTAATCGGGATCACGTATCTCGATCCCGATGGCCACATGATCGAACAAACCCAAATGCATGGGGATATCGTTGGAATTACTGATGAGGTCATCACGGTGAAGTTGGCTGGATCGGGTGAGGAGTTCACTCTGCCGCCTGATGTGGAAGCTTTCCAGAAAGCGCCAGAGGGTATGTATCGGTTACGCTCATCAGGCGAGCAGATAGTGAATCCGGACTTGCTCACGAGCTGGACGGTCACGAAACCATCCCCTGAGGCCGATTCGCCGCACGATGCGACAAACCTTTGATAACCAATGTGGTCCATTCGTCCTCAAGGGCCAATATATCGCGTTAGAGAAGCAAGCAGCACCATTTGCACAGCAGAGCCAAACTCAGGTTGAATTGACACAGACGCGGCAAACCTTATGGCGCACCACGGCAAATCATTTTGGCAAAGGGCAGTCCGGCTCCTGGGTGTTTAGGCCGCCCGTCAACTGTTTCGATGGGTGTCTATGGAGAGTAGCAATTGTTCGGTCTGTAACAAATGTCAAATGTCGCTGGCGGGAGCGGGGGTGTCCACCTGGCGGTTGGGTGTCCGCGTAGCGGTTGGGCGTGCAGCGAGCGAGCGAGCGAGCGGCGCAGGGGGCTCGCGTGATGGAGGGTTGACTGTGTGGCTTATGATCCCCGTCCCATATTTGGTGGAAAAGTGGTGATTCAAGCCAAACGATATAAGCATACGGTTGGTGTGAGTGCTGTTCGCGATCTTTTCGGTACCTTGCAAAATGAGGGGGCATCGAAGGGAATACTGGTTACAACCAGCGGCTACGGGAAAGCAGCCTTTGAATTTGCTCAGGGAAAGCCGCTGGAGCTATTGAGCGGAAGTCATCTGCTGTATCTTCTGGCTGAACACGCTGGGATAGAAGCAAAAATAGTGGTGCCAGATAACTGGAAAGACCCACAACCC
>WNGP01004974.1_pt1 | contig 11069 bp, 9 predicted proteins | sample 5407671 | NCBI WGS metagenome assembly WNGP01 (sample SAMN13153381, study PRJNA577476) | soil metagenome | isolation source: 40 cm soil or saprolite under Garry oak tree replicate 2 | place: USA:California | collected 2016-06-15
CATGCTGTACGTGGCGTCGCGTCTCGACCCCGCCGATCCGGCGAAGGGCGTCGTGCGTCTCGCGGTCCCGCTCACCGAAGTGAAGAAAGCCCAGACGGAGGTGCGCGTCCCGATCCTGCTGGCGGCGGTCGTGTCGGTGCTGGCCGCCTGCGCCCTCGGCTGGGCCTTCGCGCGCGGCACGGCGCGCCGTCTCGAGGCGATGTCGCGCGCCGCCGCCGGCCTGGCCGCCGGCCGCCTCGGGACGCGCGCCGAGGTCAGCGGCAGCGACGAGGTGGCGGGGCTGGCGCGCTCGCTCAACCGGATGGCCGACGAGCTCGAGGAGCGCCTGGTCCTGATCGGCCGCGAGCGCAACCAGCTGCGCACAGTCCTGGAAGGGATGGTCGAGGGGGTGGTCCTGACCGGTCCGGACGGCCGGATCCTGGTCTCCAACGACGCCTTCCGCCGCATCTTCAACGCGCAGCTCCCGATCGAGGGGCGCCGCCCGCTGGAGACGGCGCGCGTCCCGGCGCTGCAGGAGGCGGTCGAGGCGGCGCTCCGGGCGGACGAGCCGCTGGTCCGGGAGATCGCGCTGGGGGGCGCGCAGGACAAGGTGATCCGGGCCAGCCTCGCCGCCATCCGCGAGGACGGGCGGACCGTAGGGGCGGTGGCGGTGTTCCACGACGTCACCGAGCTGCAGCGGCTCGAGCGGGTGCGGCGCGAATTCGTGGCCAACGTGTCGCACGAGCTGCGCACGCCGCTCACGGCGATCAAGGGCTACGCCGAGACGCTGCGCGACGGCGGGCTGAAGGAGCCGGGCCGGGCCGCCGAGTTCGTCGAGGTGATCCACCGCCACGCCGGGCGTCTGGCCGCCCTGATCGAGGACCTGCTCGACCTGTCGTCGGTCGAGCAGGGGCAGGCGCGCCTCGACCTCCGCCCGGTGTCGCTGCGCGACGTGGTGGGGCAGGCTGAGACGGTCACGCGCCCGGCGGCGCAGGAACGGCGCCACGCCGTCACTCTCAGTCTTCCGCGGGATCTCCCCGACGTCGTCGCCGACCGCGACCGCCTGGCGCAGGTGCTCATCAACCTGCTCGACAACGCCGTCAAGTTCACCCCCGAAGGGGGCCGGATCGAGGTGTCGGCGCGCCCCTCGGCCGGCCGGGTGGTCGTGTCGGTCGCGGACAACGGGGTGGGCATCCCGCCCGAGGACGTGGGGAGGATCTTCGAGCGCTTCTATCGCGTCGATCGCTCCCGCGACCGCCGCGACGGCGGGACCGGTCTCGGCCTGGCGATCGCCAAGCACCTCGCCCAGGCGATGGGCGGGACCATCGAGGTCGAGAGCCGCCCCGGCGCCGGCACCACCTTTCGCATCTCCCTTCCCTCCGCCTGAGCCACGCCGGGGCCTCTCGTCACACGACCGTCACACGACCGGTCGATCCGTGTCACGCAGCCGAGACATTCTCCCGCCTGGATCAGAGGACGAAGACTCGAACCACTAGGAGGAGATCAGTCGATGACCGTATCGAGAGCCACACTGCGAGTCCTCGCCGGCCTGGCGGTGACGGCGTTCCTGTCGCGCGGCCAGGCGTCCCTGGCGCAGGTCACTCCCGCCGCGGGATACACGCCGCCCGACGACACGCCGACGATCAAGGTCGGGGCCACGATCTTCACGGACTACACGTACACGCAAGAGCCGACCACGGTGGACACCGACGGCAACACGATCCACCCGGCCGCGTTCGACGTCGGCCGGGCCTACATCAACGTGACCGGCAACATCTCCCACAACGTCTCCTTCCGGATCACCCCCGACATCTCCCGGCTGACCACAAAGACCACGGTGACCAACCCCGGCCCGGGGGAGACCGTCACCACCGCCACCAGCCTGGACGGCAGCCTGACCTTCCGCCTGAAATACGCCTACGGCCAGTTCAACCTGGACGACAAGTGGAACAAGGGCTCGTGGGTCCGCCTGGGGGTGCACCACACCCCCTACGTCGACTGGGAAGAGGGGGTCTACCGCTACCGCTTCCAGGGACAGATCTTCGCGGAGAAAGAAGGCTTCCTCAGCTCGTCCGATTTCGGGCTGTCGACGCACTACAACCTCCCGGGCAACTTCGGGGACGTGCACGTCGGGTACTACAACGGCGACACCTACAAGAGCGCCGAAACGAGCGATCAGAAGGCGATCCAGGTGCGCGGATCGTTCCGGCCGCTGCCGATGCAGGGCGTCCTCAAGGGCCTGCGCCTGACCGCCTTCTACGACGGCGACAACTACATGCAGGGCGACGCGCGGCGCCGGTTCATCTATGCGGCGACCTTCGAGCACAAGTACCTGAACGCCGGCTACGAGCACCTCGACGCGTCCGACCAGACCAGGGCGTCGGTGGCCGAGATCAAGGCGCAGGGGTACTCGGCCTGGGCCGTGCCGCGCTTCCCGAGAGGCTGGGAAGGCCTGCTGCGCTACGACTACGTGAAGCCGAACAAGGATGTCGCCGCCGCCGCAAAGATACGCAAGATTGCCGGCGTGGCGTACTGGTTCCACACCCAGCAGGCGCCGGCGACCGCCGCGCTCCTGGCGGACTACGAGAACGTGACCTACGACGCGGCCCTGGCGAAACCGGACGAGAAGCGCTACGCCGTTCACGCGCTTTTCAACTTCTGAGGTGACACGTGAAGTCTTCTAGAAGCCTCCTGGGATGGGCCCTCGTCGCGGCGGCCGCCTCCGCGGTCCCGGCGAGAGCGGACGCGGTCCAGATCGACGGGGCGGGGGCGACCTTCCCGTACCCGATCTATTCGAAGTGGTTCTCCGAGTACAACAAGATCCGCTCCGACGTGCAGATCAACTACCAGTCGATCGGCTCCGGCGGCGGCATCCGGCAGCTCACGAACCAGACGGTCTTCTTCGGGGCGTCCGACGGACCGATGACCAACGATCAGCTCCTGGCGGCCCCCGGGAAGATCCTCCACTTTCCGATGGTGCTGGGTGGCGTGGTGCCGATCTACAACATTCCGGACGTTGCCGCCGATCTGAATTTCAGCGGCACGGTCCTGGCGGATATCTACCTGGGGAAGATCACCAAGTGGAACGATCCGGCGATCGCCAGGGACAACCCCGGCGTCACCCTCCCCGGCAGCGACATCACCGTGGTGCACCGGGCCGACGGCTCGGGGACCTCGTACATCTGGGTCGATTACCTGTCCAAGGTCTCGCCGGAGTTCAAGAGCAAGGTGGGCGTCGCCACGGCGGTGAACTGGCCGGTCGGGCTGGGAGGCAAGGGGAACGAGGGCGTCGCGGGTCTGGTGAAGCAGACGCCCGGCTCGATCGGCTACGTCGAGCTGATCTACGCCCTGCAGAACAAGATCGCCTATGGCGCCGTGAAGAACTACGACGGCCGCTTCGTGCGGGCCTCGCTCGAATCGGTCTCCGCGGCCGCGGCCGTGGCCGCCGGCAAGATGCCGCCCGACTTCCGAGTGTCGATCACCAACGCTCCCGGCAAGGACGTCTATCCGATCTCGTCCTTCACCTGGATCCTGCTGTACCAGAACCCGAAGGACAAGGCGAAGTCGAAGATGATGCTCGACTTCATGAAGTGGGCGCTGTCGGACGGGCAGAAGCTCTGCGGGGATCTCGGATACGCCCCCCTGCCGGCGAACGTCGCGACCATGGTCATGATCGCGCTCAACGGCGTCAGGTAATCGCGCCATGGGGCGGCGCGCGCGCGAGCGCGGCGGCTTCCGGATCGGCACCGGGGCGGTGGCGCTGCTCGTGCCGCTCCTGGTGGCGGGGATCGCCGTCGTCCTCACCTGGGACTCCCTGCTGTCCGTCCGGCAGTTCGGTCTGGGCTTCTGGAAGAACAGCACCTGGGACCCGGTGGCCGGGGTGTTCGGCGCCTTTCCGTTCATCTGGGGGACGCTCTACTCGTCGCTCCTGGCGCTGCTCCTGTCCACCCCGATCGCGCTCGGCATCGCGGTCTTCCTGTCGGACCTGTCGCCGCGTCCGCTCAGGCAGCCGCTGGTCTTCCTGACCGAGCTCCTGGCGGCGATCCCGTCGATCGTCTACGGCCTGTGGGGAATCTTCGTCCTGGTGCCGGCGGTCCGCCGGATCGAGACGCTCACGCCGGCCTGGCTGCGGCGGTTCCCCCTGTTCGAGGGACCGCCCGTGGGGGTCGGCCTCCTGGCGGCCGGGCTGATCCTGTCGGTCATGGTCGTCCCGTTCACCGCCAGCGTCGCCCGCGAGGTCCTGAAGGCGGTCCCCGCGAACCAGCGGGAGGGCGCGTACGCCCTGGGCGCCACGCGCTGGGAGGCGATCCGGATGGCGCTGTTCTACGGGCGACAGGGGATCATGGGCGCGGTCATGCTGGGTCTTGGCCGGGCCCTCGGCGAGACCATGGCGGTCACCATGGTGATCGGCAACACGCCGCGCGCGTCGCTGTCGCTGTTCGCGCCGCAGTACACCATGGCGGCGGTCATCGCCAATGAGTTCAGCGAGGCGGCCGACGATCTCTACCTGCACGCCCTCGTGGAGATCGGCCTGGTGCTGTTCGTCATCACCGTCGCGATCAATACGCTGTCGCGCCTGCTGATCTGGCGCGTCGGGGCGGAGCGCGCATGAACGGGACGCGCCTGCGGCGGCGCCTGGCATCGGCGGCGGCGGTGGGGTTCTGCATCCTGTCGGTCGTCCTGGCGCTCGTGCCGCTGGGCTTCATCCTGTTCTTCGTCCTGAAGGAGGGGCTGCCCGCGCTGACCTTCGACTTCCTGACGCGGCTGCCGAAGCCGGTCGGGGAGGAGGGCGGCGGGATGGGCAACGCCATCGTCGGCTCGGCGATCCTGATCGCCCTGGCCGGCGTCATCGCCGTGCCGATCGGCATCGTCTCGGGGATCCACGTGGCCGAGTTCCGGGCGGGCCGCGTGGCGACGGCGGTCCGGTTCGCCGCGGACGTGCTGAACGGCGTGCCCTCGATCGTCGTCGGCATCTTCGCCTACAGCATCGCCGTCATGCCGTTCGGCCGCTTCAGCGCCCTGGCCGGCGGCGCCGCGCTCGGGATCATGATGATCCCGCTCGTCGTGCGCACCACCGAGGAGCTGCTGAACCTCGTGCCGCCGTCGCTGCGTGACGGCGCCCTGGCGCTGGGGGCGACGCGCGCACGGGCCGTCTTCAGCGTCATCCTGCCGGCGGCCCTGCCGGGGATCCTGACCGGCGTCCTGGTGGCCCTGGCCCGGATCGCGGGAGAGACCGCGCCCCTCCTGTTCACCGCCTTCAACAACCGGTTCTGGTCGGCCCGCCTCGACCAGCCGATCGGGTCCCTGACGGTCCAGATCTATACTTACGCGATTTCTCCGTACGACGACTGGCACCGCCAGGCGTGGGCCGGCGCGACCGTCCTGATTGGCGCGGTCCTCCTGTTCTCCCTCCTGGCGCGTACGGTCATTCGCCGCCTGGAGCGGATGCATCACGCATGAGAGGGGCCGCCGTGAGCGAGATCTCGATCGCCCCGAAGCCGAAGACCCGCCGCCCCGACGTCCGGCCAGCGGAGGAGCCGATGATCGAGATCGACCGGCTGGGCCTCTCCTACGGCGACAAGCCGGCCCTGAAGGGGATCTCGATGAGCATGCCGAAGAACCGGGTGACCGCCTTCATCGGCCCCTCGGGCTGCGGCAAATCGAGCCTCCTGCGCTGCCTCAACCGGATGAACGATCTGATCGACGGCGTCCGCATCACCGGCGCCATACGCATCGCCGGCACCGACATCCAGGGACCGGCCGTCGACGTGACGCACCTGAGAAAGCGCGTCGGCATGGTGTTCCAGAAATCGAACCCGTTCCCGAAGTCGATCTACGACAACGTGGCGTACGGCCCCCGCATCCTCGGCCTGCGCTCCCGGAGCGAGATCGAGGCCGTGGTCGAGGCGAGCCTGCGGTCGGCGGCCCTGTGGGACGAGGTGCGGGACCGCCTGCGCGAGAGCGCCCTGCGGCTGTCGGGGGGCCAGCAGCAGCGCCTGTGCATCGCCCGCGCGCTGGCCGTCGAGCCCGAGGTCCTGCTGATGGACGAACCCTGCTCGGCCCTCGACCCGATCGCCACGGCCAAGATCGAGGAGCTGATGGACGAGCTGAAGGCCCGTTATACGATCGTGGTGGTGACGCACAACATGCAGCAGGCGGCCCGGGCCTCGGATTACACCGGCTTCCTGCTCCTCGGGGAGCTGATCGAATTCCGGGACACGCCGGCGCTGTTCACCACCCCCGGGGATCGCCGCACCGAGGACTACATCACGGGACGGTTCGGATGACCCAGCACACCAGCCGGCACTACGAGCAGGAGCTGCAGGCTCTCAAGGAGAAGATCCTTCTTCTGGGGGGCAAGGTCGAGGAGATGATCGCCTCCGCCATGAAGTCCCTGCTGAACCGCGACCCCGGGCTGGCCCGGCGGGTGATCGCCTCCGACCGGGAGGTCGACGCGGCCGAGCTGGAGAGCGATCACCTCTGCCTGAGCCTGCTGGCGCTGCGCCAGCCGGCCGCCTCGGACCTGCGCTTCATCGCCACGGCCCTGAAGATCGTGACCGACCTGGAGCGCATCGGAGACCTGGCGGTGAACATCGCCGAGCGCTCCATCGAGCTGAACGAGGAGCCGCCGCTCAAGCCGTACATCGACATCCCGCGCATGGCCACCGCCGCCTCGTCGATGGTGGGCCGGGCGCTGGACGCCTTCGTGCGGCGCGACCCGGTCCTGGCGCGCGAGGTGCTGGGGTCCGATTCGGCCGTCGACCAGCTCAACGTGCAGCTGTTCCGCGAGCTCCTCACCTACATGATCGAGGAGCCGAAGAACGTCACCCGCGCCCTGCGCATCACCTTCATCGCCAAGTACCTCGAGCGCATCGCCGACCACGCCACCAACATCGCCCAGATGGTCATCTTCATGTGCGAGGGGCGCGACGTGCGGCACCCGGCGGCCCAGGGGGGCGCGGCGGAAGAGCTCTAAAGTGCGGGGGCGGCTCGGGGTATCATGAGGACGCGTTTCAGAGAGATTCTCAACGAATGGATCCGGTGGGAGGTGCACCATGTCTTTGCGCATAGGGGACGAGGCCCCCGATTTTACGGCCCAGACGACCCAGGGGCCGATCAGGTTCCACGAGTGGATCGGGGATGGATGGGCCGTCCTGTTCTCGCATCCGAAGGACTTCACGCCGGTGTGCACGACCGAGCTGGGTTACATGGCCGGTTTGAAGCCGCAGTTCGACAAGCGTCACTGCAAGATCATCGGGCTGAGCGTCGACTCGGTCGAGGACCACGGACGGTGGTCCAAGGACATCGAGGAGACCCAGGGACACGCCATCAACTACCCGATGATCGGCGATTCGGATCTCAAAGTCGCCAAGCTCTACGACATGATCCATCCCAACGCGACCGGGGACGCCAAGGGACGCACCGCCCAGGACAACGCGACCATCCGCTCCGTGTTCATCATCGGCCCCGACAAGAAGATCAAGGCGATGCTGACCTATCCGATGAGCACGGGCCGGAATTTCGACGAGGTCCTGCGTCTGCTCGACTCGATCCAGCTCACCGCAAAGCACAAAGTCGCCACGCCGGTCAACTGGAAGCAGGGACAGGACGTGATCATCGTTCCCGCGGTGGGCGAGGAGGAAGCGAGGCAGCGGTTCCCCGGAGGGTGGAAGACCTCCAAGCCCTACATCCGCACGGTCCCGCAGCCGAAGTAGGGTCTCCGGACGCGATGTGGGCGGGCCGCCGGCCGGCGGCGGCTCGCCCCCTCGTCCCTGCGTGAAAACCCGATACATCGGACTCGCGGCGACCGGGACGGGCGTCTTTCCCGTGTCGACCGATCGACGCGACAAGAACACCTGGACATGCTCACGGGGCGAGGGACGATGGCTCCCTGAAGACCGGGACGTCGATCAGCTCCACCGGGTCGCCGATCGAGATCGGCCCCTCCCGGATGACGTAGCAATCGAGGGCGAGCCGTCCGTCGAACTCCCGGACGATGCGCTCCAGCACCTGCCGGTCCTGCTCGAGCGTGTCGGGGTCATAGGTGGTCATGACGCAGCGGGCCCGCAGGCCGTGGACGCCGATGATCGCCGGGCCGGCGCGCAGGGCACGCCCCTCCCAGCCCCGCTCGGCGAGGCCCCCGACGCCGCCGATCACGAGGTTGGGACGCAGCCGGCGCCGGTCGTGGCCCAGCGCCTGGATGGCGCCGTCGGTGGCGACGAGCAGCGGGAGGACATCGAAGCGCCCGGGCCCGTCGTAGCGGACCAGGCGTGCGCCTTCGCCGGCGGCGGCGGCGACGTCGCGCCCGACTTCTTTGGAGCGCCAGGGGCGGCCGTCCACGAGCGGCTCGCCGTCCGCGCCGAGCGTGGCGCGGTGACCCAGGAGGAGCGGCCGGCTGCGCGCCGTGATCACCCGGCCGCGGGCGTCGCCGACGTGCACCACGCGGTCGCCGGCGATGCCGTCACCGTGCACATCCGCCCGCTGCAGCGGCTCGCCGGCCATGGACTTCACGGGGTAGCGCCAGAGCTCGGCGACGCGCATGACTCAGTGTTTGATGACCGCCCGGTAGCGGACCTTTCCCGCCTCGAGACGGTCGCGGACCTCGTTGATCCGGTCGAGCGGGTAGACCTCGATCATCGGCTTGACCTTGCCGGTGGCAGCGAGAGCCAGGGCCTCGACCAGGTCGCGCCGGTGGTTCTGCCGGCTGCCGACCAGCCGGACCTGGTTACTGAGAAAGTGCATCGGGTCGGCCTGGATCGGGCCGTCGACCAGCCCCATGTTGACCATGCGGCCTTCGGGCCGGAGGCCGCGCAGGGCCTGGGTGGCGTGCGCCGCCGAGTTGGTCGTGCCGAGGATGACGTCGGCGCCGCCGGCGTCGAGCAGCGCCCGGCCGAGATCGTCGCCGGCGACGATCACCTGGTCGGCGCCGAGCCGCCGGGCCTCGTCTTTCTTGGCGGCGCTGCCGGTGAGTGCGAAGACCTCGAGACCGAGCGCCTTGGCGTACTGCACGGCGAGGTGTCCCAGCCCGCCGATCCCCAGGACGGCGACGCGCTCCCCCGGTTTCGGCCCGGCGTTGCGCAGACCGCTCATCACCGTGTATCCGGCGCAGAAGATCGGCGCCGCCGCCTCGTCGCTCAGCCCCTGCGGGACCAGCGTGCAGCCGGTGGCCCACGCCAGCATCAGCTCGGAGTTGCCCCCGCCCATCTGCACCCAGGTCTGCGCCTCGGGACAGTAGCTCTCGCGCTGCTCCTGGCAGAAACGGCACCGGCCGTCGCCCTTCTGCGTCCAGGAGACGCCGACCCGGTCGCCGGCGCGCAGGCCGTTGACTCCGGCGCCGACCTCCACGATCTCACCCACCGGCTCGTGGCCCAGGACGAGCGGCAGCGGCACCGGCATGACGCCGTGGTGCGCGTGCAGGTCGGTGCCGCACATGCCGCTGGCGCGGATGCGGATCAGCACCTGGCCGGGCTGCGGCCGCGGGTCGGGGAGCGTCTTGATGGTCCACGGCTTCTTGACTTCGGTCATCACGGCAGCGCGCATGAGGATCCTCCCTGGCCGTAAAGATGGTTGTCGTCCGCCCGGGGATTCACGACGCTTTCAGGACGCCGGGTCGCCCGCGAGCAGCTCGCGCACGTCGCGCGGCGGGATGGTGCCGAAGGACAGCAGGCGCTCGTTGAAGGATCGCAGGTCGAACCGTCCGCCGTCGCGCCGCCGCGCCTCCCACACGATGTCCGACAGCTCCAGGTAGCCGACGAAGTAGGTCGACAGCTGCGTGGAGGAGAGCTTGGCGCGGCGCAGCTTGCCGCGCGCCTCGGCCTCCTCCTGGAAGCCCAGGCGCTGCAGCAGGTCGAGCCCGAAGCGGTCCGCCTCCTCGTCGGACATCGCCGTCGTGTGCAGGCGGGCGTCGAGGATGGCGTTGAGGGGCACGCGCAGCGTCTGCTTGAGATGGATCAGGAGGTTCTCCGGCTCGGCGTCGGCGTAGCCGTTCTCGAACATCATCTTCTCCGCCAGGACCGCCCAGCCCTCGGCGAACGTGCCCGAGGAGAAGATCTTCTTGTACACCGTGGCGATGGGGGAGCGCAGCGCGTACCAGTACTGGACGTAGTGACCGGGGAACGCCTCGTGGATGGTCAGTCCCTGCAGCGCGTACTGGTTGTACTCGCGCAGGAACGACTGTTCCAGGGCGCGGTCGTCTTCGGGCGAGCCTCCGCGCGGCACCGACGAGATCCAGAACGATTTCTTCAGATCCGGCTCGAGAATCGGCGGCGGGTTGAAGAACGCCACCGCCACGCCGTCCATGAAGCCCGGGGTCGGCTCGACCGCGAAGTTGTCGTCGTCGGGTGGCAGGCCGATGACGTCGCGCTCCCGGATGAAGGTCTTGATCCGCTCGATCGCCCGCTCTGTGTCGCGGAACAGCGTGTCGCGCGTCGAGTGGCGCTTCGTCACCTCGTCCAGCACCTCGCCGACGACGACGTTGATCAGGTCGTCGCCGGACCCGGCATGGCGGTGTCCCGGGTGGAGCGAGCGGTGCAGCGGCAGGGCGATCTCGAGCATGCGCCGGCGATCGGCCTCGAGCTGCTCCTGCGCGCGCCGCAGGATCTCATCCGGCGTCAGCGGCGACTGCAGGGTCAGCCGCAGCTTGCGCGTCCAGAGATCCTTGCCGAGCCGCCAGTCCCCGCGCGACGCCGGCAGCAGGTCGTGCTCCAGCCATCGCTGGAAGTCGCGCAGCGCCTCGATCACCCGGGCGTTCTCGCGCTCGAGCCGGGGCGCCAGCGCCGGGGCCCTGCCGAACAGGGACGGCGCGGTCGTCTCGAAGAAGGCGAGGTTCCCCGCGTTCGTGTGGATCACCATCTCCGTGATGACGCGCGGCGGGTCCTTGAGATTGGCGCGGGCGTCGCTCAGGAAGCGCGGCACCTGCTGCATGCGCGACAGGAGCGACGCCAGGCGGTCGGGCCAGGCGGGCGAGCCGGGCTCCAGGAGGGTCAGGTAGAGCGTCGAGTTCCCCAGCAGATCGACGTAGCTCTGCGGGTCGCGCTCGTGCGGCCGCAGCTCGGTCAGCGAAAAGAGCGTCGCGTCGACGTCGGTGGCGA
>WNGP01004975.1_pt1 | contig 11068 bp, 8 predicted proteins | sample 5407671 | NCBI WGS metagenome assembly WNGP01 (sample SAMN13153381, study PRJNA577476) | soil metagenome | isolation source: 40 cm soil or saprolite under Garry oak tree replicate 2 | place: USA:California | collected 2016-06-15
GTGCTAGATAAGAGGCGTTTGCTGCTGGCTATGATGGAAGAACTAGCAGGAGTCGCGCATGTCTCGACCTACGAGGACTAACGCTACTAAAAATCGCCGGTGCTTCCGAGGAGCCGACCGCAGCCCTTAAGCGAAACACACTGAGGCCAAAGCAGGATTTTGTAGTTGTTCCCCTAGAGCCATCTATGGACCAGAAAATCATTGCTGCTATCGGTGGAACTGTCCCTGGGGCCATAATTCACATTCAAATCGAGAAGGATGGTCAGCTTGAATTCGGGGCCTACGATAATTTCTATCCGGAGTGTATTTACTTTGGGAGCGCAGTGAAAGAAGGTGTCATTCAGTCGCTCGTCTCTCACAATATCATGAGGCCATACACTGAACGACGGCCAAGACGTGAAATCAAAAGCTGAATTTCACACTGAGCATAACCGTGAGCCGCAACTCTGGACAACGTCGCAAACCGAATAAGTCCTCACGAAGCTCCGCATTTCCTAGAGGCTCAATCCAACTGGGATATTAGCCTGTAGCGAACTTGCCACGAACTCTCAGAGAAAAATTCTAAAATCGTCCCCTTGGGCGCACCACTTCTAGCAAATAAAACAAAAACGATTTGGCGATTTGAATAATACGGGGGAATAGGTGTGTCCTGGCCGTGCCTTCACGCAACGTTGTCGGAAGTGATTAACGTTCAGCCCCGACTGCGTCTTCGACGCGTCACTGTTGCCAGAAACTTGCCCAGACAGATTTTGTTGATTTGAACGGACTTATCAATAAGTTTATGGAGAGAAGTTGGGCCGGATAACGCATCGCAGAATGCTAGCAGTGCAGGGAGTCATGGGCGAAATAACAATTCGCTGCCAAACGTCATCTATGAAAGCGCGGCGGGTGTCAAGCTAAAAATTTTGCTAGGAGATGATTTTTTCGCGGGTTGTGGCGGCGGGTTTCTAGATCCAATCTGGTGACCGGAATGATTTCGTAGAAAACCTTGGGATCCAAATCGTTCTGGAAGTTTGTCCTGCCAAACCGACGACCATATTGTTAACGAACACCAGCGTTTTCACCCTGTGAGCGGTGGTCAACACTTGACAAGAATCTCGCGACGAGGCGTGCCATCACCAGGTAATGCGCAGGAGGGTCAAGCCTTGCCTTGGCAAGGTGAATTGCAAATGGGCTACGCCGTGCTCAATCGGAATCCAGGCTGGCGAGGTGAGGAGCTGCAAGTGGCCGGCGCTCTGCAACTGATCGTACTGCTCGGGGGAAGGAGATTGCGGTGATCCCATTTGCTTCCAAGCCGTGAAGGCATTGCTGTGACGCGCGTCAATCCGAAAATGTTCGACAAGCGCAAGGTGCATGGGCGCACTGTGCATGGCTTCGAGCAGGCCGGTGATCGCTAAGTCGATGGGCGCAGCGGGGGCGTCACCGTCCTCGTCGTGATAATTCCAAATCATGATGTCGACTTCCTGATTCTTGCGGGTAGCAATGGCGCTGATATCCGGCTGTTGCCGCACTCCTGAGCTTACAACCTGCTCGGTTGGAAGCGCACCGGTGCTCGAAACCTTTACGCGTTCGCTGCCCAGCAACCCGAACATCCGGAAGGCATTGAGTACCGGTTTGTCCAATCCATTTGTGGCCAGTTCGCGAAATCCTTCGAAGTAGGGCTGGTCTTCGAACTCGAAGGACCAAGTTACGGAGCCGGCAAGACGAACTTGCTCGCGGGCCGCCAGTGCGTAGCTGGCTTTCATCGCCTCCGCTGTGTAGGCGGCATACAAGGCGCCGTTACGGTATCCATTCTGGGGATTGGTGCGCGCTGAACACGCCGCGCAACCCTCCGGGTCGGACTCTCCAAGGATGATTGGAGTGTCATGCCACTCAGGAAAAGACTTCACGATTTTGAAACCCTGTTCGATGGATGCGAGCTGGCGCGCCATCCCCATCACCACGTGATCGCCTTGCCAGGCTGGTGAGCCCTTAGGATGAAAGGCGATGAAATCAAGTTGCGAGCCGGTCTTTCCGGTCACTTGGTTTCGCTGGTGCGCGCAATGATCGAGAAAATTGCGCAGGAATTCAGCAGCCTTCGGAGAACCAGGGCCGGTGGAATCCGGGCCGCCGACGCGAGCATCAGGCAGCGCTCGCAGTACGGCATCGACCGAATAGTCGTATAGCTTGAAGAACTCCTCGGGAGTGCCCTGCCAGTAAGGGATGTCCGGTTCATTCCACACTTCCCACAACCAGGTTTTTACTTCCGCGTCGCCATAGCGCTCGCGAAGATGCCGAACAAATTGAAAGACGACTTCGGACCACTTCTGATAATCCTTCGGCGGGTAAGTCCAGCCGGTAAAAACTGAGCCTTGCGGAAAAGTGTGGCGGTAAGGCTGTGAGTGAGTGGAAAGCGCTTCGGGCATGAATCCGATTTCGACCAGCGGCTTGATTCCAGCGGCGTGAAAGGTATCGAAAATGCGATCCAGAAGGGTCCAGCTATAGACCGGCTTTCCCGCGGCGTCTTCCGTGTAGACATTCGTGGAGCCCCATTTTAATGAGGCCGACCCGTCGCCGGTCGTTAGCAGATTGTGGACACGAACGTAGACCGGTGCGGGGCTCAGGGTGGCGAGCTCGCCGAGTAATTTCTTGCCATTGGGCGAGTAAGTGTAATTGGGCTCGTCGTAGCCGAAATAATTCCAGATGGGGATCATTGGTCCATCCGGTTGATCGGCGTGCACTTTGATGCTTATGTCTTTCGCCACTTCTTGCGAGCAGGACGAACGAACTACGAAGAACAGAAGCACCAGCGCAGCAAGGATTCGATACAAAGTTCACCTGTTGGGAAGAAGGCTAACGAGACCTTCTGGTCGCAGATTATAGGGTTGGCGTCGACGGTTAGGCAATACGTCGCCGGAATTCTAGGGTGACGTCATACCTCTTTCCGAATGCGCTAGATTCAGCAATAATCATCGCCGCCGTGCGGCCAAAATCGATGAACAGTGCCTTTACTCGATCGGCTGGCTAATCTGCATGAATTTCGCTGGAACAAAAAGTGCGAACCCCGCGATGAATTTGGCTCTGTGGTCATCATTCGGCTTAGTTCTCTGCGGTTTCTATCTCACTCGGCCTCCGCTTGGAGCCCAAGATCAGCGAGGCCCAGCCGTCGCAACCGTCGAGATCGATGTGGATCGGGTCGAGGGTCAAATAAGCCCGGTACTCTACGGCCAATTTGATGAATTTATGTTTGAAGGCGTGAAGCGCGGATTGACCGCTGAACTTATTCGTGATCGAAGTTTCGACGAAGCGCCAAATGCGATAGGGCTGCCTCGCTATTGGGAACGCGAACCAGATGACCGCAACGATGATCCAGGGCTGCATTTCCACTGGGACGATGCGGTGTATTACTCTATGCGCCACGAATTCATGACTGAGCGAACCGAACATTCGCTGCGCGTGGATCTTGCCGAAGACGATGGCCAGCGCCGTGGAATCCGCCAAGGGGGCATCTCCATTCGGCAGGGACTCCCTTACCATGGTTATCTGTGGATCAGGACCGATGGATTCAAGGCTCGCATCCATGTTGCGTTGGAAGCGGACAGGACCGGCGGGGAAACCTACTCGTCTGCGGAGATCAATGATGTTTTCGGAGATTGGAAGAAATACGATTTCACTCTGACTCCTTCAAAGAGTGATGCGCTCGCAAAGATCGTCATCCTGTTCAGCGGAAAGGGCCGCCTCTGGGTCGACCAGGTTTCTATGTTACCGGGTGATGCCGTGGATGGCGTGCGCTCCGATGTCTTCCAGAAGATCAAAGCGTTGCGTCCTGCCTTCATTCGCTGGCCAGGCGGAAACGTTGCTCAGGATTATCACTGGATGTGGGGCATTGGTCCGCGCGATCAGCGGCTCACGTGGACGAACCTTTCCTGGGGCAACGAGCCGGAGCCCAGCGATTTTGGCACTGATGAATTCGTTCGTCTCTGCCGAAATGTCAGCGCTGAACCCTCGATTACCGTGAATGTCGAGGGCCGCGGCGCAACGCCTACTGAGGCGGCGGCGTGGGTTGAGTATGCGAACGGTCCGGCATCTTCCCGTCAAGGCGCCATGCGCGCGACGAACGGCAACTCCAATGCGTTCAAGGTGAAGTATTGGGAAGTTGGGAACGAAATCTGGGGAGACTGGGTTCGTGGGCATAGCGATGCCAATACCTATGCACAGAACTTCGAACGCTACGCCGCAGCCATGTCCGGCGTCGACCCATCCATCCAGCTAATCGCTGTTGGCGACAACAACATGGACTGGAACCGCACGGTCCTGCGGCTTGCGGGCCCTCATATCGACTATCTTGCGATCCATCATTATTACGGTGTTAGGCAGATGATGGGTGATCCGTTAAACCTCATGGCCCACCCATTGTTCTACGAACGTTTCTACAAGCAAGTTGGTGGTCTCATTCGTGATCTCGTTCCCGGACGCACAATCAAACTGGCCATCAACGAATGGAACACCTCGTCGCCCTTGCCAAGGCAACACTCGATGGAGTCTGCCTTATATGCCGCGCGGCTTATGAACGTATTCGAGCGCAGCGACATTGTGGCCATGAGCGCGGTGTCCGACATGGTGAACGGGTGGTCGGGAGGAATGGTCCAGGCCAGCCGCGACAACTTATTCGTCACCCCCACGTACCTCGTCAATGAACTTTACAATCGCCACCTTGGCGCACAGCGAATCACCGCGCGCGTGAGCAGCCCCACATTCGACACAACTAGGGAGGGCAAGGGCGTGCCTTATTTGGATGTAGTGGTGAGCCGCACTGCTGACGGTAAGCACATCTTCATCAAAGCCGTCAATACAGATCCGCAGAGAGCGCTGCGCACTTCCGTGCACATTGTTGGGGCGCAGCTGTCTTCCAGCGCCATCATGGAGACTATCAACGCGGATTCGATGACCTCGGCCAACAGCTTTGCGACCCCGAACGCGGTTTCACTACAACAGAAAACGATCAAAATCGGACCGAATTTTCTGGTCGATTTCCCCCAACATTCGGTTTCCGTCATAACCCTGAACGTACTGAGTCAACTTCTTTTCGACGCAGTACCGCAGTCGTTAATTCCGATTGAGGGAAACGACACATTCACGGGAGTCGCAGCCCGCTAGCTACAAGTTAGGTACAACTAAGAGGGGGGACTCCTGTCCCTACCGAAAATGCTATCCGGCGCGAATACCTTTGAAATCAGTGATTTTCAAGAAGATGAAATTGAAGCAGGCTAACCAGGAGATCGGAATGTTACATTGGGCTGAAAACGGCTGGATGGAGTTTTCGGTAAGCACAGGGATCATTGCAGTGCAGGCAGAGCCGACCTTGGTCGCGAATTCTGGCTTGCTAGAGCGATGGGATGGAAACAGCGGGCCTGGAAATCTGAACGCCTAGCATTGCATAGACAGAGCGATCGCGATCGCGCGGGAAAAGGGAATTGGCTGGGTAGCTCTCGCAAATACCAACGATTGGACGCGCGGCAGCAGCTAGGTCTGGCAAGCAGCCGAAGCCGGGGTCATCGGAATTTGCTGGACCAACACCCTGCCAAATCTACCGCTGTGGGGAGCAAGCAGTCCTGGCGTCGGCAACAATCCGCTGATCATAGCCGTGCCGAGAGCGAAAGGCCACGTAGTTCTTGACATGGCGATGTCGCAGTTTTCTTACGCCGCTGTCGCTTCCTATCGAATGCGCGGTGAACAATTGCCTGTCGCTGGAGGCTTCGATGCGGCTGGACACCTCACACAAGATCCCGCTGCCATTGAGGCATCCAAACGTCCACTACCTATCGGCTACTGGAAGGGTTCGGGTTTGGCGCTGATGTTGGATATGGTTGCAACGATGCTATCGGGCGGTTGCGCCACGTTTGAGATACCGACGGATAGTGAACGCGAGACAAAGCTCTCACAGATATTCATCGCCATTAACGCGCAATCTTCGGAGCAGTCGGATACATCGACGAGTGTCGCCGATCAGATCATCGACCACTTGCAATCACAAGCAGCCCTGTCCGGTGAACAAGTGCGATATCCCGGTGAGCACACGTTGCAAACGCGAAAAGAAGATCTTGAGAAAGGCATTCCAGTAGAACCAACAATCTGGCGCGAAGTCCATGCGCTGACTTAGAACCGCAGATTGCCGAAAAATAAGCCGATTTTTGCGAGTATGCTTAGTACCCCAGGCGCTTATCCACGATATTGTGTAACGGCTCACCCTTCCGGAATCGTTCGTATTGCTCGATGAAAAACTGCATAGCATTGTCCAGCCAATCTGGCGTATGGTCCGCGCAATGCGGCGAAAGCAAAACGTTTTCCAGCTTGTAGAACGGATGACCCGTCGGCAACGGCTCGTGATCGAACACGTCCAGGGCAGCGCCTCTAATCCGGCCGTTGGAGAGGGCGCCGATCATCGCTACCTCGTTGATGACCGGCCCGCGCCCGACATTGATCACCACCGCGGTGGGCTTCATCACGGCAAACTCTGCCTCGCCAATCATCCCACGAGTCTCCGAAGTCAAGGGTGCGGCTACAACGACATAGTCGCAGCGCGAAATCATTTCAACCCGCCGCTCTGGCGCGTAAGTCTCGGTAATCAACGGATCAACATCCTGGGAACATGAAGCATGCCGCTTCACGGCGAGCACATTCATTCCAAGCGCGCGCACTCTCTCCGCGATCGCCCGCCCGATGTCCCCATAACCAATGATTCCAACGGTCTTACCGGACGCCCACGAAACTTCAAAGACCTCCCACACGCCAGCCATCTGATTCCGAGCCATGCGCCGGAAATCTTTCGCGAAATACAAGATCGCGCCGAGCGTAAACTCGCCCAGAGATGCGCTAAACACGCCCGCCCCATTGGTCAGTGGCACGGCACTCTCGATCAACTCCGGAAACAGCGTTCTCTCCAAGCCCACGGAACGGGAATGCACCCAAAGCAAATTCGGACAAATTGCAAACACCTTCTTAAACAATGCGAGGGAGCCCGACCAGTTGAAGAGCACGTTCGCGTGGGTGGCCTCTTGGTCAAATGATTCGGCAGCGTCTCCGACGATCGTTTTTACCTCCGCTGGCAACTGGCTCAGCATCGCAAGCTGAGGTTCGCCTGGTCTCGCTAGCACTAGAATCGTGTCGTTTCTCATGGTCGTCGTCCGAACAGCGCAAAAGAATACACCACAATCAAGCGGACCTTCTCCAGAATCGCTGTCGCAAGAAGCAAACCCCTTGTTTAGTGCTTGGAATTTGACACCGCAAATTTCGGCCTCCTACAATACACCGGTTCAGCAAGAACGATTCGGAGTTGACCGCCCGGTTTCAAAGTTCTACGGTTGTGTGAATCAAGCCTTACGTTTTCGGAAAGGACTCTGTGTCGGAAAAAGATCCCAAGTCGCTGAGAAGCTATCGCTGGTACGGGCCCGACGACCTCCGTTCGTTCGGACACCGCTCACGCGCTGCCTCCATGGGCTGCACCCAAGCGGATTATGCCGGAAAACCCGTAATCGCGATCATTAACACCTGGGGCGATATCAACCCCTGCCATAGCCATCTTCGCGAGCGCGCCGAAGACGTGAAGCGCGGCGTCTGGCAAGCCGGCGGTTTCCCTGTGGAAATGCCCGCGTTTACCCTCGGCGAAACTTTTCAAAAGCCCACCACGATGATGTATCGCAACCTGCTGGCGATGGAGACCGAGGAACTCCTGCGCTCCTACCCCGCCGATGGCTGCGTCCTAATGGGCGGCTGCGACAAAACCACGCCTGCACTCATGATGGGCGCCATCAGTATGAATCTCCCCGCAATCTACGTTCCCGCCGGACCGATGCTTCGCGGCAACTGGCACGGTCAGATTCTCGGCAGCGGTTCTGACGTCTCCAAGTACTGGGCAGAACGACGCGCAGGCAACATCGATCTGCGAGCATGGACCGAGATCGAAGACGGCATCGCGCGCTCTGCTGGAACCTGTATGACCATGGGCACCGCGTCGACCATGACGAGTTTGACCGAGGTGTTGGGCTTCACTCTTCCCGGCGCGACCTCGATCCCGGCAGTCGATGCCAATCACCCCAAAATGGCAAACCGTTCGGGCCGTCGCGTAGTGGAAATGGTCTGGGAAGATTTGAAGCCACGCGACATTTTGCGCGAAGCTTCCTTCAACAATGCGATCGCCGCAGTGTTTGGGCTCGGCGGCTCGACGAACGCTGTGATTCACCTGCTTGCCGTGGCAGGGCGAGCGGGAATAAAAATCACGCTCGAGCACTTCGACCAATTTTCAAAAAAGACGCCCATGCTCGCGAATATTCGTCCGAGCGGCAAATACCTCATGGAAGATTTCTATTACGCCGGTGGTCTACCAGCTCTGCTTAAAGCGATGTCACCCCACTTGGATTTAACTTGCCTGACCATCACCGGAAAAACTCTTCGTGAAAATATCGCCAGTGCCGAAATCTATAACTCGGATGTAATCCGCAGTCTTGACAGTCCGGTGCTCACCTCTGGTGGCTTGGCCATTCTCTATGGAAATCTCGCCCCCAACGGCGCAGTCATCAAAGCTTCCGCCGCTGAGCCGCGGCTCCTCAAGCACACCGGCCGAGCCATTGTTTTTGACAGCTTCGACGAACTAAATGCCCGCCTCGATGATCCCGCCCTCGATGTCGACGCGAATAGCGTGCTGGTTCTGCGCAATGCTGGCCCGAAAGGCGCCCCGGGAATGCCCGAGTGGGGAAATCTCCAGCTTCCGCAAAAGATACTAAAGACTGGCGTCCGCGACATGGTCCGTATTTCCGACGCGCGCATGAGCGGCACGAGTTACGGTGCCTGTGTCCTCCACGTCTCTCCTGAATCCTTCGTTGGCGGGCCACTCGCGTTGTTGAAGGAAGGCGATATCATCGAACTCGACGTCCCTGCCCGCCAACTCAACATGCGTGTGAACGAAGATGAGCTTGCACGCCGTCGCGCGGCTTGGCGCCCCAGCGAGGGCATATATCCACGTGGCTACGGGAAGCTTTTTATGGAACACATCAAACAGGCTCACGAAGGATGCGATTTCGATTTTCTGGAAGGCACCGAGCCTATCCCTGAACCCGAAATTCATTGAGCCTCCGATCTGCATCTGCCATAAGAATCTTGGCGGTTGTCCGACGCGGCCAGGCTGGCCTTCTGACGCAGGTCGCTCCTTCCTTTAGATTGCTGGAACTCCACTCTGCTGCCACGATGAGCCCCCTCCCGCACCGACCAGAAGCATCAAAATGCCGGAGAGGCAAAGGTTGCCAACCAAGTACAGGAGTCCAGCAGTGAAACTATGGGTGCGGTTCACCAAGTAACCCATTATCAGCGGACCGGCAAACCCGCCGAGATTTCCCAGCGAATTAATCAAACCGATCGAAGCCGCCGCCGCCGACTCACTGAGAAAAGCCGTTGGGACGGCCCAAAAACACGGGTGGAATGCAAAATAGCTTGCTCCCACCAAGGTGAACAAAACGACCGCGAGCATGATGTTCGAACCAAAAGTAACTGCCAGCAACAAAATCAAGCCGCAAAGAAAAATCGGAACAGCGGCATGCCAGCGGCGCTCATAGCTCTTGTCGGAGTGCCAACTGTTCCACTGTTGCGTCACGAAACCGGCAAGATAGGGCAACGCGGCCAACAGACTCACGCGAAGATCGCTCTGCCCGGAAAGCCGCTTCAAAATCGTCGGGAGCCAAAACGAGATTCCGTAGCCTCCTGTCGTCGCGCAGAAATAACTCAATGTAAGCAGAATCACGTCGCGCTGCGAAAATGCCTGCCAAATCGTATAGGAACGAACCTTTTTCTTCGCCTGCTTTTCCCTCTCCAATTCATCGTTGATCCAATCGCGTTCACCCGGGCGGAGCCAGCTTGCCGTTCGCGGCCAATCCGTCAGATAAAAAAGCGTAATCACGCCGAACACTACCGCCGGAATTCCTTCCAGAATGAACAACCATCGCCAACCCCTTAAACCAAGCCAGGTAATTCCCAGCAACAATCCCGCGAGCGGCGAGCCGATCAGGAATGAAAGTGGATTAGCGGCATAAAAAACAGCGATCGCTTTCGCGCGATCCTGATACCGAAACCAGTGAGACACATACACAATGACGGCAGGGAAGAATCCCGCCTCCGCCGCACCCACAAGAAAACGCACCAAATAAAACTCCCGCGCGGTGTGGATAAACGCCAGCAGCGCGGTTATCATTCCCCAGGAAATCATAATGCGGGCGATCCAACGGCGTGCGCTCCAGCGTTCGGCAATCAACGCGCCGGGGATTTCGAGCACCACGTATCCGATGAAAAACATCCCGGCTCCGAGGCCAACCACTCTGTCGTTGAAGCCCAAGTCGCCGGGCATCTGCAGAGCCGCCGCGCCCACATTCATCCGGTCCAGGAAGGCGATGATATAGAGCAGGAAGAGAAAGGGAAGGAGCCGCCACGCGATTCGTCTTCGCGCGCGTAGGGCGACTGCTGGGTCCCTCCGTATGACGTCCATCTTCCCTCGATTTGCAAGCTCTTAACAGTGCGGCGAAGCCATCCTGCACTATTTTTTGATTTTTCGTGGCGCAAATTTTGCGCCGCATAGTATACACAAAAAAAGCGTGAGCCTTCTTTAACAGGCGGCAGGTTCAGGGGCGGAAATGCGCGAGTATTCAATTGCAGCTATCCCTGCGGATGGCATCGGCCCCGAAGTGATCGCTGCCGGCCTTGAAGTCTTGCAAACGCTTACACAAAAGGCTGGCGGATTTCGGCTAAAGGTAGGCCTTTCCGTGGGGCTCGGACTACTACAAAAAGCACGGTGTGATGATGCCGCAAAACGGCCTCAAACTCCTTGGACCGTTCGACGCAGTTTATTTTGGTGCCGTCGGCGCTCGCGCCGTGCCGGACCACATCACGCATTGGGGCCTGCGCCTGGCGATATGCCAGGGCTTCGACCAGTATGTCAATCTTCGGCCCACGCGTATCCTGCAAGGACTGTCATCGCCGCTGCGCGACTGTAAGCCTGGCGATCTCGATTGGGCCATCGTCGGCGAAAACACCGAAGCCGAATATGCTG